>Ga0302046_10000032_pt1 | contig 140167 bp, 90 predicted proteins | sample RVTome_11_FD_200261 | JGI IMG/M metagenome (GOLD analysis project Ga0302046, IMG submission 200261) | Soil microbial communities from uranium-contaminated site in the Upper Colorado River Basin, Wyoming, United States - RVT147D111 (version 2) ... | reverse complement strand
GTACGCACTTCATCGTCGATCACGGCCATTTTGGCATGTTGCTCGTTGCCCACGGTGATGCTGCCAAGGTACACCGCCCCGGATGCTTCATCCACCTGCGAAAAAGCCCCCTGCAAGGGGAACTGCAACCGGTACACGAACTCGTCAGCCCCGATGTCCGTGGTGCCGTAGGTATTGGGTTGGCCGGCGTGGTCCAGGCGCGCTTCGCCGTCCATGTCGTAGTCGGTCACCCAGTATTCCCCAAGATGGCAGGTGGCGATGCCCTGATCGATGCAGGGCGAAGCGCTGGTCAGCCGCAGCGTGTCCCCCGGCTCGAACTGTGGATCCAAGGAAAAACTGCCTGTGCCCGGACCTGCGAAGCCGCCCCGGATGTCGCAGTAATCAGCCTTTGCCGCACCGGTGCCGCTCAGGGCGATCTCGATACCGAGATCTGTCGAGGTCCAGACTATGCTGTTGGCGATCTGAATCCCCGCATCGGACGCGGCATGAACGGTGCCTGAGTCGAAGGGACGCCCATTGTCGCTGAACGTGCACTGGACAACGCAAACCGCGCTCCTCGTTCCCGCCGAACCCTGCGCCCAGATGGCTCCACCGGCGACGCTGGCCGTATTCCCCCGGAATCGGCAGTTCACCAGGCTGGCGCCGGCCTGGAACACACTGATGGCGCCGCCCTGGAAACCGCTGTTGTCGATGAAGGCGCAGTTCATGAAGATCGGGTAGCTGTTCTGATTACAAAGGACCGCGCCGTTGACGGCGTTGGCGATGGTGAACCCGATGATCTTGTTGGTGAGCCCATTGTCGAACAGGAACGCGTGCGCGGATCCTTCGCAATCGATCGTGGTCTGTTCCCAGCCCCGTTCGGCAACCAGCACCAGGCTCTTGGCGCCGAAGGTGAGGTTCACATTATCCTGCCCGCTGTAGATCCCCGGCAGCACCTTGATCACCGAGCGACTGGGCGCCTGGTCGATGGCCTCCTGGATGGTTTGAAACGGCAAATCCTTGCTGCCATCCCCCGGAAAGCCGCAGTGTGCCTCCGTCCGGTGTCACCCAGAGCGAATAGGCCCCCATCGCACCATTTTTCGACCAGGCTCCAATCTCGGTCAGCGTCACGGGTTGACCGTAGCCCTGCCCGCCCGCATCGTGGCTGCCCCAGTAGGGTCGAAACCAGAAACGAATGGTGCCCGCATCGGCAGACAAGTGGACGTGACCACTCGAAGTCGTGGCTGGGAAGGCCAGTAACGCAGGATTGATCCCGCTCAACCCCACCGCGTAACCGCTCCAGCTCTCGACCTCGGCAACGCCCTGGGTAACGAGTGGAGCCTTGTCCGGATGAACCCGCCAATCCGAGGCATCGAAACGCCAGAGATTCAACGAGTTCTCCGGCATGGGAGGAAGCGGCGGCCGGGGCGAGGCATGGGCGCCCTCACTCAGGAGGAGCAAGCCACACACACACACACACAGAGAGAGAGAGAGAGAGAGAGAGAGAGAGAGACGGGGGGCTGCCTCAGCCGGTCCCCAACGGCATGGACGTATGTTTTCATGGGTGAAGAAGAGGAGAGAAGTTCAGTCCGAATTAATATTCCACATTACCCTTTCATCCGAGTCGAAGGCACATCAACGGATTACCTCGCAAACCATCCGATGATGTCCTTGTTGATATATCAACCGATGAGCACGTGTCAATGCCTTAAGTTACATTTCAATGCTTTAGATTTTACTATAAAACACCATCCCCCACGCGCACGGTCCCGCTGGATCATTCGACTGGGTCATCTCACACTCTTTTTCCAATCGGCACATAGCCGCGGAGGGGAAGGAAGGACTGCATGGCCGGGGATTCCCCACTTTGCTCTCCGTTCACTTCCCCTCTGCGGCCCTCTGCGCTTCTCTGCGATCTCTGCGTTTAAAAGAAAGCGCGTCACCCACGCGCACGACCCCAGCGGGCCAACCGACCGCATCCTCTCACGCCTACCGAGCCAGCGCCTGCTCGACCGCCGCCTTCACCGACGCCCCCCGCAGGCCGGTCGCCACGATCTTCCCCTCCGGATCGATCAGCACCAGCGACGGTATGCCCGTCACACCGAATTGCTGCGGGATGTCCGTCTTGCTCCACGGCCCCAGAAAACCCTGCACCCAACCCAGCTCACGCTCCGATACGAACCGGCGCGCGGCATCCGCCTTGTAGTCGAGGCTCAGGCCGATCATCGCGAAGCGTTCGTCCCCGCCAAACGCCTTGAAGGTCTCCTCCAGGTGCGGCAGTTCCTGCACGCAGGGCCCGCACCAGGTCGCCCAGAAATCCAGCAGCACGTAGCGTCCGCGATAGTCGGACAGCTTGAGGGGTTGTCCTTCCAGGGTGGCGATCTCGAAGGCGGGCGCCTCATGGCCGGCCTTCAGGTGCACCTTGACGTTCAACGCCAGTTCCCCCAGATCCAGCGGTTCATCACTGCGCCGGCCTTCCACCGGTGGCACGATGACATCCCACGTGAGCGACCCGATCTCCGGGCCCTCGCGCATCGGCCCGCGGCTGGGTCCAAGGGAGGTCTCCCGAAGCTCGGACACTTTGATCCTCAGTTCATACTCTCCCGCCGGCACGTCATTGATCCGAAATGAACCGTCCTCGGAAAAGCGCGCCACGAACACCTGCCGTTCCCGTTCCCGCGCGCGGCCCTCCGGCGACATCCAATAGCTCTTGTACCGTTCGGAGAAATCCTTGCTGGCGGCCATGAAAAGCTGATCGGATTCGAATGCCTCACGGTTGGGCCGGACCAGATCAGGGGGATCCTCCATCTTGGTCTGGAGCCACTGCACATCGTTCCTCCAATCGATCTCCTCTTCATGACCCGGCACCACCACACGTCCGATCACCGGACGACCCGTTCCACCCAGAGTCACGTCAATCGTCCCGCCCGCAGGCACCTCGACCGTGACCGGGTGCGACAGGGGAATCGTTCCCATGCGCCCTTCCTTGAGCACCATCCGATGCACGACCTTCCTCTCGCCCGGGGGCACTTTTTCGAACACGAACCGCCCCTCCGCGTCGGTCGTCTCCTGCAGCCACAAGGAGAGCGGGGCAAAGTTTCGACGGCCATCCGCATAGCGGTAGAGGACGATCGTCACGTTGATGGCCTCGTCGGCCGCCGGCCGGCCATCCACCAGCAAGGTGCCTTCCACCCGACCGTAAGGGGATAGCGTGATCGGCTTGTCCGAATCAAGGTCCTCGACGGGAAACTCCGCGTAACCATCCGGATGGACGATGATGATCGTGTGCGCGTCTGCCATGGGCTCGAACTGAAACCGGCCGTCCACACCGGTCTCCACCTGGGGAATCTGCGAGCCGATACGACGCACCTGCGCTGGTTGATCCATATACACGCTGCCCTGCAGCCCGCACAGGTGGACCGAAGCGCCCATGGCGGGGAGACCGTCCGCCAATCGCACCTCGCCCGCGAGCCCATCACCCGGACGCAGCTCAAAATCCAACGACTGATCTCCATCCCCCACGACCAGGTTGGTGGAGACCCGGGGCAAATACCCTGGCGCCTGCACCTGCACCACATACGTCTGGAAGCCGCAGGGTGTCTGGATCGGGAGACGGAAGGCACCGTCCTGGCCCATGGTGCCCAGCGATCGGTAGTCCGGCGTGGAGAATTCATGGCGACGCTCCCCGATCAACACCTTGAACACGGGAATCGGGCGGTCCGTGACGACATCGCGCACCGTCCCGGACACGGTGAAGGAGCCCTCCTCACGCTCTTCCCGCCGTTGCAGGATCATGTCGTGCTCGACCCCGTCCGCGGTGAGGAGCACGTTGCGCCGCACCTCATACCCCGCCGCCTCGAACCAGAACAACAGCGGGTCGGCGGGCGCCGAACGCCACTCGAAGCGGCCTTCCGCATCCGTGCGCGCGGACCACGCCACCTTGCGCAGCCCCTGGTTGTCCCAATCGGTCTGGACCACCGCGTTGGTCAGCGGCTGGCCCGACGCGTCGCGCACGCGGCCGCGGAACACATGGCCCGGGGTCAGCGTGAAAACCAGCGGTTGTCCGGCATCGGACGCCGGCACCTCCCGCAACTGCGGTGCGTATCCCTCCGCCTGCACCACCAGCGTCACCGCATCGCCGCGAAGCCCGCGCATGGAAAAGGCGCCGTCCTCCCCCGTCGTGGCTTCCAGCTTGCGCTGGCCGAAGTTGTGCAATTCCCGGACCACGGCTCCGTCCACCGCAGCGCCGGCTTCGTCCCTTACGCTACCCGCCACTTCAAAGCCACGCTCCAGAACCAGCGTGTGCCCCGTCAATGCCCCTCCCGTCAACGCCACGGACACGCGCGTCACGGCAAAATCGGGATGCGTCAGGATGAGCGGCAGGTCCTTGTAGGTCTTCGGCACGTAGGGACACGTCCAGCGCCCCGCCTCATCGCTCACGACCGCGCTTTGGCGTGGATGGAAATCCACATTCTCAATGGACCACTCGTCCGGAAGCCCGGGCCTGCTGATGTTGATGGTCACGCCGGGCACGGGCACCCCCTCGTCATCCACCACGGTGCCGGTCACTGTCAGCGCCAGGTCCAAAGCCATGCGATGCGACTTGGGGACCGCGCCCTGTCGCCAACTCGCCACCTTGGGCAAATGCCCGGTGGCGGTGACGAACAGGTTGAACCCACTGGGGTCGGGACTTTCCTTGGAAGGCGGAATCGCCAGCCGTCCCGCATCATCGGTGACCAGTTCCAGCCCTTCCATGTGTCCGCCTGGGTGAAAATAGTTGGCCTGGATGCGCGCTCCCGCAAGGCCCGCACCGGACTGGGCATCCACGACCTCGAGGTGGAGCCGCGCTTCGTGTTCCGCTTCCTCCACCGCGGGAGCGACCGCCTGGCCTGCGTCCCCCACCCCACCCGGAGGCGGTTGGGACGCGGCGTCCTGCGCATCGGTCAAGGTCACCGCCGCCAAGCCCACGATCAACAGCAACGCCAGCACCACCGAGACCTGCGAGGGCTTGCGGAACCGGACCACCATGGCGATGCGCCGTTTCATCTGGCGTCCATCCTCGAGGATGCCGGCGGCGCCAGGCGTCAGTTCCGGGCGCGGCAAGCCTTCGAGCAGTTTGATGATGGTCCGGCCGTAGGCGCGGGCGTCGTCCAGCCCGGCGTGGCGCAAGGCCAGGTCATCGCAGGCCAGCTCCCGGTCGGCGCGCAACCGGCGCATGCCATACCAAAGCAGCGGGTTGAACCAGTGAACGGCCTGGAGCAATGCGAGCAGCCAGTTGAGCCAGAGATCACCGCGCCGGACGTGCGCCAGCTCATGCAGGAACACGTGGCGCAATTCCTCCCCAGTGAAGCCCTGCGTCATGCCCGGCGGCAGCAGCACGCGCAGGCGAAACAACCCGCACACCACCGGGCTTTCCACCGCATCGGACTCGGCGAGCGCCACCGCGCGGCGGACGCCGAACCGCTCACGACAATCCTCCAGCAACCGCTCCGCCTCAGGCACCTGCCGGCAGAAGGAGCGGCGCAGGCGGAAATGAAACCTCAGCGATTGCACCAGACCCAGGCCGAAGAGCATCGCCGCAACCGCAGCCCAGCCCCAGAGGATGATCGGCAACGGCGAACGCTTGCTCCATGCCGCGAGGTCCGTGACGGTGGCAGTGTTTGCCGCCAACTCGTCGGCGACCGGAGTCGGCAGCATTGGGGATGTGGCCAGGGCCGGGATGGGTTCGCCCGGGTCATAACCGGGATAGCCGGGATGAAATCGGATCAACCAATCATAACCAGGAGGCATGGAGGTGGCGATGTCCGGTGCGGGCAAGATGCCTTCACTGACGGGCGTGGACGGCGTGTGCTCGCGCAAGTGCTGATGGGCTGCGCCTGGATCGACGAAGTAACGTGGACCGGAGACTTCCACTTCCGGACGGACCACGTTGAACAGGCTGACCGAACTGCGCGGGCTGACCGGCAGGAGCAGGCGCAGCAACACCAGCCACCACAAGGCATAGCGCCAGCGTGCGCTGAGGCGGTCTCGCAGGAGGGCCTGCACAGCGAGCACCACAAGGACCAGCAGGCCGGCCTGGAGGGAGGTGTTGAGGAGCCAGTTCAGGAACGTTTCGGTGGCATGGGCGTGGGTCATGTTTCCTCCTGGTCATCGAGCAGTTTCTTGAGTTCGGCGATCTGGCGGCGGGTGAGCTTGCGGCGTTGGATGAAGTGCGCCACCAGGGGCGTGAGGGAGCCGCCATGGACGCGGTCGAGGAAGGACTCGCTCTCGGCGATGACGCAGTCTTGTTCGGCCACGCGGGGTTTGTAGAGGTAGGCGCGCCCTTCCCCGCGCTGGAAGTCCAGGGCCCGTTTCTTGACCAGCCGGTTGAGGAGGGTCTTGACGGTTTTGGGATGCCAGCTTGCGTCTTGGGCGGCGAGACGATCGATGATATGGGCGGCGGAACAGGGGGCCTCGGACCAGACCACCTTCATGACGGCCCACTCCGTGGCGGAGATCTTGGGAACCACACTCATAGGTTAGATTACAGATGTAATTTCATTGAGGATTACAAAGGTAATTGATGCGTGGCAAGGAAATTTTTGGGGCTGCGGGATCCGCAGTCAGACTTGACTATTTGACTATCCTTCGCCGCGCCACCGGGCGCGGTGCTACGGATAGTCAAATAGTCAAGTCTGACCCCTGGCCTACTGGCTCGCGGTGCTCACGCCGGCTTCCACACCACCAGGACAATCGCCACCAGCAACAGCCCCGCGCCCGCCAGCCGCCAGCCCAGCACCCGGCGCCCATGGCCTTGCTCCCGATTGGTGAACCAATGTCCCACGGCCCAGACGGCCACCACGCTCCAGAGGCCGCGCGAGCTGTAGAGCACGTTGGCCACGGCCGCCTGGCCATAGACCGCAATGGAGGAGACGATCATGATCGCCTGCAGCGCCATGCAACACGCCCCGGCCATCACCCAGCCCCGGGCCGGCGAGGGACCGGAGGTATTCGCGCCCATCCGACCGCTCCTCCGCCAGGGCCGCAGCGTCGGCGAGATCGCCGCCACAAACACCATCATGACCGGAAGAAACCGTCCCGCGCCCCAGGCGGGCGACCACTTCTGGACCAGCACATCAAACAGCGCAAACGAGCCCGCGCCGGTGACGGCCAGCACAATGGTGGCTCCCAGCCGCTGGTGGGCGTGTCCCCGGGTGAAGTTCAGGAGCGCGATGGCCACGCTGCTCAACAGGGCCGCCACCCAGATGTTCGCGCTGATCGGATCCCCGACCAGGAGCGCGACCAGCGCCGCCACCAGGACGATCTTCACGCCCATGACCGGAGTGGCGACCGACACATCCCCCACCTTCAACGCCAGCAACGTCAGGACCTGCCCCGTCACGAAGAGCAATCCCACGACCGCCGGCTGCCACAAGAGTCCCCAGGAAGGAATAGTGCCTCCCAACAGTGCGAGCGGGGCGAACAGAAGGGCGCTGGCCAGGTTGCACGCGCGCGTCGTGCGCCAGATATCCGCGCCCAGGTCCGCCGCCCGCTTGAGAAGCAGGGCGGCCACCACATAGGTCAATCCGGCCAGCAGAGGTAGAAGGAGGTGCACAGGTGATCAGACTGGACTATCTAGCCACCCATCGAGCCCGGGCCGTGGAACTGCGGACGCGAGCGCGCGCAGAATGCCGTCCCGCGTCCGGGAAATCAAAGGAAGAACCCCTTTCAATCGGGTTGGGCTGGCTTCAACGTGTCATGAGGAGCCGGACGTTTCATTCGGACGTGCATACGGCCATGAACCAAACCGAGGGGAGTGGGAGTAAGTAAGAATAGATCGTTCCCCAGATGCTACTGGGGACAGAAGGCTCCGCAGCGGGTTGCGTCACAAGTTGAAACATGAGCGAGGAGAGGGGACAAGATCCCACCACGTCAATGGCCCCTCACCCCATCCCTCTCCCGCCGGGCCTTCGCCACGTTGTAGCGGTTTCGGCCGCGCAGGCGGGAGAGGGTTAGGGTGAGGGGCCTGGCCAAGACGACAACCTGTTGGTCGTTCGAACGGGTAAAGGGTGGGAGTAGGAAGGAACTCTGCATTCTGCATTCTACCTTCTACCTTCACGGGGAGACGGTCACGTAACGCTCGAGCCGGGCCACTTCCTTTTCGTCCACGTATTTCCCGATCTCCTTGCGGAATTGCTCGATGTTGGCGTAGGGGCGGTATTCCTTGAACTCGCGCAGCATGCGGCGTCCCAGGCCCGGGATGGTGAGGATCTGCTCGTCGGTCGCCTGGTTGAGGTTGATGGGAATGAACACAAACTGTTCGAGCCGGGCCACCTCCTTCTCGTCCACGTATTTCCCGATCTCCTTTTGAAACTGGGCGAAGTTGCGGTAGGGACGATACTCCTCGAACTCGTGCGCGATGCGCGCTCCCACGCCCGGGATGAGGAGGAGTTCCTCGCGCGGCGCGGTGTTCAGGTTGAGGTGGAGGAACAGCTTTGCGTAGAGTTCGGAGCGCTGTTCCTTTTCCAGCCGCTTGCCCAGGTAGGCATCGAGCTGGGTCATGGAGGCGAAGGGACGCTGGGCCACGAGCTCGGCGGCTTGGTCGGCATTGAAATGGGGCATCTTGGCCACCTCGGCGACCGGGGCGGTGTTGGCTTCGAGCAATCCCTGTTGGCGTCCCAACTGCGCCTGCAATGTGGAGGTGAGGGAGGCGAGGAGCAGGGCCAGGATGCAATGAGTGCGATGTGTTTTCATGAGGAGGATGTGTGCGTTGTTGGCAAGGGTGAATGGAGTCTGCGGACCAAAGTGTGCGAGGACGCCCAGGCCCACCCCACCAGGCCCAGCAACGTCATGGCCCCCGCGGCCAAGACCGGCGGCAGGGAATGTCCCGTCATGCATTTGTGAAACAGCTCCCAACCGGCCAGGGAGGGATCCACTTCGCGCTGAAACTCGGACTTGGCACGGTAATGCTGCACCATGCCGATCGGTCCGGTGACCAGAAAGACAATCATCAGTCCCCGGAAGAGGCGTACGGGCAGGGGGCGCCGACTCGCCAGCAAAAAGGGCAGAGCCACCCATCCCGCCCCAACCAGGCACAATGGGAAAAGCTGCCAGAAGCCCTCCACATGCCCCATCAACCACAACTCGACACCAACGCCCAAGGTGCCGCACAACCAACTGCCCAGCAGCCAGCGTCTCAACGCGGTCGATGCGCCGCGGAATTCTTCCGTCGCTTCTGTCATGCATCCCGAAAGACACAATCCGGGGGACTCAGGAAACCCGCTTTTCCCAAACCCGGCAAGCGCCAATGCGAAGGTGGGTGGGGTGATGCCCAGGGCTGTTGACAAAGTCGGCTCGGGCTCCGGTCGCACAGGTTCTTGCTCCTGCTCTTTACCCGAAAAGAGTAAGCGTAAGAGCAGGATGAAGCCGGCAAGAATTTGGGGTCCATCGCTTCGTCTTTACAGCGCAGCCCATCCTGGCGGAGAGTCGCGGCGCGTGACGATTGCCCTGTCCCAGCCCGCATGAACATCCTCATCTGCACCTTTGGTTCCCACGGCGATGTGCACCCCTATCTCGCCCTCGGTTGGGCCCTCAAGCAACTTGGCCACCATGTCACGCTGGCCACCTCTTCCGTCTATGGCGATCTCGTCCACAGACATGGACTGGACTTCGCACCCGTCCGCCCCGAAGTGCGGATGGATGACCAGGAACTGTTCAAGCTGATCATCGACGCGAGGCGCGGCTCAATTGGTTGTCCCGTTCGCCCATGACCAATTCGACAACGCGGACCGCATCCGCCGCCGACACCGCGCGCCAACAGGTCCGGTCCGAGGGAGGCGCCGAATCGACCGCGCAATGCCTGCGCCGTGCGTTTGCCTCGCGGGTCACCGGCTCACCTTGAGCGACCACATCGGCGCGCGGCTCTCCCGAGCCGCAGCGGGATGGCCGAACCCTCAATCCGCCGGATCTGCTCACACGAGAAGCACGCCTTCTCCATGTCCTGGGGATGCCTCTTTCCCACCACGGTGATCCAAGCCGCTGCGGCTCTGGAGAGCCGCGCGCCGGGAGCCTGGAACTTGCCCCTTTGCGCCTTGGCGGGAGGAAAAAATGAACCTTCGCGGGATGTCCCGATTCCCACCGAAGCGTTTCGTATCCCTCAGGTCCACCGCCTCACGGCGGTGGCTACGTGCCTTGCTCCACTTCCCTCCCAAGTAGCCGCCGAGGGAACGAGGCGGTTCCCCCCTTGGCGCCTTTGCGCCTTGGCGGGAGAAAAAGAAGCAGGGCAGCCAAAGACCGCCACGACCAAGGCAACGTGGGTTTCAGGGCATCACTTCGAGCCGGCCAACGCGTTCCATTCGGTTTCCGTGCCCTGCGACTTCTGGTATTCCATCAGGATCCGCCAGCGACCGTCCTTCACAAGCAGTCCCTCAAAGTGAACATAGGCATCCGTGCGTTGTCCTTCGGCGTCCACGGTGTGGTAGTGGAACATGCCGGTCTCGTGGGCCGTGGTTTCATCGCCCCAACGCCGGCTGAAGCGAAAGGCCACGTCAGCCTTGATCTTGCCCGCCTTGGTGTCCGCAAATCCCTGGGCCCAACGTTCCGAGATCGCCTTGGCCAGGGGATGGCTCGATTGCGCCGTGCCGGAGACCAGCACCGCGTCCTTGTGGCAGGTCGCCCGGTAACCGTCAATGTCCCCTTCACGCACCGTGCGCGACAATTCCGCCCAGTAACGGTTCAGTTCGGGGAGTCGGGCATCCGGCTCGGCGCCATCGCCGCAGGGCACCAGAAAGGCGAGGATCAAGCCGATCATGACCGGGCGACACCACGTTCTGGACGGGTCAAGAATCTGCGGGAGAGGATTCATGGGCGCATGATGCCTCATAATCAAACAATTCACCCAACTGTTCATCCATCGTATCGAGCACGCCGAGGTAACGTGCGCGCTTGGAGCCGTCCCCGCGCCGATCCCCGGGTGGAAAGAACGGCGAGTGCACGTCCTCCGGCCAGACGTTGATGTAAGCGTTGAGATGGGGCCGGCACGAGAAAACTGAATGACCCCGACCTGGTGCCATGATAGGCTCAGGCCATGAAGGTTGTCGGACACCGCCCCCACAGCGAGCAGGCCGTTCCCCGGTCGCCCGAGGAGGCATTGCGACGCGCCTGCGTGCTTCAGGCGCAGGCAGACTTGCTCAACCCGTATCCACGACCCCGGGGCTTTGTCCACAAGTCCCGGACATGGGAGGATTACGAACGGTGGCGGAAGGAGCAATCCAACCCCAGGCTTTGGTGATTCTCATGCCGCCCCTTCCTCCATTGCTCCGTGTCTGCCAACTGCTCAACGCCGCCGGGGCCCGGTATCTTATTGCCGGCGCACAGGCCTGCATCCTTCACGGCTTGGTCCGCACGACGGAAGATGTGGACATCCTTGTCGAACCAAGCATCGAGAACTGCCAACGCGTGATCAATGGACTGTCGCGTCTGGAGGATGGCGCGGCGGCGGAGCTCACCCCGCAGGACATCCTGGAGAACGTCGTCGTCAAGGTGGCTGACGAAGTGGAGGTGGACATTAGCACGCAGGCTTGGAAGGTCAGCTATGCCGATGCCATTGCAACCGCCGAGGAGGTCGAGATTGAAGGCGTCCGCATCCCGTTTCTCTCTCTCGACTCCCTGATCGCAAGCAAGGAAACCTATCGTGAGCAGGATGCATGGGACCGGGCCCGGCTCCAGGAATTGAAACGCCGCCAGGCGGAGTGAGCCGGCCAACGTCGTCGGGGCGTTCTGTGGGGCAGGACTGCTGACAAAGTCGGCGACTCGAGGCGTTGTCGCCGTCCGACCTGCCGGCTTCTTCTTACTCTTACTCTTGCTCTTGCTCTTGCTCTTGCTCTTGCTCCATTGGATCACCCACTTTTGATCGGACCGGGACCGGAGGGGTGTGATTAAAGGTGGGTGACCCTTAGGAACAGGAATACGTCATTTCCCAGACGCTGCTGGGGAATGAAGGTTGCGCAGCGGGTTACGACACTAGGTGAAACATGGGAGAACAAAGCGCTCTACATCGCACCCTATCAAAGGCCCCTCACCCCAGCCCTCTCCCGGCGGGAGAGGGTGACCCGTCCTCCGCGCGGAGAAAGGCCCTTGCGCTCATCCCTCTCACCCATCGCGGCTCGCTTTTCCCTCTCCCCGCGGGAGAGGGAGAGTCCTCTTCCGCGCGGAGTGAGGCTGAATTCCTGATTCCTTCACCCCGGGGTGGCATGCTGTTCCCTCTCCCTCTGGGAGAGGGCCAGGGTGAGGGGCCCGCCAAACGACAACATGTGGGTCGTTCGTTTCGGGTAAAGATTACTCATACTCTCGCTCTACTCCTCATCCTGCGGTTGGATTGTGTTCCAGTATCACCCATTTCCAATCACGCCCGGATCGGGGCGCGTTTCCATTGCGGCATTGCCACCGCCCGACCTTTGGGGAAGGCTACTCGCCATGGCTCCCCGCCCGTTGGCTTCATTTCTGGTCGCGTCATTCATCCTCGTAGCCTTCCCCCTAACCGCCGCGCCACAGCACACTCCCATGCCCGTCGGCGTCGCTCAGGTGGACATCACCCCCGACGACCCCATCCGCCTCAGCGGCTTCGGCGGACGCCGCGCCGAATCGGAGGGCGTCACCCAGCGCATCTGGGCCAAGGCCTTGGCGTTCGGTGACGAGGAACTCGGTCCCGCCGTGCTCATCACCACCGACAACCTCGGCATCCCCGACGCGATCACTCGCGAAATCGCGGCGCGCCTCGGCCGCAAGGCCGGACTCCGTGCGGAACGGCTCAGCATCACCGCCAGCCACACCCACACCGCGCCCATGCTCACCGACGTGGTCCCCACTCTCTTCGGCACGGACATCCCCCCGGAACACCAGGCCCGCATCGACCAATACACGCGCGTGTTCATCGACAAGCTCGAACAGGTCGCCCTCGCCGCCATCCGCGACATCCGCCCCTCCCACATCTCCTGGGGCATCGGCACTGTCGGGTTCGCCGCCAATCGGCGCACCGCCGGCGGCCCCGTGGACCATGACCTTCCTGTCATGGTCGTGCGCGACGCCGACGGAAAGCCGCGCGCCATCTTCTTCAGCTACGCCTGCCATTGCGTCACCCTCTCGCACAACAAGGTCAGCGGCGACTGGGCCGGCTACGCCATGGAACAGGTCCAGGCTTCCTTCCCCGACACGATCGCGCTGGCGGCTGTCGGGTGCGGCGCCGATGCCAATCCCGACTCGGGCGTCACCGGGGACAAGGTGGAGGTCGCCGACGCCCAGGGCCGGCAGATCGCCACCGAAGTGGTTCGCCTCCTCGCTTCCCCGCTCACCCCCCTCACGACCACACCCTCCTGCAAGCTGGACCGTGTCCAGCTCGCGTTCGCCTCCCCGCGCACGCGCGCCGAGTGGGAAACGCGCGCCCAGCTCAACGACGCGGTCGGCTATCATGCCCGCGTCAATCTCGCCCGCCTCGACCGCGGCGAGTCCCTCCCCACCGGCATTGATTATCCCGTGCAAACCTGGCGGTTCGGCGACCAGCTCGCCATGGTCTTCCTCCCCGGCGAGGTGGTGGTGGACTATTCGCTTCGTCTCAAGCACGAACTCGACCGGACCCGGCTCTGGATCAATGCCTACGCCAATGACGCTCCCTGCTATATCCCCAGCGAACGCGTCCTCAAGGAAGGCGGCTACGAGGGCGGCGACGCCATGATCTATTATGACCAGCCGCAGAAGTTCGCCCCCGGCCTTGAAGAGAAGATCATCGCCACCGTCCGCGCCCAGGTCCCCGACGCATTCACCGCCCCCGAGGGCACCGAAGGCACCGCCCCGCGCTCCCCCGACCAGGCCCGCCACACCCTCCGCACCAAGCCGGGACTGGTCGTCGAACTCGCCGCCTCCGAACCGCTCATCCAATCCCCCGTCGCCATCGACTGGGACGCCGCCGGTCGCCTCTGGGTCTGCGAAATGTGGGACTACCCCACCGGGCTCGACCAGAACTGGCTGCCGGGCGGACGCGTCAAGCGCCTGGAAGACATCAATGGCGACGGCACCTACGATCGCGCCATTCTCTTCCTCGACGGATTGCCCTTCCCCACCGGTCTCATGGCCTGGGGACGCGGCGTGCTCGTCTGCGCCGCCCCCGACATTCTGTACGCCGAGGACACCGATGGGGACGGCAAGGCGGATCGCGTGGAGAAACTCTTCACCGGCTTCGCCGCCGACAACTACCAGGCCCGGGTCAACGGTCTCAGCCTGGGCCTGGATAATTGGATCTACGGCGCCAACGGACTCCTGGGCGGCGTCATTCGCGGCCCCCAGGGCGACCTGGACATCCGCGGCCGCGACTTCCGCTTTCGGTTTCCGCAAGGCGTCATGCAAGCGGTGGACGGGCTCACGCAGCAGGGACGCGTGCGCGACGATTGGGGACGTTGGTTCGGCTGCAACAATGGCAGCGCCCTGGATTATTACCCGCACGAGGCACGCTATTTCCAACGCAACCCCAATGCGCCCGCCCCGCCGGCCAGCATCAGTCCGTCGGGTGATTTTGACATCGGCCGGGTCTATCCCATCAGCCGCGTCCTCGAACGCTTCAATGATCCCGAGGCCGCCAACCGCATCACCTCCGGATGCGGTCTGGGCCTGTATCGCGACACGCTCCTGGGAGCCGAATACGAGAACAACGCGTTCACCTGCGAGCCGGTCCACAACCTGGTCCACCGCCTCGTCCTCGAGGAGGACCAACTCCAGCTCCGGCGCCATCGCCCCTCCGACGAAACCCAATCCGAGTTCCTGGCCTCCACGGACAACTGGTTCCGCCCCGTGCAAGTCCGCCCCGGGCCCGACGGCGCCCTCTACGTCGTGGACATGTACCGTTTCCTCATCGAGCATCCCCGCTGGATTCCGGCCGCGCGCCTGGCCCGCATCGATGTCCGGGCCGGTGCCTCGATGGGGCGCATCTGGAAGCTCCGCCCCGCCGACCAACCGCTCCGCACCGTGCGCGACCTCACCGCACTCAACACGATCTCCCTGGCCGCCGCGCTCGAATCGCCTAACGGCACGGAGCGGGATCGCGTCCAGGTGGAATTGCTCAACCGCTCCGATCCGGCCGCCCATTCCATTCTGCAGGTATTGGCGACGTCGTCCTCCCTGCCCCAGGTCCGGCTCCAGGCGCTGAGCACGCTGGCCGGCCTGGGTGACCGGGAAACACCCGCCTGGATCGCCGCCCTGCGGGACAAGGACGACCGCGTTCGCAGCGGCGCCATCCGCCTTGGGGAAGTCTTTCTTGCCTCCCCGGCCCAGTCCCCGACCGCCTCGATCGACGCTTCCTACTTCAGGTCTGCGCTCCTTGCGCTCACCAACACCTCGTCGCTTCGGGTGGCACGGCAGCTCGCCTTCTCCCTTGGTGAATTCGGGGACGCCCGCGCCGGCCGGGCCCTGGCGTTTCTGGCCAGGCGATGGCTGGATCAGGAAGAAGTGCGCGCCGCCGTGCTCAGTTCCGCGTCCCCCCATGTCGCCGAACTCCTGACCATGATCCTCGATCTGGATCCTTCCACACCCGGCGCCGACGCCTGGCTCGAACCCCTCGTCGCCACCGCCGCCGCCTCCGACGATGAAGCCGTCTTCAACCGCGCCCTCCTCGCCCTCCTCCAGGACACCTCCTCCCCGTTTCCCAACCGCTTCCCCGCCCTGGCCCAACTGCTCGCCGCGCTGGATCGTCGTCAGACCACGCCACAGGACTACTTCAGTGAACGCCCGGAGCTGCGCGCCTCGGCAACCCAACTCAAAGCGATGCTCGCCCTGGCCTCGCGTCTGGCTTCCGACCCCAACCAACCTCTCGGCACACGCGTGGCCGCCCTGCAGTTGGTCGGCCGCGCCGACGCCGCCTCGAACGACCTCGAGATTCTATGCCGCGTGCTCATCGAAGGCGGTCCGGACACGCTCCGCGACGCCGCCACCGCCGGCCTTCGGCGCCAACGCAATTCCGGTGTCGCCGATCGCCTGCTCGCCACCTGGCCCCAAACACCCCCCGCTGCCCGGCAGCAGGTGCTTTCCCTCCTGTTGAGCCGGGATGCGTGGACGTTGCGGCTCCTCGATGCCGTGGCCGGCCAAACCGTCCAGGCCCATGAGATTGCCATGGCCGATCGCCAACGCCTGGCGCGAAGCGACAACGCCGACATCCAGGAACGTGCGGCCCGGCTGCTTCCAGTCCAGACTTCCAGCCCGCGGGCCGAGGTGTTGACCGCCTACCAAAAGACGCTCTCCTTGGCGGGCGACGCGGAACGCGGCCGGGAAGTCTTCGCCAACAACTGCATGACCTGCCATGCGCTGGGCGACCTGGGCCATGCCGTGGGTCCCGACCTGGCGGGACTGCGCGGGCGCGAACCCGATTACTGGCTCAAGAACATCCTCGACCCCAACGCCGTGGTGGAGCCGCGCTTCATCGCTTACAATCTCGAACTCGATGACGACCGGTCCCTCTCCGGGATCATCCAGGGTGAAACCGCCACCAGCCTCACGCTCGTGGCCGCCAACGGCGTCACCGAGGTGGTGGCCCGCAGCGCCATCAAGGACCTGCAGGCCTCGAGTCTTTCCCTCATGCCCGAAGGTCTCGAACAGGCCATCCCGCCCCAGGCGATGGCCGATCTCCTCGCCTTCGTCATTCCGCGCTCGCCGCCCAAGCGTTTTGCCGGCAACCAACCCGATCTCGTAATGGCCGGCGCCAACGGCGTCCTGATCCTGCCCGCCGCGCAGGCCGAAATCTTTGGCGGCGACATCGCCTTCGAAACGCAGTTCGGAAACATCGGCATGTGGCACGGCCTGGAGGATTACGTGGCCTGGTCCATCGAGGTGCCCGCCGCCGGCGCCTACGACATCCACCTCGACTACGCCTGCGCCAACGGCTCGGCGGGCAACGGATTCCGCCTCGCGGTCACCGGTCAATCCCTGACCGGTCGCGTCAACGGCACGGGACCGGACTGGAGCCGCTATGTCTCCGCGCAGGTCGGCACGCTTCAACTGGAAGCCGGACGCCATCGGCTCACGTTCCGGCCGGAGGACTCGCTGCGGGGAGCGTTGCTCGATCTGCGCACCGTCGCCTTGTGCCCGCCCGGGCAATCCCCGGGCTGGCCGAAGCCGGCGTCGCTCACCCCGCCCGATGGCCTGCTCCGCGATCCCGTTTCGATCGCAAGGTTTCTCCTCGATCCGGCCCAGCCCGACAACGCCCGGGAAGCGGTCATCGCCGCCAACCCGCAATACGCCGCCGACTTCATCGCGGAAATGACGCGCGACCTCCCGCCTGATGCGGCCACCGAGTACGCGCGCATCCCCTGGATCTGGCGCGTGGCCATCTCCTGCGGCAAACGCAATGATCCGGCGCAGATGCGCCGCGTGCTGGAAGTCTCGCTGCCGGCACGCGACGAGCCGCTTCGCCACTGGCAGGCGGTCGTGCTCGGCGGCGGCCTCATCAACGGACTCAGCCAGCGCGGCGTGTGGCCGGCCAAGGCCATGTTGGACCTGTGCGATGACGACGAGGCCCTGCTGAAACGGTGGCGGCACGCCCTCGACCTGGCCGCCGCCATGACCGACGACACGGACGTTCCCTCCGGCACGCGCTACGACGCCCTGCGCATGCTCGGCATGGAGCCGTGGGAAAAGCGCGGGGATCAATTGGCCCGTTACCTGGCTCGCGGCACACATGGGGAGCTGCAGATGGGCGCGGTGAGCGCGCTCGGAGATGTTCAGGCGCCGCAGGCCACCGCATCACTGGTCAAGGCGCTGAACTGGTTGGAAGGTGGCAACCGCGATCTGGCGCTGGACGCGTTGCTTCGCGACGACGCCCGCGCGCTGGCCCTTCTCGACCAGGCCGCGGCGTTGGATTGGAAATCCGAGTCGTTGGGTGAAGGCCGGGCGACAAAACTCCTCGAGCATCCCAACCCCGACGTCCGCACCCGCGCCCGCGCGGTGTTGGCCCCGTGATTCCAGACGTCAGCGGTACGTAGCCGCCGACGTCAGGAGGTGGTCGCTCGTTGAACGTTGAGCGTTTTTCCTCATTTCATCACGACTGATCCGCCGCCTCACGGCGGCGGCTACGGGGCGTTGAACGTTTTTCCTCATTCCATCACGAATGATCCAGCGGTACGTAGCCGCCGACGTCAGGAGGTGGTCGCTCGTTGAACGTTGACCTGTTCTCCTCCCCCCAAATTCCCTCGTCCCCCTCCGATCACCCGCCGTCCTCGTCCTGATTCAGCCGCCTCACCAGGCAAGCGCCGGGCACAAAGTGTCCTCCCTCTCCCCGGGTTTAAAAAATCTTTTCGCATGCCGATAAGGCGGCACCGGACGCCGATTCCCTCGAAAAACCGGCCTTTTGTGGCGCATTTCAGAATACCTGAGCGCGATTCCGGGACCGATGCCTCCCCTAGTGGCTGCCGGTCATCGCCTTATGAAACCGAAGCGGTATGGAGCGTGCTAGCCGGACCGTTGGCAACATTGGTCAGGCAACAACCGTTCGTTACACGACAACAAGGCATTCTTTTCTGAACAACACGCGGCGGTCCCGTCGCGACTTCACTTCTTGGAGAGAAGCCAAGCCTGGCTGGGTTCCACCACCTTGCCGCATGAGGTGGCATTGCAGGACAGCATGAACCAGAAAGGACACAACGAGAGATGAAACCGATAGGCAAGAAACAAGGATCCCTCGTGACCAGGCGCGTTTGGGCGATCGTCACGGCGGGCTGCGTGCTGGGAGGACTGGCGTGGGCCGATGTGCCGCAACGCCTGCTGGGCAACAAGCCGGACCTCGAGGTCCAACTCGAAACATGGAAGGTGGTCCGTCAAGCCGACGGACAGGAATCGCTCGAGAACGCCCAGCGGGCATTCCCCGGGGAAGTCATCCAGTACGACGCGCACTACGTCAACCAGAGCGATCACATCCTGGGCCGCGTCTCGCCCATGCTCCCGATTCCCGAAGGCATGGTGATGGTCCCCGACTCCGCCCGCCCCGCCCCGCAGGAGGCGAGCCTGGACGGCAAGACGTTTGAATCCATCCCGGTCAAGCGCCGCGTGACCATGCCCGGTGGCGAGATCGTCGAGGAAACCGTGGCCCCGTCGGAATACCGCGCCCTGCGCTGGCATGTGGGCGACATGGCTGCCGGCAAGTCCACCACCGTCTCTGTTCGCACCCAGGTCCTGGGGAACGATCTGCCTTGAACCCCCTGGCGCCGCCGCGTCGCACCGCCGTTTGAGGGGCGACGTCGCATGCCTCCCTGCCATCCATTGAAATCTCAGTTACCATCATGAACACCCTGAAACATCTCTCCTCCCCCGGCCGGACCCGTGCGGTCCTGCGCCGGCTTGGTCTCCTGGCCGGAGTGACGCTCCTGCTCTCCGTGCTGTCCGGCACGGCCCAGGCCGCGGCCCCCGCCGCCGGTACCAGCATCGGCAACCAGGCGTCCGCCACCTACACCGACGCCAGCAACACCGAGCGGACCGTCACGTCCAACGTCGCCATCACCCTCGTCCAGCAGGTGGCCAGCTTCACGCTCACCACCGACGGACAGTCGCGCTTCGCGGCCCCGGGCGGACAGGCCTCGTTCCCGCATACCCTCGTCAACACGGGCAACGGCACCGACACCTTCAACCTCAGCGTGGCCAACAACGGAGGCGATGACTACGACCTCGGTTCCCTGATCCTCTATGCCGACGCCAATGGCGACGGCATCCCGGACAACGCCACGCCGCTGACCAGCACCGGGCCGTTGGCCGCCGGCGCCGCGTTCCAGTTCGTCGCCGTCGGCATTGTGCCCGGCACCGAAACGGCCGGCAGCGCCGCCTCCTTCAACGTCACGGCCAGTGGCACCGCCACTGCCACGCCCGCCGCCGCCCAATCCAACACCGACACGGTCACCGTCACCGCGGACGCCGTCGTGAACGTGAACAAGTCGATGAGCGGCAATACCGGCGCCCCCGGCAGCGGCCCCTACACCATCACCCTCAATTACATCAACGTCGGCAACAACACCGCCACCAACGTTGAACTGCGGGACGTCATCCCCGGCGGCATGGTCTATATCCCCGGCAGCGCCCGTTGGAGCGTCACCGGCGCCGGCACGCCCCTAACCGACCTGACCGGCGATTTGCAGGGCACCGCGCCCGACACCGTCAATTACGACTTCGGCGGCGCCGTCGCGGGACGCGCCACCGCCATCATTGGCCGCGTGCAACCCGGCCAGTCCGGCTTCGTGACCTTGCAGGTGACCATCGCCCCCTCGGCGCCCGGCGGCACCATCAACAACACGGTCACCTACCTGTATGACCCCGGCACCGGCACGCCCACGCCGGAACTGACCGGCAACACGGTGCCCTTCACCGTCACCGCCAACACCGGCGTCGTCATCACCGGTCAGCTCATCATCTCGGCCCCGCAGGGCGGCGTGCTGAACTTCACCAACATGGTGCAGAACACCGGCAACGCCGTGGACAGCTTTGACATCACGCTCAACAACCTCTCCTTCCCCATCGGCACCACCTTCACGCTCTATCAGAGCGACGGCAACACGCCCCTGGTGGACACGACCGGCAACGGCATCCCCGACACCGGCCCCCTCAACCCGGGCCAGACCTACAACGTGATCGTCCGGACCGCCCTGCCGGCCGGCGCCTCGGGGGACCTGGTCAACTACACGGTGGAAAAGACCGCCACATCCGACAATGACCCGAACATCTTCGCCACCACGAGCGACGTCGTCCTCAGCGTCGTGCCCGGAGGGGCGGACTTGAGCCACGGTGCCGCGGGCGGCGCCGGTGCGGGCCCCGAGGCGGCACCCGTGGTGGTCAATGCCATCGATGCCGGCAACGTCACGAGCTTCTCGCTCTTCATGACCAACCTGAGCGCGGTCGCCGACACGTTCAACCTCACCGCCAGCACCGACCCGACCTTCGCCACCCTCGCCCTGCCCGCCGGGTGGACGGTCACCTTCCGCAGTGCCGGCGGCGCCATCATCACCTCCACCGGCGTCATCCCGGCCGGTTCGGTCGTGCCCTTCACCGCCGAAGTGTCGGTTCCCGCCGGCGCCGCTCCGGGCACCTTCGACATCTACTTCCAGGGTCTCTCCCCCACCTCGGGGCTGTTTGACCGGATCCATGACGCGGTCACGGTGAACGCGCAGCGCTCCCTCAGCCTCGCGCCGGACAATACCGGCCAGGCCCCTCCCGGAGGCACCGTCACCTACAGCCATCAACTGGTGAACAACGGCAACATCACCGAAGGCGACGGCGTCAACAGCAGCATCAACCTCGTCCTCACCAACTCGCTCGCCGGCTGGAGCGCCGTGGCCTATCACGACGCCAACAACAACGGCATCATCGATGGCGGGGACACCGTGGTCACCAACCTGGCCTTCGTGAGCAACGGCGCAGCCGGCCTCGCCCCCGGCGAATCCGTCCGCCTGCTCGTCCAGGTGGCTTCCCCGCCCGGAGCCCCGCTCGGCGCGGTCAACGTCGCCACCCTCCAGGCCGTCACGGCCAACGTCGGGCTCGTCTCCGCCGTCCCGGCCACGGTCGTGGCCAACGACGCCACCACCATCGTCAACGGCGACCTCACGCTGCTCAAGGAACAGGCGCTGGACGCCAACGTGGACGGCGCACCCGACGGCGCCTACGGAACGGGTGACATCACGACGGGCGCCGTGCCCGGCGCCAGCATCCGCTACCGCCTCACCGTGCGAAACACCGGCACCGCCCCCACCACCCTGGTGCGGGTCTTCGACACCACGCCGGCGTTCACGCAATACACGACCAACAATCCCGCCGCGACCAGCATCGGGACCGTCACCACCACGCCGGCCCACAACGGAACCGGGGCGCTCGAGTTCAACATCGGCACCCTCAATCCGGGCCAGGCGGCGGTCATCACCTTCGGGGTCACCATCCAGCCCTAGGTGACCCTCCCCTCCCCTGGCGGGCCCGGCGCCCGCCTCGAGGACTTTGACATGCGGCCGCCGCTCCCTTCGCCGGAGCGGCGGCCGTCCTCGCTGAGGGGGCAAGGCGCGCACCATGGGTGACATGGTCAAGAGCGGGATCCCATTCAAGCTCCGCATGAGCATCGTTCGCGCGATGCTCCTGGCGCTTCTGCTCCTGCCCGCGCACGCCATCCGCGCGGCTCCCATCGAGATCCTCAACACCGCCTACGCCCAGTTCCTGGACGGCTCCACCGGCTCCGTGCACCAGGTCAGCTACGGTCCCATCCGCACCGTCGTGATGAGTTCCGTGCCCGACCCGATCCCGCCGCAGGTCGGCTTTTTCCAGGACGCCCGCTATGACGCCACCATCGAAGTGGCGGCCCGTGGCAGCGTCCTCTACGTCCAGGCCGACGCGCCCGGTTGCAACCTGGACAACGCCACCGTCCAGACCAACGCCATTGTCCTCACCGCCCAGGGCACCGGCGATGCCGAGACGTTTTGGGGTGTGGAAACCGGACCCGGCACCGGCCGGTTCCGCATCCTTCCGCATGTACCGACCCAAAGCGCCGATGGCCTCACCGCCAACCCCGGCAACGGCACGCTCGACACCCTCCCCTCCGACCTCGTCCGCGCCGAGGTCGATTGCGGCGGCACCAACCGCGCCGTCGCCGTGCTCTACATCTCCCCGGGCGGCGTTGTCTTCAACAGCAACGACAACTCGCCCGTCGCCGGCGCCAAGGTCACCCTCATCGACGCGTCGAGTGGATTGCCGGCCCGCGTGTATCTGAGCGATGGCAGCCGCGACGCCCCCAACCCCGTCACCACCGGCCCGGACGGCGTCTATTTCTTTCCCTTCGTCCTCCCGGGCGCCTACCAACTGCGCGTCCAGCCACCCCCCGATTTCCGGGCCCCTTCAAAGGTCCCCATCGAGGACCTGCCGGATGGGCGCACCCTCGCCCAGCCCGGCTCCTTTGGCCGCACCTTCAACATGGCCCTGGGCGCCGGTCCCGTGTCGGTGGATTACCCGGTCGATCCCGTCGAGGACAACGGCTCGGGTCTCTTCGTACAAAAGGTCGCCTCCCGGACCAGCGCGGAGCCCGGCGACTTCGTGGACTACTCCGTCCAGGTCAAGAACGTAAGCGGCGAGACGCTCGACGCCGTCCGCCTCACCGACCGGCTCCCGTTCGGCTTCGCCTACCAGGAACACACCGCCCGCCTCCAGGGACGTCCCATCCCCGAGCCGCGCGGCGGCAACGGGCCCGACCTGGAGTTCGACATCGGCCCCATGGACGACCAGACCGTCCTCACGCTCACCTATCGCGTCCGCCTCACGCCGGGCGCCCTGCAGGGCGACGGACTCAACCTCGCGCAGGCCTTCGATGACGGTCCGCCCGCCCGAGTCAGCAACCGCGCTCAGGCCCGCGTGCTTGTCGAGGGCGGCACCTTCAACGACCGCGGCCTCATCGTCGGCAAGGTGTTCGTCGATGGAAACCTCAACCGCATCCAGGACCCCGGCGAACCCGGCGTGCCCGGCGTGCGCCTGTTCCTCGAGGATGGCACCTTTGCCATCACGGACGGTCAGGGCCAATACAACTTCTACGGCCTGCGCCCCATCACGCATGTCGTCAAGGTGGACCTCATCACGCTCCCGCGCGGGGCCCGGCTCAGCCAGCTCTCGACGCGCGACGCCTTCAGCCCCAGCACGCGCTTCGTCCCGCTCAAGCGTTACGAGATGCACAAGGCCAACTTCGCCCTCGCCCCGGGATCGCTTGGGATGATGGAGGAGATCCAGAGGCGCCGGGACGCGGCCCGCGAGCTGGACGACACCCTGGAGCATCAGGCCTCCAGCGAGCTGCGCCGCGACACCGAGTTGCCTGTCCGCTCGCTCGATGCCAAGACGCTCCCCGCCAGCGGCCTGGTCGGCGACCATCGCACCACTTCCGCCGAGCGGGCCGGGGATCCGCTCGCGCTGACGGCACGACCGCCCCCCACGCCGCCCATGCCCGCGGCCGAAACCAACACACCGCCCGCCATCTCGGGCGCCACCGGAACCTCCAACAACGTCTTCGCCCCTGTCCTGCCCAGCGGCACGTTGACGGGGGGCAACTCCAACCTGCCCGATTTCCAACCATCGGCCCCGCGCGTGCCGGTGGCGCTGCTCCTGACCAACCTCGACAACACCCTGGCCTTCGTCGGCCTGGAAGACGGCGACCTCCTGCCCGCGCGCCAGGCCACCCTCTGGATCAAGGGCCCCACCGGAGCCCGCTTCGGACTGCGCGTCAATGGCAACGACATCCCCGACAGCCGCGTCGGCAAGCGTGCCAACCTTCCCGACCGCGACATCGAGGCCTGGCAGTTCATCGGCGTCAACCTGCAGCCCGGCACCAACCACCTCACCGCTCTGCTCCGCGATCCCTTCGGCAATCCGCGCGGGGAATCTCACCTCACCGTGATTGCGCCTGACCAGCTCGGCGTCATCCGCATCGTCATCCCCGAGGCGGACCAGCCCGCGGACGGCAAGACGCCCGCACTGATCACCGTGCGGTTGGAGGACAAGAACGGCATCCCCGTCACCGCCCGCACCCCACTCACCCTCGACGCCAGCGTCGGCGAATGGAAGACGCGCGACCTCAACCCCGACGAGCCCGGCGCCCAGGTCTTCCTCGAAGGCGGTGAAGGCGTCTTCGAGCTGGTCCCCCCGCTCGTGCCCGGCGATGCCCAGGTCGTCGTGAGCAGCGGCGCCCTCCAGGGTGAGGCCACCGTCGCCTTCGTCCCCGAGCTGCGCCCCTTCATGGCGGTCGGCCTCGTCGAGGGCGCCATCAACATGCGCACCCTCGGCGCCGGTTCCATCGTCCCCGCCCGCAGCCGCGACGGGTTCGAGGAGGAACTGCGCGGCTGGCTGGAGACCTCCGAGGATGGGCGCGCCAGCGCCGGCGGCCGGGCCGCCTTCTACCTCAAGGGAAAGATCAAGGGCGACTACCTCCTCACCGCCGCCTATGACTCGGACAAGACCACGCGCGAACGCCTCTTCCGCGACATCCAGCCCGACGAGTTTTACCCCATCTACGGGGACAGCGCCGAGCGGGGCTACGACGCCCAATCCACGGGCAAGTTCTACATCCGCGTGGACAAGCGGAAGTCCTACCTCCTCTACGGCGACTTCGTGACCGGCAACGACAACGAGGCCAAGCAGCTCGGCAACTACAACCGCAGCCTGACCGGGGCGCGCGCCCACTACGAGAAGAAGCGCGTCTCCATCGAGGCGTGGGCCAGCCAGGACAGCACCCGCCAGGTCATCGAGGAGGTCCGCGCCAACGGCACGTCCGGCCCCTACTTCACCGGCAGCTCCGACGGCATCGTCAACAGCGAGGTGGTCGAGATCATCACGCGCGACCGCCTCCAGCCTTCGGTCATCCTCAGCACCGTCACGCTCACGCGCTTTGTGGATTACGAGTTCGAACCCTTCACCGGCCAGCTCCTCATGCGCGCCCCGGTGCCGAGCCTCGACTCGAACCTGAACCCCATTTCCATCCGCATCACCTACGAGGTGGACCAGGGCGGCGACGAGTTCTGGGTCTATGGCGGCGACGGCCGTGTCCGCATGACCGACTGGTGGGAGGTCGGGGTCTCGGGTGTGCGCGATGAGAATCCCATCGGCGACTTCAGCCTCCAAAGCGCCAACACCACGGTCAAGGTCGCCCCGGACACGTATCTCATCGGCGAACTCGCCCGCAGCGAGACGGTCGGCACGGTCGGGGACGCCGGGCGCGTCGAGTTGCGTCGCCGCACCGACGGCACCGACATGCGGATCTATTACGGCCGGGCCGACAACACCTTCAGCAACTCGGCCGCCATGCTCGCCGCCGGACGCGTCGAGGCCGGGGCCAAGGTCACCCAGCGCCTGACCCGCAACACCAAGCTCATCGGCGAAGCCATCAACACCGAGTGGATCCAGGACGAGGGCCGCCTCTATGGCGCGCGCGCCGCCGTCCAGCGGGCCTTTGACAACGGCGTCAAGGTCGAGGCGGGCGGACGGTACTCCGAGGAAACCGCCAACCCCGCCACCGCCGCCAGCGCGGCGACTCCCGGCGTCACCCCCAACCGCGTGCGCAGCGTCGGCGCCAAGCTCACCCTCCCGGTCCCCCTGCTCAAGGATGCCTCCGTCTTTGGCGAGTATGAAAATGACGTTGTCGAGACGGATCGTCGTGTCGTCTCGGCCGGCACCGAGATCCAGCTCCCCGCCAAGACACGGCTCTACGCGCGGCACGACTTCATTGATTCGCTCAACGCCCCCTTCCAGCTCAACGACCGCCAGTCCCTCAACTCCACCGTCGTCGGGCTCGAGTCCGAATACATGAAGGATGGCAAGACCTTCAACGAATACCGGATGCGCGACGCCACCACCGGCCGGGAAGCCGAGGCGGCGATCGGCCTGCGCAACCTCTGGCACCTGGCCGAGGGCGTGCGCGCCAGCACGACCTTCGAGCGCATCAATCCCGTCCTCGGCGACCTCGAAACCGAATCCACCGCCGGCACCGCCGGCATCGAATACACGCGCAACCCCGACTGGAAGGGCACCGCCCGCATCGAGCTGCGCGCCGCCACCGTCCACGACAGCCTGCTCAACACCTTCGGCTACGCCCGCCGCCTCAGCGAGGAATGGGCCGTTCTGGGCCGCTCCATCCTCTACCTCGTGGACAACAACGGACCCGCCGGCGGCGAGAAGGTGCAGGGACGCTGGCAGGCCGGCTTCGCCTGGCGCCAGGCCGAGACCGACCGCTGGAACGCCCTCATGAAATACGAGTTCAAATACGAGGACGACACCTCGCTGCCCGGCCTGGACATCCAGCGCCAGGTCAACCAGATCCTGCTCGACGTGAACTTCCAGCCCAGCGCGGACTGGATCTTCAGCGGCCATTACGGGGGCAAGTATGTGATCGAGGAATCCTTCGGGCTGAATGACAGCTACGACGCCCACCTCGTCGCGTTCCGGCTCACCTACGAAATCGACCGGCGCTGGGACCTGGGCTTCAACAGCAGCGCCCTCTGGAGCGGCCGGGACGGCAGCATCCATTACGGGCTCGGCCCCGAGGTGGGCGTGACCCTCATGAAAAGCATCCGGCTCGGCGTCGGCTACAACGTGTTCGGCTTCCACGATCCCGACCTGAGTGCCGAGCAGTACACCGACCCCGGCGTGTACATCGCCCTGCGAATGAAGTTTGACGAAACCCTGTTCCAAGGCGGCGACGAATGACCCGACCGCACTCCATCACTACCAACACCCCGACGGCACGTAGCCGCCGACGTCAGGAGGCGGTCGGTGAGGTGCGCTTTCTCCCCCCTGGTCCACCGCCTCACGGCGGTGAAGAGAACAGGAAGAAAGATGAGAAACGCTCAACGTTCAACGCTCAACGTTCAACGTTCAACGTTCAACGCTCAACGTTCAACGAGAGAGCGGTAGCCGCCGACGGAAGGAGGCGGAATCACGTGACGAATCTCCATGAGACATGGCAGCCCACCACCACCTCGTCACCACGTGGAACGTGGCTGGTCTCTCGGCGGCTACTGTTGAAACGGACGGTTGTCCTCATGTTCCTCCTGCTCGGAGCATTGCCCCTCTCGGCCATCACGATCACGCGGACCTCCTCGCCGGTTTTCCATATCGACACCAAGGTGGCACCGTCCCTGCAAGCCATGTACGTGGCCTACCAGATCCGCAATGACACCGGGTCCACCTACCCGGATCTCTGGGTGACCATCGGCGATTTCACGGGCGGCTCCGTGTCGCTTGGCCCGTTCGAGGACGGGGTGGTGCACCTGGGGCCGCTCGCGCCCGGCCAGGTCAAGGCAGCCTATTTCCACGTCCAGGCAGGCTTTGAAACCGCCGCCGCCCAGGGCCACACGATCCGCGTCCATCCAACTCGCCCTCCGGCCGGCACGCTGGCCAGCGGAAGCTTCACCATGACGGTCGAGGAAACGATCCAGGCCAACGCCAACCAGGTGGAAACCGTCGTGGCCGGCCCGAACCCGCCCCAGGTGGGCGGCCTGGTGACGGTGACGGTGCAGGGCCGATCCGGCACCATCGGCGCCGACCACATCCTCGCCTTCAATCCCGCCGCCTACCTGAGCTGGCGTTCGGATGCCTATGAGCTGGTCTTGTCCACCCTTGTCCTCACCGGGGGCAACACCGGCAACCACACCGACACGCTGTACCTTGTCGTACCCTCCTCATCCTCCACCGACTACACCGCCACCTACACCTACCGGACCGTGGCCACCACCACCACGGCCACGCCGGTCAGCCCCATTTCCTTCATCAGCAGCGGTCAGCAGCTCAAGCACACGCGCGTGAACAACTACGTCCAGTTCGACCCCATCCAGCCGGCGAACAATCTCCTCACCCTGGGCAAGACCGTCTCCCCTGCCCAGGCGCTGGCCGGGGCCAATGTCACCTTCAGCCTGATCCTCACCAACGCCGGCACTGTCCCAACCATCGTCGAGGATCTGATGGATACGCTGCCAACTCTCCCGGCCAGTCTGACCTACGTGCCGGGATCATCCCGTTACCAGGGCGCGGTCATTCCCGATCCCGGTGTGAGCGGCGAGATCCTGACATGGATCGGCACGTTCAACATCCCGGCCGGCGGCATTGCCACCCTCTCGTTCCAGGCCACGCTCCCGTCTTTGGGTGGCAGCTACACCAACCGCGCCATCAGCCACATCGGCCCCAGCCAGATCGACAGCACGCGCGATCTCCTCGACGACGCGCCCGCCGTGGCCGTCGTCCAGGCCGGACTCCTTTCCGTCTCCGGCCGGGTCTTCCTCGATTCCGGTGTCGGCGGCGGCACGGCCCACGACGGACTCCTCAACGGCACGGAAACCGGCATCGACGGCGTCAGCCTGCAACTCACCGACCCGACCGGTGCCACGATCTATGGCACGGCCACCACGGACGCCACGGGCGCCTACATCATCCAGTCGCCGGTGCTCCTCGCCGATGGCACCGCACTGCAACTGCGGGAAACCAATCCGGCAAACCACCTTTCCGCCTCGGCCAACATGGGCAACTCCGGGGGAAGCTACGACCGTGACGCCGACATCCTCAGCTTCACCTATCATCCGGGAGTGACCTGGACCAATCTCCACTTCGGCGACGTGCCGCTCAGCCAGTTCGTCGCCAACGGACAGCAGCCCGGCGTCCCCGGCGGCTTTGTGACGTATGCCCACGTGTTCACGGCCGGGAGCGCGGGGGAACTGGATCTGGTGATCACCAACACGCCCAGCCCCGCGCTGCCGGGCTGGACGCAGGTGATCCACGTCGATGCCAATTGCGACGGGCAGCTCGATGCCTCCGACCCGCCTTGGAACGGGCCGGTCCCGTTGGCGGCCGGGGATCGCCTCTGCCTGCTGGTGCGGGAATCCATCCCGCTTGCCGCCCCGTTGAACGCAACGGACACGGTCCAGTTGACGGCGGTGTTCGATCACACCGGCGCCAACCCCGCCCTGGTGACGGAACTGACCGTGATCGACGTCACCACGGTGGGCGGGCCCGGATCCTTGGGGCTCACCCTGGTGAAGAGCGCGGACAAGGCGGAAGCCAGGCCGGGCGAGACCCTCACCTACACCCTCACCTACGCCAACACCAGCGCCGAGCCGCTAGCCAACATGTCGCTGCACGACATCACCCCCGCCTACACCACCTTCCTCGGCGCGACGAACGGCCCCCTCGGCTCGGACCTGACCGGTGTGGTGGCGACGACGCCGGCCGTGGGCGCCTCCGGAGTCCTGCAATGGACCTTCCAGGGAACCCTCGCCCCAGGCCAGGGAGGGTATGTCCGATTCCAGGTGGTCATCGAGCAGTAAGGGTGGCCACCAACGGGGGTAGCCGGAGAGGTTACGAGGCGGGAGTTGCAGGGGCTTCTTCACGCCCCGGGTCCACCGCCTCACGGCGGTGGCTACGCGCTTCGCGTCCAGGCTCGCAACGCAGCCGCCGACGTCAGGAGGCGGTTCGGTCACGCATCCCTTCACCTCTGGAATCCACTGCCTCACGGCGGTGGACACATGAAACCGGGACTGGCTAAAGCCAGGACTACGAACGTGGCGATCCTGCCGTCGGCGGCTACCATCCCCCTTTCGCGCCGCCGGACCGTGGTGTATAGTGGCCGCCGTCCCACCCGAACATCATCCATGCCCTGACTGCCATGCCGAACCTGACACGCCAGCTAATTCTCTCCACCTGCCTTGCGGCAACCCTGGTCGCGGGCACCGCGCAACTCCCCCCCGTGGCGGACACCTACATCGCGGAGAACGCCCCGGATGACAACCACGGGGCCCTGGCGGATGTCGCCACTGGATCCATGAACAGCGGGACGCGGGCCCGGGCACTCCTGCGCTTCGACGTGGCCGGAGCGCTGCCGGCGGGCGCCGTCATCACTTCGGTCTCCCTCCAGTTTGAGGTGACGCGCCTGACCATGGGCGCCGCCAATTCCACCTTTGAAGTGCGCCGCGTCCATCTGCCCTGGACGGAGCGCGACACGGACAACGAGGGCACCACCTGGCGGCGGCGTTTCGGGGCGGACATTGGCTGGATTGATCCGGGCGGCCGGTTGGGGATTGAAACGGCGGCATCGCCCAGCGGCACGGTGGCGGTGACCGGCACCAATGTGTACACCATGGCCAGCACCGCGGCGATGGTGGCCGATGTTCAGTACTGGCTCGACACCCCCTCGGAAAACCACGGATGGATGCTCCGGACCCAGTCTGAACCGGTCAATGCCACCGCCCGGCGCATCGCCACACGCGAGGACACGGCGCGCGCCCCGCGGTTGGTCATCGAATACGACGAGCCCGCCGATCCCTTCCGCATCACCTCCTTCAGCCTGGACGAACAGGGTTTGTCCCTCACCTGGTCGGGAACCCTGCCGGACTACCAACTGCAATGGCAATCCGAACCGGGAGCGCCCTGGGAAAACCTGGGGGCTCTCACCGGTGAGGAGTCCATGACCGTCCCGCTCTCGGGGGATCGGGGACTGGTGCGTGTGGCCCAGAGCGACACGGCACTCTACGAAATGACCTTTGACGCCACCTGGGGCGATGACACCCATCCCACCAACTACCCGTCCAACGCGCATTGGTCGGGGTTTGTCGGAGGCATTCACAATGACCAGGTCCATTTCTTTCGCGTGGGCGAAACCGCTTCGGTGGGGGTTCAATTCCTGGCCGAACGGGGCAATGGCATCCCGATGGGCGATGAGGTCCAGGAGGCCATCAACGCCGGCACGGCCAGCCAGGCACTCTTTGGCGACAGTCTGTCCACCGGGGTTGGTCAGGTGCAGTTCACCCTGGCGGGGATGGTGTCACAGGATTACCCATTGATCACCCTCATCACGATGGTGGCGCCGAGCCCGGATTGGTTTGCAGGCGCGGAGAGCCTGAACATGCTGCGCAACGGCCGCTGGGTGGATCGCGTCACGGTGGCGCTCCTGCCCTGGGACGCCGGGACCGACAGTGGCATCAGCTACGCGTCGCCGGACGAGGTTACCGACCCGCGGGGCGTCGTGACACTGCTGGATCCCTACCCCACACGCGTGGAGGGACTCCTGATTCCCTTCGGCACGATGACCTTCGAGCGGGTGGAATAACGTTGCGCCGATCGAGGATGCCCGGGTTCACGCTTCGTTGAGCCAGGCCCAGGCGGCATCCACTTCGGCAGCGTCGAAGTAGCGGACCTTGGCCGTGGTGAACGGCTTGCAGACCGTCGCCATCCACTTCTCCCATGTCTTCTCTCCGACCAGCGCAATCCTCTCGATCTTGGTGCAGTGGGTGGTGGCGAACTTGATGTCGTCCCAGAGCGCATGCATGTCCCAGCCTTCGAAGTCATGAAACCAGGCGAGCAACCGCGCCTTGCCGCCCTGGGCAATGGCCTGGTCCACGCGCGGCACGAACAGTTTGTAGTCCTCGTCGTGCAGCTTGCCGGAGAGTTTGAAGCCGATGGCTTTATCCGATGGGGAGATGAGTTCTTCAATCATGATTCTTGAATCCTGTTGGGGGTCACTCAGTTGGCGGCCGTGCCATGGCCGGACCCGTGCAGTCTAGCAGGTTGCTCTCCGGGAACGAAGCGATGATTCACCCCTCGGGCAGCATCAGGATCACCACCCCCCACGCGACCCGTGAAGTGGGTTCGCGATGCCGACGCAGGGTCGCCCGCACAATCACCGTCAGGTGCAGAAGCACGAACGCCCCCGACCCAAGGGCGGTCAACACGGGTAAATCAGGTTTTTGATCCATGGGAGAACGGGGTCCAGGCGACGGAACCACAGCTTGGCTCAACGTTCAACGGGAAGTGAAGTAGCCGTCCCGCGGCCGCGGGATCAGGAGGTGGTTCCCGTCGTGATGTGAACCGGGTTCCGTTCGCAGAATCGATTACGAGCACGAGAACGAGCACGAGCACGACGGATACTCATAGTCGTCCCGCGTCGGGGGGATAAGGGGATGAGTCCTCTCACCCTCGGTCCACCGCATCACGGCGGTGGCTACGGCGTTTCCCAGTAGCCGCCGAGGGAACAAGGCGGACGCGAGGCCCTCACTTTCCTTCCCGTAAAAGCCTCTGCGACCCTCTGCGACCCTCTGCGTCCTCCGCGTTGAATATCCGGGCACCGCCCGAGCGCCCGAGGTTGCCGCAACCGGTCCGGACTTGCTAGTCTCGGCAGCTATGACCCTGCCCACGGCATGTCGCCGGCTCCGATGCCTCCTCTTCACCCTCCTGCTCCTGGCGATGCTGCCCATCGTCCGCGGCGCGGAATCGTCCCCGGAACCGACCCGCCAGATCGACGGCTACCGCGGGATCTGGTTCGACCTGGGCCAGCGCTCGCCCTACGGCTCCAAGTACTCCGGAGGCCTGGGCACCTACACCGCCAAGCACCGTCCCATTGCCATCCATTCGCCCGAGGCGCAGAAAACCTTCTTTGTGTTCGGCGGCACCACGCAGGCTGCTGAGCGTCACCTCCTCGCCATGGTTTCCTACTACGACCACCGCACCGGCACCGTGCCCAAGCCCACGGTGGTGCACGACAAGGAGAACGTGAACGACCCGCACGACAACGCCAGCCTCGGCATCGACGGCCAGGGCCATCTCTGGGTGTTCGTGAGCGGGCGCGGCCGGATCCGGCCGGGGTTCAAATACCGCGGCACCAAGCCCTACGATATCTCCTCCTTCCAACAGATCAGCATGGAGGAGTTCACCTACCCACAGCCCAACTGGATCGAGGGACGCGGGTTCCTCCATCTGTTCACCAAATATACCCGGGGCCGCGAACTCTACTGGAACCACTCCGACCCATCCGGCCGCGTCTGGACTCCCGACCGGAAACTGGCCGGGATGGGCGGGCACTACCAGATGACCGAGGCGCGCGGGACCCGCGTCATCACCGCCTTCAACATGCATCCCGGCGGCTTGGTGGATCGGCGCACCAACCTTTATTTCGTGCAGACCGACGACCTGGGCCAAACCTGGCGCACCATCGATGGGCAGCCAATCGAGACTCCCATGACCGATCCCGACGTCCCGGCGTTGGTGCGGGATTATTGGGCCGAAGGACGCCTGGTTTACCTGAAGGACATTCAGTTTGATAGGGACGACCACCCGGTGCTGCTCTACATCACCAGCGCGGATTTTCGGCCGGGCCCCGACGGTTCGCCACGGACCTGGACGCTCGCGCACTGGACCGGTAGGGAATGGTCGTTCATTGAGATCCCCACCCACACCACGCACAACTACGACATGGGTTCGCTCTACATCGAACCGGACAATACCTGGCGCATCATCGCCCCCACCGAACCGGGTCCGCAGCGGCACGGTACCGGCGGGGAGATGGCGATGTGGACCAGCCGGGACGAAGGCCGCACCTGGACGAAGATCCGGGACCTGACGCGCCAGAGCCCCTTCAACCATGGATACGCCCGGCGCCCCGTGAACGCCCATCCGGATTTCTATGCGCTCTGGGCCGACGGCCACACCGACCGGCTTTCCCCTTCCCACCTCCACTTCTGCAACCGCGCCGGGGACAAGGTGTGGGTGTTGCCCTATGAGATGACCGAGGCGCAGGCGCGTCCCACCCCCTACGCAACTCCGCAGTAACCGCCGACCCGAGGAATCGCCAGCCCGAGGAATCGCCTACCTGGGGAATCGCCTACCTGGGGAATCGCCTACCTGGGGAATCGCCTACCTGGGGAATCGCCTACCTGGGGAATCGCCTACCTGGGGAATCGCCGACGTCAGTAGCCGCCGACGTCAGGAGGTGGAACGTACAGGAATCGATGACCCGCAGGGCCACCTCCTCACGGGAGGTGGCTACGTGCCTCGTGGCAAGTCACACAGGCGCCCCGCTTCGCCAATGCCCAGTTACCAATGAAGGGATTGTTAACTGGGCATTGTTCATTGTTAATTGTTCATTGGGCATAGGGCGCAGTCAGGGCATCGGCAAGAGAGGCTCGTGATTTTGAAGCGTCCCCCTATGCATTGGCATTACCCGATTCCATCCTGTCGCCCGTGCCTTTCGGGGACGAGGCATCCTGGTCACCAGGATCCAGCTTCGGGTGGCAACGTTCCAGGCCGTAGCGCAGCACCAACAGGCCCATCAGGAAGAGCCAGAGGAGACACACCTTCCAGAACCTGAAATCCAGGACACTGCCGGATTCCATTCCTCCCAGGGTCCTGAGATCCGTGTCGCCGGGCTTGTGGAACCACCACAGGCCGATCACCAGAACAGCCACAATCCCCACCTGGATCCATTCCTTGCCTGAACCGGCCCAGACCGGCCGGGAGGATGAGCGGGGACCATCCAGAAGAAAGACCAACAAGCCCAGAACCACCATTGGAAGATAGGCCACATGATCCAGGGCCAGCAGGATCAGGCTGCCGGTGACCAGGATGGCTGTGGCGCAATAGACAAGATGACGACGCAGTGACATGGCAACCCGGGCCCCGCCCCATGATCGAGGCCACGGCCCACAGTACCCATACGTAGAAATCCCACCGAATCTTGCAACTCATTTAAGGAACCTTGGCCAGGAATTACCGCTCCGCCGTCGTGGAGCATCGGTTGGTCACGGGCGTGGCAAAACGTTGCTGGGCGCAGAACAGCACAAACGCCAAGCCGATCAGGAGGTTGGTGTGTTCGCCCATAACAGGGCCTTTCTTGGTCGTGGCCGGGTTGGTCGGCCACTTCCACCCTGCACTGCGCGGATCTCAGCGCCTACTTGCAGGAATTCTGAAAAAAAAGCGGATGGTACGTTGAGCGTTCCCTTCCTCGTCATTTCCTCATTCCTTCACCGCGGGGACCACCTCCTGATCCCGCGGCCGCGGGACGGCTACTTCACTTCCCGTTGAACGTTGAGTGTTGAGAGTCCCTACATCGTCCCCATCTCGACGCGCGCCTTTTCCATGTCCTCCTTCATCTCGGCCGCGGAAGCGTAGCGGCGCGTCGGGTCGGGGTGGCAGGCGCGGTGAATGACGCGGCTGAAGGCGCGATGGCGTTCCTCCTCGACCCAGATGGTGGACACTTCGGGAAACTGGACCACGGGATCGCGTCCGGTGCTGATCACATACAGCACCATGCCGAGAGAGAAGAGATCGGCCTGCCGTGTCCCGGGTGGCTCGCCTGGCGGCGGCATGTAACCGAGCGAGCCGACCATGGTCTTGATCTGATCCTCGGTGCGCAGGTTGGTGATGGTGCCCACGTCGGCCAGCTTGGGTTCGCCGCCGACGAAGATGATGTTGGAGGGTTTGATGTCGCGATGCGTCAGGCCCTGGCGATGGAGGAAGTCGAGGGCATCGGCGAGCTTGACGCCCAGTTCCAGGCACTCGGCCAGGGGCAGACGCCCTCCCTCGCGTTCCTGGCAGGCGGTCTTCAGGTCGCGGGGGCGGTATCGGCCCGGGTCCGTTTCCCATCCCGGCTCCCGGCTGTCGCCCAGCTCCATCACGTAATAGAAGTATCCCGCCCTGCGTTTGCGGCTGACGAAATCGATGCGCAGCAGACCCGGGTGCTGATGGGAAATGGGCTTGTACTTGCGGATGCCTTCCAACTCCATCTCGAACTTGGAGGTCTCCGGGCCGAACCGATCGTGATAGACCTGCTTGAGCGCGAGCCATTCCCCGATGGCGCTCCGCACGACCCAGACCTGCCCGAAAGCACCCTCGCCAAAGGGGGGCCCGAATCGTTCATAGTCCTCCAGTTCCTCGGGCACCTGCTGCGGGATGACCTCGGTGTCCTGCTCCTCGGACGTCACCGACGGCATTGCGGAAGGTGCTTCCCATCGGAACAACCAGGGCGTGGCCAGCGTCCAGGCCAGGACGAACGGAACCTGAACCCCGACCACGAGCAGGTAGGGAAACCAGTGATTGGAAAAGAAGCTCCAGGACACGGACGCCAGGTACACGGACGCCATCACGGCCAGGGCGACGCCGCAGACGGCCAGGCGTCCCAGGCGGCGCAGCAGGAGAGCGGGGACCAGGCCGGCCGCCAAAAGGATCAGGGCTTCCGCCCAGCCGGGCCATCGCCGCAGCCAATCCCCGTTCATCAGGTTGAGAAACTGCGTCACATTGATCTCCACCCCGCCCACGGCTTCGCGGAAGCGCCGCGAATACGGCGTGAGAAACTTGTCGGTTTCCGCCACGCCAGGATCGGGGGAGATCGGCCGGGCGCCAATGAACACGATGTTGGTCCCGAACACTCCGGAGGAGGCGCGGAGCGCCGATTCCAGGGAATGGGAGGTCCAGTCCCCCTTCCGCCCGTAATATCGGAGCCAGGCGCCTTCGGGCGGCGCGCTTAGCGCGGTGCCGGCCAGCCTCGCCGCCTGCCAGGCCAGGCTTGGGTATTGGCCTTGTGGATTCTCAAACGGCCAATGCTGGCGCTGCGGTTCGTCCTGCATCCCTTCCCCGCCCGCCACGCCCCACGAGGTGACGGCGTTGGTGAAGGCGGGATAAATGGGCACCGCGGTGACGATGGGATGTTGCGTCTGGCGATCCAGAACCAGTTCACGCGCCAACACCAGGGCCCGTTGCCGGCGCATGGCCTCGGCCAGCAACTGATCCGCCTCCGCCGTGGTGTTGGTCTGAAACAGGATGTCCATGACCACGAGCGGACACCCGTCATCGGCCAACCGGTTGAGCAATTCGGCCAGGCGGGAGCGTTCCAGGGCCATGTGCTGGAAGATGCCACCGTCGAGCTGGACGAGCGACACCACATTGGTGACGTCACGGGCGCTGAACCGGAAGAGTTCGTCGTAGCTGGTCAGGACCAGCGATTGGCCCAGGGGCATGATCCTCAGGGCCAGCCCCAGAACGGCGGCCAGCACTCCGCCCAGCAAAGGCGGAAGCCACCGGTTACCGTTGGCGACCTTCACATTCACAATCCCTCCCCGGAGCATGAAACGGAACAGGCGGAGGCGGCAAGCCCGGCGTGCACGCTCCTCCCAAGACGATTCCATCCTGCTTGTGAACCACGAACCACACGAACCACACGAAACCGGGATTGGTTCGATTTCGTGTGTTTCGTGTGTTTCGTGGTTCAAGCTCCCTGGGCGCCACCCATCCCGTTTGGAGGTGGGAACTCCCCATGAACCGGAAAGCCTCGCGCAGAGGCGCAGGGGTCGCTGAGGGCAAATCAAGTAAAAGGCAATTAAAGGTATTCCCTCAAAACCCTCTGCGTCCTCAGCGCCTCCGCGCGAGACAAAGCGCGCTGAGGCTGGGTTCACGGCTCCATTGCGTGCGCCTGTCATGGGCGCACCCCCTCCTTCTCATGAACCGGAAAACCTTGCGCGCCGGACACGATTCCGCTTAGATCGGGCAACGTCGGGAATGGGTTCCGACCTCAAAGGGATACTTCACGGGTTATGAACACATTACTTAGGTCTCCTTTGCTACACCGTCATGGCCGGCTCCTATACGGCGCCTTCCTTCTCACGGCATCGGTGGTCCTTCCGCAGAACACCTTGGCTGCCACGTGCACGTCGCCGCCTGCCGGACTGGTGAACTGGTGGCGTGTGGAAGGAACAGGCAATGACGACGCGGGCAACGACGACGGGGCCGTCATCAACGGCACCACCTTCGCCACGGGTCACGTCGGCGACGCCTTCCATTTCGACGGCCAGAGCGGCGGCGTGGACATTGGCGCCGCGGCCATCCCGCCTCCCTGGACCGCGGAGGCGTGGGTCCGGCGCGAGGATTCGCCCTTCGAATCGGCGGTACTGATGAGCGACCCGGTCGCGGCACTCAAACTGGAGCAATACCCAAACACCAGGAAGGTGGGGGTCACCGCCTGGGACATCCAGGACTACACATTCGACTACGAAGCGCCGGTGGGGACTTGGGTTCACCTCGCCTTTGTAGGCACCACCACCAACGTCCAATTGTACGTGAACGGCGCGCTGGAGGACACGTTGGACGTAAGCATTTCGCTGCCGCGAGGTCGCATCGGCAACGACATCAGTGGCCGGTTCACCAATCGATACAAAGGCGACTTGGACGAACTTTCCCTTTACAACCGTGCCTTGGCACCGGCTGACATCCAAGCCATCGTCAATGCCGGCAGTGCTGGGAAATGTTTTGTGCCGGATTGTGTGGCGCCTCCGGCCGGCTTGATCAACTGGTGGCCGGCCAGCGTGAGCCCCGATGACGTGGTGGGCGGCAATATCGCCACATTGGTGGGAGGCGCGACCTACGCACCGGGCCATGTAGGCTCCGCTTTTCTCTTGGACGGGGTGGATGATCGAATCGACATACGCGCCAATCCAGTGCCGGTGCCCTGGACGGCTGAGTTCTGGGTGCATCGCGAAGCTTCTCCGGACACGTCCGCCATCCTCTTGGGCGACGCCAACTATGCGCTCAAGCTGGAACAGCATCCCAATACGGAGTTGGTAGGCTTCACCGTTTACGACGTGGAGGATTACTCCTTTAACTACACCGCACCCGTGGATCAATGGGTGCATCTCGTGTTTGTTGGAACCGGCGCAGGCGTCAGTCTCTATGTCAATGGGGTATTCCAGGATTCCGTGGCCGCGTCCATGCCTTTGCCTCGGGGAGCGATGGGCGACGACATCGCAGGCCGCTTCAACAACCGTCTCAAGGCGCGGATTGATGAACCCTCCGTGTACAACCGCGCCCTGGGTGCGGCGGAGATCGCCGCGCTTCACGCGGCCGGTTCGGCCGGGAAATGCCCGGCCACGGAAGCTCCCCCCAACGATTACTTTGCCCAGCGCCAGTACATCCCGCTTATCCCGCTTGGCCCCGACGGAACGGACCTCGACGCCCACAACCTGGGAGCGACACTCGAGCCCGGTGAACCTGAAATCTCAGGCAGCGGCTTTGGCGGACGATCCGTTTGGTACACGTTCCTGCCCACCGAACCCGGGATGGTGCGTGTGGTGCTGGCCGATCCACCGGCGTGCTGCTATGACATCGCCACGTACGGATTGCGGCTGGGTCAAGGCACGGGCGCGGACGATCTCATACCGATCGGCGAACCCTTCCTCTTCGACAATGGCAACCTGCTATCCCGTTACTGGGTGGTCTATGGCGACCTGCGCCCGGGCCAGGAGTATCCGCTGGCCGTGGATGGCGAATACGCCGAGGGCTTCGTGGACAACGGCTTTTTCTCGCTGAACATCCAGTTCTTTCCCGCCCCGGCCAATGACGATTTCGAACAGCGCGCGCCGATCACCTCGAACGACCAGAGCGAGGAGATCGCCCTGCAGGCGGCCAGCCGGCAATCTGGAGAACCGAGTCATGGCGGAGGCAACGGCAGCCTGTGGTGGACATGGACCGCGCCTGCGGATGGGCAGGCGACGGTGCGGGCGACGCAGGCGGGCGACTTTGTCCCCCGGGTGGCGGCCTACCAGGGCGATGATCTCGCCTCCCTTGCGACGGTGGCGCCGCTGACGCTCGAGCACATCGGGCACACGCGCCAGTTGACCTTCGACGCCGAGGCCGGGCAGACCTACGCCTTGGCGGTGTCGGGTTCCAAATATGACACCAACGCCTTTCCCCACACCAGCGAGGAGAATTTTGCGGCGGGCCGGTTCGAGTTCACCTTCGCCACGCTGGGATTGCGCATCTCGAACACCATGGGGACCACCAATGCCAGTGACGAAGTGGTGTTTACCGGCACAGCCCGCGTCCACAGCTACGGCAACACCACCAGCGGCCCCCTCCGCTTGCGGCTCATCGCCAAGCCCGGCTACAGCCGCACGGAGTTCGGCGGATGCCAGGGCTGCACGGGGGACACCAACATTCTCCTCAGCACGTTTGCCCCGCTGCCCGAAGCCGCCATCCCGCCCGGACTCAGCGATCCCTTCGCCTTCAACGGCGCCTGCCCCGCGCCGTTGCAGGAGGAATTGTTCTCCGGCCAGGGCTTCGAGGTGTTCGGACTGCTGGAGGAACAGTTCGGCTCGATTTGGTTCCTGCAAGACAAGCGCCTCATCCTCCAGGGTGCCTGGCCCAACGTTGGCGGATATGGCGGTCCCGGGGCGGGTCTCGTGCGCCTGGAAGCCAGCCTGTCCGGCACGCCGTTTGATCAGTTGCAGTCGGTGGAAATCCTTGGCCCTTCCCCGATCTATGGCGGGGATCAGGTCGCCTACGTGGCCCTGGCCCATTTCCTGGTCAATGGCGACATCGCCTTCACCAACACGCTCTGGATCGCGCCCCCCTTTCCGATCACCAACGGCGTGCTGGAATCCCAGTCCGTGGCGGCGAACACCGAGGTGCCCGTGAGTGTGGCCTACACCTTTGGATCGATCGCCTCCACCAACACCCGCTCCATCCTCGTGGTGGCGGGCCCCGAGCTGGACCCGGATGGCTTCAGCTTCAACGACGAGGGCTTCGGGTTTCCAGTCCATGGCCTGCCCGGCCGGGACCACATCATCGATGCCGCCAGCGGGCTGGATTCGGTGCCGGACTGGACCCCAATCGCCACCAACCAACCCGCGCCCAACGGCGGCCCGCTGGGGATCTGGCCCTTTGTTGATCCGGATGCGGGCGCCTTCCCCAGACGCTTCTACCGGGTCCGCGTGGTGGACTGACAAGGAGCGCTCCCTCCGCGGCCCTCTGCGCTCCTCTGCGATCTCTGCGTAAACAAAGGCGCGCCACCCAAGCGCCCGCGCCCAGCTTGCCATCGCACGGCGTGATCTCGCGCCTTCGATTTCAACGCAGAGGCGGAGCAAATCGTTTTAGAAATTGAACTTCAACCGCGCCACAAAGGCCCGCTCTCGCGGCAGCTCGGTGTAGAGGTTGAGCGGATTGAGATGGTAATCCTCGTCCGTCAGGTTCAGCACGCCCACGCTGGCCTCGCCACGCTGGCGCGCAAACCGGTACCCCACGAACACGTTGTGTTGCCAGAAATTCTCATTGTCGAGCGCGGGCTGGTAGCCGTCGCTCTCCTGATGATACCAATCCGACTCCGCCCGGGCGAAGATGCCGGTCGGGTGGTTGAACAGGAGGAACAGATGAACCTGGTGCAAATCGGCCTCCTCGGTACGGTCGCTCGAGGGATTCAGGTTGAGCGTGGTCGGCACGCTGGGCCATAGGGTGTGGAGGGTCGAGTGCGTGAAGCGGTAGCGCGCGCCCACCACCCAGGCTTCGTCGATCATCTGATGGAGGTATGCCGCCAGGGACGACTCCTCATAGTCGAGGTGCTCGCGCGTGGTGAACGGCACCACGCTCTGCGGATTGAAACTGTTGTCGAAGCCGAAGACGCCGATCGTGCGGCGCACCTCCGAATCGATCCGTTCACCAGAAAGCCCGAGGTAGGTGCCGGCCTTGAACTTGTAATCCAGAGCGCCACTGATGTTCTCCGTGCGGGGCGCGGAGACCGAGCCCACCACCGACTCGGAAACCACGGTGCGGTAGGCCTGGTTGAATCCCGCGATCTGCGTCGGTTCCAGGCGGAAACTCTCGTCAAAGCTCGCCCCGCCCAGGGATCGCGCATAGGCACCGCGCAGTGTCAGGTCGGGCATGGGATTCCAGATGACGCCCCCCTTGGGATCGAACGCCTCCTCCTCCTCTTCCCCGGCGGAGATGGGCGGGTTCCGGTAGTTGGCGGGAAAGAGCACCCGGTCATAGGCCAGGCCCGCGGTGACAAACAATTGCTCGATGGGCTGGAGCGTGTAGTAGGCGTAAAGGGCATCGCGCTCGAAATCGGAGGTGATGGTGTCGGAGGCGGGTGGGTCCTGGAAGAAACCGGCCAGGGCGCCGGGCTGGACGTTGGACAAGTCGTTCTGCGTCTCGAACTCGCCCCGCTGCAGGCGCCCGCCCACGACCAGGGTGTGCGGCGTCTTCTGCACGATCTGGTTCAGCTCGCCGGACCAGGTTTCGAACTCTCCCTTGTAATCGTAATCGATGCCGCCGATGTCGTTCCCGGCCAGGTCGGTCCCCACCGTGTACACCTGGGTCACCTGGCCGGCGGCGTTGGTGGCAAGGATGAGCGAGTTGACGCCGTCCTCCTCGAAACGCTGCCGGCTCTCCAGGCGCGAGCCCAGCACGAGCGTGTGGAGGCCCGGGCTCCACTCGTGGTGGTAGCCCAGGGCCAGAAGCGGGCTTTGCTCCTCCTCGAAGGAATAGGTGCGGCTGGACGCATCCTGATCGTAGCGCTGGAAGTTGTCGCCCGAGGAGTAGTCCTGGTACTTGCCCAGAAAGAGCAGCGAATCCCGGGCGGTGAGCTGTTGCTTGACGGTGGTGTACCACTCGATGCGGTCCAGCTCGTTGTTGGGGCGGACGCCGTCGTTGTGCTGGTAATCAAGGTCCAGGGCCCAGGCGGTGCGGCCGAACCGTCCGTATTGGGAGGCCAACTCGCGGAACTGCCCGTCGCTGCGGTACTCGCTGGCGCTGCTCAGCCCAATCCGGTTCCGCTCGAAGAGCCGGGCATACTCCTGCTGCGAGATGTTCTGGGACAGGGGGGTCCCGCCGACGGGCGACAGCAGGTTGGCCAGGAGCAGCTCGCCGAACCAGGGGGTCTCGTAGCGCAGGTTGAATCGCGTCGGGTCGCGCAGCACGTTGTAGCTCTCGGAAAGGAACAGGTGCGCCGAGTAGTTGGCATAATCGTATCCCACGGCCCGCGCCGCCTCCTGGATCGCCACCTCGTCCAGGCCGGCGGACTGGTACAACGTGGCCAGGCTCGAACTGCGCACGGCGCGGTCCTGGTCGAGCAGCATGCGCGAGCGGTAAAGGGACCGGTTGTCGTTGAGGTCGATGGAATGTTCCAGCTCGCGGATCGACTGGTTGACGCGCCGCGCTTCCCGATCCACCAGCGCGCCGTAAAGCCAGGGGGTTGGATCTTCCGGATCCAGTTGCTTGGCCAGTTCCAGTTCGGCATCGGCCCGGTCCAGGTCGCCGGCCTCCGCAAACGCCTTGCCCAGGTAGCTGCGCAGGAAGGATCGCTGCGGCTCCAGGGACGCCGCCACCAGCAGGTCTTCCCGCCCCGCCGCGCTCTGGCCCAATCGAATCCGGCACAAACCGCGCCCAAGCCATGCATTGCCCAGGCCGGGATCGACGTCGATGGCGCGCTGAAACCAGTTTGTCGCCTCCCGCACGCGAAACTCCGCCGCCAACAGGAATCCCTTCAGGGCCAGCCCCGGCGCATGATGCGGGCTCGCCTCCAGCGCGGAGGCCAGATGCGCCTCGGCCGTGCGGGTCCGCCCGAAACTGAACTCCAACTCGGCGACGCGGGCCGAGGCAAACCCGAACTCCGGCGCCAGCCGGGCCGACTCGCGCGCCGCCTGCCGCGCGCGTCGCAGGGCCTGGTCGTCCGAGTGCCGCATCTGTTCCCAGTAAGAGGTTGCCAGCCATTGGGTGGACAAGGTCGCGGGATCCATCTTCGGACTTGCCGAGCCCGTGACCGCGGCGATCAGCGTGCGCAGGGCGTCCACCAGTTGACCGATGCGTCCGGCCTCCTCCGGGGCGGCCTGGACCTCGGCGTTGACCAGGAGTGCCTCCGCACCGGCCACCCCACCCACCGCCAGCAACAACGCGGCGCGATACACCTTCTCATCCGGCGACGCCTCCGGACGCTGGGCCGGGTAAGCCCGGAGCGCCGCCTGCACATCGCCGGCGCGGTAGGCGCCAAGCGAGTCCGCCAGGACCGCCTGTTCATCGGGCGTCAGGCGGAGGTCGTCCAGGTTGAGGACCGCCGGATAGTAGAGCGCCCATTGCAGCGCGAGATGGACGAGCAACCCGGACGGGATGAGGCGGGGCGCCTGGTCGCCCTCGATGACGGCTCCCTGCCGGTTGGTGACGAGGATGCTCGGGCCGGCCGTGCCGGTCACTTCCACCATGCCATCAACCATGTGCAGGGCGGTATGCGTCACGCCGTTCTCCGTGCGAACCTCGACCACGAATTCGGTTCCCTTGGTGCCGAGCGTGCTGTTGGGAGTTTCCACGCCGATGTCATCGGGTTCGTTGCGGTGGAAAAAGGAGAGAATGCCGCGCAGGAGGAACAAGCCCTTACGCTCCTCGGGCTTGGGCTGGATGGTGATCTGGGATTCGGGACCGAGGTGGATGGTGCTTTGGTCCTCGGGATCCGAGAACTTGATCATGACCCGGCTGTCGGGGCCGGTCCGGATGCTGTCCAGATTGTAGAGCTTCTCCCCCGACGCGGCCTTGACCCAGCGCGGCGCCCCGCGCGTGAGCAATTCGACCTGGTTCTCGACCGCGACCAATTCCGCGCGGGCAGGACCGGTGGGGCTGGTCGGTTGCTGGGCCGACAGCTCCCCGGTTCCCAACCAGCCGGTCAGGCCCATGGCGAGCCAGCATGCGGATCGGATCGGCGCATTCATGAGTGCGGTGAGGAGGGCCTCCCGGAGGCCTCATTGGTAGCCGAGCCCCTCACGGGCAGGCAAGCCGCGATTCCGGTCCCCCACCCCACGGGCGAGGTTGGAAATGAGAGGTACCCTTGATCGGAAAGGAGCGACCAACATGTTGTCGTTTTGCCGGGCCCCTCACCCCGGCCCTCTCCCAGCGGGAGAGGGGGGATCGTCTTCCGCACGGAGAAAGGCTTCCGATCTGAACCCTTACCCTTCACGGGGATTGCTGCTCCCTCTCCCGCCGGGAGAGGGCCGGGGTGAGGGGCCTTTGCGGTGGTGGGATGTATGGTGCTCTCGTCGCCCATGATTCTCCTTGTGTCGCAACCCGCTGCGCAGCCTTGTTTCCCCAGCAGCGTCTGGGGATTGACTTGCTCTTACTCATGCTCCTGCTCCTTAGGGTCATTCACTTTTCATCACACCTCTACCCCACCCCTTACGGGCAGGCCCCACCGTTCTTACAGGATTTTCCCCGCCATTTTCCGGTTGGCCCAGGGACGGCTTCCGGTAGAGTCCTAGCATGGAACGCCCGGAGGATCCCCTGCAGGAGACACGCGCCAGCCTGATCCGGCGGTTGAAGAACCTGGACGACCAGACGAGCTGGCGCGACTTCTTTGATCTTTACTGGAAGCTGGTCTATGGCGTGGCGCGCAAGTCGGGATTGAACGACGCCGAGGCGCAGGATGTGGTGCAGGAAACCATGGCGGCGATGGCGCGCAACCTGCCCCAGTTCGACTACGACCCCAAGGTCGGATCCTTCAAGGGCTGGCTTCTGACCCAGGCGCGCTGGTGCATCATCAATCACCTGCGCAAACGCCCGCCGCAGGCGACACCGGCTCCTCATCCCGCCGAGGAGGAACGCCGGACTTCGGTCATCGACCAGTTGGTGGATCCGGCCAGCCAGGACCTGGACCGCCTGTGGGATCGGGAGTGGGAGAGCACCCTGCTCGAAGCGGCCACGGCCAAGGTCAAGCGCCAGATCGATCCGGAGATGTACCAGGTGTTCGATTGCTATGTGAACAAGGAATGGCCGCCGCAACGGGTCGCGGAGGCCTTCTCGACCAGCGTGGAGAACGTGTACGTGATCAAGCACCGCGTCACCGCCCTGCTCAAGACCGAGGTCGAACGCCTCGCGCGCGAAGGACGGTGAGGGTGGGTCGTTGGAGTCCCGTAGCCAGTCGCGCAACACGGTCAGTAGCCGCCGACGTCAGGAGGTGGTTCGGTCATGCTTCCTTACACGCCAGATCCACCTCCTGACGTCGGCGGCTACTTCTCTTCCATTGAGCGTTGAGCGTTGAGCGTTGAGCGTCACCGTAAAGTCCACCTCCTGACGTCGGCGGCTACTTGACGTAGTTGAACCCTCCCATTCACCCATTCGCTCATTCTCCACTTCCCACTCGCCGCGGCTCGCCTGTGTTGGCTATCCTGGTCCCGTGCGCGTTCCCTGTTTCATGATGATGCTGATGTGGCTGGCACAGATGGCCCATGCCGCGGAACTGCGCGTGGCGGTGGCGAGCAACTTCAAGGAACCTGTCGAGGTTCTGGCCCGCCGATTTGAAACGAGCACCACGCACCGTGTCCATTTCAGCTTTGGCTCCACGGGCAAACTCTACGCCCAGATCCGGAACGGCGCCCCCTTCGACCTGTTCCTGGCGGCGGACGCGGACCGGCCGGCGCGGCTGGAGAAAGAGGGCCTGGCCCTGCCGGAGACCCGGTTCACCTATGCCGTGGGACGACTGGTGCTGTGGAGTCCGCAGGAGGGAGACGTCGATGCCGAGGGGAAGGTGCTGGAGACGGGTGCGTTTCGTCATCTGGCCATCGCCAATCCGCGACTGGCGCCCTACGGCCAGGCTGCGGTGGAGGTGCTGCGCAAACGGGAGTTGTGGGAGAAGCTGCAGGGGCGGTTGGTGCAGGGGGAAAACATCGCCCAGACGCATCAATTCGTGCATAGCGGGAACGCCGAGCTTGGCCTGCTCGCCTACTCCCAGGTCATCCGCCCGGGCAAGCCGGTGGTCGGTTCGGTCTGGGTGATCCCCCAGTCGCTCCACACGCCGCTCCGACAACAGGCCGTGCTGCTCAAGGAAAGCAAGGCCGGCCGCACGTTCCTGGATTGGCTGCGGGGAGAGGAAGCCCGCCTTGTCATCAAGGCGCACGGCTACGAGTCCCCCGACTGACCCGCCGCCCGGACGCGATTGGAAGTGGGTGGTGTTTCCGTGCCATACAGGTGCAGGGTTATGAATTGAGCAAGAGCAAGAGCAAGATGGGCGTTTCTTGCTCTTCCCCTTTACCCGAAAAGAGCGACCAACATGTTGTCGTTTTGCAGGGGCCCCTCACCCTAACCCTCTCCCGCTGGGAGAGGGAACAGCGAGCCGGGATCGGTGAGAGGGTTGAATGCAGGGGCCGTTCTCCGCGGAGAGGACGGGTCTCCGCTCGACTGAGCTCGTCGAAGGCCTCTCCCGGCGGGAGAGGGCTGGGGTGAGGGGCCTTTGATAGGGTGCGATGTAGAGTGCTCTGGCCGCCCATGTTTCACCTTGTGACGCAACCCGCTGCGCAGCCTTCTTTTCCCAGCAGGGTCTGGGGAATGACCTACTCTTACTCTTACTCTTACTCTTACTGCATTGGGTCATCCACTTTTGATCACACCCCCGCCGCCCCCCGGGCCGCCGGGCGGAGGCCCCGGATCACTCCACCACCAGCCGGTAGAAGCGGGCCGGCGCGTCCACCGAGCCGGCATCGGTGATGACGCCGCGGTTGGTGAACACCACATTCGTCATCAGATTGGTGGTGACGATGTTGCTGAAGGCATGGAAGCTGCCGACCAACGTCCAATCGACAAGGTTCGAGGAGGATTCCAGCGTAAAGACCGCGTTGGAAAGGAAGGTGTTGGTCAGCACGTCGAAGGAGACCGCGAACTCACCGTCGTCGTTCCACTCTCCCTCAAGCACGGGCCGGACGGCGGGATCCACGATGGCAAAGGTCACGGTATCGACGAGGCCCGCGCTGTAGAATCCGGGCAGCAACATCAGGGTGATCTCCTCGCGCGGGTCAAAGACCGCATCCACCACGGCGGACAGGCTCAGATTCAGGCAGGCGTTCCCCGGCGCAATGACGATCTGGCTTGCATTGGCATCCTCGGAGAGGAGCTCGTAATCCACCATGTTGGTGGCCTCCCCGGAGAAGGCGAAATTCACCGTCAGCGGGCGCTCCAATGGTCCCGAGCGGCAGATTTCAATCACGTCGTTGGTCTCACCCTCCAGCATCTGCCCGAGCAGCAGACGAAGCTCCACTGTGACCGCTTGCTGGATTGATTCCAGCGCACCCAGGTCGGGAAGCCCAACCCGGGAGGTGCCGAACTGGTCCCCCACCGGCGCGTTGGCCGGATCACCCCGGTCGATGGCCGGGCTGTTGGTCGCCAGTTCCAGGGCCAGGGTGCCGGGGCCGATCTCGGCCAGGGTGGGCAGCAGCGGATCGGTCCGCATCAGTCCGGTCGCATCCAGCACCACGCTTCCATCGGAGCTGAGGTTGTAGCCCGCATCCACCATCCGTCCGGCCGTGGCCGGTGCGCCGGTGCAGTTCCTCAACCGATGCGCTCCGTCCACGATGCAATGGCTGATCATGACACTGGTCCGCGCCGCATGGATGCAGTCGCCCTGGTAAATCCCGTGGTCGCCGCGGTCACCGTCCAGCGAGGAGTAATCTCCCAGGCCCGGCGCGCCGCCCAGGCCGGCCTGGCAGGTTTCCAGGGCGAGCGTGCAGGACAACAGGGTGATCACCCCGCGATCCGCGTAAAGGGAACCGCCTCGCGCCACGGCGCCGTCACCGCCGTTGCCTCCCTCCCCCAGCCCGCCCGCGCCGTGTCCTCCCGCCCCGCCGTTCCCGGCGAAGGCGCGGTTCTGGAAGAAGGAACAGTTCTCCACCTCGAGCATGCCGTTCTCGACATGGATCGCCCCGCCATAACCGTGCCCGCCTGACCCTCCCGAGGCGCCGTCCGAACCAAATGAACAGGACGCGGCGGCCCCCCCTTCGCCTCCATCGCCTCCCACCGCCGCATTGTCGCGAATCGTGGTCTTCTCGATAAACAGAGCTCCATTGTTCATGTGGATCGCTCCGCCGAAGCTCAATCCTCCCGCGCCCCCGTTGCCGGGCGCGTCGCAGCCGCCTGCCACAAAGCCATCTCCTCCATCCCCGCCCTGGGCCACGTTGTCGCGAAGCACGCATTGCGTGATGCGCACACTGCCTCCGTGGATCAGGATGGCGCCGCCGTTGGCCCGTTGCCCGGCCCGCCCGGACTGGCCTGCCTCCGTGCCATCCAAACCATCGGTGCCGGTCGCGCGTCCTCCGCGCAGGGTCAGCCCGATCAGATGCAACTCGCCGCCCGACTCGACTTCAAAGAGCCGGTTGGTCCCCCCGCCCGCCAACGTGACATCCGATCCGGCCGCGTCGAGGGTCACCTGGTTGCTGATCACGATCGGCGACCCGAGCGTGATGGTCCCGCTGCAGGCAAACATCACCGACCCGGTCTGGCTGAGGGCAAGCCGAAGGCCCGCCTCGTTACAGTTGGTCAGGGACTGGCCGGCCAGGGCTCCATGGACCAGGCCGAACAGGCCGGCACCCAGAACACACCGGAACCAGTGCCGGCCCGAGATAAGCGATGAACGATTCATGTCATGCAGGGGATATCCCGGTGGACGCGGCAAGGATGCGTTGGTCGATGCCACCCGACAAGGCCTTTGTCGGAGGGCACTGCAGGGAGGGACGTGAGTAAAAGTGGGTGACCTGATGGAGCAAGAGTAAGAGCGAGAGCGAGAGCGAAAATTACTATCTTACTCTTACTCTTACTCTTGCTCTTGCTCTTGCTCTTGCTCCTACCCGAACCCGAAAAGAACGACCCACATGTTGTCGTTTTGCCGGGGCCCCTCACCCTGGCCCTCTCCCGAGGGGAGAGGGAACAGCATGCCACCCCAGGGTGAAGGGATGAGGGCAGCAGCCTCTCTCCGCACGGAGGACCGGTCTCCGCTCGACTGAGCTCGTCGAAGGCCTCTCCCGCCGGGAGAGGGCAGGGGTGAGGGGCCTTTGATAGGGTGCGATGCAGAGTGCTCTCGTCGCCCATGTTTTACCTTGTGACGCAATCCGCTGCGCAGCCTTCTTTCCCCAGTAGCTGGGGAATGAATTATCCTTTCTCTTTTCCCAATCCAGCGGCTGCATGGCACTCCAGTATCACCCCTTTCCAAGCCCGCCAGGTCATTCGGGCCGGGCCGCGCCACTATTGAAGCGGCCGATCCTTTGCGCATACGATGCGGGACGATGATCCGCGCCCCCGACCTGACGGCCCTGGCCATCACGCTGAAGCTGGCCACCGTGACCACGGTGATCCTGCTCCTGCTGGGAACCCCCTTCGCATGGTGGCTGGCCCGCACGCGCTGGCGTCTGAAATTCCTGATCGAGGCCGTCGTGGCGCTGCCCCTGGTCCTGCCGCCGACCGTGCTGGGCTTTTACCTGCTCGTGGCCCTGGGACCGCACGGGCCTATCGGCGCCCTGACCGAGCGGCTCGGGACCGGACCGCTCGCCTTTACTTTCAGCGGATTGGTCATCGGTTCGGTGATCTACTCGCTGCCCTTCGTCATCCAACCCCTGCAGAACGCCTTTGCCGCCATCGGGACTCGCCCCATGGAGGTGGCCGCGACCCTCCGCGCTTCGCCGCTGGACCGTTTCTTCACCGTGACGCTTCCGCTGGCGCGCCCGGGCATTCTCACGGCGGCGGTGCTCGGCTTCGCCCATACCCTCGGGGAATTCGGCGTGGTGCTCATGATCGGTGGCAACATCCCCGGGCGCACCCAGGTTGTCTCCATCGCCATCTATGACCATGTCGAGGCGCTCGATTATGCCCAGGCCCACTGGCTCTCGGGTTTGCTCCTCATCTGCTCCTTCCTCCTGCTCGCCGTCGCCTATGCGCTGAACCGCCGCTTCCGCGTCTCGTTCCCATGACCCTGGCCCTCCGATTCAACCTCTGGAAAGGCGGCTTCCACCTCGACGTGGACCTGAGCCTCCCCGGCCGGGGTGTGTCCGCCGTGTTCGGTCCTTCCGGCAGCGGCAAGACGACGCTCCTTCGAGCGGTGGCGGGACTGGACCGCCCCCCGGACGGACACCTGCAGGTGGGCGAGTTGACCTGGCAGGATGGCGCCACCTTTGTCCCGCCGCATCGGCGCCCGATCGGTTATGTCTTCCAGGAGGCCAGTCTCTTCCCGCACCTGACGGTCCGGGGCAACGTGGAATACGGACGTCGCCGCGTGCCGCCCGGCGAGCGGAGGGTGTCGCTGGAGCAGGCCATCCATCTGCTGGGCATTGAGCCGTTGCTGGATCGCAAGCCCGGTGACTTGTCCGGAGGCGAACGGCAGCGCGTGGCCATGGCCAGGGCCCTGGCGGTCAGTCCGCGTCTGCTGCTCATGGACGAGCCCCTCGCCTCGCTCGATCAGGAACGCCGAAAGGAGGTGCTGCCCTACCTCGATTCACTGCACGAGGAACTGGAGATCCCGGTGCTGTATGTCAGTCATGCGCTCGATGAAGTGGCGCGCCTCGCGGATCACCTGGTGCTGCTGGATGCCGGCCGCGTCGAGGCCTCCGGCGCGGTGGGCGACCTCCTGACGCGCCTGGACCTTTCCCTGGCCAAGGGAGCGGACGCCGAGTCGTTGATCGAGGCCACCGTGCAGGGTCATGAGGACACCTGGCACCTGACGCGGCTCGAGACCGCGGCGGGCTGCTTCCTCGTGGCCGGCACCGACCTGCCCGTGGGACGCGCCGTCCGCCTTCGCATCGCCGCGCGCGATGTGAGTCTGGCCCTGACCCCGCCCCGGGACAGCAGCATCCTCAACCTGTTTCCCGCTGTCATCGAGGAGGTGAGCGGGGAAAAGGACGCCCAGGTCACGGTCCGGTTGCGCGTGGGCAAGGCGCCGCTGCTCAGCCGCATCACCCGCAAGTCAGCGCATGCGCTGAACCTCCGCCCCGGCCAACCCGTGCACGCCCAGGTCAAGAGCGTGGCCCTGCTGGTGTAGCGCCATAAAAGTCTCTGCGACCCTCTGCGCTCCTCTGCGCTCCTCTGCGTCCTCCGCGTTGAACATCCGGGCACCACCCAGGCGCCCGCGCCCAACAAGCCATCGCCTGGCGCGATTCCTGCGCCTTCGATTTCAACGCAGTGCTCGCAGAGGAGCGCAGGGGGCCGCAGAGATTCAGTCCTTGCGGAGCCGGAAGAAGCGGCGCAGGAAGCCTGCGGGGGAATTGATGAAGTAGCGGCCGTTCGACCTTCCCACCGAGCCCGGGTAGGCCGCCCACGCCGCCTCGTTGGAGGGATCCTCGCTCGTTTCGAGCTGGTAATCGCCGTAGGTGTCAGGCCAAAGAATCGTCACGAAGAACGTGTTGAACCGGACTTCCAACAGCGGCGGCAACACCACGCGCTTGCCGATCAGTTCCAGATCAAAACTCACGTCCGAACTGGTCGCGTTGGCCTGGTGCACCTCCACGGCCAGGTGATGCATCCCCGCGGACAGGCCAACGCCGGACAGCGGCACATCAAAGAATGCATCCTCTTCGGCACCGGAAACAGCATTCCCCGCCGTGGTCAGGTAACCGATGGTGCCACCCGGCATGTTGCTGCGATGCACCTCCGCCCCGTCCAGATAGACCACCGCTCCGTCGTCCCGCAACAGGCGGAGGTTGAGGTTGGTGACGCCATTGGCCGGTTCCACCTCGAAGCCATGACGGAAGTAAGCGGTGATGAAGCGCGCACCATCCGGACCGCCGTTGATGACGGTGGCTTCGTCGTTGTCCCCAAAACCCAACTGGGCGGGACCGGCAGACCAGGCCCCGTCCGGATAAGCAGACAGTCGCCAGGAAGTGCCGAGGTTGGCTCCCTGGTCATGGTAACGCCACGCCGCACCACGCCGCACCAGAAAGACGCGATCCGGGAAGACCGGCCACTCGTAGCGCTGGGCCACCGACGCGTCGAGGTCGGAGAGCATCTGCGCCTTGTAAGGGTTGGCGCCGTCGATGTTCCACCCGTCGCAGGCGCCGCACCAGCGATACAGGTTGAGGCAGCGGAAGACCGGCTGGCCATTGGTCAAGGCCGCCTGGTTGTGACGGTTGATCTCGGCATAGACCTCCTGCATCCATCCCGGCTCATAGTGCTCCGCCGGCGCCTCGGCATGGCCTCCCTTCCAGAAATAATAGCCATTGGACTCGGTCACATAGAGCGGGAGATCCCAAAGCCGCGTCGGGATGCCATACTCGATCCAATCCCGATACACGTAGAAACTGAAGCTGAGCGATTGGCCGTTGGCGGTGACGCGCTGGGCGCTGTGGATGTCCTCGTAGGCGTGGCCGCGCGAGTTGACATGCAAGGCAACTCCGTCCACGGACACACTCTCGTCGATGGCCGTGAGCATCCGGTTCAGGTACTGAACCCAGTTGATGGGATTGGCGTCGCGCGGGACGTTGCCCAGCATGCCGGCGCCGAACGGCCCGGCAAACGGCGCCAGCGCGGCCGGCAGCACCTTGTCGTCCGGGCGGACCGCCTTGATCGCCTGATACACGCGCCGGAAGCAATCCGCATACTGCTCGGGCGACACAAAGGCGTGCCGCCCCCCTTCCACGGGCCATTCCCCCGAGATGTTCAGCTCGTTGCCGATGACCCAGATGTGGCAGCCGGCCGAACGCATGACGAAGTTGGAGCAGCGCCGGGCGAAGTTGTCGTACTCGGCGGCGACAGGGATGGTGCCGTTGGGATAGTAGCCGTTGTTGAGGCGGCAGATCACGGTGTGCCCGGCGTTGGCGAGCGTGGAAAAGTCCTGGGTCCCCATGTCGCTCGGATCGTGCCCCACCGCCACCGTGGCCGTGACCCAACCGCGTCCCCCGGCTCCTCCCAGGTGGCTCAGGTATTCCCCCGGATGCGGGTCATGATCGTGGATGCCATACAGGGTCGGGCATTCGGCGGGCACGGCAGCGGCCCCCGCGGACGTTTCGCCCGCCAGGCCCAGCACGGCACACAGCATCCCGCTCCAGAGGGTCTTCATGGTTGGCCTTGAGTATGGCGCATGCGGTGGCTCCCGGCAACCGCCGCACACTAAACGGGATTTGTGGCTCCCATGGACCATGAACCGTACCATGCAAAAGCCCCTCACCCTGACCCTCTCCCGCGGGGAGAGGGAACAGCGAGCCGGGATGGGCGAAAGGGATGAGCGCGGGGGCCTTTCTCCGCGAAGAAGGCGGGTCTCCGCTCGACTGAGCTCGTCGAAGGCCTCTCCCCGCGGGAGAGGGCAGGGGTGAGGGGCCTTTGAAGAGTACGGCTATGGTGCCGGTTCATGGAGAGGAGGGATGTGCTTAGGACGCATGCAATGCCCGCCATGAACCGATCCACCGCCCCGCCAACCTTGACGCCGTCAGGTTGAGCCGGTTCAATACCGCGACACGCCCGGTCCATGGATCACCAACAAACCCGCCATGCCACGATTCTCCTCATACCTCCCTGTCGCCGCGGCCCTGCTGCTCCTCACCAACGGACCCGGTGTTGCCGCATCCCCATCCGCCAACGACCAAGCCTTCGAACCCGACTCCCCCCAGGCCGCCAGCCGCCGCGGGCGTGGCCCGGCTCCCATGTTCAAGGATCGCCTCACGGCACATTGGTTCGGCGACACCAACCGGTTCTGGTACCGCAATGACCTGCCCGGGAACCAGAAGGAGTTCATCCTCGTGGATGCCGTGCGCGGCACGAGGGCACCTGCCTTTGACCATGCGAGCCTGGCCCGGGCCCTCTCCCAGGCTTCCGGGACGGAGATCGACGGACCGCGACTTCCCTTCGACACCATCACCTTCGTGGATGGAGGCGGCACGGTGGCTTTCAGGTCCGATGACAAGACCTGGCTGTGCGACTTGACGGACTACGCATGCGCCGAAACCGATCGGGAGATCGATTTCCCGGAACCGGACCCCGGCAATCAGGAACGCCGTGGCAATCGCCGTCGCGGGGGCGGCGCGGGCGGGGCGCGACCTGGCCGAACCACATCACCCGACGGCGCATGGACGGCGCTGGTCCGGGACAACAACGTCTTCGTGCGTTCCCAGGATGGCATGGAACGCCAACTCAGCCAGGACGGTTCTGAGAGCCAATCCTACAGCCAGCTCGAATGGTCGCCGAACGGCTCAACACTGGTGGCGTGGCGCGTCGAGCCGGGAGAGGACAAGGAGGTGCATCTCCTCCAATCCTCGCCGCCGGACGGAGGGCGGGCCAGGGTGAGCAGCCGCACTTACCCGCTGCCGGGCGACCGCATGGCCACCTACGAGCCGAACCTGTTCGATCCCGCCAACGGCATGCACACCAAGCCGGATGTGGTCCGGTTAGAACACCAATGGCTCCGGCCCCGCATCCGCTGGAACGCCGAGGGTACCCGGTTCGCCTACGAGCAAGTGGACCGCGGACACCAGCGCCTGCGCGTGATCGAGATCGATGCCCGCAATGGGGAGACGAGGAACCTCATCGACGAGCGGAGCGAGACCTTCATCTGGACCGCGCACACCGAGAACCTCAACCTGCGCCTGGTCAACTGGCTGGAGCGGAGCGAGGAGATTCTTTACGTCTCGGAAAGCAACGGCTGGCGCCACCTTTACCTCGTGGATGCCGTGGCCGGACGCCTCAAGCACGCCATCACCTCGGGCGAATGGGTGATCCGCGGCATCGACCGGATCGACGAGGAGGCACGTCAGGTGTGGTTCCACGCCAGCGGCGTCTTTTCGGACCAGGACCCCTACCTGCTCCACTACGGCCGGGTGAACTTCGACGGCAGCGGGTTGACCTGGCTCACCGCCGGCAACGGCCAGCACCGCATCGAGTATTCACCGGACCGCCGGTTCCTCATCGACAGCTACTCGCGCGCGGACATGGCGCCGCGGCATGAGCTGCGCCGCGTGTCCGACGGCGGCCTCATCTGCGACCTCGATCAGGCCGACGTCTCCCAACTGGAGGCGGAGGGCTGGGAACCGCCGGAAGTCTTCGTCGCCAAGGGACGGGATGGCGTCACCGATATTTGGGGTCTGATCCATCGCCCGCGCGACCTGGACCCGGACCGGTCCTATCCGATCATCGAGGACATCTACGCCGGTCCGCAGGGTTCCTTCGTGCCGAAATCCTTCAGCGCCTCCGGCCGCTACGGTTCGTTGACCCGGCGGGGCTTCGTGGTGGTGAAGATCGACGGCATGGGCACGGCCAATCGTTCCAAGGCATTCCACGACGTCTGCTGGCACAACCTGAAGGATGGCGGGTTTGCCGACCGCATCCTCTGGATGCAGGCCGCCGCCCGGAAGTATCCCTACCTGGACCTCGAACGCGTGGGGGTCTATGGCAACTCGGCCGGCGGACAGAACGCCGCCGCGGCAGTGCTGTTCCATCCCGAGTTCTACAAGGTCGCCGTGGCGTCCTGCGGCTGCCACGACAACCGCATGGACAAGGCCTCCTGGAACGAGCAATGGATGGGCTACATGCCGCCGGACAAGTTGTGGGAATCCGGCCCGGACAACTGGTATTCCCAGTGTTCCAACATCGACAACGCCCACCGCCTGCAGGGCAAGCTGTTCCTCATCGTGGGGGAGATGGACAACAATGTGCCGCCCGAATCGACCCTGCGCCTGGTCGATGCGCTGATCCGGGCGGACAAAAACTTCGACCTGCTCGTCATCCCCAACGGCGGCCACGGCATGGGCGGAGCCTATGGGCAGCGGCGGATGGAGGCATTCTTCGCGCGCCACCTGCAAGGCCCCTCCGCGCCCGACACGCACCATCCTTAGCAGGCCGTTTAGAAAGTAGCCGCCGACGCAAGGAGGTGGTCCGAAACGTTCAACGTTCAACGCTCAACGTTCAAAGGAAGTGAAGTAGCCGCCGACGCCAGGAGGTGGTCCCCGAGCATTGAGAATTGTGAATGGACCATTGCGGAGAGGAGACAACGGTTCTTGGGGAGCCCCCACCACCAAAAGCGACTGGTGGCGCCCATGAACCTTGAACCACGAAACACACCAACCACACGAAATCGCCCCATCCCCCGGTTGGTGGCAGCACCGGTCTGGACGCGCATCAGGGTTGGTGCCATGATGCGCAAACGAGGCCCCATATGAAAGCTGCGCTGTCCTGGTTCCCGATGTTGCTGGTCCTGTCCGCGCTGACGCACCTGTCCCGGGCGCAAATCCCGTTGCCCCAGGAGACCGTCACTTACACGCTGTTGCCCGGAAGCGTGCTGATGGATGACTGTCCCATCTGCGGCCGACCCACGATCCAGACGCCCCTGCGCGGCGCCTTCACCCTGCGGTTCCTCGAGGAAAACCCACTCTTCCGCACCTATGCGGTCGAGGACCTCGACCTGATCGCGGAATCGGGTTCCCTGGCCTACAAGGTGCAGGGCGGAGGCACCTACCAGATCGGCGGGGAGGTGGCGATCCAACAGGATCTCAGGCTCGACGTCCGCATCGACGACGGCTTCACCAACCGGACCGTTTACTTCACCAACACGACAGCGTTCGTCGAACGCCTCTGGCCCATGTTCCAGGCCCATGTGCGCCAGACCAATGACACCCCGCTGCAGGTGTTTGACCTCGTCCTGTCCGCCGCTCCGCTGCACGAAATCTGGTTCTCCACCGCTCACAACCTCACCTCCGGCAACCGCCCCCCGCCCGAGGAGGCCATCAGCCAGGGCGATGCATTGTCCCACACGGGCCGTGTCGTGCGGCGTCAGGCCCACCTAACCCAGGCCCTCGGCATCATGCCCATCACGCCCGATCTCGGATTGGATGCCATGGATGTGCAGCCCGGCGGCGAGATCCTGTTCTCCCTGCGCGAGGACGTGTTCAGCGAATCACTGGGCCCGCTTCAACATGGGGACCTGCTCTCCGACCAGGGGCGGGTCATCGCGCGCAACCAGGATCTGACCGCCGCGTTTTCCCCCATGCCACCCGTGCCCGACATCGGCCTGGACGCGGTTCATGTCATGGAGGATGGCGAGATCTGGTTCTCCACGGGATCGGACCTGTTTTCCGAAACGCTTGGCGGCTGGATACGACGCGGGGATTTGCTCTCCAACCGCGGGGTCGTCATCCGGTCCCAGGCGCAGCTCCTTCAGCGCTTCCATCCAGCCGCCAAACCGGCCGGCAATTCGGATGCCGACCATGGCCTTGACGCCCTGTATGCCTGGCTCGGCGGTGAGATTTGGTTCTCGCTGGAAGAGGGTTTCCAGGACGACGAACTCGGCCCCATCCAGCCCGGGGACCTGCTGAGTGATCAGGGCTATGTGGTGTGGCGCAACCTGGACCTGGTGAATCCCTTCGCGCCGCTGGAGGACCTGGCGGACTTCGGACTGGACGCCCTCTTCATCGTCGGCGACCTCCTGCCAGCGGCGCCGCCACCGCAGTTCACGCTCATCACGATCCACCCCAAGCAGGACATCCTGAGCCTGGAATGGAGCGGACGGGGACGGGCGTTCCAAGTGCAACGTTCCGAATCGGTGACCGGCCCGTTCGAGCCCGCCAGCCCCATCATGCCCGACTTCCGCTTTGAGGAGGACACCACCTCCCCGAACGCCTTCTACCGTCTTCGGCAATGGTGAGTCCTCCAGCAGCAAAGAAGTGAAGTAGCCGCCGACGTCAGGAGGTGGACCCTCGGGGACATTCAACGTTCATCGCTCCACAATCCGCCTCACGACGCCCCCGGCAAGCGCCGCACCAGCGCCACCACCAGCAGCATGACCGGGAAGATCTCCAACCGCCCCACCCACATCAGCATCATGAAGGCGGACTTGGCCGCCCAGGGGAGGTCCGGCCCCACAATGCCTGTAGAAAGGCCGACGTTGCCCTGCGCCGAGGCCACCTCAAAGAGGATCTCACTCAGGTCATGCGAACCCGGCACCAGGTGCACCAACACAAAGATCCCCAGGCCTGTCACCCCCAGCCAGAGCAGGGAAAAAACGCCCGCACCCACGCCGATCCGGTTCAGCTCGGATTCCGAGACGCGCGCGCCGGCCACGTCGAAGTGGCGCACCTGGTGGGGTGACCCCGTCAGGATCTGGAAACGGCACCGCACACTGGCCAATAGATGCACGAGACGTTCCTGCTTCAACCCGCCCGCGGTCGAACCCGCCGCGCCTCCCAGCAGCATCCCCAGGCTCAGGAGCAGCCGGACCGTCGGGCTCCAGGAACCGACGTCGGCGGTTTGATACCCGGCGGTGCAAAGAGCCGAGGTCCATTGAAAGACACCGTCCACCCATGCCGCGTCGGTCTGGAAGAACCGGTTCTCCAGGAGCACCCAGCAGGAACCCAGGATCAGGAACAGCCAGAGGACGCGGTGTTGCTGATCACGAACCAGTCCGGACAGGCGACCCTCCTGAACGACCTGGTAGAGGAGGAAAAAGCTGGTGGCGCCCACGATCATGACGACGACCATGACCAGCTTGGCGCCGGTCCCGTAGGAGGCCAGGCTGGCGTCGGTGACGGAGAAGCCGCCCGTCGCGATCCCGCACATGGCGTGGTTGATGGATTCCCACCACGACACACCGGCCAGGCGCAGGCCGAGCACGCTCACCGCCGTGAGGAGCACGTAGATCCACCAGATGGCCCGGACCGTGGCCACCACGCTGGGGAGGATCTTCTGCGTGCGCGCCTCCGACTCATAGAGATGCCAGGAGCTGACGGAGGGCTTGAGGATCGAGAGCATCAGCACCACCACGCCCACGCCTCCCACCCATTGCATCAGGGACCGCCACCATTGCAGGGAATGGGGAAGCTGCGAGGGATGCGTCGCCATGGTCAGCCCCGTGCTCGTGAAGCCCGAGAACGCCTCGAACGCTGCATTCAATGGACGGCCGAACACAGCGGCCGTGTCGCCATAGGCGGCCGACTCCGGCAGATGCGTGGCCAGCAGGAGCATGGGCAGCGCGCTGAGCAACGGCACCGCCAGCCAGCCCACCGCCGCGATGATCATGCTCCGGTAGAGCGACAACTCCTCCTCGGGACGAAACCCCAGTCGCATCGACTGCCCCACTCCCAGCGAGACCAGCGCGGTCCAGAAGAGCGGCCCGATCGCGAAGGGTTCCCCCACCGCCCACGCCACCGGCATCGACGCCAAGGCCATGAGGCCCGGAATGTGCAGAAGCAATCCCAGGTGATGCAGGACGGTGCGGACCGCCGCACTCATGTCCCTTCGTCCCCGACGAACAGCTTGAGTTCCGACGGCTTGACGGGCTTGAGCGAATACACGGTCAACCGGTCCCCCGCCTCCATCGCCTCGTCGTCCTTCGCCAACCGCCGCTCATCCCCGCGCTTGATGGCCACGATGGCGAAGCCCCGGGGAAGTTCCGAGTCCCCGCGAATCTCTTTCAGACTGCGCCCCACCAGGACGGATTGCGGGGACAACACCACGCCGAAGACCTCCTCATCCTCCTCCAGCAACACCATCTCCTCGACCTTGGGCTGGTTGAGCACCCCGTAAAGGTGCCGGGCCACCACCTCCTCGGGATCGAGAAGAACGTGCACTTCCAGGCGCTCGAACAAACCGGCGTGGCCGGGGTCGTTGACGACGCTGACCAAGCCCTTCACCCCGGCTTCGGCCCCGAGGAACATGGCCATCAGGTTGGTCGCATCGTCCTTGGTCGTCGCGATGACGGCGTCGGCGCGCTTCGCTCCGGCCTCCTCCATGATGCCGTGCGTGGCGATGTCCGAGTTCAACACCGAGATGTCAAGCTGCTCGGAAACCTGGCGGGCCAGCTTTTCGTCCCGCTCGATCAACACGACGTTGTGTCCGTCTTTGGCGGCCAGGCGAGCGAGGCTGGCCCCGACCGAATCCGCCCCGACGAGGATGATGTACATGGCCCGGCCAGTCTGGGCCGGCACCCCCCGTTTGTCACTTCGAATGAAGCACCCCAGAGTAGCCGCCGACGCAAGGAGGCGGTTCGGTCATGCATCCCTTCACGTCTGGATCCACCGCCTCACGGCGGCCGGTCACGCATCGTGGCGGTAGCCGCCGACGTCAGGAGGTGGTCGTCACGTTCAAGCTCAACGCTCGACGCTCGACGCTCGACGCCACCGGAGGGTGAAGGTCCGCCAGAAACGGGTTGGCTTTCCCTCCAGGAAATCCGCTTGGTAATGTCGTGGGGACAATCGCACCCAGCCACGGTGGAGGACGCCATGATGCAATCGCTGACCAACGTTTTGTTTGAGGACATCACGGTGGGAGACACGGCGAGCGTGTCGCGCACGCTGAGCATGACGGATGCCGCCATCAACATCGCGCCGACCCTGGAGGAAAAGGCCGACATCGTGCGCACACGACTCACCTCCACCGCCGTGATGCGCCTCCTGGTGGAGGCCGGTAGGCGGTGGGCGGTGGGGAGGGATCCTTTCTTGGGGCTACAGAAGCTTTGCATGAGCCTACGGCCTCCAATTGCAAATTAACAGTTCACAATGCCCAGTTAACAATGAGGTCCGGATTGTTAACTGGGCATTGTTAATTGTTGATTGTTAATTGGGTTGAGGTAAGACGCTGAGCTCCGACCGCCCCGCAGGCGCGGGGCGGGACTACGCCTACCGCCTACCGCCCCATGCGGGCGCTGAGGGCGCGGTAGGCAAGGCCGGCCAGGACAGCGCCGAGGAGGAGGACGACGATCAGAATCAGAGCCAGGCGAAAACCGTGTTGGATGACCTGTTGCAGGTCGGCGGCGGTTTGCTTGCCCACCAGGGCGACCTGGGGCGTGCTTTCATTGACGGACGTGAGCAGCAGGTTGAGGTCCTTGGCGGCATCACCGATCTCGGAGGCGGCAGTGCCGTAATCAAGAATATCGAAGGGCCGCCCGGGCGGCGACTTGGACACGACAGCCTGGTTCGTCTTGGGCGGCTTCACGAAATGGAGGAATGCATCGAGCGACTGGATGGCGCCATCCACCGCCGTGGCGGCGGCCTGCGCCTCGGCCAGGGCCTGACGGGAATCGGCCAGCACACCGCGCACCCTGGACTCCTCGGCGACCAGCGTGGCCACGATGTTGGAGCGCTCCTGGGCCACCCGGTCAAAGACCTGTGTGATGGCGGCCTCGCGCTGATCATCGATGAGCTGTGGGAGCTCCCGAGCGGTTTCCGAGAACACCTGCATGCTCCCCGCCACACGAGTCAGGTTCGTCAACACCTGTTGCGCTGCAGGCTGGTCGGCCAATCGGAGAGCGATATGCTCGGACTGCCAACCGACCAGGAGAGGCAGGCGCTGACCGTAGTAAACGATGCGCTCGGCCAGGTAGCGGGTTTCCTCCACGGCGCGAATGGTCGGATCAAGGCCCGCCATGGGATCGAGGAAAAGCATGCTGAACACGCTGGTCGGGCGGTACTTGCCGGCCTTGGGAACCTGGCCAATGGCGGTGGCAAACTCCCGGAATCGGATCGAGCCGACGTAGCGCTGATGCGGGTTCTGCTCGCGCCAGGTGCGGATAATGCCGCGCAACTCCTGCTGCTGCTCGATCGTCAGGACGGTCTCCGCAATCGACCAGGCATTGGACTCCAACTGGCGGGTAACCTCCAGGACCGGCACGGCGGCGGCGCCAAAAGTGTCCGCCACCAGATAATCCTGGGCCACCATTCGCGACACGGTGGCAAGCACGATGACATCAAGCAGGTTGACCAAGGGATTGGGTCCGGAGGCGCTGATGAAGGCGGCGTTGGCCTGATGAAACTTGATCCGGGCAGCCAAGATCTGGGCCTCGGAAGTGCCCACCCGGCCTGCAAAGTCATCCGCCGCCTGCTCCACGACCTGCGCATAATCATCCGCAAAGCGCATCACCTCCGCCTGCAACTGAGTCGGCGTGATGGCCGCGGTCCGGCCCGATTGCCCTTGCAATACGTTGATCTGGACCTTGGCTTGCTGTTTCCCCGTTGAACTGCAGCCGGTCACCCCCAGCACAAGGATACCAAGACCCATCCCCAGGGCCATCCGCAGGGGTGTCCTTATCCTTACGAAATGATTCATCCTACCCGCCTTCACCAATTCCTTCATGGATCCTCCGTCTCGAAAAGCAAGTCAACCTACGGCCATCCCACAGTGCCGGGGCCGATCTCATGCCAGGATTCTGAGGGAATCGGCCGGCATCTCAAGCGCAATCAGGAGAAGCAAGACCCTGGGGACGTGATTGGAAATGGGTGATACTTACTTGCCATGCAGCTGCAGGATTATGATTGGAGCAAGAGTAACCAAGAAACGCCCATCTTGCTCTCACCCTTTACCCAAAAAGAAGGACCAACATGTTGTCGCTTTGCCGGGCCCCTCACCCCAGCCCTCTCCCGGCGGGAGAGGGAGCAGCAAGCCCCGTGGAGTGTGCGGGTTCAGATCGAAAGCCTTTCTCCGGGCGGAAGACGATACTCCCTCTCCCACCGGGAGAGGGCTGGGGTGAGGGGCCTTTGATAGGGTGCGATGTAGAGTGCTCTGGTCGCCCCTTTTTCACCTTGTGTCGCAACCCGCTGCGGAGCCTTCTTTCCCCAGAAGCGCCTGGGGACTGACCTGCTCTTGCACATGCTCCTACTCCTTAGGGTGACCCGCTTCTAATCGCGCCGCACCCCCTCACTCAACCGCCTCATGCCACCGCAGCCGGTAGAACCTGCTCGGCGCCCCTATGGAAACTACCGCCGACTGGCCCTCCGTGGGGACTATGCCCCACGGCCCCTCCAACCCCGGGGCGGATTCCAGCACGAAACCAGGCGCGTCCCAGGTCAGGAGAAGATCCGCCCCATCCAACGCCACCCGCAATGTGGGCGGTTCGATGAAGTCGTAGGTGGGAAAGGACCTCACCAGTTCCAGGCCCATGACCACGTCGAAATCGTTCGTGCTGAATTGGTGGACCGACACCGCAAGCCAGTTGGTTCCGGTCAGGAACGACGCGCCGTTCAGCGCAATCGAACCTTCCAACTCCGCCTCCGCCACCCAGCGATTGGCCAGCAGCGGAGGCGTGCCCTGCTCGAATACGCCGACGCGGTACACCTCCTGCCCGTTGAGATACACCACCGCCCCGTCATCCAACAGATGGCGCATGTCGAAACGGCCGCGCAGGGGATCTCCCTCCACCTGGAACGGCGTGCGGAAGTAATAGACCGGTCCCCGCAGAAACGGCGGCACCAGAATGGTCCGCAACGGCACCGGCAGGATGACCGCCTCATCAAACCCCAGCGGTCCCTCGCCCGCCAGCCAACCGGCGTCATCGAACGCCGCCCCGGCCCAGTCCGCGTCGGGTGCGGATCCGGAATCCTCGAATCGCCAAGTCGCATCCATCGCGATCAGTTCAATGCGGTAGGTGACAGGCACGCTTGAAGGCGGGAGCAGGTTGGCGGCTTCGGCCCGGTCCGGAATGCCGCTGACGTGCAGTTCGTAATCCAACCCTTCCTGGCGCGGCTCCGTGACCAACTCGATCACCTCTGCCGACACCAGGACTGCATCCAGAATCGCCAACGGATTCCCAAGGCTGTCGCGCACTTCGTAACGGGCCGCGTCAAGCGCGGCCGTGGCATCGACCGGTTCGGAGAAGCTCACACGCACACGGTCGGGATGCGTCCCCATGTCGGCGGAAACCAGGGCGGGCGGTGCCAGATCGGCCCGGACGGTCAGGCGCGCCACGATACTGGTGACGGCGCCAAGCGCGTTGGACACGATGACGTCGTAGTCCCCGGCGTCGGCCAGGCTGGCGGCGTCGATTGTCACGCGGTGCATGGTGGCCCCTTCCCAGGGCAGTCCGTTCCGGCGCCATTGCAGGCTCAATGGCGATTCGCCTTCCGTCACGACGTCGAACACCGCGGTCTCCCCCTCGGCAACGTCGAGGTCCCGGGGTTGGAGCAGAACCACAGGCGGCCCGGTGTCGTGGAGCATGGCCAGGAACTGGCAACCCCAAACCACATCGGTGGTCGAGAAGTTGATCTGGTGCAGTTCCACGGCCAGGACGTTCTCCCCTTCGACCAGGAAGGATGGGTCGAGGAAGAAGGGGCCCTCGAAGTCGGCATTGCCGATCGTGCGGTTCGCGGGGTAGTCGTGAGTTTGCCCCGCCGGCACACCGACGCGATGGATCTCCTGCCCGTTGAAATAGAGCACGGCGCCGTCATCGACGAGGTGGGTCAGGCGCAGGCCCCGCACGTTCGCAGGTGCAACGGGCAGGTTGAAGCGCTTGCGATAATAGGAGGTGAAAGGTCCTCCCAGATGCGGCGGCAACACCTCGGTGCGGATCAGGTCTTCGACCGGCCCCGTGTCCTCGTATCCAAGCACACCCTGTCCATCGGACCAGTTGCCGTCATCGAATCCGGGCTCGCGCCAGGCGGTGCCCAGGTCGGCATCCGAGTCTTCATAGCGCCAGACATCATGGAGCGCGACCAATTCCAGGGCGCGCGGGGTGACATGGACAGTGACCTGGGCAGCATCGCTGCCGGCGTCGTTGGAAGCGGTCAGCGTGTAGGTGACCTCGGTGGGCGCCTCCAGCTCAAGTTCGAGGCGGAGATCAAACTGGATGTCGGCGCTGGTCGGGGCGAGCTGGTGGATCTCGACGGCCACCACATTGCGCCCCGCGACGAACAGCGTGCCCGGCACGGGATAGGGATGATAATCCCGACCGTCATCGTCGGCTGGGAGGGGGGCCCAGGTCAGGTAATCAATCGGGCCTGCCGGCAGGTTGTCCCGCACGATCTCCGCGCCATTCAGATAAACCACCGCCCCGTCATCGCGCATGAGATGAACCACGGCCGAACGGATGAGGGAAAGATCGGCGATGTCGAACTCCTTCCGGAAATAGGTGGTGATGTACTTGTTGCTGGTGTCAGGCCCAAAGCTCACCCAGGTGTTCAGGTTCTCGTTGCCGTAGCCGAGCGGGGCAGGCCCGGTCGACCAGGCTGCGTCGTCAAAGTCAGATGCAGACCAGTTGGTCCCCTGATCCGAACCGTCGTCCAGGAAGCGCCAGAACGACGCGGCCGGGATTGCTTTCTCAGTGACGATCGGGCGGACGATGACCTGGCTGGTGTTGACGAAACCCGGTTCGGGATCCACGCGCACCGAACGCACCTCGCCCTGGACGCTCCACGAGAGCGTGGAGGTCTCCCCGGGCAGGATCGTGGCGGGTGTGGCGATGAAGCTTTCGATCACGGGCGGTTCGTCGGGGATGACGAAGACACCCGTCAGTTCCGTGACCGTGGCGTAGGCGTTGGAGGCCGTGAGCATCCACCGGAACACCCCGCTGGCGGGCTGCGGGCTGGACAACGCCAGGTCGAAGCCGAGGTCGGAACTGGACAGGTGCTGCGGCAGGACCTCCAGGCTTCCGCGCCCGTTGGTGACCGGGCCGATCCCCTGGTTGACGAAAACCGCATCGGCATCCTCAACCAGCCAGAACAGCGTGACTGGTTCACCGCGCGCGGCTGTGTCGGGTGCGGCAACGAAGTAGTGGATGCGCGGCGGCACCGGAAAGGAACCTGAGTCGAGCGGGTCTTTGCCCATGTTCAGCTCCAACAGGTCCCCAAATCCATCCCCGTCGGTATCGTGGCGGTTGGGATCGGTGCCGGTGTTCAGCAGGCTGACGAAGACGCCGGTGCCGGTTTCGACCAGGTCGCTCAATCCATCACCATCCGTGTCGGCGCGAGTGGGATCGGTTCCGGTATCGGTGGCATCCACGAACTCACCGGTGCCGGTCTCGACACCATCGAACAAGCCGTCGCCGTCCGTGTCGGGGTTGGTGGGGTCCGAACCCCGATCGAACTCCTCCGAGTTGATCGCACCGTCCTCGTCGGGATCATCGTTGCCCGACTGCGCAAGGTCCTCAAAGAACTCGATCTCCCAGGCGTCGGGCAGGCCGTCCATGTCGGCATCGGATGCGACGCCGGGGGTCCCGGCGGGGGAGTCGCTGATCCGCCAATTGGAGGCGAAGGCATGGTCGGGCATCTCAAAGGGGGATATGAGTTCCAGGGAATACCCGCCGGAGCTGAGCGAAGGGATGGCGGGCCAGGGAGAGCTAACGCCATAGGTGACGCTCTGGATGACGCCGTTGAGGCTGTGCTGCAGTTCGATCCGTTCCCCCTCGTTGGCCAGGCGGCCGGTGTATTCGCCGGCAATGCGGTCTTTGAGATTCGTGCCGTAACGCGCGGTGAAGGCGGCCCTGTTCTTGATCACCAGCAGAAACTCGCCGGGCTCGAGCAGACCGGTGAAGGAAAACCCGATCCCATCCGTGAAGGCCAGCCCGTCCAGGTTGAGCGTGAGATCGGAGACGTTGAGCAGTTCGATGAACTCGTAGTCGTTCTGGTCGCCCGAGGCCTGCGCGATCTCCGCGGGGGTCGGCACCGGCGGGTAATACATGATCTCGCTGATGCCGATGTGTCCCCGACCAGGACCCACCACGGAACTGGCGTGCAGCGTGGCCGCGGCACCAAGACAGGCTCCAAAAACGGCCATGGATAGTCCCAAGGACGCCGTCCGCGATTTCCGGGGGGTCATGGAGACTTAGGTTACAATGCTTGCGTGAACCGGCAATTGAAAAGTAGCCGCTGCAACGTAGCCGCCGCCGTGAGGCGGCGGACCCGGTCGTGATGCAACGTGAGAAACGTTCAACGCTCAATGCGAAGTGAAGTAGCCGCCGACGCAAGGAGGTGGTTCGGTCATGCATCCTTTCACGTCGGGGTCCGCCGCCTCACGGCGGCGGCTACGTTCGCCTCGCGACGGTCGGTCACGCATCACCTCAGTAGCCGCCGACGGCAGGAGGTGGTCCCCGCCGTGTTGAAATCGGAAAACGTTCAACGTTCAACGTTCAACGCATCCCTTCACGACGGGATCCGCCGCCTCACGGCGGCGGCTACGTGAAACGGCTACGGGGTAGGCTTGGGTTTGCGGGTGACCTGAACATCCCTTCCCACCCGCTTTAGGAACTCCAGTTCCTCGGCATCCAATTGGTCCAACAACCTCCGTTCGCGCAGGTCAAAGCTGCGGCGCGGCTGCTCATCCTCCACGCCGCGTTGACCGCCGTTGTGAAAACACCAACCACCAGCTCCCCCCTCGCGGGCGCCGGTCACGTCCGTGAGGAAATCCATCCTGGTCGGTTGCCAGTCCGTGTAGCCGCGCCGGAACGGTTCCTGATGCATCACCGGCACGACGTGCCCCATCGACTCGGCCATGTCCCGCAGCTCCCGCGTCTTGGCTCGGGTTTCCTTGGGCGACCCCGGATGACGCGGACGATGCGGCGCGAGGAAGTCCACGCCAACCACCTCCAGCACCTCGCGCGCATTCTCACGGCTGAGGTCGTGACCACCGAAGGACACGGTCACCAGCCGCTGCGGATCCAGTTCACGGACGCGCGCCCGCAAGGTGCGAAGTTCCTCGGCGCGGACGCGGCGGGCGTCGCCGACATCGTGTTCGTTGGCCAGGTCGAGATACCAGTTCCGGTAGGGCTTAAGCCGTTGCACGATGGACTCGACCGCGCGCCGGTGAGCCTGGGCATTGGGCACCAATCCCTTGGCCCTCTCGGGATCCTCGGTCTCGTGCCGGGAGAGGGTCACATCCACCACCATGCCGCGCGCGTCGCACTCCTTCACCAGCCATTCCAACTGGGACATGAACGGCTCGCGCGGGCGGCCTTGGGCGTCCACTGCGGACACCACGTTGTCATAGGCGCCCCAGGTGGCCCAGACACGCAGCCAATTGAAACCAAACCTCTTCATGTCATCGAGGTCGCGCCGCAGGAACTCGCTGGGAGCGCCCAGGGCGCCGTAGTAGCTGAACCCGAGCATAAACGTCTGTTGGCCGTTGAGGGTGAACCACGCCTTGTCGGTGCCAAAGACGGTGCCGGCCCGGGATGGTGTGGACAGGATGGTCAAGAGGACGAGCAGGGCGAGGCCGATGTTGAGGAGGGAACGGTGAGGCATGGGAAAGGCATAAGGGTTCCGGCCGTCCTTGGCAAGCGGTGGGCGGTGGGCGGTAGGGGCCCCGCGCCTGCGGGGCGGTCTGAGCACCTCCTCCACCCAATTAACAATCAACAATTAACAATGCCCAGTTAACAATGAAGGCCCAACCGCCTGAAGGCGGACCTACGAACCCAGGCTGCCCTGCCCCGTTTGTAGTTCCGCCTTCAGGCGGCTCCCCTCGAACGCCCAGCTAACGATCCGCCTCATTGTTAAGTGTTCATTGTTAAGTGATCATCTCCCACCACCTATTCCCCTTCTCGCACGGTGATCACGCGCCCGACGGAAGGGGCCGGCACCGACTGGGTGCGTCCGTCCGGCCACACCACCTCCAGCGCCGTTACCTCGCTCGCCTTGCCCAATCCCAATGACACGGGCAACTCCGACTGGCTCAGGTAACCCCGGGTCGGCATGACGCGCCGCCAGCGCACCCTGCCTCCGCTTTCCATCCTGATGCGGGCACCGATCGCATCCCGGTTGGACCGTGTCCCCACCAGTTTCAGCCGCAGCCACTCATGTCCAAGCGCCTGGTCGTTGCGCAGCACCCGCGTCGGTCCGCCGATCTGCGTGATGACCACGTCCAGGTCGCCATCCCCGTCCATGTCGCCAAAGGCCGACCCGCGTCCCACCATCGGCTGGAACAGGTCGGGGCCGGCCTGGATGTCGGAGACCGGCACAAAGCCTTTGGCGCGGTCGTGGGCGTTCCAGAACAGTTGGGGGGGCTGGCGATATTCCTGGCTGTCATCAAACCGATGAATGTCCGGATCGAGATGTCCGTTGACCGTGAGCAGGTCTTCCCAGCCGTCGAGGTCGTAGTCGAAGAAGAACACGCCGAAGGTCAGCGCCAGCCGGCTCGCCGAGCCGATGCCCTGGTGAATGGCCTGGTCGGCGAACTGGAGCATGCCGGGGGAAGGTTCCCGGGACGCCGACCGCTGCGACACATAGAGGGCCGTCATCTCGTTGGCGAAGTTGCCGATGGCAATGGAAAGCTCGTTGGCTCCGCCGCTGCGCGCCGTGTCGATGCCCATCGCGCCGCGCGTGCCGCCAAAGCTGTCAAAGGCGATGCCGGTGGTGGCCGCCACCTCCTCGAACGTGCCGTCGTGCCGGTTGCGGAAGACGAAGTTCTGCACCGTGTCGTTGGCCACGACCAGGTCGAGCCAGCCGTCCTCATCGACATCGGCCGGCGTCACCCCAAGCGACTTGGCCAGGGGCTGGCCGGTCGCGCGGTTGGCCAGCTGCAACCCGCTCGACGCCGTCACGTCCGCAAAACGTCCCCCGCCCTCGTTGCGGAAGAGATAGGGAAACGTGCCGGCAAACTCGAAGGGCGGCCCGTAGGCCCGACCGACACCGGCGAGGTGGTAGTTCACCGCACGGTCAATCTCGCGCGACCACTGGACGTAGTTGCAGACAAACAGGTCGAGGTCGCCGTCGTTGTCGGCATCGAACCAGGCCGCGCTCGTGCTCCACTGGTCCGAGCCGCCCGCGCCCGATGCCGCCGTCACATCCTCGAAGGTGCCGTTGCCCAGGTTGCGGTAAAGCCGGTTGGTGCCCACCGCCGTCACGTACAGATCGACCCAGCCGTCGTTGTCAAAGTCGCCCGCCGCCACGCCCATCCCATAAAAGCCCGCCTCCAAGCCGCTGCCATGCGTGACGTCCCGAAACCGAATCGCGCCCTGGGCGGGGTCGGTGTCATTGCGGTAGAGCACCAGGGACCGTGGTGATGCATCCGGCTCGGGGCATTCCGGCCAGGCGATGCCGTTGACCAGGAGCAGGTCGGCGTCGGCGTCGTTGTCGAAGTCAAACAGCGCCACCCCGCCCCCCATGGTTTCGGGCAGAAGCTTTTCGCCGCAGGCGCCATTCACATGGACATGCGTAACGCCGGCCTCGGCGGTGACGTCGTGAAAGGCGGCGGAGGGCGGGCGCATGCCGGGAGCGCCGGGTCCCTGGCCCGGATCGGTTCCGTCGGCGGCCCCGTCCCGTCGGCTTTGCCAGAAGAAGACCAGGAGGACGACCACCGCCAGCGAGGAAAGGACGGCCACCGCACGGAACAGGGCGCGATCCCGGGTCAGCTCCTCGCCGGGGGACGGGTCCGGGTCCTGGGGGAAGGAGGGCATCACCGGAGGGCGAAGGTTGGGACGAATCCGGGCAAGCGGGCAAGGCTGCTGACAAAGGACGCGAGTCGAGGCGTTGTCGCCGTCAGACCTGCCGATTTCATCTTGCTCTTACGCTTTACCCGAAAAGAACGACCCACATGTTGCCGTTTTGCCGGGCCCCTCACCCCAGCCCTCTCCCGGGGGGAGAGGGAGTATCGTCTTCCGCACGGAGAAAGGCTTCCGATCTGAATCCGCACCCTCCACGGGGCCTGCTGCTCCCTCTCCCGCCGGGAGAGGGCTGGGGTGAGGGGCCTATGATAGGGCGCGAAGTAGAGTGCTCTGGTCGCCCATGGTTCTCTTTGTGTCGCAACCCGCTGCGGAGCCTTCTTTCCCCAGCAGCGTCTCGGGAATGACTTACTCCTACTCCTACTCTGCAGAGGCGAGTAAGAGTAAGAGTAGGAGCAAGAGCAAGAACCTGTGCCACGGGCGCCCGTGCCCACGTTGTCAGCAGCCAAGGGCAACCGGGTCGGGGCAGTCATTCCGGGCTGGCCAGCGCGCGGCGCTTGGGGGCAGACTGCGCCCCGCGTGGGCGCCATGCAGCAACGAGTGCGGGAACGAGCGGTCCAGGGTCTGTTCATCTTTGCCTTCTGGACCTTTCTTGGGTTGTCGTTCGCGGGCCAGTTCTTCATCGCCAGCTCCCAACTAAACCGGCCGGTCTCATGGCAGCAAGCCCTTTTTCATTCGCTGGCCGACTGGTACGTCTTCGCCTTGCTGTCGGTCTTCCCCATCTTTCTTGCTCGGCGCTACGGGTTCGGGGAACGCCGCTGGTGGAAGCATCTGGCGCTGCACGCGGGGGCCAGCGTGCTCTTCAGCCTGGGCTACGTGGTGGTCCGCACCGGAGTGGCCATGCTGCTGGCCCGGACGGTGGCCGAACCGGCCACGTTCACCGACACCTTCCGGCCCCTGCTCTTCAAGACCTGGCATTTCAACATGCTGATCTACTGGGTCATCCTGACCGCCTTCCACGCGCTGGATTTCTATCGCAAATACCAGGAACGCCACACCCGCTCGTTGCAGCTCGAGAACAGCCTGACCGAGGCCCGCCTGCAGGCGTTGCAGATGCAGCTCAACCCCCATTTCCTCTACAACACGCTTCACGCCATCTCCTCCCTCATGTATCGCGACGTGGACGCCGCCGACCGCATGATCGCCCAGCTCAGCGACCTGCTCCGCTACGCTCTGGAATCCACCTCGCAACAGGAAGTGCCCCTCCGCCAGGAACTCGAGTTCCTCAAGAATTACCTCAAGATCGAGCAGACACGGTTTGGCGAGCGGCTGAAGATCGACTTCGAGATCGCGCCCGAAACGGAGGACCAGGCGGTACCCACCCTCATCCTCCAGCCGCTTGTCGAGAACGCCATCCGCTACGGCATCGAACCCCATGCCGGCGAAGGTTCCATCCGGATCACCGCCCGGCGTGAGGGCGACACCCTCACGTTGAGCGTGCGTGACTCAGGCCGCACCAAGCTGAAGCTGCCTTTCCGGGAGGGAGTGGGCCTGACCAACACGAGGGAACGGCTCCAGCAACTGCACGGACGCGCCCACACCTTCATGCTCATGCCCGGGGCGGAGGGCGGCCTCGAGGCGCTCATCACGCTGCCCTGCCGCAACGTTGCCTAAACCACATCCCGTGGATAGACTCGCCGCCATGCCCATCCGTGTGCTCATCGTCGATGATGAACCGCCCGCCCGGGAAAAGCTCCGCACCCTGCTCGAGCGCGAAGAGGATCTCGAAGTCATCGGCGAGGCGACCGACGGCGCCGCCGCCGTAGCCATGATCCAATCGGAACGACCCGACCTGGTCTTTCTCGATGTGCAGATGCCGGAGCTGGACGGATTCGGCGTGCTGCAGAAAATCCCCTCCGACGCCATGCCGTCCGTGATCTTCGTCACCGCGCACGACCGGTTTGCCCTGCGTGCGTTCGAGGTGCATGCGTTGGATTACCTGCTCAAGCCCTTCGACCGCGCCCGCCTGCATCAGGCCCTGGAACGTTCCCGGGCGGAAAGGCGACGCCGCACCGCCGGCCAGGCCGACCCGCGCCTGGCCGAACTCCTCGCTGGCCTGGCCCGACCCGAAGCCGGACTGGAACGCATTGCCGTCAAGTCCTCCGGCCGGATTGTCCTGGTCAAGACGGAGGACATCGACTGGATCGAAGCGGCGGACAACTACGTGCAACTGCGCGTCGGCAAGACCGCGCACCTCCATCGCGAGACGCTTTCCTCGCTGGAAAAGCGTCTGCCCCAGGACACCTTCATCCGCATCAGCCGCTCGGTCATTGTGAACATCGATCGGATTCGCGAGCTGCATCCGCTCTTTCACGGCGAATACGAAGTGCGGCTGGCCGACGGCACGCAGCTCAGCCTGAGCCGTTCCTACCGCGCCAAGCTCGAGCAGTTGCTCGGGGCGTCGGGGAGTTGACACAGAGCAGGCAGAGAAGCGCAGAGGGCCACAGAGGAAGGATTTGGGAGGGGATGAGGTACCACGAGAGCCCTTCGAACCAATGAGGTTCGCCCAAGGCCGTTGTCAACTGGGTGCACCTGCCACTTCCGATTCTTCCTCAGCGGCCCTCTGCGCTTCTCTGTGTGCTCTGAGTTAAAACAAAAAAAACGCCAAATGAAGCATCCCGCCACCGCAATGAGGTCTGGGGGCCGACTAGCGCCCGCCAGGCCCCGGCAAGCGCAGACTGGGATCGCCGAAGACCATGAACTTCATCCCTTGAAAGCACCGCTTCTCAAGTTGCCACCCCTCCCCAAGGCGGGCGGCCATGGCATCCATGCGCCCGCGCGTGTCCACCCATCCGCCCATGGCGCCACGATGACCAGCGCATGCGCCGCCCCATCCGGTTCGGCAGCCGACAGGCCACCCAGCCCCGCCCAGGCGATCAACCCCATCAACACTATCGCTCGCGTCAGAATTTGCACTGGTCACTTCGGAGGACACACTCCCCCGCCCACCCACTCACCCCCCCGCCGCCGGCGGTTCCACCTTCAGGTCGGCGAAGATCTCATCCACAACCTCCTGAATGCGGGCCGCCCGGGTTTCGGGCGTGATGTTCTGCAGGATGGGACGCGTGGCATGCCCCCGCTTGAGCAGCTTGTAGGTGCGGGAATCGATCAGGTCGAGGACCAGCGTCCCGGCCTCGAAGTAGTTCGGGTTTTTGCTTTTGTCGTAAGCGTCGTGCGCCTTGATGAGAAGCTCGTCGGCATCGCGTCCGTAGCCGAAGTAATCGTTGATGGACGCGGTGGACGCGTTGTTGCCGGTGATGATGAGGTAGGCCACGGTGAGGTCCGCGTCGGCGTCCGCCCTGCTCAGGCCGTGGGTGGAGAGGCTGTTGGCAATGGCCTCCTGCACCATGGTGTGAATCGCGGCCCGACTCTCGGCGTAAGCCGGCGTCGGCTTGGCGCCCGGTCGGACGAAGGTGAAGGTGCTGGCCCGGATCGGACCCGTATTCACTTCGGTAGGTGTGGAGGCGCATCCCGCCAGGGTCAGAAGTCCTGCCAGGACCAAAAGATTCCATCGTGCCGTTGCAATTGTCATAGAGGCGGACACCGATAGCACAATGACGAGGGGGAAGGAAAGCGTGGAGATGAGCCCGCCAAGTGATGCTCCCGCCAAGACGCTTGACAAAGTCGGCACGGGCTCATGTGGCACAGGTTCTTGCTCCTACTCTTACGCTTACTCTTACTCGCCTCGGCAGAGTAGGAGTAAGAATACGTCATTTCCCAGACGCTGCTGGGGAATGAAGGCTGCGCAGCGGGATGCGACACAAGCTGAAACATGGGTGGCCAGAGCACTCTACATCGCGCCCTATCAAAGGCCCCTCACCCCAGCCCTCTCCCGGCGGGAGAGGCCTGCGACGAGCTCAGGCGAGCGGAGACCGGTCCTCTCCGCGGAGAAAGGCCCCTGCGCTCAACCCTCTCACCGATCCCGGCTCGCTGTTCCCTCTCCCCTCGGGAGAGGGTCAGGGTGAGGGGCCCCTGCAAAACGACAACATGTTGGTCTTTCTTTTCGGGTAAAGGGTAAGATGAAACCGGCATGTCTGAGCGCGACAACGCTTCGACTCGCGGATTTTGTCACCGGCCCCAAGTGATGCTCCCGCCAAGACGCCAAGGCGCAAAGAGGGGACTTCGCATGCCTTTCCCTTAGCGGTTCTGCGCGAGGCAACATGGGGGTGCGTCGGGGGGGCTTGGCACGTTCCGAGTGGCAAGTTTCAAGTTTCAAATTGGGCACTCGCCACTTGGCACTCGCCATTTGAAGGCCTTGGCGCCTTTGCGGCTTGGCGGGAGAAACCCCCATCATGGCGCGACCAACGTGACCCGGTAGAACCGCTTCATGGAGGCGCCGGCTGTGTCATCGATCTTGGTCGCCTGTCCTCCGCGGGAGACGATGTCCCCGGGCAGGTCGGTCCAGCCGGGCGTGCCGGCCTCTTCCTTGTATTGCACGCGGTAGGGGCGGCCCGGTTCGGCGCTCCAGATCAGCTTCACATCGCCGTCGCCCAACGCGCTCAACGCCAGCACGCGCAGCACCGACCCTTCGTTGGTCGGGTCGGTGCCGGTGCGATACTCGTCGGCGTCGGTCAGGCCGTCGCCGTCGGCGTCCCCGGTCCCGTCGCGATCCAGCGTGTCGAAAAAGGCCATCTCCCAGGCATCCTCCATCTGATCCCCGTCAGTATCCTCGCCAGTGAGTTCCAGGATGAACACGTCCCGGCTCCGGCCCTCGTCGCGGGAGATCAGGTCGTTGGCATAACTGTGGAACAGCACATGGCGCCCATCGGCAGACATGATGGGTTGATGAGAGGGACCGTTGCCGGGAGCGGTTCCTTCGCGGTTCAGGCTCACAACCATGGTCTGATCGAGCCATCGATCCCAGGCCAGCACCTGCTGCAGGAAGGTGTCCCTGGCTCTCACGGTGGACATATGGCCTTGGGCAAACACGACAAACCGGCCGTCGCCCGACAGCACCGCCCCGCCGGTGTAGAAGGAAGGCTCCCAGCCTCCATCGCCGGTGGGTGGAGGCTGCTCGGCCAGTCCGGTGGAAAGATCGACAACCTGCAAGCGGTGGTCGGGGAAGGCCCCGGAGCCAGGGTGAGGGTAGGTCGTGAAACAGAGCACCTGGCCATTGGCACTGAGGGATTGGTCCTGGAATTGGCTGAACTGGGCCGCCAACCGTTTGGTCCCGGTGGCCATGTCATGCACCATGAGCAACTCCTGGGAAGGCTGGTTGGTTTGGACGATGTAGGCGAGCGTGCTGGAATCCGCACTCATGGTGGCGCCATAGCAGAGCGACCATGGGGCCGTGACGATCAACTGCGGACTCAGGTCGGGGAGGCGATAGGCGACGATCTCGTAGAACTGGTTGTTGGCATCCCGCGACCCGGCCACGAGCCATTGATTGTCCGCGCTGAAGAAGGGGAGTTGCCGTTCACTGCCTTCCGGGATGAACCTGTCCACCAATTCGCTTTCTCCAGTCAGAGTGTGATATAGCACCAGGTCCATCGGGCTTGATCCATTCCAGTCGCTAAAGTAGGCCAGCCGTGATCCGTCCGGACTCAACCCGCGCGCAGGATCGATGGGACCGGCGCCGGGATTCCAGGTGCTGAACGCGCCCTCATCATAGAGGGCCGGAGGAGACACCTCCACCAGTCCCCCGGAAGTCGTCCAGATCCATAAGCCCGGGTTGCTGAGTAGTCGGGAAATGTCTGGATGCTTCCTGTAGCGGGTGAACGCCAGCGTGTCGCCATTGGCGCTGAGCACCGGTCTGCGCGCAGTCAAACCTGATCCGGAGACGGGAGGGGGCTGCATGCCGATCGGTTCGGCCATCCCCGTTTCCGCACGCCACAGGAACAAGTCATCCACCTCATTGGTATCGTCCTGGACATACAAGCCGTCACGCGATGTGAAGGCCATCCGCTGAAGATCGGCACTGGCGGAACCGGACCATAGGCGCGCCCAGCCGAAAGCCGTGCGATCCAAACGGGCCGCATCGGCCAAGGAAACAAGCTGAAGCAAGTCGGTGTCGCTTTCCCAGACCCATACATCGCGGGCGTGGTTGAGATCCCCGGCCGCGAGGTCCGACGCTGCGGAATCGAACACCACCCTGTGACCGTTCGTATTCAGTGCGATCCCTGACCAAAGGTGCTTTCCGTTGGTGGCTCCTCCGCCCACCGAACGCGTGATGAGCCGGCAGGCACCGGTTGGCAGATGTCTCCAGAAAAGCTGGTCACGACCGTTGCCGGGCTCGGAGGTCAAATCGTCCGCCCGACTGGCGAAGACCAGCGCCGTTCCATCGGCGCTTAGGCAAGGTTGGCGGGATGGACCATTGCCCGGGCCGGTGTCCGACATGTTCACGCTGGCGATCTGGTGCGTTCCCGCGCCCCGGTCCCAAACCCGCACCTGCCGTTGGCCTCCGAGCTCGACCGATTCAAAAGCCACGATCGCTCCATTGGCGCTCATGGTCAGCACCGCCCCCGCGGCGGCATTGGTCGCGATGTGGGTGGTGGTTCCAGAGACCCTGTCCAATTGAAACACATGGGCGACCACCACCGGTGGGGTCGATTGGGGCACCTCAGCCTTGTAGGCCACATAGCGGCCATCGTCGCTGAGAAGTGGATCAACGAAGGACCATCCTTCCGGGCTCGCCAGCGAAGGATCCGCCCCGGGACTGGCCGCAAAGGTTTCCCCCGTGGCGCTGTCGTGCACATAGACATGCTCCCGGCCATCGACCACTTCCTCGACCAGATTGGTGGCGCGGCTGGTGAAGACCACGTGGCGGCCATCAGGTGTCATGGCTTGCAGCCTCGAGGATTCATTGGCGCTGGCATCACCAGACACGGACACGCTGACGAGCTGGTTGGTGCCAGCCTCCAGGTCCCGGATGTAGATGGAGACCACGGGGTTGGTGCCGAACTCTTCGGTCAATACCATGCCCTCCACCAGGTTGGTGGCGCGGCTCTCATAGGCCACCCTATGCCCCTCCGCCGACACCAGGGGCCGCTCGCTGAGGGGAGGATTCCTCAGGCCGATGGGCGTGGCACCTCCCGCATCGAGATCCACGGGGATGACATCCCCCTGCAACTCCCGCCAGGCAAAGACATGCGACCGGAGCCGCTCGAGCTCATCCGGATGCGATCCGGACGTTCTCCGCGTAAACACCACGATGCCCGCGTCGTCGGAGGCATCGACGGCATCGATGACGTCCCGCGCCAGGAGCAGGGTTTGTCCGGTCATCAGGTCGTGGCGATACAGATCCAGTCCCTGGGCACGGTCGGGGCCGGCGAGGATATTGGGAGCTTCACTGCAGAACACGACATACCGGCCGTGGCGCGTGAGGTTGAGCAGTGCGGAGTCGCCCGAGGCGGAAAGGCTGGGTTGCGGCGACGAGGTGATCAGGGCGGGTTCAGCCGCGGAGATGCAGGCAAACGCTCCCTCCAACCCGAGCAGCGCACCTGAGACGAGCAAGGGACCGGCACTGGCGAAGAATCGATCCTTCATGGCAAGGCCCCTTCTGATCAACGAGGTGGAAGGATGTGGAAGGGGCCGTTGTCGTCCACGCCCGGGGGAGCAATGGTTTCGATGAAACGATCGTTGTCAACGCGCTCGACCGAGCCATCCAGGAAGAGGAGATTGCCGAACAGACCGTGAATGCTGTTGGTCCAACCCGCAATGGAGGATGTAAGATAGGTCGAGATGGCATTCACATTGTTGATCCGGGCCGAGCAGCTCGAACCGAAGATGTCGTAACGAATATTGCGGTCCCCGCTGATCATGGCCCGCGGCGTGGTTTCGAACACCTCGCAACCCACTATGTAACTGAGGGCACGGTCGCGCTGGGTGAGATTTAGGAACCCCTCGGCGGGATCTACGGCGCTCCATCGCGTGGTGAGGTGTTTCTCCGTGTCCTCGGGGCAGACCAGGAACTCCGGGCTGGCAAGGTGGTTGGAGAGGTTGGTCCATTCAAACCAGGCGGCACCAGGTTTGATGGTCCCAGGGGAGGGCATCGTGCCCCCCTCTAGAATGAGGGTGCGCCAGGGAACCAGATCATTGTAGTCACTTCCCCATGTGGCCACCGCCTGGCCCATGATGCGCAGGTTACTGGCACAGGCCGCCAGCTTGGTGGCTCGTGGGGGTGAGGCAAGAAGCGAGACGAGGCAGGTCCCCAGGAAAAACAGAACCAGAAGCACAGCCGCCACATCCGGCCGCGTCCATCCTTGTGTTCGAGAAACCTTTTTCCAGCCCGCAGATGATCTCATGACAATCCTTCCGTTATGGGCCCAGACGCCCATTCCTGATGGTTCCATTATCCTGCCGGATGGGGAGTTATATATCACTGTCCCCAACCGGGGGCAAGCGGTGATCTGCCTGCGTGCGTCCCCAGGGCTGTTGACAAGCTCGGCACGGGGACCTGTAGCACAGGTTCCTGCTCCTACTCTTTACCCGAAAAGAACGACCAACATGTTGTCGCTTTGGCGGGCCCCTCACCCTAACCCTCTCCCAGGGGGAGAGGGAACAGCATGCCACCCCAGGGTGAAGGGATCAGGGCAGCAGCCTCTCTCCGCGCGGAGGACGGGCCTCCGCAGAGTAGGAGTAAGAGTAAGCGTAAGATGAAGCCGGCATGTCGAGGGGCGACAACGCCTCGACCTGCGGACTTTGTCAACGGCCCTGCGTCCGTCCCGCGACCGCAGGGGCCTCAACGTTCAACGTTCAGGAAGTAGCCGCCGACATCAGGAGGTGGTCCCCGCCTCCCTTCCAGAGTCCATCCGAGAATCCACCGCCTCACGGCGGTGGCTGCGTTCAACGCTCAACATTTTCGAGCGTGCCAGCATCCCGACTCCGTGATTGGATATGGGCACCATGCGTTCCCCAGTCGCTGCATTATCCCTGTTCACCCTGGTCCTGCCTCTCCTTGGGCCGGACACCGCATGGACGGCGCCAAGGCCCGCCTGGACCTCACCGCATCAATTCCGGCTCGTGCTCCAGGTGGATCCCGGCCGCATGGATCGATCGCGTTCACCGGCCACCTTGAAGGTTGAGTTCGGCCGGTCGTTCCAAAGCACGAACGACGTGTTCGATCCCCACACCATCGAAGTGCTGGCCCTGAACCACGCCGGACAGCCGATCACGGCCAACCCTCACCGCACCGGCCATGACGCCCTGCTCTGGCCATGGTGGCTCGAACGCCTGTACGGCACTTCACAGGCCACGCTGCACTTGGTCCTGCCCGACAGCACGGCCACGAACGTTGTCGTCTATTTCGACACGCACGCATCCGGCTTGGGCCGGCCGGACCGTTACCCGGGCCTGGTGGGCGACGGGGACTTCTTCCGCGAGTCCCGCCAGCGCCGCGAGATCGGCGCGCACCACTTCGGCTGTTTCGCCGACCTGGACCAGGACGGTGACCTGGACCTGTTCCAGGGGGGTGTCGAGCCGTTCATCCACGTCTGGGAACATACCGGCGGTAATCGTTATGAAGAGCGGGGACGCCTGGCATCAGGCGGCAAGCTGTTCACGCTGCCCCACAACCCAAACAACCACCGCAGCTGGGTGGTGCCTCATTTTCACGACCTCGACCAGGACGGCGACCTCGATTTCCTCCCCAGCTTCATGGACGGCCCCCATGCGGGAAAGGTGGTCTGGTTCGAGAATGTCACGCCCAAAAAAGGCCCGATCACCTTCGCCGACCGCAGCGCCCTGCGGACGGTCTCGGGTGTCCCCATCGCCGGCGGTGACCAGGCGGGCGGGTGGTTTCCATCCATTGTCCTGGTCCGGGATTTCGACCATGATGGCGACGGGCGCGAGGACCTGATCCTTGGCAACAACAACCACGCCTACCTCTACCGCAACCTCGGCCCGGATCCGAACGGCGGATGGCGCTGGGCCGATGCCGCCACCCTTCCGGCGGGCGGCGAGGACATCGAACTGTTCAATCCCTGCTTCGACGTGGCGGACATCGACGGCGACGGGGACTGGGATCTGTTCGCCGCGCCGCAGTCCGGTCCCATCCAATACTTCGAGAACGTGGATGAGACCGAATCAAAGACGCGCCCCACCTTCGCCAAGGGCATCGTCATCGCCCACGACGAGCGCTACCTCCAGCGCAGCACGCATCCGCGGGTGAAGGTGGCGGATTTCACCGGGGACGGACGGCTGGATCTCGTGGTGGATCGCGCCTGGGAACTGACCAACCTTGACCGCCCGGAGTGGCGCGAGTTCGGCGCGCTCTTCCTAAACGAAGGCTCCCCTGCCCGGCCCAAGTGGAAGCGGGCTGGGCACGAACAAGGCGCCCCCTACACGGAAGCGTTCCAGCCCTGCGACGCCATCCGGCAGAACGTTGTCCGGGCCTTCGATTGGGATCACGACGGACGCACCGACTTGTTGGCAGGGGATTGTGACGGGTTTGTCTGGTGGTTCCGCAACCGAACCGACGCCCTGGCGCCGGTCTTTGCCAACGGACAAAAGCTCCTCGCCGACGGGCAGACCCTCTCCACGGCGGACGGTGCGGGGCATGCGCGGCCGGACGTCACGGATTGGAACAGCGACGGCCTGCCCGATGTGGTTTTGTCCGACGGAGCCGGGCAGGTCTTTGTCTGCCTGAATCAGGGCACCCTGCAGGCGCCGCGGTTGAGCGCCAAAATTGCGGTGAAGTACCGGAATCCGAGCGGTGACATGTCTCCCATCAAGCAAGGCACACGTTCCCACATCCTGGTCTGTGATTGGAACCGGGACGGACGCAAGGACCTGGTGATGTCCGACCAGAACAATCCCGGCTTCCGGGTCTTCCTCAACGAAGGGACCGAAGCCGATCCGGTGCTGGGTGCGGCGCGACAGATTCCGTTGGACACCTACATGCGACCGAACCTCGGGTCGTTCGTGGACTGGGACGGGGACGGGCGCATGGATTTCATCGGGTGCGAGTTCGAGCACAGCATCCGGTTGTATCGCAATGTGGGCGGCGGCGAGGCAGGCGACGAGCCCCGGTTTGCCAACCGCAAGGGCCAAGAGATTCTGCGCCCCTGGTCGATCATGATGATCTCCGGGGCGGATGCGGTGGATTGGAACGGGGACGGCGACCTCGACCTCTTGACCGGCCAGGGGCATGGCGGAAGCGGGCTGAGATTCTATGAGCGCGATTACCTGGAAGACCTGAAGGACGGGACGTTTCCTGCGGTGAAGGTGGTGGCGGTGGAGGAGAAGGAGCGGTGAGGGCGAGAACTTAAGCCGGACCGGCTGAAGCCGGGACTACGAACGCAGGCCACGTAGCCGTCGGCGGCGACTGACCGTGTTGCGTGACCGGCCGTCGCGAGGCGAACGTAGCCACCGCCGTGAGGCGGTGGACCCCGTCGTGAAAGGATGCATGACCGAACCACCTCCTGATGTCGGCGGCGACTGACCGTGTCGCGTGACCGGCCGTCGCGAGGCGAACGTAGCCACCGCCGTGAGGCGGTGGACCCCGTCGTGAAAGGACGCATGACCGAACCACCTCCTGATGTCGGCGGCTACTGACCGTGTCGCGTGACCGGCCATCGCGAGGCGAACGCTTAGAGCTCAGGCGTCTGGACTTCGCTTCCATACATGGTGGCGCGTCCCTCGAAGAAGATGGGCACGCCAAACACAGTCCCCTTGCCGGACATCGTAGATCGCAGGTTCTGGTTGACGCGCTGAGAACCGTTGCGCAGAGGTGGACCCGTCAAGCGATCGAAGGCCACGCCGTAGCAGTGGAGATTCAGGAAGTCCGTCGGTGCCGTGATGAACAGGTCCAGCGTGTAGATGGACTGAGCCTGGAGCTGACCGGTGACCATGTTGAACTTGCCGTGCACAAGTTCGGTCCTGTCGAGGTTGAATCCGACGCTGATGAACATGCTGACGTCCCGGGAGTAGCCCGTGCGGGTTCGGACCAGAACACGGCCGTCCGGCTGCGCCTCGAGATAGGCACCCACCGGAAACGTTTCAGATGTCCAATCCTGGAGGAACAAAAGCAGGTCCCGGTTGGTAAGGCGCAGCCTGGACACCTTGCTTTCATACACGCCGTTTTCCTCGGTGATCTCATCCAGAACATAGACCGAGCCACTGATATTGAGGCGCATGGGAACGGGGGCCGCGTGGCCATCCCACGTGCATCCAACCACCAGACAGAACAAGGCCAGGCGGAACAGAACACACATCCGAGCGGGAATGGACCGTCGCCTAAAAGGGAACTGGTAGAACATGCCGTAGGCTAGGCGTGATTGACCCATATGGCAAGGTGACTACCCGGGCATGTCACCTCTCACGCAGGACGCTTGACAAAGTCGGCACGGGCGCCTGTGGCGCAGGTTTGTACTCTTACTCTTACTCTTTACCCGAAAAGAACGACCAACATGTTGTCGTTGTACCGGGCCCCTCACCCTGACCCTCTCCCGGGGGGAGAGGGAACAGCATGCCACCCCATGGTGAAGGGATCAGGGCAGCAGCCTCTCTCCGCGCGGAGGACAGGTCCCCGCTCGCCTGAGCTCGTCGCAGGCCTCTCCCGCCGGGAGAGGGAAGGGGTGAGGGGCCTTTGATAGGGTGCAATGTAGAGTGCCCTCCTCGCCCATGTTTCACCTTGTGCCCCAACCCGCTGCGCAGACTTCATTCCCCAGCAGCGCCTGGGGAATGACGTATTCTTACTCGCCTCAGCAGAGTAGGAGTAAGAGTAAGCGTAAGAGTAAGCGAAAGAGTAAGATGAAACCGGGAGGTCTGATGGCGACAACGCCTCGACGCGCCGGCTTTGTCAGCAGCCCTGGCCTCTCACGGCGCCTCCTGTATGGCTCGCTCGGGACGGAGCCGATCGCGCATTTCCGAGACGCTGGGCAGGGCCAGAAAATCGGCGGTTTCCTTAAGGGCGACCGCCTCCACCGAGTCTGGCGCCTGCGCGGCGAACGCCTCCAGCACGGGAATGGCTTCGCGCCGGCCACATTGCCGCACCGCCTCCAGAGCGGGCTCGCGAATTCTTGCGTCGGGGTTTTTGAGTTCCCCCAGCATGACACGAAGCGACTCGTCATCCTCCGCCATCGCCAGGTCCAGCAAGGCCTCGATCCGGGAAAGCAGTTAGGCTTCGTAACGCGCCGGATCGGAAGGGTCCGGAGGCGTTGAAGGCAATAGCGTTTCCAGAGCGAAGGCTTCCGCAGGGCGGGATGCCGACGGAACCGCCGACGGAGACGAAGGCGTGGATGAGGAAGGTCCGGGCGAGGAAGGTTCGACCGCGCTGGGCACGGCCAAAGTGTGCGGTGCAGAAGGCGAACCGGACGTTGTATGCGTAGGCGGGCTAAATCGGAACTGCCGATATATGAAGAAGCCCACCAAGGCAGCCGCCAACGCCCCCATGACCAGGACCGCTCTCACGAGGGGAGGCAGGATGTCGGGTGAACCTTCATGAAGCCTTCTTGAACCAGATACACCAACCGCTGTCAACCTCGCGACCCTAGTGGGCCGCGCGCCGGTCAGACCGGCTAAGACCGGCTAAAGCCGGGACTACGAACGCAGGCCACGTAGCCATCCCGCGGCCGCGGGATCAGGAGGTAGTTCGGTCGCGCATTCCTTCACGACGGGGTCCGCCGCCTAACGGCGGCGGCTACGTTCGCCACCCGGCGGTCGGTCACGCAACACGTCAGTAGCCGCCGACGTCAGGAGGTGGTCCCCGCAGTGTTGAAATCGGAAAACGTTCAACGTTCAACGTTCGGACTACAAACGCGGTTGTCCTTGTTTGGAGTTCTGGCTTCAGCCAGTTCCCCCGCGGTCCCCCATCCTACGGCGCGTTGCGCACGCAGCGGAACCCGTAGATGTCGTAGCCGAAGCAGACGTCGGAGTAGCCGGGGTTTTCGTTGTAGCGATAGCCGGAGCGACATTCCTCGGCGCTGAAACGCCAGGCGCCGCCGCGCACGACCTTGGTGGTGCCCTCCGCCGGGCCGCGCGGATCCTTGGGCGGGGAAGACTCGTAGTAATCGACCTGGTAAAAGTCGTTGCACCATTCCCACACGTTGCCGGCCATGTCGTGGAGGCCCCAGGCGTTGGGTTCCTTGCTGGCGACGGGTCGGGGTCGGCCTCCGGCATTTCCCTCAAACCAGGCGTACTGGCCCAGATTGCCGGGGTCGTCTCCGAAAAAGTAGGCGGTGGTGCTGCCCGCGCGGCAGGCAAATTCCCATTCCGCCTCGGTCGGGAGCCGGTAGCCGTTGGCGCTGAAATCACAGGCCCAGGTCGCAAGGTTGTAGCAGGGCTTGAGCCCCTCGCTTTCCGATCGCTTGTTGCAGAAGCGGACGGCGTCCGACCAGCGCACCTGTTCCACAGGGTTGTCGTCGCCTTTCCAGCGGGAAGGATTGTCCCCCATCACCTTCTGGTATTGCGCCTGGGTGACCAGGCGCCGATCCATGAGAAAGGAGGAAAGGCTCACCTCATGGGGCATGGCATCGACCTCGTCCTTGTCCCCCATGGTGAAGGTCCCGCCCTGGATGCGCGCCATTTCCACCACCACCTGGCTGGGGGCCGCCTGCGAACCGCGCTCGCCGATGGCTTCGGCATCACGCTTCACGTCTTCGGGCAGACCGTTGTCTCCCTTGTCGCCGCAGGCGGTCAGGAGGAGGATGGCAAGCAGCGATGCGCAGGTGAGGCGTGATGTCATGGGATCAGTAGTCGGTCCAGATTTCGTAACCATCGGGGTGGCGAAGGATCTTGCGGCACTCGGCGCGCAGTTCCCGGGCCAGGGACGCCGCTCCGGGCAGGGTGAGGCTCCGCAGGCCGGCCTGCTGGAACAGCTTGCGGGTGGTGACGTGGCAGAAAGCCACCACATAGTCCTGGGCGCCTCCCATGCCTCGCCATTCCTTGAACAATTCCATGTAGGCCTCCAGGTTGCCGGGTTCGTGCCGGGCGGTGAGGGCCAGCGTCCGATCCACCAACTCACGCGCATGCGCGGTGGATTTCATGTTCTCCTTCTGCACCTCGCACGCCTCCGGAATCTGCCGCACGATGGCTTCCAGGCCGGACAGATACTCGCCCAACTCGGGAAGGGCTTTTGATGCGCCTGCAGCGTTGCCGTCATGGATTGGGCAAAAGACTGGTATTCATCCAGGCGCTCGAGGTGGCGGTCCACGAAGAAGACCATGTCCTCCAGGGCCCGGGTGATCGCATCCTTCTGCGCGACCTCCTCACCGGCCTCGAAAATCGCCTGGATGGCCTCGGTGTAGCCGCAGGTGCAGGCGCGGTGAACCTCGCCTTCGCTGCGGCGATGATGCGTGCGAAGGGCCCGGCCCGCCGGATCGAGCAGCTTCGCGGCCAGCGCCCGACCCAGGGAGGCGTTGAGGACATCCACCGGCGTGGCTACGTTGGCGGGGGTGCCGTTGCCTTCGATGAAATAGATCAGGGCACTTCCCCTGGGCGGAATCTTCTTGCTCAGGTGCAATCGGGCCGCTCCCTCCTCAAACCATGCGGGATAATTATAGGAACCTGGCACCCCACGCCAGACCGTGCCCTTGGTGTCGCGAAAGGCAAACGTGGTCGGGACGCCGCCCTCGGACAACTGCGTCTCCCACTTGGCCGGGAACGGAGGGCGCCACTCCAGGGTGACCTCCTTTTCCAGGAAGGAAGCGGTCAGCGCTTCCTCATGCCAGAGGCCGGGAGCGGATAGCACTGCCAGACACACTCCCTCCGGCTCGCCCCTCAGGTCCAGCGTCGCGATCTGTCGCGCACCTTCAGCGGAGGACGCCACGCCGGCCTCCAGCGCCGCGTCGGAACCGGGCCACGTCATGATCCATTGCCGGGCCCCGCCCTCCACCAGTCCAACCACGCAATGATCAGCGGGCAGGTGCAGCGTCGAGGCGGTCTCATACACGTCCGGCCCCACCAGCAGATCGTCTCCCACGAAGCTGGGCAGGATGGCATGGCGCACCGGGCTGGCCACGCGCAGGGCGTCGGGGCCTTCCACCGGGATCACCTGAACCAAACCGGACTTGTCAAAGGCGAATCGCACGACGGCTTCGGGTCCGTCTGCGAAGAGGAACGTGGCGTCCAGTACCACGTCATCGCCGGCATTGCGGATCACGGAGCATGCTTTGAGTCGCGCCGGCGCGGACGCACCGGCCAGGGGCATGACATGCACCACCTCCTGAGGCACGGAAGGCGCCCCGCCCGCAGTGGGCTTGGCCAGGATCGTCACGCGGCCCCGGGCGGATTCAAACAGGGCCAGCACTCCCTGGTTCTCCACGGCGGCGTCGCCGCGAAAGTCATAAGCGCGCCCGGAGTAGCCCGGGTCCGAACGGGCCTGGGCCGGATCGGTCTCGCGTTCCATCAAATCGGTCGGCACCGTGCGCCATGCGGAGCGCCGCGCGACGTCAGGCGTGTCGCCCAGGGCAGTGGTGGTATCCCAGAGGGAGACCATGCGGGCCGCAGAGAGCGTCGGCGCCAGGGCAACGAACACCAGCAAAGGCATCCACCAAGAACCGGCCGGCACCCGGAACCACCGGCGGGCCATGAACGCAACACGGAAAACATGCTTGGATGTCATGGGACGAACAGGACTGAACGACGATGGGCGCGACTATAACAACCACACCCCGGGACGCAAGGCACAGAACGGGCCTCCCGCCAAGACGCCAAGGGGTGCATGAGGGAAGAAGGGGACCGCCCAACGGTCTTGGGCGCCACGTAGCCGCCGCCGTGAGGCGGCGGATCCAGTCGTACTGAAAATGTTCAACAAAAAAGTAGCCGCCGACGTCAGGAGGTGGTCTCCGCCGTGATGGAAAAGGAAAACGCTCAACGTTCAACTCAACGCTCAACGCTCAACAAAAAGGTAGCCGTCCCGCGACCGCGGGATCAGGAGGCGGTCTCCGTGGTGATGCAATGGAGAAAGGGCGCCTTGACGGAAGACCCATCGATTCGTGGCGGCACGCTCCTTGCCGGGCCGGGTTTCCTTGACCGAACGGCGGCGGCCTGAAAGATTCGGCATCAACAGCACACCCCCATTTCCGACATGATTGCACCGCGACACACCTCATTTCCAACCACGGCCCTGTTGCTGTGGATGACGCTGCCCACCCTGGACACGGAGGCCACCAACTGGCCGGGCTGGCGGGGGCCTTCCTCCAACGGAAGCATCGCGAACGGGGAATACCCCGCCACCTGGACGCCGGACACGGCCGCGTGGAAGGTGGACCTCCCGGGCAAGGGCACGTCCAGCCCGATTGTCTGGGAAGGACGGATCTACCTGACCACACCCGCCGACGGTGAGGACGCGGTGATGGCGCTGGACATGGAAGGGAAGCAACTCTGGCTCACCAAGCTCGGCCCGGAGGCACCGCCCAAACACCGTCAGCTCGCCTCGAGCTGCAACGCCTCGCCGGTCACCGATGGAAAGGGATTGTTTGTCTCCTTCAAGAGCGGTCACTTCGCCGCGCTCGAGTTCGACGGGACGGTCCGCTGGCGGCAGAACCTGACCGAGCAGTTCGGCCCGGAACGACTCTTCTGGGATCAGGGCAGCTCGCCGGTGGTGACGGACTCGCACGTGGTCCTCACCCGCATGCACCAGGGCGAATCATGGATCGCCGGGTTCGACAAGGCCACCGGCAACCTGGCCTGGAAAGTGGCGCGGAACTACAAGGTGCCCACCGAAAATGACAACGGCTATACCACACCCGTGCCGTTCGAGCATGACGGGCGCAAGGCGTTCCTGGTCTGGGGCGCGGACCATGTCACCGCCCATGCCGCCGACAACGGCGAATTGCTTTGGTCCTGCGGTGGGTTCAATCCCGACGGGACCGGCTACTGGCCGGCCATTGCCAGCCCGGTCATCGCCGGCGGCATGGCGGTCATCCCGGTCGGGCGCGACGACCGGCCCCGGCAGGCGCGCGTGCATGGCATCCGGCTGGGGGACCAGGGCGATGTCACCGACACCCACCGCGCCTGGAAACGCGAGGACCTGGGGGTGTTTGTCTCCGCCCTGGCCGCCTACGACGGCCGGATCTATCTCCTGCGTCATCGCGGACAGGTGGTCTGCCTCGATCCCGACTCGGGCAAGACGCTGTGGGAAGCCAGCCTGCCGGAAAGCTCGGCCAACTACTTCTCCTCACCGGTCATTGCCAACGGCATCCTCTACGCCGCGCGCGTGGATGGAACCGTGTTCGCCGCTCGCGTCGGGAACTCGTTCGAATTGCTCGGGGAAAACCCCATGGGCGAACAGATCATCGCCTCCCCCACCCCGGCGAGCGGCGGACACCTGCTCTTGCGCGGTGAGAACCACCTCTTCTGCATTGCGAAGTAGCACCACGAACGTGGTGAGAGTGGGCGTGGCTTGGACCACGAAACACGGTCCACGAACCACGAAACACACGAAACACACGAAACTCGGGTGGGGTGCTACGTTTGGGGATCGTTCTCCTCCCAGTGAGCCTTGAGGTGGGCGGCGCGGACCCGCTCGGTGGGGTGGGTTTGGAAGTATTCAGGCAACCCTTCGGGCTGTTCGCGCAGCGGATGAAGGCGCTTGAGCAGACGCAGGGCGGCCGTGCGGTCGAAGCCCGCCAGCGCGGCCAGGTCCGATCCCATCTCGTCCGCCTCCAGTTCCGTGTCCTGGGAATGCGCGCTGCGGAGCATGTCCATGCCGGAACGGGTCAACCAGTGTCCGATGGCGCCCCGGCCCAGGATGGTGGAGACCATCTCCGTGCCGACGCGACGCAGGATGCGGTCGAAGGTGTGGCGTCGCACGACGTGGGCCATGTCATGGCCGATGATAAAGGCCAGCTCGTCCGCATTGCGCTCGCAGAGATCCAGCAGGGTGACGTCGAGAAAGACATGTCCGCCGGGCAATGCCATGGCGTTGGGTTCGCCGCTGCGTATGGTGGCCACCTCGAAGGTCCGGAATTCGTGGTTCAAGGCGGCGGCCAGTTGCGCACCGATGCCTGCCACCAGCCGATGGTCCGGAGCCTCCTCGGGTTCACCCATGCGCGAGGCGACCTCCCGCGCCAGGGCGCGGCCCATGAGCGTCTCGGCCCGGATGGATTCCCTCTCGGATCCGGCCACGCTTTGCCACAGCCACTTGGACTTGCGCAGGGCGGGCACCGCGACGCGCCCCAGTTTCCGCCCCAGGTTGAAGAAGAGATCACTCATGCGAACAGGCCCACTCTACCATGATCCGCAATGAGACCCACCACCAATTTCGATGCCCCCTCTGCGGCCCTCCGCGCTTCTCTGCGATCTCTGCGTTGAATCCAAAGGCACAGGATCACGCCCTGCGCTGACCTGCCGGGCACAGGCGCCGCGGTGGTGTGCCCGGACCTTCAACACAAAGGACGCAGAGAACCGCGGAGGGCCGCAGAGAAGGGGGGGGGTTAGGAATGACGGGAGGAGCCGTTGGGTGCGGTTAGGGATTCCGCCAAGTCACGCAGCTTCCGACGCTCGTCACGGTCCAGTCCGAGGGGATCGAAGCGGAGCCGGTTGTGCAAACGCAGGGCTTCGGCCAGGACATCCCGCTGATCGGCTTCAGCCAGGTGCATTCTTCGGATCCACGCCCGGGGAGTTTCGTGGATCAGGCGTTCGCCATGGGTGGCTTCGAAGCGGCGCACCACTTCGAAGAACTCGGAGTCCATGCCTGGCGATGCGGGGCGCTCGGCCTCCTGCGCGGCGGCCCGGCGGGCGGCGCGCCAACGGCTGCCACGCATCTGGCGCCACGCCATCCATGCCAGCACAAAGACACCGGCCATGAACACCAGGATGCGCCAATTGCCGCCGTCCTGCCGCCATTTCACGAACTCATAGCGCAGGTTGGAGAAAAGGTCGGAGATACCCTCCCACCATCCGGCCGCGGCCTCCTCGTGGTCGCGCCAAGTGCCGGGCGTGGTATCAACGACGATCCATTGCCCGTCCACATGCGCCAGGCACCACGCATGAGCGTCACGCCCGCGCGCCAGGAACTCGTTGCCGCGCCGCTTGGTGGGGCTGAATCCAACGGCATAGCGCGTCGGCACCCCGGCCGTGCGCAGGAGGAGTGCGGTGGCGGTGGCAAAGAACTCGCAGTGCCCCTTCCGGGTTTCGCGGAGGAACATCGCCAGCGGCGTGGCATTGGTGGAATGGGGATGCGAGGACTGCCACAAGGAGTACTCGAAGTCGCGCGCGAAGAACTCGCGCACCGTGGCCACGGCCTGGCTCGGGGTTTGGCCGGGCAAACCCAGACGTTGTCCCATCTCCTCGATCACCACCCGGTCAGTCCCGACCAGATGCACGAGGTTGGTGTCATCCGATTCGGGGGCGCCATCGAATCCAACGCCTTCGCCGTATTCGACCGTGTAGGAGACCAGGTTCGGGGCTTCCTCGAGGCGGGCCGCCGCCATGAGATTGGTTTCCACGAGCGAAGGCGGCAGGTTGCGCAAGGACAGAGGGCGGCTAGGCAGCGCCAACGGTGTGGATCCGGCCGAGGTGTAGCGGGACACGGTAAGGAAATGGGGGCTGCGCCCCTGGGCCAGCCGCCAGTAGGCCCCTTCACCCGAGGAGGCGACGGGCCGGAACTCGCGGTGACCGGAGGCCCAGACGTTGGCGCGAAAGCGGTTGTAGGCGGCTTCCCGCATGAGGCCGGGCGCCTGGCCGTCCAGCGATTGGATGCGCAGGACAATGGAGCCGGATTGCTTGAGGCGTCCCACCACACCCAGGGCCGTGGAACTGCGCATCGGATCGAAGCCGCCGCCGGACAATCCCTGCATGATCCGGTTTTCCATCGCCATCCAGGCGGAGCGCAGCGTGGTCACCGCGGACTGGGCCATCAACGTCACCACCGCCAGCAGGCTCAGCATCACCGCCCAGGACGGCGCGCCGTAGCGGCGGTTGCGCCACGGATAGAGTGCCAGGAGGATGACGCCCAGGAACACAGGCAGGAACGCCTGGGGATGCCGCGTGGCGGCGCAGGAAGCGAACAGCACCAGCACCAGGTAGGGATAACCGGGATGAACGCGGCGTGTGGACCATTCCGGCGGATCGGCGTCCGGCGCACGCTTGGCCCTGGCTTGTTCATAAAGGCTAAACGTGGACCACGGCAACGTATCGGACCGGCTCCAGGCGTGGGCCAGAACGAAGGGGAAAAAGATGAAGGGCAGCCACAACAGGAACGCCACGGCGGTCTGGGACACCTGGCGCATGCCGTCCAGGCGTCCGGCGGGCGAATCGCGGTTGAACATGTCACCCACCGAGTCGAGGCCTTCGCGCGCCAGGAAGACATAGAGGCCCACGCCCAGGAAAAGAAGGGTGGTGAAGTTCCACAGGCGGTTGAAATCAGTCTGGGCGATCTCCACTCGGGCATGGGCCACGCGCGTGAGTTCCAGGAGCAAGCCCATCGCCAGGGCCCACGGAAGGAGGTCCGCCTGCCACCCCCACAAGGCCAGGGCAGGCAACAGGAACGGGACCGGTGTATGACTTGTCTTGGGGGCGGCGTTCATGTGTCCGTTCCAAGCTGTTGCAATGCTTCCCCGACCTTCCCCGACTCCAGCACGACCAACCGGTCGGGCATGTCCTCCGGCGGCCCCGTCTCCACCAAGTCGGCCTGACCGCGCGGCACCATCAACATGACCAGGGTGGGCAGGTGCAGCGACTTGAGGCGTCGCACCAACGCGCGCCGCGGCTCATCCCAGTCCATCAGCACGAGCAGGCACCCGCTCAGGGCCACGCTGTGCTGTAGCACCAGCGCCTCCAATTCCGCAAGGCGCGTCTCACGGCAGGGCTGCACCGCCGCCAGCACCTCGAGCATCTGCTGCGCATGTCCCACGCCCCGCCCGCTCGTCACGCACACCGTATGCGGTCCCACGAAGAGCAGGTCCAGGAGCGATTCCTGGTCGGGCACGGTGTTGGCAAAGGAGGCCGCCACCGCCACGGCCTCCTCGAACAACAGGTCCCGGGCCGGCTCGCAAAAGGTGTCCAGCACCAAGGCATGGCGGACGAAGTATTCGTCCTGGAATTCCTTCACCACCAATTCGCCGAGGCGGGCGGCGCTGCGCCAGTGGACGCGCCGCAGCGAATCCCCCCGGCGATATTCGCGCAGGGCCACAAACTCCTCCGATTCCCCGATCCCGGCCGCCATGGCCACGCCGCCGCGCTGGTAATGGCTCTGGCCCGGCAGGCGCAGCGGTGGCAGCGGATAGCGGCGCGGCAGCACCAGGACGGTCTGCGGCGCGGTGCAGCCACGGATGGCCCGGAACAATCCAAGCGGATCGCTGCGCGCAATCATGCCCCCCGCCAGGACCAGGGGTCCGCGCCGGTAAGCCATGATTTCCACGCGCGCTTCCGTGCTGCCTTTGGGAGGCAGATCGGGCAGCGGCACCAGGCGGGCGCGTGAGGCCCGGATCGAGCGGATGGGGCCTTCCAGACGAAAGCTGCGGTTGCCTCGCCCCGGACGGAGCCGGGCTTCGAACTCCTGCAGAGTGACGGGGCGGTCCACCACGTTTTCCAGGTACTCCAACCCGCGCTGCAGGCGGTCGGAAAGGTTGCGGACGCGCACCCTCAGTGTGAAGGCCTCGCCCGCCGTGACGAAGCGCGGCACGCGGCGTTCCAGGTCAAAGCGCATCCGGAAAAAGAGCGCCAGAAGCACGGCAACCCCCAGCATGGTTCCCAGCACCAGGAACACCTGCAGCCCCATGGTCTGGCCGGGGTTCGAGGCGGTGACAGCCAGGACGAGCCCGGCCAGCACGAACCCGCCGGCGGGCGTCAGGCGCCGCCGCAGGCGCTCGAGCGGCCGTCGCAGGATTCGGTAGAAGCGATAGAGCAACCGGATCAACATGGGATGGGCGGGATCAGACCGGCACCGGCACCTCCTTGACGATGTCCTCCACGATGCTGCGCGTGGTCTGGCCCGAATACTGGGCCTGGGGATCCAGGACCAGGCGGTGCGCGAGCGTGGGCACGGCGATCTCCTGGACCTGGTCAGGCGTCACGCATTCGAGACCTTCAAACAAGGCGAGGGCCTGGCTGGTTTTCATGAGGGCGCGGGACGCACGGGGACTGGCACCCAGGCGCACCCCGCTCGTCCGCCGCGTGGCTCCCACCAGGTCCACCATGTAACGCCGGATCTCGTCGCTCACCCGCACGTCATGCACCGCCTCGCGCAGGGCCAGCACCTCCTCCACCTTCGTGCAGGGACGCACCGCATCGACCGGATGCGTCTTCACCTGCGCGGCCAGCATGGCGGATTCCTCCTCGGCATCGACGTAGCCCAGCTCCAATTGCAGGGCAAAACGGTCCATCTGGGCTTCGGGCAGCGGATAGGTGCCGCGGAACTCGACCGGGTTCTGGGTGGCAATGACAAAGAAGAGATCAGACAGGGCACGGCGGTCCCCCTCGACGCTGACCTGCCCCTCGGCCATGGCCTCCAGCAACGCCGACTGGGTGCGCGGCGAAGCGCGGTTGATCTCGTCGGCCAGCAGGATGTGTGTGAAGACCGGCCCCTCATGAAACTCAAACTCGGCGGTTTTCTGATTGTAGATGGCCACTCCGAGGATGTCGGAGGGAAGGAGGTCGGGGGTGAACTGGATGCGCGTGAAATCGGCATCCACAGCCCGGGCCAGCGCCTTGGCCAGCGTCGTCTTGCCCGTGCCGGGAAAGTCGTCGAGCAACACATGACCGCCGCTGGCAAAGGCCGCCAGGAGCCGCCGGATCTTGTCTTCCTGGCCGCGGATGACCCCGCAGATGGTTTGGTGAAGCCGCGTGAAGGTGTCCCGGGCGGATAACTTGGCGTCGTGTGTCATCGGATGGTGTCCTGCTCCTTATGCTCGTTCAAAACCCCCTTGGAGGAAAGGCCCCAGTTGCGTGAAGCCCGTCCGCGCCTCTGTGCAAAACCGGCGGGAGGATCTTGTTGTGCTAAAAGTCGGCGCCCGGGGCTGTTGACAAAGTCGGCACGGGCTCCTGTAGCACAGGTTCTTACTCTTACTCTTACTCTTACTCTTACTCGCCTCCGCAGAGTAGGAGTAAGAGTAAGAGTAAGAGTAAGAGTAAGAGTAAGAGTAAGTCATTCCCCAGACGCGACTGGGGAATGAAGGCTGCGCAGCAGGATGGGGCACAAGGTGAAGTACGGGCGAGGAGAGCACCCTACACCGCACTCTATCGGAGGCCCCTCACCCCAACCCTCTCCCGCGGGGAGAGGGAGACCCGTCCTCTCCGCGGAGAAAGGCCCCTGCGCTCAACCCTCTCACCGATCCCGGCTCGCTGTTCCCTCTCCCCCCGGGAGAGGGCCAGGGTGAGGGGCCCGGTAAAACGACAACATGTGGGTCGTTCTTTTCGGGTAAAGGGTAAGCGTATGAGCAAGATGAAGCCGGCATGGCGAGGGGCGACAACGCTTCGACCCGCAAACTTTGTCAACGGCCCTGAGTCGGCGCCCGCCGCATTTGCTTTTCCCATCGACGGCGCATGGGCGGCGCCGGATAATCCGGCCTCATTATGAGAACCTCCCCAGTTCAGGCCTTGTCGGTGGTGATGCTCGGCCTCTCCCTGCCATCTCTCCGGGCAGACGGGCCGATCCGGTTGCATCCGGACAATCCGCACTACTTCCTCTGGCAGGATCGTCCAACCCTCCTCGTCACTTCGGGCGAACACTACGGGGCTGTCCTGAATCTGGACTTTGACTTCCGCACGTACCTGGACACGCTGGCGGCGGACGGCCTCAACCTCACGCGGACCTTCACAGGCGCCTATGTCGAACCCAAGGGCGCCTTCAACATCGCGCGCAACACGCTGGCGCCGGACGCCCAACGGTTCATCTGCCCCTGGGCGCGCAGCTCGGAACCGGGCTATGCGAACGGCGGCCCCAAGTTCGACCTCACCCGGTGGGACGAGTCCTATTTCTCACGCCTGAAGCAGTTCCTCCGCCACGCAGGGGACCGGGGCGTGATTGTGGAGTTCACGCTGTTCTGCCCCATGTACGAGGACACGCAGTGGAACCTCAGCCCGATGAACGCGCGGAACAACGTCAACCAGGTCGGCGCCATCGGCCGCAACGAAGTGCACACGCTCGACCGGAACGGCGGGCTGCTGGCCTTCCAGGAGGGGCTGGCGCGCAAGGTGGTGACCGAACTGAACGCGTTCGACAACCTGATGTTCGAGATCTGCAACGAACCCTACTTCGGCGGCGTGACCATGGCCTGGCAACACCGCATCGCCGACGTCATCGTCGAGACGGAACGCGGCCTGCCCAAGCGGCATCTCATCACGCAGAACATCGCCAACAACAAAACCAAGGTGCAGAACCCGCACCCGGCCGTGTCGGTGTTCAACTTCCACTACGCCTCGCCGCCGGACACCGTGGCCATGAACCACGGGCTAAACAAGGTCATCGGCGACAATGAAACCGGCTTCCGCGGCACCGCCGACGCCCCCTACCGCATCGAGGCCTGGGCGTTCCTGCTGGCGGGTGGCGGCCTCTTCAATCACCTGGACTACTCCTTCGTGGCCGGTCACGAGGATGGCTCCTTCCGATACCCGGACAGCCAGCCCGGCGGCGGCAACGCCGGCTTCCGCAAGCAGATGAAACTCCTGGGCGACTTCCTGCGCGGGTTTGACTTCATCCACATGCGCCCGGACCCGGCGATCCTCGGCGAGGGCATGCCGGGATACGCGTTGGCGAATCGCAGCAAGGAGATCGCGGTCCACTTTGGCAAGGCCGGCCTCAAGGAGGTCACACTCCACCTGCCCGACGGTTCCTGGAACGCGGAATGGGTGGACACCCAGACCGGCAAGGTCACCGCCGGAGGCGCGCATGCCGGAGGAAAGAAAGCCACGCTGGCGGTCCCCGCCTACGATACCGACATCGCCCTGCGCCTGCGCCGGGATTGATCCGGGCTCCGATTCATCCCTCCGCGGCCCTCCGCGGTTCTCTGCGATCTCTGCGTTCAACTCAAAGGCACGGAACCACGCCCTGCGCTGACCTGACAGGTGTGGGCGCCTGGGTGATGCCATACCAACGCAGAGGACGCAAAGAAGCGCGGAGGGCCGCGGAGGGAGCGGGGTCTGGATGGACCGGGATCAATCCTTGCCCCGGTTCTTTTTGTGGACCCGCAGGCTCTTGGCGATGCCCTTCCACCGGCGGCGTTCGTCGGCGCGCGCGCGGGCGTCGTGGCGCCGCTCGAAGTGCTCCGCCTCGCGCGCCAGCTTGCGGAAGCTTTCCAGGCGCGCGCCGTCGAGATTCCCGTCGCCAATGGCGCGCGTGACGGCGCAGCCCGGTTCCTCGTCATGCAGACAGTTGGTGAAGCGGCATTGCCGGGCCAGTTCCTCGATGTCGGCGAAGGACTCCGACACCCCTTCCGCTGCGTCCCACAACTGCAATTCGCGAAGGCCCGGGGTGTCGATGATAAAGCCGCCGCGCGGCAAGGGGATCAGCTCGCGATGGGTGGTGGTATGGCGTCCCTTTTGATCGGTCTCGCGCACCGGCAACACCCACTGCACTTCCTCGCCGGCGAGGTGGTTGACGAGGGTGGATTTCCCGACGCCGGACGGCCCGAGCAAGACCGCGGTGCAACCGACGCCGAGGTGGGGAAGGACCGCGTCCATCCCCTGCCCGGTCAGGCTGCACACGGCGTGCACGGGCACCCCGCCGGCGGCGGCCACGCCGCGGGTGACCTCGGTTTGGAGATGTTCGCAGAGGTCGGACTTGGTCAGCAGCACGACGGGTTGGGCGCCGCTTTCCCAGGCCAGGGCGAGGTAACGTTCGATGCGCCGCGTGTTGAGGCTTTGGGCGAGGGACTCCACGATGAAGACCAGGTCGATGTTGGCGGCGAGCATCTGCTCCTCGGTGGCGTCGCCCGCGGCGTTGCGGCTGAATTTGGTCCGGCGCGGCAGCACGGCCTGGATCACGGCACGGTTGCCGTCAGGCGCCATGCCCATGGCCACCCAATCGCCGACAACGGGATAGTCGCTGGTCTGCCGGGTCTGGTGGCGGAAGCGCCCGGAGACCTCGGCCTGGAATTCGCCGGACGGCGTCACGATGCGGTACCCCCCGCGATGGTGGGCGACGACGCGGGCGGGCAGAAGTCCGGCTTCCGCGTGGAGGCGGAACGCTTCTTCGAACGCATCACACCAGCCTAGTTCGGGGAGAGTCATGGAGAGTTGTTTGGTCCTTTTGGACCTGCGCGTGCCCGATGAACCACATGCAGCCCGGACCGGCTAAAGCCGGGACTACAAACGTGGCGGCCTCGGTTTGTAGTTTCGCCCCTTAAGAAACTCCCGTTGTAACATGCTGGAGTTGAACGTTGAACGTTGAGCGCACATTCAGAGAGTTTCTTTCTCGTTCTCACTCGACCACGTCGGATCCCGGCTTTAACCGGTCGGGGTCTCCGGTTCATGAGGCATGCCGTGGAGAGGGGACCGATGCCACCCACTGCCGGCTTGCTGAGTCAGGCCGAGCCTAGCCCCCCCGCATGCAGCATGTCCAGCGGTGATGGGAAGGATAAGGAGGAAGTATGGGCGCCCTACATGTCCCTTGCCTGGCGAACGCCGTTGTCGTTGAGTGCGATCCTTGTTCTTGGACATCCATGCATGTTCGATGACTGGCACCCATCTCAACACGGAATTGATCGCCCAAGGCGTGGCCAACATCGCCAGCCCGCTCTTCGGCGGCATCGCCGCGACGGGAGCCATCGCGCGCACCACCACCAACGTGAAAACCGGCGCCCGCACGCCCGTGGCCGGCTTGATCCACGCCGGGGTGCTGCTCGTCATCCTGCTGGCCGCGGCGCCCGTGGCCCGTTTCGTGCCCCTGGCGGTGCTCAGCTCGGTGCTGGTCAACGTGGCCCTGAACATGGGGGAGTGGCACCATTTCATGCGCCTGCCCAAGTGGCCGCGAGGGGATGCGGCCGTGTTTCTCCTTACCTTCGCGTTGACCGAGCTCTTCGACCTGACCATCGCCGTGGAAGTGGGGCTGGTCCTCGCCGCCCTCCTTTTCATCCGGCGCATCGCCGGCCTGACGCATATCGTGTCGCTGGAACCGGAAAGCGAACCGGGACACCCCTCCATTCTGGCCCCGCTGCCCCCCGGCGTGATGCTCTACCATATCCAGGGCGCCTTCTTCTTCGGCGCGGCAGACAAGCTGGAAACCGCCCTCAAACGTGCCGGCCAGGAACCCGACATCCTGATCCTGAACGTGGGCCGGGTGCTGGCCCTGGACGCCACCGGCGTGAATGCGCTCGAGGACCTCTATGAAAAGTTCCGCCGCAAAGGCCGTCACCTGCTCCTGGTCGGCCCCCACACCCAACCGGTCATGGTCATGGAACGGGCCGGGTTTCTCGACGCCGTCGGCCGCGACAATCTCTTCGGCAACATCCCTCCGCCGTGGCGCGCGCCCAAGAACTCCTCGACATAAAAAGCAACCCGTAGCCGCCGACGTCAGGAGGCGGTTCGTCAGGGAATGACTTTCGCACGGTGGTCCGCCTCCTCACGTCGGCGGCTACGGAAGTGGGTGTTTGTTCCAACCTCTCCATGTGCAGGATTCTGAAAGGAGTAAGGGTATAAGTAAGATGGGCATTTCTTGCTCTTGCTCTTGCTCTTGCTCTTGCTCCGAAAAGCACGACCCACATGTTGTCGTTTTGCCGGGGCCCCTCACCCTGACCCTCTCCCGAGGGGAGAGGGAACAGCATGCCACCCCAGGGTAATGGGATCAGCGCAGCAGCCGCTCTCCGCGCGGAGGACGGGTCTCCGCTCGCCTGAGCTCGTCGAAGTCCTCTCCCGGCGGGAGAGTGCCGGGGTGAGGGGCCTTTGATATGGTCAGAGTTATTGTCCTCTCCTCGCCCCTGTTTCACCTTGTGTCGCAACCCGCTGCGCAGCCTTCTTTCCCCTGCAGCGTCTGGGGAGTGAAGTATTCTTACACCATTGAGTCACCCACTTTTGAGCACACTTGAGGTCCACCTCCTGACGTCGGCGGCTACGGACGTCGGCGGCTACGGACGTCGGCGGTCACTGACGTTCGCTTTGTCCGTCGTGCTCGTAATCGCCAACACGTCATGGATCCAGCCACCCGCCGCGGAACCCCGCCTGCTTCAAGCCGCGCACGATGGGCGGGCTTTTCTTCATCAACTCCCAGATCAAATCGGATTCATGATTGGCGATCTGAAGCAGAATCGGGCCCTGGTCGATGCCGAGGTAATCCCGATCGAACCAACCCCCCTCGACTTCAGGATAGGTGAGGTTGAAGGCGTCCTTGAACCCATACCGGCCGACCAGATGGGTCCCGTAGGACTCCCACATGTGCCGCAGCGCCGGCAGGCAGATCTCCGGGGCAAAGGGCAATGAACCGCCCGCGGCGGTCGGCGCGATGGTGCCATCATCGCGGATCTCCGTGAGTGCCGCACCACGGGCCCAGTATTCATGGAAGACCACGGTGCGGCCATCGAGTTGGTGCCTGGCATTGGCCGGGCCGTCACAGGCCGTCAATCCCCAGACCAGCCCGGAATAGCCGCGGTGGCTCCCCGGATTCTCCATCGCATAGGCGCGCTGGCTCAGCGTGGCCCGACGCGAGTTCTCAAAGTAATCGATGCCCTTCCCCCGCATGTAGGCATCCTGCACGCCGCGAAAGTCGATGAAGAGGTGGGAGTATTGGTGTCCGAACAGCGGAGCGAAGTTGAGGTGTTCCTGCCCTTGGAACGTGCCCCACTGGTAGGTGCTGGTCCATGCATCCCATGCCGCGGCCGGGATCGGATGCGTGGGGGAACCCAACGCCAGGACGTAGAGGATCATCGCCTCGTTGTAGCCCTGCCATTCCGCCTTCAGAAAACCGGACTCCGGTTTCCAGCCCATGCCCAGACGTCCCGAGTCGCGCAGGACCCAGTCCCATTCCACCGCCCGGTAGAGTCCGTCCGCAAGGCGTCGAATCTCCTCTTCCACCGGCGTGTCCCGATCGAAGTAGGACTGCACGCACAGCACGCCCGCCATGAGCAGCGCCGTGTCGATGGTGGAAAGTTCCACGTTCCGGAACCGGGTGCCCGTGTCGTACTCGAGGAAATGATAGAAGAAGCCCCGGTGGCGGCTGACGCCAGCGGGTTCCTCTCCCGTTGGGCTTGCGGAGAGAAAACGCAACAGGGTCAACACCCTCCCGGCCGCTTCCTCCCGCGTGACGTGCTTCTTCTCGACGCCGACCACGTAGGCGGCCAGGCCGAATCCGGTGGCGGCAATGCTGGTGAAGGTGCGCGTGGGATGCCGGTCGGGCGTCAGGCCCGTGCGGGGGTCCGCCAGGTCCCAGAAATAGCCGAAGGTGCGCCGCTCCAGATCGGGGAGGCTGAAGGCGCCGGGCGGGGAACGTTCGGCGAGCGCGGCCCGCAGGTGGACGCAAAGGAAAAACGCCAAGACCGCCAGGATCAGCTTGCGGCGGTCTGCGTTTCGGGAACGGAGCGGAAGCATGCCCCGCAGGCTACCAGGCGAACGCGCCATGGTCACGCCCGGGCAATGACCTCTTGCAGGGGCGCAGGTCCTGGTCGGCAGTATCGTGGCGGCGATGTTCCTGCCCCTGATCTGCGTGAACTGACGGGCGAGATTACAAGTGGGTGACCCGATGGAGTAGGAGTAAGAGCGAGAGCAAGAGCAAGAATGGCGATCTTGCTCTTGCTCTTACTCTTGCTCTTGCTCTTGCTCTTACCCTTTACCCGAAAAGTGCGACCCACATGTTGTCGTTTTGGCGAGCCCCTCACCCCTGCCCTCTCCCGGCGGGAGAGGGAGCCGTAAACCCCGTGGAGGGTACGGTTTCAGATCAGAAGCCTTTCTCCGCGCGGAAGACGATACTCCCTCTCCCGCCGGGAGAGGGTTGGGGTGAGGGGCCTTTGATGGGGTGCGATGCAGGGTGCTCTCCTCGCCCATGGTTCACCTTGTGTCGCCATCGGCTGCGCAGCCTTTTTTCCCCAGCAGCACCTGGGGAATGACTTACCCTTAATCCGTTCCTTAACCAGCGGTTGAAGGGAATCCCAGCATCATCCAATTCCAATCACCCCCTGATCTGACCCCTCTCCCCACTTCCCGCTTGTCGGTCGCGGGCCGGATGCCCTACAAACCGTGCACGCACCCAGGTTGATCCCCGTGAACTCCATTCCGGCGCCATGCGGCAGGCCACGCCTTCCGCACCTCCTCCCCGCCCTGCTGCTGCTTCTATCCCTGGCCGGATGCCGCCCCGGCACGCAGACCGGTTCCGTTGTCGTGCTGCGCGCCGCCACCAACAACACGATCGATAGCGGTCACTACGCCGGCCTGCTCATCTTCAAGCGCCTCGTCGAGGAACGCACGGGCGGCCAGGTGCGAGTCGTGCTCTACAGCGACGGCGTGCTCGGCGATGAAGAGGAGATGATCGAAGGGATGAAGATGGGGACCGTGCACGCCATGATGGCCGCGGCCGCCAAATACGCCAACTTCGTCCCCGAAATGGACCTCTACAGCATGCCCTACCTCTTCACCGGCTGGCCCCACTACAAGGCCGTCATGCGCAGCGAGGTGGACGAGCATATCCGCCAGGCCGTGCGCGAGCAGACGGGCGATTTCTACGCCGGCTGCTTCACGGACGGCGTCCGCAACGTCTTCACGCGCCAACCCGTGCCCTCGCTGGAGGCGCTCCAGGGCCTCAAGCTCCGAACCATGACCGGACCGAACGAGGTGCGCGCCTGGAAGGCGCTCGGCACGCACCCCACCCCCCTGGCCTACACCGAACTCTACGCCGCCCTCCAGGCCGGCGTGGTGGACGGCGCCGAAAACACCATGACCTCCCTGCTCACCATGCGCTTCCATGAAAGCTGCAAATACGTCCTGCGCACCCAGCACAATTTCCTGGCCCTTCCCTTTTTCGTGAGCGCCAAGGCCCTGGAGAAGGTGCCCGAACCGTGGCGGGACACCATCCGCCAGGCGGCCCGCGACGCCTGCGCGGAACAGGTGGACAGCGCCATCTGCCTCGACCAGGACAACGAACAGGTGCTCAAGGAGCAACACCGCGTCGAGGTGTTTGAATTCGCCGACACCGACGCCGGGCGCGCCCGGGCCGCCTGCGAACCGGTTCTCCGCTCCAATGCCGAGCGCATCGGCATGGCCGCCGACTACGACCTCATCCGGAAGCTCGCCATGGCACTGGAGCAGACCGCAACGCCATGAAATCGCAACGGGAAGGCACGAACATCTTCCGCCCCTACATTGATCGTCTGGACCATCTGATGGGACACCTCACCCTGGTCTGTTTCGTCGCCATGATGGGGACGCTGTTTTGGCAGGTGTTTTCCCGGTTCATCATCAGCGTGCCGGCGACATGGACCGAGGAGGCGGCACGGTATTGCTTCATGTACATGACCTTCTTCGGGGCGGCGTTGGGGGTGCGGCACTCGACTCATTTCGGCGTGACGCTGCTGGCCGCGCGGCTGCGGGGGCGCGCACGGGACCGCTACATCCGCCTGGTCATCCGTCTGCCCATCCTGCTTGCTTCCGTGGCGCTGCTCTATTACGGAACGCGTTACATGCTGGACTTCGGTTTTGCGCGGCGCTCCCCCACGTTCCATTTCCCGATGGCCTGGGTGTACCTGGTCATCCCGTTGTCGGCCCTGCCCATGACCTGCTTCGCCGCCTACAACCTCTTCTACGAAACCACCACCGAAGAAAGCGACCCACCCCCACCCATTCACTAATTCCCCCATTCGCCCATTCGCCCACTCACCCACTCACTCCCCCACGCACTCCCCCAACTCCCCATGGACTACACCTTCCTCATATGGCTGTTCGGTGCGTTCCTGGTCCTGATCGTGGCGGGTGTGCCATTGGGGTTCTCGCTGTTCCTCTCCTCCTGGCTGGCCATGGCGGTCACGGCGGAGCTGGCACCGGAATTGATCATCCAGCAGACGCTCAAGGGCATCGACTCCTTTCCGTTGCTGGCCATCCCGGTCTTCTTTCTGGCGGGTGAACTGATGAACCGGGGGAAGGTGTCGGAGCATCTCATCCGGCTCTGCCTGGTGCTGGTGGGAACGGTGCGGGGTGCGCTGGCGCATTTCGCGGTGCTGGTGTCGATGGTCTTTGCGGGGACGACGGGCAGTTCGGCGGCGGAATCGGCGGCGATGGGTTCGGTCTTCATCCCCAACCTGATCCAGCGCGGCTACGACCGGGCCTTTTCGGTGGTGCTGATCGCCTGCGCCTCGGTCATCGGCATCATCATACCGCCGAGCGTGTTCATGATCATCTACGGCTCGTTCGGCAACGTCTCGGTGACCGCGCTGTTCGTGGCGGGCATTGTGCCGGGCGTGTTGATCGGGGGCGGGCTGATGGCCATCGCAGCCTGGCAGGCGCGCCGGCACGGGTATCCGCGCGAGCGGGAAACGCGGGCTTCGCTGGCGGAGGTTGCCGGGGCCTTTCGCCGCGGCATTTGGCCGGTGGGTGCGCCGCTGCTGCTGATCGGCGGCATGGTGGGCGGGTACTTCACCCCCACCGAGGCCTCCCTCGTCACCGTCGCCTACACGCTGGGCCTGGTCTTCCTGCTCTACCGCAGCCTGCGCGTGAAGGATCTGCCCGACATGCTCCGCCGCACGGCGGCCCAGGCGTCGATCCCGCTCTTCTGCCTGGCCAACGCCAATGTGTACGGCTACCTGCTCGGCCTGTACAAGGTGCCGGACACGGTGGGCGAAGCCATCCTCGGCCTGACCGCCAATCCGCATCTGATCATGCTCATGGTGATCGGCCTCTTCCTGGTCATCGGCACGTTCATGGACGGCGTGCCCGCCATCATCATCCTGCTGCCCATCACGCGGCGCCTTGCGGAGGTGGCGGACATTCATCCCCTGCACATGGGCACTGTGGTGTGCGTGACCATTGCGCTGGGACTGCTCACCCCGCCCTACGGTCTCTGCACCCTGATCAGTTGCTCGATCGGCAAGGTGGACATGAAAGACGCCCTGCGTCCCATGCTGCCGATGTTTACTCTCATGCTGGGGGTGGTGCTGCTCTTGGGGTTCCTGCCGGACCTGGTCCTGTTCCTGCCACGGCTGCTCGTGCCGGACCTGGTGCCTTGATGGGGTGGGCGGTGGGGATTCGTTTTTGGGGCAGAAGCCTGTGGCCAATGCCCAATTAACAATGCCCAGTTAACAATGAGGTCCGCATTGTTAACTGGGCATTGTTGATTGTTCATTCCGGGCTTGGCATGCCAGCGCGGGGCGGGAGGAACGCTCCGGAGCCGCGCGCCAACAAAGGCATTGATGCAGATCCATCGGTCAGGAATAATCCGCCGCCTCGTGCGTCATGTGGAATGGAATGCCGTTCCGCGGCGCGGACCAAGCCGAACCACAACCGAAGCAAACATGATGAACAAGACGATTACCGCCGCCTGCGCGGCCCTCGCCCTCGCCCTGACGACCGTGCACCCGGCCGGCGCGGCCGAGACCTACAAGATCGGGCCGGACAACTCCAAGGTCCTCTTCAAGATCGACAACAAGGCCCCGGGCGCCAGCGATTACATGTCCGTGCCGGGATCCTTCAAGGAATTCTCCGGCACCTGGGTGATGGGTACCGACCCGGCCAAGAACTCGGTGGAGATGGAGGTCCAGACCACGAGCGTGGACACCGCCAACGAGCGGCGGGACAATCACCTGCGCAACCAGGATTTCTTCAAGGTGAAGGAGTTCCCCACCATGACCTTCAAGAGCACCTCCTTCAAGAAGGTGGCGGACGACACCTTCGAGGTCACGGGCGACTTCACGCTCCTGGGCAAGACCAAGCCGGTCAAGGTCAGCTTCAAGAAGACCGGCGCCCACGCCGGCACCGCGACCTTCCGGATCAAGCGCAGCGAGTTCGGCATGACGTTCCGTGTCCCGGACACTGCGGACGAGGTGGACGTGACGCTGGAGATTGCCGGCGCCAAGTGAGCCATGGATTGGCTCCGCAACTGGGACGATCTGATTCATGGAACCGCGGTGTTCAGCGCCGCGGTTCCGCTTTGTACGGCTCTCCTCCTGGGAGCCCTGCTCGCGCGGCAACTCTGGATCGCGGTGGCCGGAGCCATGGTGGTGCCGTTGCTCTGGCTGTTCGGCCTGCCCCCCTTGCCACCCGCCTCCAGCGACCACGCCCTCGTGACGGCGCTGGGCATGGCCTCCGCCCTGGTCGCGATGGAAACCTTCTTCAACATCTCGTGGTGGCGCCGCCCCTTCCTGCGCTGGCTGGCCTGGACCGCGGTGGCCTGGCCGCTTTATCCCGACTGGCTCTCCAAATCAGGCGAGCTCACCCGCCAGGCCATCGTCTGCGTCTCGATCGGGGCCAGTGTCGCGGCCTGGGCCACGTTGATCGAGTTCCACGCCCACCCCGAAGGCGGCACATGGAAGCGCGGACTCCGCATCACCCCCGCCGCCTTTGTTCCTCCCACCGCCGCGCTGGCCGTGCTCCTGCAACTGGGCGGCTCCATGCAGTTTGCCCAGGCCGCCGGTGCCCTGACCTCCGCCGTGTCCGCCGTCTGCCTGGTGCTGCTCTGGAAACCCAGGGCGGCGGGGCTGCGTCCCATGGCGGCCTTCTGGGGGATGATGTTTCTCTTCTTGGCCTGGTCGGGCTGGCTCTTCATGGAAATCCAGGTCAACGCCGCCCTCTTCCTCCTGGCCGCACCGCTGGCCGCCGTCGGGTCGAACATCCTGCCCCTGCCACGGGGCAAGCGGTTCTTCGTCATGCTCTGGGAATTGATTCTGTCCGGATTGGTGTCCGGCGCCATCGCGTGGTTCACCTGGAAACTGCACCAGGGCGGCGCGGACACGATGGGCTACTGAAGTGAGCCGCCGATTGAAGTAGCCGCCGACGTCAGGAGGTGGTCCGAAACGCTCAACGCTCAACGCTCAATGATCAACGCATCGGCCGCCTGAAGGCGGGACTACGAACCGGGCCACGTAGCCACCGCCGTGAGGCGGTGGACCCAGCGTGGTGGAAACAGGATTAAGACCCCAATGCTCAACGCTCATCGGGCGACGTAGCCGCCGACGTCAGGAGGTGGTCCGTCATGAAGCGTGTACACTGACAGACCACCTCCTGACGTCGGCGGCTACTGCACGTCGGCGGCTACTGCACGTCGGCGGCTACTGCGCGTCGGCGGCTACTGGGCGGGCCGGGTGTAGTCCTGGGCGGCTTCGGGGGCGTGGCACTGGCCGCACTGGGAACGGATGGGGTGCGGGGACTTGATCGCGAAGTCACCCGTCACGCCATGGCACGAGAGGCAGTTCTCCCGCATGTAGGTCTTGTGGGGGATGGTGGGCGGGGCGTAGTCGTTGGCCCGAGATCCCTTGCCGGGGAAATCGAGCCCGAGGAAATCGTTTTCCCGAAAGGGCGTCACGGAGGGGTCGTTGCCGGCCACATGACATTGCATGCATTCGGAAAACTCGGCGTGCGGCACGGGCGCAATGGCCTGCTGCCGCTTTTCGATCCGGTTCTCGAGGGCATGGCATTGCAGGCAGTAGCGGCTGCTGCGCTCGGAGAGGAGGAAATGAGGGACCGGCGGTGGCGCCCCGAAGAAGGCGCGCCCCCCGGCCAGCTCCGCGCTCAGTTTGACCTCCCGTGTGGGCGGGGAAAAGTCACGACGCACGGCGTAGTCGTCCCCGGCCTGCTGCGACTGGGCCAGCACCAGCACGGCGGCCGTCATCAATGCGATCAGGGCGAGCCACCGGGCGTGGGAGGGGTCAGACTTGACTAATTGACTATGAACCGGGTCGGCGCATAGGCATGGTTTTGTTCGCATCCGGTTCATAGTCAAATAGTCAAGTCTGACCCCCCGGCTAGGTCACCTTCTCGACCCGCACGGCGCACTTCTTGTAATCCGGTTCCTTCGACAGGGGGCAGTACGCATCGAGGGTGACCAGGTTGATCAGGGATTCCTCGGCGAAGAAGGGGACGAACACCATTCCCTCTTGCGGGATGGAGCGCCCGTTGATCCACGCCGGCAGCACCAGCTCCCCACGACGGGAGGTGAGCTTCACCTTGTCCCCGGTGGTGATGTCCAGGCGGGCGGCGTCCACCGGGTTCAATTCCACATACGCCTTGGGCATGGCGGCGTTGAGCTGCGGCACGCGCCGGGTCATGGTGCCGGTGTGCCAGTGTTCCAGGACCCGGCCGGTGCAGAGCCAGAACGGGTAGGTCTCGTCGGGCACCTCCGGGGGCGGCTCGTAGGGCCGGGCCCAGATGGTGGCCTTGTGGTCCTTTTGCTTGCCCCAGTAGAAATCGACGCGGCGCCCCTTCTCGACGAAGGGATCCTCGCCTTCGACAAAGCGGCGGGGGGTTTCCCGCCAGCGGCCCATGTCATCCTTCACGACCGGCCAGCGCAGGCCGCGATGCTCGACCAGGACATCGTAGGGGGCGACGTCCTTGTGCTTCATCGCGGTGAAGGGGCGGTATTCCTCGAAGAGCATGCGATCGACGTTGTGCGCCTTGAACACCTCCCATTTCCAGATGTCCAGGGGGCGCCCCTGCTCGTCCCGGTAGGTGAAGAGAAAATCGCCGTCCCGGTTCTTCATGCCGGGATGCCCCATCTCGAAGAGCTTGTGGGCCACGGCGATCATCTGCCAGACGTCGTCCCGCGCCTCGCCCGGCGGATTGATCATCTTGAACCATTGCTGGGTGCGCCGTTCGCTGTTGCCATAGACGCCGTTCTTCTCGACCCACATGGCCGAAGGCAGCACCACGGTGGCCAGGTCGGTGGTGACGGTGGGATAGACGTCGGACACGACCATGAACCGTTCCTTGAGGTGCTGGGTCAGGCCGTGCAGGTTGGGCAGGGTCTGGGCGGGGTTGGTCACCTGGACCCAGACGCCGGTCAGCTCCCCCTTCTCGAGCGCCTCGAACATGGCCACGGTGTGGAAACCGGGCTTGGGATCGATGCGGTTGCGGGGAATGTTCCAGAAGTCCTCGCATTGGATGCGGTGCTGCTCGTCGGCCACGAGGCGTCCGCCCGGCAGCGCATGTCCCAGGGTGCCGACTTCGCGGCAGGTGCCGCAGGCGCTGGGCTGGCCGGTGAGGGAAAAGGCGGTGCTGCCCGGTTTGCCGAACTTGCCGGACACGAAGTGGACGTTATAGACGAGGTTGTTGATCCAGGTGCCGCGCGTGTGCTGGTTCATGCCCATGCACCAGAGCGAGACGATGCGGCGGTCCGGATCGGCGAAGCGGTCGGCCAGCAATCGGAGCTGGGCGGGACGGATGCCGGCGACCTTCTCGACGTACTCCGGGGTGTAGGTCTGCAGCCATCGCCGATAGGCGTCGAAGGTCATGGCCTCCCCGGTGGCGTCACCGCCCTGGCGGACATTGCAGTGCGCCTCGACCCAGGCGGCGTCATGGCGTCCCTCTTCGATGAGGAGGTGGCAGATGCCGTTGGCGATGGCGAGGTCGCCCTGGGGCTTGAACTCGAAGTAATGGTCGGCCGCGTCGGTCGAGCGGGTGCGGCGCGTGCCAATGTCGATGATCTCGACCTTCTCCCCGCGAGACCGGCGATCGACAATGCGCGACCAGAGCACGGGGTGCATCTCGGCGGGGTTGTTGCCCCAGAGGATGACGGTGTCGCACTGGTCGAAATCGTCGTAGCATCCGGAGGGCTCGTCCACGCCGTAGGTGGTGAGCATGCCCACCACGGCGCTGGCCATGCAGAGACGGGCGTTGGGGTCCACATGGTTGTTGCCCAGGCCGCCCTTCATGAACTTCATCGCCGTGAACCCTTCCCCCACCGTCCATTGGCCCGACCCGTAGATGGCGAACGTGGCGGGACTCTTGTGAATCTCCCGCGCGATGGTCTCGATGGCTTCATCCCAACTGACGGGGACCAACTTGCCCTCCTTTCGGACCAGCGGCGTGCGCAGGCGGTCCTTGCCGTAGAGCGCGACGCCGGCGTGGTATCCCTTGGCGCAAAGCAGCCCCTTGTTGACCGGGTTTTGCAGGTCGCCCTGGACCGCCACCACGCGGCCATCCTTGACGCCCACCATGACGCCGCAACCGGTGCCGCAGAAGCGGCAGGGCGCCTTGTGCCAGACCAGGCCATCGGCGCCCTCGGCGCCGTGCACGTCACAGGGCAGGCCGCCCGTCAGGGCCGCGGACGCGGCGGCCAGCGCGGCTTGAAGTAGAAACTCTCGTCGATTCGTTTTCATGGCCGTGGGGGTTCGGATTCGAGGTCTTCGAAGTTGTGATATACGAGCGTCGCGCTCAAGACGCCCGGCAACGATTCCAGTCGCTCGCCCAGGGCGCGGGCGGCGTCGGTGGAGGGGGTCTCGGCGGCCACGGGAATGCCCTCGCGGGTGGCGGTCCCGACCGTCACCCCCGGCTCGCTCGCCAGCCTGGCGAGCACGGCCTCGCGCACGTCCGCGTGGCACCGGATGACATAGCTTGAAACAGGCATGACAACTTATGGCGGTGCGCCGCCGCACGGTCAGGAACCGCAACTGCCGCCGCAACCACATCCGCCGTGGTCATGGGCCGGGGCGTCCCCGGGCTCGTGCGCCTGGGGATCGTCCCGGGCCAGTTCCCGGGCCCCGACGAAGTCCGCCAGCGCACAGATTTCCCAGTAAAAGGTTTCCGGATCCATTCCCGTGAGGATCGATCCATAGGCCAGGCAATGCAGATCCGTGATGAGCTCGCCGTAGTTGATCACGGGAATCATGTAGGCCACCGCGAGCCGGAGCAGATCGGGGCGCTGGCCCAGGATGGGCCTGACATAGAGCATGCAACCGCCCGGATTCCGGTAGTCGGGCTCGGGCTGGGCGAACTGGTGCATGCCCATCTCGCCATATTCCAGAACCAATCGCGTCGGGTAACGGAGGGCGTCGGGATCGGTGAGGACGGTCTCGAGGTTGCCGGGGGAGAGCGTCCCATGACGGGCGCACACTTCGCGGGCCTGCTCGCAGAGCCGGTTCATGAGGCTGTCCTCGCCGAGCTGGACGAGTTCGGCGGTGGACATGCGCCGCAGTTCATCGACGGTTTGTTCCAGTTCATTCATGGCGATGGCACATCAGATGGATCCATGGGGCCCCTCACCCTGGCCACGCGGGGGGAGAGGGAGCGGCCGACCCGGATTGAGAGAGTAAGAGTAAGAGTAAGAGTAAGAGTAAGAGGAGGAGGAGGAGGAGGAGGACGTCCCAGTCTTTCTCCTACTCCTACCCTTTAGCCGAAAAGAACGACCAAAATGTTGTCGTTTTGCCCGGCCCCTCACCCCTGCCCTCTCCCGGTGGGAGAGGGAGAATCGTCTTCCGCACAGAGAAAGGCTTTCGATCTGAACCCGCACCTTCCCCGGGGCTTGCTGCTCCCTCTCCCTGCGGGAGAGGGCAGGGGTGAGGGGCCTTTGACAGGGTGCGATGTAAGGTGCTCTCCTCGCCCATGCTCCACCTTGTGTCGCAACCCGCTGCACAGCCTTCTTTTCCCAGCAGCGTCTGGGCAACGACGTATTCTTACTCTTACTCTTGCTCTTGCTCTTACTCCCGCTCATAGGCTTACCCCGTCATATGTCGCATCTGCGTTCGGTTACACGGCGCGCACCCGGCCTACTTGCCGTAGCGCTCCTGGAACTCCTGGCGTTGCTTGTCGCGGCGCGCCTTCTCCTGCGGGTCCATTTTGTTCAAGTACCATTGATGATTGCGGTTGTTGAGGGTTTCCTCGAGGAGCGCATGGAGCTTCTCGGCGGCGGCCTTTTTCTCGGGGTCGTCGGAATCGAGGTGGCGCTCGGCGAGCTCGGAGAGTTCGGGGATGTATTCGGTGTAGAAGTTGCGGGCGACCTCATAGGTGCCGTGCCAGTGGGTGTAGTCGGGTCCCATCATGGACGCGCCATGGCGGGCGCGGCGTCCCTCATGATGCCAGATCTCGAACCAGACGAAGTCGATCTTGTTGCTGAACTGCGGCTTGCGCAGGAGGGGTTGGGCGGCCTGGTAGAGGGCCAGGCCGGGCTTGGCGAACTTGTCGTGGTAAAGCTCGATCAGCCCGTCGTACTGCTCGTAGAAGGCGCTCACGTAGTTCTCGTTGTGGCAGGTGATGCAGACGTTGACCATGTTGGCGCGGCGCTTGGTCCAGGGGATGTCTTTTCCGGGCAGGCCCATCTTGGCGTCGGCGACCTCGGGGCGGATGGAGATTTCGGGGCGATTGTTCCAGGAGATGCGCAGGCCGACATCGTGGGTGACGGCCTGGTCGCGGGTGGCGCTCATGTGGCAGGTGGCGCAGGTGGGGGCGGCGTTGTAGTCCTCGCCGACGACCCACTTGGCGTTGTCGAGGGCCATCTTGTCGATGTTGGCGTAGTAGGCGATGCCGTGCTTGGACTCGTTGAAAATCTCGATCTGCGGATGGTCGGGGCCCATGTGGCATTTGCCACAGGTGTCGGGGGTGCGGGCCTGGGCGGCGCTGAACTGGTGCCGGGAATGGCAGGCGGTGCAGGCGCCCTCCGAACCGTCTGGGTTGATGCGGCCGATACCGGTGTTGGGCCAGGTCGCCGGGTCGAGGCGGCCGTTGGGCAGGACCTTGACCTCCGAGCCATGGCACTGCCAGCAGCCGTTGACGGCGGCGGCGGAGTTGCCCTCGGGGAAGGCGGGCGTCTTGAACGCGCTGTTGCCCTCGACCACCTCGGCCAGGACGTTGTCCAGGGAGCCGAGGATTCGCGCGCCCTTGGCGTGGTGGGAGCTGTTGAACTCCGCCACCTCATGCTCGTGGCACCGGGCGCAGTCCTTCGGGGAGACAATGGTCGCGATGCTCTGGCCGTAGTGCTCGTAGGCGTCGGGATCCTTGGGGTCGGCGGCGTGGCATTCGAAGCAGCCGACGTTGGCCCGGAAATGCTTGGAGGAGCCCCATTGTTCATAGACCGCGGGGTTCTCATTCTTGTGGCAGGCCACGCAGGCGATCGACTGGGGCGAGAGGACCTTCGGGCCGAACGCGGCCGACGCGGGCCAGACCAGTCCCAGGACCAGTGCGACGACAGGGAGGGTGCGATGTGCTTTCATGATCTTTAGTGAACGGGTTGCGGATTCAGCCCCGCGGCGCCTTCCGGCCGGGCCCGGAAATCACCGCGCAGGATCGGGATGGCGACATGCAGCATCCAGGTGTACATGAGGGCGCCGAACGCCCAGATGCCGATGCAGATCAATGTCTCGTCCCGGGACGGCTGGTACTCGACCACCTGCCCGAGTGGCGTGGGGACAAAGCCGGGCACGATCAGGCCCATCCCCTTCTCGATCCAGATGCCGACGATCAGGAACACGCAGGCCAGGTCGAGAAAGATGAGGCGGTGGCTGACGGGCGACATGAGGATGATGGCGGCAAGGACGTTCAGGGCCAGCGCGGTCCAGATCCAACCCACCAGCGCACTGTGCCCGTGCAGTCCGAACCAAAGGTATTTGGCCGACACGCTGTGATAGGTGCCGGAGTAGAACTCGACGAACAGCTCGCACCCGAGCAGGAAGAGGTTGATGAGCAGCGCGATGGTGATGATGCGGCGCAGGAGCTGGAGCGGCTCGTCCCCGATCCAGTAGCCGTGGATGCGACGGATGAGCTGGAAGGTCAGGACGAGCAGGGCCGGGCCGGCGGCGAAGGCCGAGGCAAGGAAGCGCGGTGCGACAATGGGATGGTTCCAGAAGGGGCGCCCCGGCAACCCCACATATAGGAACGCGGTGACGGTGTGGATGCTGATGGCCCAGACGATGGCGATGAAGACGAACGGGACGTAGAAGATGCGGGTCGGCGTCCGCCCCAGGTAGCGCATGTAGAGCAGATACCCGCAAATGTGCAGGTTAAGGAGGAGGTAGCCGTTGAGGACGATGACATCCCAGGAGAGCATCGAGATGGGCCAGTTCATCCGGCCCCAGGGCGGGATGAGGTGCCAGAAGCGGTCGGGACGGCCCAGGTCCACGGTGACGAAGAGCAGGCACATGACGATGACGGCGATGGCCATCATCTCGCCGAAGATCACGACCTTGTGCATGGCCTCGTTCTTGTAGAGGTAGGCGGGGATGACGAGCATCACGGCGGCGGCGGCGACCCCGACGAGGAAGGTGAAGTTGGCGATGTAGGCGCCCCAGGAGACCTGGTCGGTCATGCCGGTGTTCTGGAGGCCGGCGGCGAACTGGCGTGCCCAGGCGTTGGCACCGAGGAGGGCCAGCACGGTCAGGAAGGTCATCCAGACGTAGTAGGCCCGGCTGCCCCGCCAGGAGAGCAGCCAGACGCGTCCGAGAAAGACCAGGTAATCCTTTGCGTTCTGCATGGGCCGGTTCAGTCGAAAAAGTAGAAGAACTTCGGGATGGTGCCGCTTTCCTCCTTCAGGATGTAAACGCGCTTGTTGCGGAGGATGTAATTGATCTCGCTGTCGGGATCGAGAAGGTTGCCGAAGACCCGCGCCCCCGTGGGGCAGACCTCCAGGCAGGCCGGATACTTGCCCTCGCGCGTCCGGTGCAGGCAGAAGGTGCACTTCTCGACCACGCCCTGGGGCCGGATGCGGTTGGTGAGGTAGTTCTGGTTGGGGTTGACGGCCGATTCGGGGAGGGTCGGCTTCTTCCAGTTGAAGCGGCGCGCGTCGTAGGGACAGGCCGCCATGCAGTAACGGCAGCCGATGCACCAGTTGTAATCCACCACCACCACGCCGTCCGGCTCCATCCAGGTGGCCTGCACCGGGCACGCCTTGGTGCAGGGCGACTCGCGGCATTGATGGCATTGCACCGGCATGTAGAACTTGTCGTTCTTGGGCACCTCCCCCGAGTAATAAAGATCGGCCGTCTCCAGGTTCATCGACCCCTTGTCCAGCTCCAGCACGCGGATGTAGGACATGTCGATGTCCTTGTCGTGCTCGCGGGACTGGTTGTTCTCGGCCATGCAGGCGTGGGCGCATCGCCGGCAGCCGATGCACTTGGTGAGGCTGAGGGCGTAGCCGAACTCGACGCCATCCAGCGGCTTGAGGTCGCGCATGGTGGGCCGGACCTTGTAGTCGCGCTCGCACTGCTGCTCGAGCTTGCGCATGATGCGGTCGAGGTCCTCGGGGCTGAGCTGCGTGTAGTGCTTCTGCAGGAGCTCATCCATCGTGATGTGCCCCGCCTCGAGGGAAAGGAGCGGCTTGAGCGCGGCCACCAACCCGGCCATGCCAGCCATGGTGGCGGCGGTGCCCTTGAGGAAGGTGCGTCGGCTCACGCCGGAAAGCGCCTGCTCCAGGCGCTGTGGTTCGGGGGAGGCGTCACTCATGGTTCAGTGCTCCGAGGTTGCGGCCGGCGGAGCGGCACCCGCCGCGCGCCGTGGATAGCTCGGCGCAGGCAGGGCCTCCAAGGCCTTGAATTTCGGGTGGTGCGGGTCGTGACATTGAATGCAGCGCAGCCGCGTCTGGTCGCCGCGGGCGGTGTCCCAGAATCCGTTTCGGCGCCCATGCGCCCCCTCCCGCCAGTCGCGGTAGGTGGTGCCGTGGCACTTGGCGCAAAGCAGCACCACATCCTGCTGGGCGATGGCCGAGCCGTCGTAGTCCACGAAGGCGTTCATGTTGGTGCTGTTGTGGCAATTCAGGCAGAAGCGGTTGTTGCCGTGCTGCAGGGTGATCCCTTCGTGCTCGACGCGTACCCGGTCCCGGTGCCACTTGACCTCCACGATCCGGTGGCATTCCATGCAGTCGTAGGTCCATCCCATCTTGACCAGGTCCAGGCCCTTGGTCGCCCGGGGCGGGGTGGTGTCCAGGTGAGGGTCGGATGGAAGCCCCGCCACGGGCTGGGCAGGCGCCGGTTTGGCCACGATAGGCAGCGGCGGATTGGTTTGGGCGCGAGCGGTGAGGGCCAGCAGTCCCCTTAGTCCCAAACCTGTTGCCAGGATCACAAGCATCCCCATGGCGATCAGTCGGCGTCGCTTCATCGGGATTGCCTCCGTGGCCTTGCAAAAGTTTGCCAGGCCGTTTCTCCCTCAACCCATGATGCTCTCGATTGCTTCATCGGGACCACTCAACCGGCACGTGTCACGTTGCTCCGACCTGCTGCTTGCGAACTATCTACGGGCATTGATTCGGGAAGTTCAAGCCCTTAAGACCCGCAACCAAACCAGATCGCGTCAAAGCCAAAAAAGGGGGACTCTGCGCACCTTGGAAAGCCTCCACTTCCATCCGGACCTGCGCGCGGCCCATGAACCAGACAGGTCCCGCCAAGAACTTTTACTCCCGCAAAGACGCAAAGCCGCAAAGGGTAGTTGGGATGTCAGGCTTGTCAGGTTGGGCTCCGGCCGCTCCCACACCGCCTTCCGCATGAGAAGGCATCGCTCTTGAAACGCGTCTCCTCACTCCTCCTTGGCGCCTTGGCGTCTTGGCGGGAGTTGCTCCGGTTCATGCGGAGGAATGGTGTGACAGCGGCTTTCGCTTCAGCCCCACTTAGTGTGGTCCCGCCCGAAGGCGCGGTCCAGCCGCGTGTAGCCGCCGTCCACCAGGATGATTTCACCCGTCGTGTGGGAGGCGCGCGACGAGCTCAGAAACACAATCATGTCCGCGACCTCCTCCGGGCGCGTCATGCGCCCCTCCAAAGGGATCATCGCCTCGATGGCGGCACGCGTCCGGGCCGGTTCGGGGAGCGACGCAAACCAACGCTCATATTGGTCGGTGAGACATTCGGCGGGCAGGACGGCATTGACCCGCACCCCGTGGGGAGCCAAGGCCAGCGCCCATTCCCGGGTGAGGGCGTTGATGGCGCCCTTGGCCGCGGCGTAACCCGTCGTCCGGCCCTGTCCGGTCAGGGACACCTTGGACCCCACGTTCAAGACGGCGCCCCGGCTGGCCTTGAGCGGTTCCTGGCATTCGCGGGTGAGCAGGAACACGTGATCGAGATTGAGCCGCAGCGAATCATGAAAGTCCTTCAGTGACGCTTCCAGTCCCACGGCATCATTGTAACCGGCATTGTTCACCAGGGCATCGATGCGACCAGCCCGGCGCATCACCTCCTCAATCGCCTCCTGACAGGTCGCCGCATCGGAGAGGTCTCCCTCCAGAAACACGGGCGCGACGGGCGCTCCGGCGAGGTCCTTAACCAAGGTTTCCGCCGCCGCACGGTCGCGATCAATAAAGAAGACTCGCGCCCCCTCGGCGGCAAAACGGCGCACCACCGCCGCCCCAATCCCCTTGGCGCCGCCGCTGACGATCGCAACCTTGTCCTGAAGTCCCAAGTCCATAGCGGTGCGAGAATCATGCATCCTGACGTTGGTTGGGTCACGCCCTGAGTTGGGGCAAATCCGAAATCCGAAATCCGAGACAAACCTAAATGCTCGAAGTTCGAATCCGATGAAGACGTCCCGCGGCTGCGGGAGGAGGAGGCGGTCCCCCGCGCACTTCATCCCCCAAGAATCCGCCGCCTTACGGCGGCGGCTACGCGACCCGAACGCTCAACGCTCGGCCCCGTAGCCACCGCCGTGAGGCGGTGGACCCAGCGTGATGGAAAGAGGAAAAACGCTCAACGCTCAACGCTCAACGACGGAAGGAGGCGGATTTCCCGGTTTCATTCACGTGTCATTCCGCCTCCTGATGTCGGCGGCTACTTCTTGGGCTCTAATTTGAGGCTTCGCAGATCGTCCGCATCGGGCTACCTTGACCGCATCGTTCAGCCCATGTCCATTCAACGATCCATACATAGCCTGCTGGTGGTGGCACTGGCCGTCTCTTGGTCCGCACAGGCCGGCGAAAGCGCAACCGGCGCCACCACGCACTGGTCGTTCGTCCCTCCCGTCCGCCCTGCCCTGCCGGCGGTCCGCAATACCCAATGGGTGCGCAACCCGATTGACGCGTTTGTCCTGGCCCGCCTGGAAGCGATGGATCTGGAACCCTCCCCGCAGGCCGATGCCGTCACCCTGGTCCGGCGTCTGCACCTGGACCTGACGGGGCTTCCGCCCGCCCCTGCCGAGGTGGATGCCGCGCTGCGCGATGGTGACGGCGGTTCGTGGGCGGCCGTGACCGAACGGCTTCTGGCCTCGCCGCACTACGGGGAACGCTGGGGGCGGTGGTGGCTCGACGTGGCCCGCTACGCCGATTCCAACGGTTACAGCATCGATGCGCCGCGCTCGATCTGGCCCTACCGGGACTGGGTCATCCGCGCCATGAACGACGACATGCCGTTCGACCAGTTCACCCTCGAACAACTTGCCGGCGACCTGCTGCCGGATCCCACCCGCGACCAGCTTGTCGCGACCGGGTTTCACCGCAACACCCAGATCAACGAGGAAGGGGGCATCGACCCCGAACAGTTCCGGAACGACGCCGTGGTGGACCGCGTGGCCACGACGGGCACCGCCTTTCTCGGACTGACGCTCGGCTGCGCGCAGTGTCACGAGCACAAGTTCGACCCCATCAGCCAGGAAGAGTTCTACTCCATGTTCGCCTTCTTCAATGACCAGGATGAACCGACCCTGGAAGTGCCCACCGCGGAGGAGGCGGCGCGGCGCGCGGCCTTTGACCAGCGCGTGGCGGAACTGGAGGCGCGGATCAATGCGGCCGAAGCGGATCCCTGCAAGGAGGACACCGCCGCCCGAACCGAGCTGGACAAGCTGAAGAAGAAACGGCCCGCGGTGACGCGGACCATGGTGCTGCGCGAACGAGCCGAACCCCGCGACACCCGCGTCCAGATCAAGGGTGACTTCACGCGGCAGGGGGATCCGGTCAAGCCGGGCGTGCCAGCGGTGTTGCCTCCCTTGAGGACCCAGAGCGAACGGGCCAGCCGCCTGGACCTGGCCGGTTGGCTGGTGGATCCATCTCATCCCCTGACGGCCCGTGTGGTGGTCAACCGCATCTGGCAGCAATACTTCGGGCGCGGCCTGGTCGAGACGGAGAATGATTTCGGCACGCAAGGCATGCCCCCCACTCATCCGGACCTCCTCGACTGGCTGGCGGTGGAGCTGGTCGAATCGGGCTGGAGCCTCAACCACATGCACCGCCTCATCGTCTCCTCGGCCACCTACCAGCAATCCTCCCGCCTGCGTCCCGACCTGAAGGAAAGGGATCCAGGGAACAAATGGCTGGCCCGGCAACGACGCCTGCGCCTTGACGCCGAAGTGGTGCGCGACGTGGAACTGGCCGCCAGCGGGATGCTGGTGCCCGCGCTGGGTGGACCGCCCGTGTACCCGCCGCAGCCGGACGGGGTGATGACGCTCGGCCAGGTCCAGCGTTCCTGGGAGGCAAGCGAGGGCGCCAACCGCTATCGGCGGGGGGTGTACACCCATTTCTGGCGCGCCACGCCGCATCCGGCGCTGATGGTGTTTGATGCGCCCGACGGCTTCAGCAGTTGCTCGCGGCGACTGCGATCCAACACCCCGCTTCAGGCGCTCACCCTGCTCAACGACGCGCAGTTCCATGAACTGGCCCGGGCCCTGGCCCGGCGCGTCGCGCGTGAAGCTCCCGTGGACACTGGAGACCGGCTGGCTTACGCCTTTCGACTGTGCGTGGCGCGGACGCCCCTGCCCGAGGAGACGGCCCGCCTGCGGGACCTTCTCGAGTCCGAAACCGATCCGCAGGAAGGATGGCTGAGTGTCTGCCGCGTCCTGCTCAACCTCGACGAAACCATCACGCGCGAATGAACGAGATTGCCCTGCGCCAACTGACCCGACGCCATTTCTTCGGCCGCTGCTCGCTGGGGCTGGGGTCCATCGCCCTGGCCTCGTTGCTGGATCGCAACGCACGGGGGGCGGTTCCGGGGGCGCAGACGCATCCGCTGGAACCGAGGCCGTCCCATCATCCGGCCCGGGCCAAGAACGTGATCTACCTCTTCATGGCGGGCGGGCCGAGTCAGTTGGAGTTGTTCGACTATAAACCGCGCCTCCGGGAGCTGAACGGCGAGCCGATCCCGGCATCCTACACGGAAGGCAAGCGGTTCGCCTTCATGGGGAGCAGTCATGGCAACACGCTGTTGGGAACGCGTCGCACCTTTCAGCAGCACGGCCAGTCTGGCGCCTGGGTGAGTGAGATGTTCCCCCACACCGCCACGGTGGTGGACGACCTGGCCTTCATCAAGACCTGCGCCACCGACCTGTTCAATCACGCGCCGGCCAAGCTTTTCATGAACACAGGCAGCGGCCTGTTCGGACGCCCCAGCATGGGCGCCTGGATCACCTACGGCCTGGGGAGCGATTCGACCGACCTGCCCGGCTTTGTCGTGTTGCAGTCCGGCCCGCGCGGCCCTCGCGGCGGCGCCGTCAACTGGGGCAGCGGCTTCCTCCCCACCACCTACCAAGGGGTGCCCCTGCGCGGACGCGGCGATCCCATCCTCAACCTCTCCTCGCCCGAAGGCGTCACGCCTGAACGCCAGCGACGCACCCTCGACGCCCTGCGCGACCTCAATCTCCGACGCCTGGTGGAGACCGGCGACCCGGAGATCAGCACGCGCATCGCCGCCTACGAGATGGCCTACCGCATGCAGTCCAGCGCGCCGGAGCTGATGGATCTTTCCAGCGAATCACAGGCCACGCTCGAACTCTACGGGGTGGACAAGGACCAGCCTTCCTTCGCGCGCAACTGCCTGCTCGCACGGCGCCTTGTCGAGCGGGGCACGCGCTTCGTGCAGCTCTATCACACCAACTGGGACAGCCACGGCGGGCCGGGCGAAACGCTGGACAAGGACTTCGACAAGGTCTGCCGCGACGTGGACCAGGGACAGGCGGCGCTCATCCAGGACCTCAAGTCGCGCGGCCTGCTGGAGGACACGCTGGTGGTGTGGGGCGGCGAGTTCGGGCGCACGCCGATGGGGGAGAACCGCAAGACCATGGGGCGCAACCATCACATTGAGGCCTTCACGGTCTGGATGGCGGGTGCCGGCGTGCAGCCGGGCATCACCTTGGGCGAGACCGACGAGCTCGGTTTCGGCCCGGTGCAGGACCGGGTGCATGTCAATGACCTGCACGCCACCATCCTGCACCTGCTCGGGCTGGATCACACGCGCCTGACGTTCCGATTCCAGGGCCGCGACTTTCGCCTGACCGACGTGGCGGGGGACGTGGTGCGCCCGATACTGGCCTAAGCAGTAGCCGCCGACGTAACCCGCCGACCCTGTAGCCGCCGACGTCAGGAGGCGGTTCTGTGGTGAGGCCATCGGCAAGGGGTGATGAGAAACGTTCAACGTCCTACGCATCGGCCGCCTGAAGGCGGGACTACGAACCCGGACCGCGTAGCCACCGCCGTGGGGCGATGGAGGTCAACGCTCAACGCTCAAAGTTCAACGTGAGGGAAGTAGCCGTCCCGCGGCCGCGGTATCAGGAGGCGGTTCTCATCGCGATGTATGAAGTCTCGCGCGCAAGGGGCGCTGAGTCCAAGCCGAGCAGGGTGAGATCAAACGTGCTCCCCAGGAATCCTCCGCGTCCTCTGCGGCTTCGCGCGAGGCATAAGCATAAAGGGCGATGGCTCGCTTCATGGCTCGCCTGCGGCGACACGTGTCTCGTTGGTCACGAAAAAGACGCGGCCCGTGAAGAACTCGCGTTCCTTGCCCAGGGCGCGGTCAATCCATTCGCGGACCAATTCGACCAGGCGCATCGGACCTGTGGCCCGTTCCTGGAACCGGAAGACCACGTTGATCAGTTGGTTGGTCTCGTGCACTCCAATCGCATATCGCAACCCCCAGGTCTCGCGCATGGACGAGCTGAAGTGCCCCGCTGCATGCACTTGGCTTCCCGGATTTGCCTGCCATCGCACTGATTCGAGGCCGACCATGGCGTTGGGCGGATTGCTGATGGCGAAAATCCCTTCCTGAATCCTTCCCGTATTGGTGAACCCGAGGAATGAAATCGCCACCGTCGGGACCGGGCCCGAGGGACGCCAGGCCATGATGACAATGGCCACGATCAGGACGCCTAGCCCCACGAAGATCCATCGTTGTTTCATACTATTACGGCAAAAAAAGCTCCCGCATCAATCCAGTGGCCGGTCATCCAGTTCCTCGAGACGGCGGCGCACGCTTTCCATGTTGATATGGCGTCGCGTCACCGGCCATTGCTTCCGGGCGAAACTCAAAAACTGAGCAAAGCCCACCGCGCAACCGGCACCCGCCGAGACCAGGCCGGAGGCCAGCGGATGCGTAAGGCTGTTCAGGGCAAGGAAGAAGGCGGCCGCCAGACCAGCGCATCCGAGGCCGAGGATGAGCCGCTGCGCACTGGCCTGCTTGCGTTCCGTGGCTTCCGGGTCGGCCATCTGCTCGACGACGTCGCGGAGGATCCTGCGTTCGTAAGATGGATCAGGAGTGGTCATATGAATGCGGACATGGACTGGCAGGGAATGGAATCGAATGAGAGACCCGGAATCGGTGCCAACATCGTGCCGATCCCACGGCGGGCGTGGTCCGGACACACAAAGAAGGCCCGGACCTTGGCGGCCCTCGCCCATTCCGTGCTTGCCTTTGGCAGGCAATGGCGTTGCATGGTGCCATGTTTCCCTACTTCAAGCAGGCCGATTCCGGCACCTGGCAGCCGGGCCCGTATCCGGGGGTGGATATCATGGTGCTGCACAAACATGAACCGACGGGGGGCGTCTCGATCCTGCGCCGGTTCCAGAAGGGCATCACCGTGCCGGAACACACCCATCCCGAGGCCAATGAGTTTGTCTTTGTGCTGTCGGGGGAATGGGAGGAATCCGGCACCGTCCATTCCACGGGCGCGTTTTTCTTCGCGCCCAAGGGACACAAGCACGGGCCGCACGTGGCCCGCACCGAGGTGATCAGCCTGACCGTCTTTGATGGCCCGCTCACGGTGGCCTGAGAGCTCACAACTGGCCGGGGGAGAGTCCCACCGCCACGATGCTGCAGGCCACCGTGTAACGCAGTCCCAACCGCTCCGCCTCAGCCAGCACCGCTTCCGATTCCGAACCCGGATTGAGCCAAAGCTGTTGGCAACCCTTGGCGGCAATGGCCGGCAGAAGGGGCAACAGCTTTTCCGGAGGGAGGTACACGCTGACAAGTTCCGGCGCCTCCGGCAGGTCCTCGATCCGGGCATACGCCTTCAGCCCCTCCACCTCGGCGGCGCCCGGGTTGATGGGATAGACCGTGTATCCCTTCTGATGATAGGCCCGCACGGCCTTGTTGCCGTACTTGTCGCGGTGGGTGGAGGCACCGAGGATGGCGATGGATTTCATGTCGTTCGTGTCCACCCTTCTTAGGAAAGGCGCCCCAGGTTGGCAAGCTGCGATCAGAAGGATCCATGAACCACGAAGGGAGGTGCACCTCAAACCACACGAAAGGGGAGGGGCGGGACCACGAAATACACGAACTACACGAAATTCAAAAATGGGAGGGGCTGGACCACGAAATACACGAACTACACGAACCACGCGAAACAGGGAGGCATACGAGTTGGCGCCTCCCCTAATGCGGCTTACGTGTGTTGCGTGCGCCCGTGGTCCGAGCCCTTCCCTTTCGTGTATTTCGTGTGTTTCGTGGTTCAGCCCCTCCCCTTTCGTGTATTTCGTGTGTTTCGTGGTTCAGCCCCTCCCCTTTCGTGTGTTTCGTGTGTTTCGTGGTTCCGCGTCCTCCCTGCCCACCCCCTCCGGACTGGTCACCCGCATCATTTCGTGGTTTCCTCTCGCCACATGCGGGGCTCCGACACACCGTTGCTGACCGACCTGCTCAAGGCGGTGTCCCGCTCCTTTTACATCACCCTGCGCGTCCTGCCCGCCTCAGTCCGTCCGCAGATCGGGCTGGCCTATCTGTTGGCCCGCACCACCGACACGATCGCCGACACAAACCTCGTCCCGGTAGCGACGCGCCTGGAGGCCCTGGCTTCACTACGCCAATTCCTCCTGGGGGAAGGGCCGGCGCAGGACTGGTCCTCCTTCGCTCCATCACCGACGTCCAGCGACGGGGCGGGAGTGGCGTCCGTTGCCGAAACCGCCCTGCTGCGCCGCATCCCTGACATGGTGACGTTGCTGGGTGGATTCAGTGCCTGGGACCAGGAACGGATCCGCACGATGCTGGACGTCATCACGGGCGGGCAGATCCTGGACCTGGAACGGTTTGGCGACGCGAGTGAAACACGCGTGGTCGCCCTGACGCAGGCGGAGGAACTCGACGATTACACCTATCGGGTGGCGGGTTGCGTGGGGGAGTTCTGGACACATCTGTGTCGGCGACACGTGTTCCCCCAGGCTCCGATCGAGGACGCCACGCTGCTGGCCGAGGGGGTACGTTTCGGCAAGGGCTTGCAACTGGTCAACGTGCTGCGCGACCTGCCGCGGGATCTGCGTCAGGGACGATGCTACCTGCCGTCGGCAGAATTGGCGGGGGTGGGCTTGGAGCCAAAGGATCTGCTGGATCCGTCTGCGGAACCGGCGTTGCGGAAGGTTTTTGATGTCTGGCTCGGAACGGCGCGGGATCATCTCACGACAGGCTGGCGCTACACCTGCCGGCTCCCGGTGCGCGCCCGGCGCATCCGGCTGGCCTGCGCCTGGCCGTTGCTGATCGGGATCCAGACGCTCAACAGACTGCAGGCCGTCCCCATCCTGGACCCGGCCCAGAGGGTGAAGGTCACGCGTCCGGAGGTGCGCCGCATCCTGGGTCGGTCGCTGGCGTTGCTGCCCTGGCGACGCGCCTGGGAGCGCCAGTTTGAGAAGCTGGCCGGGGCGGCGAAGAGCACGGCCTTTGCTCCTGAATCCGGTTGATTCGGCCCTTGTTTTCAAGTAAGGAAACGGAATGCGTCTTTCACTCCGGTTCCTCATGGCGGTCCTGTTGGCGGGCTCGGGCTTCGTCAACACGGTTGTCGCCCAGCAGTCCGCTTCCGACGAAGACATGAAGAAGGCGATGGAGCTCCTTCGCAAAATGCAGGAACAGGACGCCAGCTCCCCCGCCCCCCAAGCTCCCCCCAAGGCGGCGGAACCGGCTCCGGCTCCATCCCAAACACCTCCTCCCGCACCCGCACCCGCACCCGCGCCGGCTCCTGCTCCCGCGGCGCCGGCTCAGGCGCCCAAGCCGGCTGCTGCACCTGCACCAATGCCGCAGCCCAACCAGGCCCAGGCATTGACGCCCGAACAGGAGGCCGCCGCCCGTGAGATGCTCCAGGCCATCTCCAAGGAACAGACGACGAAGGAACAGCCCCGCGTCCTGACCGCCGAGGAACAAGCCCGCGCTCTCGAGGTGCTGCGCTCCACCGAATCTCCCATGACCGATGCGCAGCGCCAGGTGGCCATCCGCCAGGCCATCAAGGAAGCCGAAGCGTTGGCCGCCCAGCAACAGGCCGAACGTGAAGACGTGAATCGCGAGCTTGAACAGGTCGAAGCGGAAATCCTGCGCGCCAAAGGCCAGGAAGTCCCCGCAGCCACCGGCGCTCCCGTCGCGACCGCAGCCTCGGAAGACGATGTTCGCAAGGCGCAGATGTTGCTCGACCAATTGACGGCTGCAGAAGCGCAGGCCCGCAAGGAGACCATGACCATGACGGTTGCGGCACCAACGCCCGCGCCGACGCCCGTTCCCGCCCCGACACCACAGCCGGCCCAACCGACCGTCGCAAAAACCCCCGCACCCCAACCCGCGCCGGCCGCCTCCACACCGACCCCGGGCAATAGCATCCCCGATCCCGGCGCCCCCCTACCCATCTCCAAGTCCAAGGAGGAACAACTGGCCGAACTGCTGCAGCGCTACAAGAACGACGAGATCAACGGCGCGGAATACCACAAGGCGCGCAAGGCGATTCTCGGGCAGAAGTAGGACCGCTGGAGAAGCCCGGTCCAAGCGGGGGGCAAACCCCGAACCGCCTGAAGGCGGGACTACAAACCGGTTCGTAGTCCCGCCTTCAGGCGGTTCAGCCGTTGTTGGGTTCGCATGCCGCTGGACCGCGATCCGGGCGCAATCAAAAGAGGGTGACCCCAAGGGGTAGAGTAAGTCATTCCCCAGACGCGACTGGGGAAAGAAGGCTGTGCAGCGGGCTGCGACACAAGGTGAAACATCGGCGGCCAGAGCACTCTACATCGCACTCCATTAAAGGCCCCTCACCCCGCCCTCTCCCGGCGGGAGAGGGAGCCGCAAGCCCCGTGGAGGGTGCGGGTTCAGATCGGAGGCCTCTCTCCGTGCGGAAGACGACTCTCCGCTCGACTGAGCTCGTCGCAGGCCTCTCCCTGCGGGAAGGGCCGGGGTAAGGGGCCTTTGGTGGGGTGCGATGGAAGGTGCTCTCGTTGCCCATCACGCCCCCGCGTTCCACCCACCCGCCACCCCGCTTGATCTCCCCACCGCCCTTTGGCATAAACGGCGCGCCATGCACGCATTCCATTACGTCGGCCCCAAGCTTTACTGCGAAAACGTCTCCGTCGAGGCGCTGGTCAAGCGCCACGGGACCCCGCTCTTCATCTATTCAAAGAAGACGTTGACCAATCATTTCCGGAGACTCGACACCGCCCTGGCGCCGCTCGATCACCTGGTCTGCTTCGCCATGAAATCCAACTCCAACGCCGCGGTGCTCCGCACCATGGCCAAGTTGGGAGGCGGGTTTGACATCGTGAGCGGAGGCGAACTGCAGCGCGTGATCGACGCCGGGGGCGACCCCGGAAGGTGCGTCTTTGCGGGCGTGGGCAAGACCGAGGAGGAGATCGCCTTCGCCCTGCGCCGCGGCATCTATGCCTTCAACGCGGAAAGCGAACCGGAGCTGGCGCGGATCAACAAGGTCGCAGGCCGGCTGCGCAAGCGGGCTTCCATCGCGGTGCGGGTGAATCCGAACGTGGACGCCAAGACGCACGCCAAGATCACCACCGGCACCTACGAGAACAAGTTCGGAATCGCCATCGAGCAGGTGGAAGGCGTCTATGCGCGCGCCGCCAAGCTCCCGCACCTGCGCCTGCGCGGACTCCAGATGCACATCGGATCGCAATTGACGGATGTGACGCCGTTCGAGCAGGCGGTGGCCAAAGTGGTGCCGATGGTGGACACGCTGGCCCGGCGCCACGGATTCGAGTTCTTCAGCATCGGCGGCGGCATCGGCATTGTTTACAAGCCGGCCCTGGAGAGCGGCGCCGCGCGTTTCTGGTCCAAGGGCCCGGGCCGCCAGATCCTGACCCCCGAGAAATACGCCGACCGGCTCGTGCCCCTGCTCCGTCCGCTTGGCCTCAAGGTGCTGCTGGAACCGGGCCGCTTCATCTCCGGCAACGCCGGCATCCTTGTCACCCGCGTGGAGTACGTGAAGCGGACCGGGAAGAAGAATTTCGTGATCGTCGATGCGGCCATGAACGACCTGATCCGGCCCGCGTTCTACGACTCCTACCACGAGATCGTGCCGACGACGCGCAGGAAGGGAACGCTGCTCTCCTCGGATGTGGTCGGCCCCATTTGCGAATCCGGCGATTACTTCTGCAAGGACCGGCCGCTGCCGCGCGTGGGCGAGGGGGATCATCTCGCGCTGCTCAGCGCGGGCGCCTATGCCTTTGCCATGGCTTCCAATTACAACTCCCGCCCGTTCGCCGCCGAAGTCATGGTCCACGGACGCCGCTCCGCCCTGGTCCGCGCCCGGCAAAAGGTGCGGGACATTTGGAAAGACGAATCCATCCCAGGCTGGATGAAGTAAGGAATGGTGGGGCCTTGGTCGGACCGATCGGACCGATGAGTCGGATCGGTCGGATCCATGCCCCACCCACTCACCCACTCACCCACTCACTCCATGCGCATCATCGGTGGCATCGCTTCGGGGCGCCTGTTAAGGTCGCCCAAGGGATACGATGTCCGGCCCACGCCGGACCTTGTGCGCCAGGCCGTGTTCAACAGCCTGGGAGCGCGGGTGGAAGGGGCGCGCGTGCTGGATCTCTTCTCGGGTTCGGGCGCCCTCGGGCTGGAGTGCCTGAGCCGCGGCGCCTTGACGGTGCTGAGCGTGGACAAGGTCCAGCGCAACGCGCTCCTGATCCGACGGAACTGCGGCGACCTCGAACTTCCCTGCGAACGATTGCGGGTGCGTGTGCAGGACGTGTTCGTCGCGCTGCACCAACTGATGGAGGCGGGAGACACCTTCGACCTGATCCTGGCCGACCCGCCTTTTGGCCCGAAGAATGTCGGGCGCCGGTCCGAATCCTGCAGCCAGCGTCTGCTCGATCTGGAAGCCTTCCCCAACCTTCTCACCGAGGATGGCCTATTCGTGCTGGGGCACGCCACGCGCGACCAGGTCACGCCGACGCCGTGGTGGACGGAACGCAAGGTCATGAAGCATGGCGATTCCTCCATGCGTTTTCTCCTCCGAAATATGAGCGTTGAGCGTTGAACGTTGAACGTTGAACGTTCATCACCACGGAGTCCACCGCCTCACGGCGGTGGCTACGTGTCCTGCTCCACCTCCCGCCCCAGTAGCCGTCCCGCGGCCGCGGGATCAGGAGGCGGGTCCCAATCTCCACTCATCGTTTCACACGCCCCCGGGCCCACCGCCTCACGGCGGCGGCTACGTGTCCTGCTCCACCTCCCGCCCCAGTAACCGGCCCGCGACAGCCTGTCGGTCTTTCCTCTTGAACCTCCCCGCCGCGGTCGGCCACCATGCGGGAAACCTTTCCACAACCACCATGGCCACCATAGCAATCCTGGGCACGATGGACACCAAGGGCGAGGAGCACGCCTTTGTCGCGGAACAGATCAAGGCGCGCGGCCATCAGGTGCTGGTGATTGACACGGGCACCCTGGAGCCTCCGACCTGCAAGCCGGACATCACCCGCGAGGAGGTGGCGAGCGCGGCCGGCGCGGACTTGGCCGCCCTGGTGGCGCAGCGCGACCGCGGCCAGGCGGTCAAGGCCATGTCGGAGGGCGCGCCCAGGGTACTGGCAGAACTCGCCGAGGATCACCGCATCCAGGGAGTCATCTCCCTGGGGGGCGGAGGCGGCACCGCCATCGGCACCGCGGCCATGAGGGCTCTGCCCCTGGGCTTTCCCAAGGTCATGGTCTCAACGCTGGCCAGCGGGAACACCGCGCAGTATGTCGGCGTGAAGGACATTGTCATGTTCCCGAGCATCGTGGATGTGGCCGGGATCAACCGCATCTCCCGGCAGATCCTCACGCGCGCCGCCGGAGCGATCTGCGGCATGGTGGAGGCGCAGCCCGCCATCAGCGAGGACAAGCCGCTCATCGTGGCCAGCATGTTCGGCAACACCACCGACTGCGTGCAGGCGGCCAAGAAGATCCTCGAAGGCGAGGGCTACGAGGTGCTGGTCTTTCATGCCACCGGCATGGGCGGGCGCACCATGGAGTCGGTGATCGAATCGGGCATGGTCAGCGGCGTGCTCGACATCACCACCACCGAATGGGCCGATGAGGTTGTGGGCGGCATCCTGGGGGCAGGTCCGCACCGACTCGAAGCCGCCGCACACCGCGGGGTGCCCGCCATCGTGACGCCGGGCTGCCTGGACATGGTCAACTTTGGCGCGCCGGACACCGTTTCGGCCCGCTTCAAGGGCCGCACCTTTTACGAGCACAATCCCCAGGTCACACTGATGCGCACCACACCGGAGGAGTGCGCCGAGATCGGAAGAATCCTGGCGGAAAAGGTGAACCTTTCCACGGGGCCCGTGACGGTCCTGATCCCCCTTCAAGCCATCAGCGTCATCAGCGCGCCGGGCCAGCCCTTTCATGATCCGGCGGCTGACCAGGCCCTTTTTGGCGCCCTCAAATTGCACCTGCGCAAGGATATTGAGGTGGTGGAGAAGGATTGCGGCATCAACGATGCTGTCTTCGCCGAAGCGTGCACACAGGCGCTTTTGAAGAACATCCGGGCGGCGAAATGACCCCCCACCCACCTGATTCGCGGCCCAATCCGCCTCTTTCTGTCGTGCCGCCCCATGCGGACAACGCGGTCCCTCCCCCGCTCCCGCCTCCCCTCACACCCCAGGCCATCCGCCAGCCCAAGCCCTGGTCCAATTGGCTGGCGGCGTTCCTGGTGCTGACTTTCTACCCGCTGCTGATCGGCATGATCAGCTACCTGAGCAAGACCGAAGGGGCGGGCCCGATGCTGATGCCCGAACTTCTCCCGCTGGTGATCACGCTGAGCGTGGAGCTGATGTTCTTCGGCGTGATTTTCCTCGTGGCCTGGGTGCTCACACGGCCCACGGCGCACCAGCTCTTCTTCCGGCGGGATCGCCCCTGGAAGACACTCCTGCTGAGCCTGGGCTGGTCGGTGGGGCTGCGCTTTGGGCTCGGCATCCTCGTCGCCATGGCGCTTGCGGTGGTCGCGGTCTTTCAGGGCGGCTGGCCGGAGGACCTCTCGGGCTGGAGCGCCGACATCAATGCGGTGGTGGATTCCGAACAACTGGCCAACAACCCTCTCTACCTGATCGTCAACATGACCTTCGTCAGCTTCGTTGTGGCGGGGTTTCGAGAGGAGCTGTGGCGGGCGGGCATGCTGGCCTGCCTGATGATGATGTTTCCGCGCCTGCGCGGCAGCCTGTTGGGTCGGATCGGCATGGTGCTGTTTGTGGCGGCCATCTTCGGCCTGGGCCACCTCCCCCAGGGCGTTGGGGGCGTCTGCCTGACCGCCATGCTCGGGGCCGGGCTGGGGGCCATCATGGTCTGGCGCTGGTCGATCTGGGAGGCCGTCCTGGCCCACGGCTTTTTCAACGCCGCCTCCTTCGGCCTGCTCTACGTCATTGCCCGGTATCCGGAGACGTTCAAGGCGCTCTCCGAACAGATGGGCAAGTAGGAGAAGAGGTGGGCGGCGGCACATGAATCCTGGTCACGGCCCAGTGAACAGCCCGTTCAAGAAGTAGCCGCCGAGGGAACGATGGGCTGCGAAAGCACTCTACATCGCACCCCATCGCCGGCCCCTCACCCCTGCCCTCTCCCCGAGGGAGAGGGAGCTGCCAGCTCCGTGGAGGGTATGGGTTCAGCTCAGAAGCCTTTCTCCGCACGGAAGACGATCCTCCCTCTCCCACCGGGAGAGGGCCGGGGTGAGGGGCCCGCCAACGCGACAACAAGTGGGTCGTTCTTTTCGGGAATGGGTAAGAGCAAGAATGGCCCTCTTGCTCTTGCTCTTGCTCTTGCTCTTGCTCTTGCTCTTGCTCTTGCTCTTGCTCTTGCTCGATTGGGGCACCCATGATTAATCGGGTCCGCGTTGACCCCACCGCCCTTCTTGAACTTGGAAGCACCCCCCCCTCCCTGTAGGGTGGGCCCGGCATGTCACGCGACATTCTCAGCACGAGCCAGAAGGCGCTCCACGTCAACATGGAGCTCACCCAATACGGCACCCTGGCCGAGATCGGCGCAGGCCAGGAGGTGGCCCGCTGGTTCTTCTCGGTGGGCGGCGCCTCCGGGACCATCGCCAAGTCCATCTCCGCCTATGACATGGTGGTGAGCGACGCCATCTACGGCGCCGCGGACCGCTACGTGAGCCGCCAACGTCTCACGCGCATGCTCGAGTACGAGTATCAACTGCTGCAGGAACGGCTCCAGGCAAAGCGCGGCAAGGAAACCCGCTTCTTCGCCTTCGCCAACACCGTCACCGCAACCAGCTTCACGCGGCACGAGGACGGACGCGGCTGGATGGGCATCCGGTTCCAGTCCGAACCGGTGTCAGCGCCCTCCCAGGTCATCATTCATGTCCGGATGCTGGACCAGCACAACCTGCAACAGCAGGAGGCGCTCGGCATCCTGGGCGTGAACCTGATCCACGGCGCTTACGCGTATCACAACGATCCCGTCACGCTGATCGAGGCGCTCATGGACAACCTCTCGAACGACCGGATCGAGGTGGACATGATCAAGTTCTCCGGGCCGGCCTTCGCCGGTGTGGACAATCGGATCATGAGCTTGGAACTGGTCCGCCTGGGCCTGGCCAACTCGGCCATGTTCACCGCCGACGGCGAGGTCGTGCAGGCCTCGGAAGTCCTCTACAACAAGCCGATCCTCGTCTCCCGCGGCAGCTTCCGCCCCGTGACACGCCCCATCGTGGACATGGTGCAATGCGCGCGGGCCACCTTCGTCCAGGAACCGGAGGTGAGCGGGAAGGAGATCGTCGTCCTGCTGGAGATGACACTCCGCAACCTGGGCAGTTCGGACGGCGGCATCCATCACCGTGATTTCCTGGACCGGGTCGATCTGCTCGGGGCCCTGGGACAGACGGTGCTCATCTCCAACTACGGACGATTCTACCGCCTGGCCGCGCACCTCTCCCGCCACACGCGCGAGATGATCGGCATCACGATGGGGCTCAAGTCGCTACGGGACATTTTTGACGAGAAGTATTACACCGACCTGGACGGCGGCATCCTCGAGTCGTTCGGGCGCCTGTTCAAGAACGACCTCAAGCTCTACATCTATCCCATGCGGGAACCGAAGAGCGGCGCTCTCTTCACCGCCGCCAACCTGCAGGTCGCGCCCAATCTTCACCACCTCTACCTCCACCTCCTCGACAACCGGCACATCCAGGACCTGCGCGGCTACGACGATTCCTGCCTGCCCATCTTCTCCAAGAACGTCCTGGCCAGCCTCCAGAAGGGGGACGGCTCCTGGGAAGCCTGCGTCCCGCCCAAGGTGGCGGAGATCATCAAGCAACGCGGCTTGTTCGGATACGGGAAGGGGGGGGCTGGGTGAATGGGTGAATAAGCGAATGGGTGAATAGGTGAATGGGGGGATCCGACCGATCACGCTGCATCAACCCTTTCACCCATTCCCACATCCGCCCGCCAAATATCCTTCTCACCCCCCGGCAAAGCGCTATGCTCGCCGCATGGATCAACGCGACGCCCAGTCCCAGGCGGAGACGATGCGCTTCCGATTCTTCTTTGGCACCATGCTTCTGGTGGGCCTGACCCTCGTCCTCGGTTATTGGGCCATGCAGCGATTCGCGGGCCCTTCAGGTGCCGGAGGCGGGGCGGAGGACTTCATCCACCTATCCAACGTGGGGAAGAACTACCTGGATTCGGGGGATGCGGCCAAGGCGGCGGACGCCTTCTCCAAGGCCCTGGCGATGCAGCCCAACAACACCAATGCCCTGCTCAATCTCGCCATTGCGGAGTTGCGTGCCGGGCAGCCGGAGCCCGCGCTGATCCACGCCCGCAAGGCGCGCGAGCTCCATCCCGGCTCGGGTGCCGCTCAATACCTGGAGGGCTGCGCCGCGCTCCGGCTTGGACAGTTCACCAACGCGGTCATGGCCCTGCAGCAGGCCAAGGAGATCGACCGCACCGTCAATGCCATCAGCTTCCAGCTCGGCCGCGCCTACCAGGCCCTGGAACGCTGGGAGGAGGCCCGTCAGGAATTCGCCGAGGTGGTCCAGTTCGAGCCCGATCATCGCGCCGCCCACTACAGCCTGAGCCAGGTCCTGCTCCGGCTCGGCCAGGCCGACGAAGCCAAGGCCGCGCTCGAGACGCACCAGGCACTGGCCCAAGGACAACCCTCGCAGATCACCGACCCTTCCGTGTTCGAGTCGTGCTCTTACACGCACGTCAACGTTCCGTTCCGATTGGAACAGCCCGCCCCCGAAGGCATCCCCGTTCAGTTCGCCGACGCCACAGCCGCCATGCTCGGCGACGGTGCGGCCGCCTACCAAGGGCCGGCCGCCATCCTGGACCTGCTCCACGACGGCAACCTCAGCCTGATGGTGTCCGAAGGCGCGGCCGGGTTCCGCTGGCTGACCAACCACCAGGGACGCTTCGAACCCGTCGGCGAACCCATGCCCGCCCCCGCATCGGGCGCCGTCCCGAGCCAGTGCCTCGTGGGCGACCTGAATAACGACCGGGTGGACGATGTGTTGTTTCTCGGGGAAGAGGCGTCGCACGCCTTCAAGTTCGACACCAACGGACTCATCACCGACATCTCCATGTTCTCCCAGGCGCGAACCATCGGCGGGCGCAACGCCATTCTCTCCGACGTGGCCTACACCGGGTTTCTGGATGTGCTCGCCCTCCAAGGTGCGGGCGGCCAGCTGGCGGTGTTCCAGAACCTCGAGACCCCCTACTTTCTCAACACCACCACCAACTTCCTCCAGACCACCGTCACGGGACTCACCCATGTCGTGGTGGCGGACATGAACGGGGACGAATTGCAGGACCTCTTGGGCGTGCGCCCGGGCCAGCCCCCGTTGTTTCTGCTGAAACTGCGCAACGGCAAGCTGGCCCCCACCAACTCGCCCCCGTCCTGGCCGGCGTCCGAAGCCCTGGCCGTGGCCGACCTCAACAACGACCTCCGCAATGACCTGGTCTGCCTTTCGGGGGATGCCCTCGTCTGCCTGCTGGACGGCGTGGCTGAACCGGTGCGCCTCCCGCTCAAGGGTTGGAAGCTCTCCGGGATCCACCTGGTCGATTATGACAACGACGGGTGGCTGGACATCCTGGGCAGCGGACCCGGCCTGCGCGCCTGGCGCAACCTCGGCCAGAAAGGGTTTCGCGAAACCACCGCCTCCCTTGGGCTCGAGTCGCTGGACGTGGGCTTGGTCCGCCATCTCCGAGCCGGGGATCTGGACCAGGACGGCGACCGCGACCTGCTCGCCAGCACGGACGCGGGCCTGAAAGTCATCCGGAACGACGGCGCCAACGCCAATGGCATGATCAAGGTGCACCTGGTCGGCACCAAGTCCAACGCCAGCGGAATCGGCATCCGCCTGGAACTCACCGCAGGCGGCCTGCGCCTGGACCGCACCATCCAGACGTTGCCCATCGAGATCGGCGTCGGCGCCCAATCCTCGGTCAACTCCCTCACGGCGCACTGGATGGATTTCAGCATCAACTTCGTGGACCTCGATCCCAAGTCGATGGATCTGGTGCGGCTGATGGAATACCAGATCAACCCGGGATCGTGTCCCTTCCTCTACACCTGGAACGGCGAGCGCTACGAGTTCGTCACGGACCTGCTCGGGGCGGCGCCGGTGGGGCTGCCGCTCAGCGCCTTCCGCTACGTGGAGGCCGATCCCTTCGAGCAGGTCTGGCTGGGGGACGGTTCTCGCTTCGTCCCGAAGGACGGGCGCTATTCGCTGCAGATCACCGAGGAGCTGCGCGAGGTCCTCTACCTGGATGAGGCCAGGCTGTTGGCGGTGGATCATCCGGAGGGCACGGAGGTGCATACGACGGGGAAGATGCTCCCGGGCGGCCCGTTCCCGCGTCCCCAGATCATGACCCTGCACCAACGCCGCCCCCTTCGCGAGGCACACACCCACCAGAACCGGGATGTCACCGCGCTGCTGCAGTCCATGGACCAGGAAAGAGTCTCCCCTGTCCGCCTGCGCATCCCGCAATGGCGCGGGCTGGCGGAGCCGCACGGGCTCGTGCTGGACTTCGGCCCGCTCGAAGCGGGGCGGCCGTTCGTCCTGGCGCTGACGGGATGGCTTAGGTTCGGCGGAGGCACGGCCAATGTGGCGGCTTCCCTGAACAAGAATCTCCCCTTCCCCTTCCCCACACTGATGGTGGAAACCATGCGCGGACGCTGGGATCCCGTGGACGTGGTGGTCGGCACCCCCGCGGGCAAGACCAAGACCATCCTTGTGGATCTGGAGGGCAAACTGCCCGAGAGCGCCCTTCGCCTCAAGCTGGACACGGCCTTCGAAATCCATTGGGACCGGATTGCGCTGTTTGAAAAGGCGGGTGAGGAGGACACGTCCATCCATGAGCTGATCCCGGACGTGGCGGACCTGCACTGGCGCGGCTTCAGCGAAAACCAATCGCTCTCCTGGCAACACCCCCTCTCCCCCGACTACGACCGGCTGCTGGACGAGCCGATCTGGCGCGCCTTGCCGGAGGGATGGTGCACGCGCTACGGCCCGGTCCACGAGTTGATTGCCGGGACGGACAACGCCCTGGCCCTGGTCAATGGCGGGGACGAACTGACCCTGGAATTCCGAGCCGACCGCCTGCCGGCGGTGCAGGAGACGGTGCGCCGTGATTTCTTCCTGGCCCTTTCGGGGTGGGACAAGGACAGCGACAAGCACTGCAAGCTGGGGTGGAAGGTGGGTCCGCTGCCCTGGCACGGGATGGACGACCAGGCCTATGGCGTGGAGAAACGCCCGGGGCCACTGCGGGACGCCGACGAGCTGATGGGGCGCTACAACACGCGCTACGTCGGCCCGCGCACCTTCGCGAGGGGAGGGGTCAGACGTGACTAATGGACTATCCTTCGCCGCGCCTCAGGGCGCGTTGCTTCGGATAGTCCATTAGTCACGTCACGTCTGACCCCTCCCCTGAAAAGGGAACCGGGCAGCCCCGCTTGCGCGAGACCGCCCGGCCATGCCCCTTTGCTTACCCTGAAACTCCAGTACTTAAAGAGGATAACTTACTTGGTGGGGGAGGTGTTGCTGACGGGCACCGTGGCCGGAACGTTGTCCGGGGTGGTGGGCACCTGGATGCTTTGGAGGTAAGCCAGGCGATGACTGACCGCCCGCTCCTGTTCGATGCTCTGGGAGAGGGCTTCGGTGGCCTGGGCCAGGCGCCACGTTTCCACCGCGGGCCAAACCGCCAGGGCCGCCAACGCGAAGATCCGGATCACATTTTTCTGGGTCGTGCTCATGGGTACCTTTCCGGGGCAGAGGGTTGGCTGCCGCCATGTAGGGTAGGTATCGTCACTTCACGGGGAACCTTTAACCCGAAGACGTTGGGACGGACATTCACCCTAAGGGGCGCCAAACCGGCGGGGCCTGTCGGTGGCCGCCATCCCCTCCTTGGGCACGCAGGATCCTTCCAAAAGGCAATTCAACATTGATTTTGCGTGGAAGACCTGCCACTCTCGGTTCATCCAAAAGGGGATGAAAGCACAGACACCCAAGCCGCGCGGTTACCAGCCCACACCAGCCGAAGTCGAGGCTTTGGTGACCTTGCTGGCCGACGAGGACCAGGCGATTCGCACCTCCATCCGGAACCGTATCCTTTCCTACGGGCGCACCGCCTGCGTATGGCTCCATCCCTATACCCTCAGCTCCGACCCGGTCGTGCGCCGACGCACCCGGGAAATTGTCCGCTTCATCAGCCGGCGCGACAGTGACGAGCAGTTTCTGGGTTTCTGCCAGAACAGCGGGGAGGAACTGGACCTGGAACTGGCCACCGGATTGCTGGCGCAAACGGAGTATCCGGAGATCAACCCGGAGGGTTACCAGGCATTGTATGACGAGTGGGCGGGCGAACTGAAGCGGCGCATCGACTTTCGCGAGGAACCCCACCAGTTCCTCAAGGTGATCAACGCCTACCTCTTTGACCAACTCGGGTTCCGGGGGAGCGAGCACTATAACTACCAGCCCGAATGCTCCTACCTGAACAAGGTGATCGACCAACGAAACGGCAACCCGATCAGTCTCTGCACCATTTACCTGTTCCTGGCGCGCCGCCTTTGCCTGCCGGTCACAGGCATCGGGCTGCCTGGGCACTTCATCTGCCGCTTCCAGACCACCACCTGCGAAATCTACCTGGATGTCTTCCGCGGGGGACGTTTCCTCACCCGGGCGGACTGCATCCGCTTCCTGGTGGAACGGTGTCACGGGGTGAATCAGGGCTTCCTGGCGCCGGTCAGCGGACGCCGCATGCTCTCCCGCATGTGCGCCAACCTGCATCAGACCTATTCCCAGCTCGACCTGACCGAGGAAGCCGCCCGAGTGCAGCGGTACCTGATCGCGCTGGCAAGGTGAGAAGGCGATTTCGTGGGTAGTCGGTCCAATCGGTCTCATCAGACTGATCGGTCGGATCGGTTTAATGGCACTCACTCACCCACCCACTCACTCCCTCATTCCCCCATCCCCTCATTCCCCCATCCCCTCATTCCCCCATCCCCTCATTCCCCCATCCCCTCATTCCCCCATCCCCTCACCCCCTCATCCCCACCATCTCCATCAACCGTGCCGTCTGCGTGTAGGCTTCCTCGACCCATTCCACGATGCGCTCGGGATCGGGTGAATACTCCAGCTCAATGCTGACCACGCCGTCGATCTTCAGCTCCTTGATCGCCTGCAGGTAGGGCGCGAACTTCACCACCCCGCGGCCCGGCGGCAAGTCGCCATGCACCTTGCCGTCGCAGTCGCTGATGTGGACGTGAATCGCCTTGCCCTTGAGCTTCTTCACATCGGCCGGCGAGGTGTCGGACAACACCAGGTGGCTGACGTCGATGTTGGCGCGCACGCGGGGATGGCGGCATTCCTTCACGAACCGGACCATGGCATCCACGTTGTTGAGCAGGCTGAGGCGGAAGGGTTCCAGTTCGAGGGCGATGTCGATGCCTTTCCGGTCCGCGTAATCTCCGAGCTGCCGGCAGGTCTCGAGTCCCCAGTTCCACTGGGCTTCGGCGGGAATGACTTCGCGTTGCCAGATGTATTCGCCCAGCACGAGCAGGATGTTCCGGGCGCCCCACGTATGGGCCAGGTCGATGAAGCGCTTGCAACGCTCGACATGAAACTCGCGGACCGGGCCGTTGAAGTCGATCAGTCCGACCGCCACGACCGGCAGTGAGATGATGGGCAGATCGAGCTTCTCACACGTCCGCGCCACCGCGGCCACCTCCCGCTTGGAGATGCCGACCGCCTCGGTGAAGATGTCCACGGTGTCAAAGCCGATGCGGGAGATGTGTTTGAGGCCGGTGACCGTGTCGATGCCGACCTGTTGGAAGGCGCTGTTGATGATGCCGAGTTTCATGGTGAAATGGATGGAGTTGAAATCGGGCCGAGACTTGCAGAACCCAGCCCCGCTGACAACGAAGATCCACCCCACCACCCACCGCGTCATTGGAAGTGGGTGATATTGGATTGCCATGCCGTTGCAGGACGCGGAATGGAGTAAGAGCAAGAGTAGGAGTAAGAGCAAGAAACGCCCATCTTATTCTTACTTGTTACCCGAAAGGAACGACCCACATGTTGTCGCTTTACCGGGCCCCTCACCCTAGCCCTCTCCCGCGGGGAGAGGGAACAGCGAGCCGGGATGAGTGCAGGGGCCTTTCTCCGGGAGAGGGCTGGGGTGAGGGGCCTTTGATGGGGTGCGATGTAGGGTGCTCTCCTCGCCCATGGTTCGCCTTGTGTCGCAACCCGCAGCGCAGCCTTCTTTCCCCAGCAGCGTCTGGGGAACGACTTGCTCTTCCTCCTTCGTGTCACGATCCTTGAATCACCGCCTACCGCCTACCGCCCACCGCCTCCCAACCGTTCCAGTGCCTCCCCGCTCACGCGGCAGATGCGCCAGTCGGGCTGCACGGTGGCGCCGAGCTTTTCATAGAAGCCGATGGCGGGCTTGTTCCAGTCGAGCACCGACCATTCGAAGCGTCCGCAATTCCGTTCCCGGGCCAGTGCGGCCAGGTGACTGATCATGGCCCTGCCGTGGCCCCGCCCGCGAAACTCCGGCTTCACATAAAGGTCCTCGAGGTAGAGCCCGGGACGTCCGAGGAAGGTGGAGAAGTTGTGGAAGAACAGTGCGAAGCAAACCGGCTCCTCATCGGTCAGGCCCAGCAGCGCCTCGGCCACGGATCGTTCGCCAAACAGGGATTCACGCAGCCGCTCCACCGTGGCGGTCACCTCGTGGCCGCGCTTTTCATACTCGGCCAGGCCCTGGATGAACTCCAGCAACACCGGGACATCGTCCGGTCCGGCCGCGCGGATGATCAGGTTGGACATGACGACAGCTTGCCGCACGCCGCCCCGGATCGTCAACGCGTGCGGCGATCGCGGAGGAAATCAACGTGCCAGTCGAGGAAAAGCTGGTTGCGGCCGCCCGGATGAACGGCGCGTCCGCGCAGCTCCGGCGGCAGGGATCCGATGGTGTTGGGATAGTACGGATCGACCGCCATCTCCACATCCACCGGCCCGGACGGGACGCCGATGAACGGGTCGGCTGCCCGGACGAGGTCCGCCACGGCCTGGGACTCAGTCTTGTTCCAGAAATTGTCGAGCCGAACGGGGTCGTCCGCGCGATCGAATCGCCACATCCAATAGGTGCTCACAGCGTTGGTGGGAGCGGGCCCGGTCCGCTGGCGGCTCTGCTCGAACTCATAAAGCGGCGACCGCTCCATGGACGGGCAGACCCAGATCTGCTGATTGTCCAGGTAGTCGGCCAGTTCGATGACGGCCCACCCGGAGCGGGGATCGGACGGGGGCCACGAAGTCCACGGTTTGAAGCCCAGGGAGGTCTTGAGGTCGCGTCGATCGGGCAGCCGATCGCGGTGATCCGTGAGGTAAAGGCTGTAGGCGATCCCGACCTGCTTGAGATTGGACACACACGCCACGCGCATGGCGCGCTTCTTGGCACTCGCCAATGCCGGCAGAAGCAGCGCCGCCAGGGTCGCGATGATGGCGATAACCACCAACAGCTCAATCAATGTAAAGGCGCGTTTCACTGCCACTAAACGCTGACCACGGACGAGGTTGGACCACGAAATACACGAACCACACGAAAGGGAAGGGGCGGGACCACGAAATACACGAACCACACGAAACAGGGAGGCATACGAGTTGGGGCCTCCCCTGCTGCGGCTTAGTTGTGTTGCGTGCGCCCATGGTCCGAGTCCATCCCTTTCGTGTGGTTCGTGTGGTTCGTGGTCCGAGTCCATCCCTTTCGTG
>Ga0302046_10000031_pt1 | contig 140554 bp, 121 predicted proteins | sample RVTome_11_FD_200261 | JGI IMG/M metagenome (GOLD analysis project Ga0302046, IMG submission 200261) | Soil microbial communities from uranium-contaminated site in the Upper Colorado River Basin, Wyoming, United States - RVT147D111 (version 2) ... | reverse complement strand
TGGGCGCGGGATGCGAACCGCGACGTGGCCGTGCGACCCCGTGCGGTGTCGCGGACGCACCGGGCGGCCGTGGCCTGCGGCCTGCTCGCGCGGACGGCCGCCGTCTGCGGCGCTTTCGCGCGGACGGCCGCCGTCTGCGGCGCTTTCGCGCGGATCGGCCGCGGTCTGCCGCCGCGCGGCCGGGCTCGTTGCTCGCGGCGGACTTTGCGCGCGGCTTTCCCCGCCCGCGCGGGAGGTCGGGCAGGCACGGCCGATGAAAAGAATGCAACGTGTGATGTTTCGGGTTCGAGATTCCAAACGTTGCGCGTCGAGCGACAACCTCGCCGGGGCCTGTGGGCCCGCGGGGGGCGTCACGAAGCCGCCTTGGCCCATCGGATTCTAGAGGGACCCCTCCGCTTCCGGTGGAACCCGGGGCGAGCCATCACGCGGCGACGGCGCCAGGCGGGGCTCCCGGTCCCGGCTCCGCGCGTGGCAGCACCCGGACGCTGTACTGGACGTTGCTACCGTCGAGGCGGGCACGCGCCCGCTTGAGGACGCTCTCGTCACAGGTTACTTGAAAAGCCCATGGGGAGGGCACGCTGACAGCAACGCAATTGTCGAACAGCCAACTCAGGATGGTCTCCCTGACGCCCGCCCCGGACAGTGGCTCAAGTTCGATGACTGCCGACGTAAGCCGTTCGATACGCGAGGTTACGAGGTCGAGCAGTTCCCGCACGCCGTCCCGGCTTTTAGCTGACGCCGCGACGTAGTGCCCGCCTTCGATGAGGCCGCGGCCCTTCAGCTTCCGGACCTTCCAAGCGACCGCCTCCACCGAGATCTCGTCCGTCTTGTTGAGGACGACCACCACGGGCGGCGGGTCCTCGTTGGCCTCGAGGATCCGCGCGGACACGAGCAGCTTCCGCTCGACCGTGTCGTCGTCCTCCGAGACGTCCACGACGAGGAGGATGAGGTCGCTCGAGTAGATCTCGGAGATCGTCGAGTTGAACGCCTCAATCATGAAGGGGGGCAGGGATTCGATGAACCCCACCGTGTCGGACATGAGGACGACGCCGTTGAGCTGGGAGACCTTCCTCGTGGTCGTTGTGAGGGTGGAGAACATGCGGTCTTCGATGAGGAGGGGCGAGCCCGTGATTGCCGAGACGAGGGTGCTCTTGCCCGCGTTCGTGTAGCCCGCGACGGAGACGACGAAGTACCCGGACCGCTTGCGCCGCTCGCGCTTCCTGCCGGATTCAAGCTGGAGCTTCGCGAGGCGCTCGTCGATGGCCTTGATCCGGCGGCGGATCTGGTTGAGGAGCGGTTCCGTGCCGACCTGCCCGCCCGCGAGGAACCCGGGGTTCTCGCCCCGCTTGGACTGGGATATCGCCTCCCGGACGATGGGGATCTGGTTCTGGAGGTCCGCGCGCTCCACCTGGAGTTGGGCTTCGGCTGACCGGGCGCGGTCGGTGAAGATCTGGAGGATGAGCATGACGCGGTCCCACACCTCGAGCTTCGTCTCACGTTGGAGGTTGAGGAGCTGTGACGGCCGCAGGAGGTCGTTGACGAGGAGGAGGTCGCAGCCCGAGGCCTTCGCGGCCGCGGCGACCTCCCCGACCTTGCCGGATCCGAAGTATGTGCGGGGGTCGGGTTTGTCCCGCTCCTGGATCTGGATTCCTTCGATGGAGAGCGGGAGGCTCTTGGCGAGGTCGAGGATCTCGCCGAGGACGCGGCTCGTGGAGAGCAGCAGCGCCCTCCGCCATGGCCCGGCCGCGGCCGCACGGCCGGCCTTTCCGGCGGCGGCCTCGGCGGCGCGAGCGTCGGCACGGACGTCAACGCGAGCAGCTGCACGGGTGGCCGCACGGGGGGCCGCGTCAACGCCGCCGTGGGCGGCGCCGGAACCGCCTCCTCGGGTCGGAGCGCCCTTGGGCGCCTGGGGATCCCCCCCCCGCCGGCGATGGGCCGCCGCGCCTCGCGAGCGGGCGGACTTCCGGCGTGCGCCCCCCGAGCCCCGCTTCCCGGTGCCGGCGCCTCGAGTGCCTGGGACTCCCATGCCAGAACTCCCATCGGCTGGCCGGTGGTCGGCCCTCGCCCCGGGTGCCCCCTCCCCGCACGCTCTTAAGCCCACCGGTGGCGCGGTGCCCGCCCCCGACGAGCGGGCTCCTGCCCCCTCCAGCAGCCACCTCGCGCCATTTCCACTCCACAGGAAACCATGGGGTCCCCCCTTGCGACCCGGCCCGCCACCTAGTGTCGGATCCGGAACTCCTTCTTGCGGGCGGCCACCAGATCCTGCTCGCGGTGGCCGAGCTCGAACGCCAGGCGCTCGATGCGGTCCTGCGTCCGGATGAAGTCCCCCTTCGACTTTGTTTTGATCAGGCGGCCGAACTCCCGGCGCTTGAGGAGGTACCCTGTCGCCAGGTAGGCCACGACCAGGAAGAGGATGAGCCCCACGAGGAAGAAGTAGCTCGTGAAGGGCCCCATCGCGGCGAAGAAACCGCCGAGGTCCGCCCCGAAGGCCTGTGGGAACCACAGGGCAGCCACACCGGAGACAAACCACAGGCCCGCTCCCCCGAGCGCGGCAGGCAGCCCCCACCAGCGGGCGTCACGCCACCACGCCTTGGCCGCACGCCAGCGGCCGCGCATGCCCCGTGGCGCCTTCCTAGATTCCGCGCGCGGCGCTTCTCGGCCATCCCCGTCGTCCGCCGACGCGGACGACTCCTTTATCTTGGAACGCTTCGCCATGCGGCCCGGCGGCGCGGATGGGGCGGAGGGTAGAAGAGGATTCCGGGGTCGACACCCGACGCCTGGCGACGCTTGCGCGGGGCTTGGCGCGGCAGCCGGTGGGCCGCCGGTGGTGGCCGTACCGCGACCCCTTCGCGCTCGCGCTCTCGGCCGTCCTTACCCAGCAGACCCGGTGGGAGGCGGCGGCGGCGGGGGTGGAGCGCTTGCGGGAGCGCGGGCTACTCGACCCGCGCGCCCTCGCGCTCGCGCCGCCCGGCCGGGTGGAGGACGCCGTGCGCCCCACCGGGTTCTTCCGCCGGAAGGCCGGCGCAATCCAAGGGATCGCCCGCCGGGTCGAGGAGGCCCACGGCGGCGACATCCGCCGCGCGCTGCGCGGCCCGATCGCCGCCGCGCGAGCCGAGCTCCTCGGGTGGCCCGGCGTGGGCCCGGAGACAGCGGACGCCATCCTTCTGTTTGCCGGCAGGCGCCCGGCGTTCGTCGTGGACGCCTACACGCGGCGCCTCATGACCCGCTACGGGGCGCTTGCGCACGGCGGCGCCGGCGCACCCTACGGCCGCCTCCAGGCGGCGTGGGCGGCCGCCGTGGAGCCGCGGGCGGCGCGTTATGCCCACCTTCACGCCGCCATCGTCGAGCTCTGCAAGAGCCACTGCCGGAGGATCCCCCGCTGCGGGACGTGCCCGCTGCGGGGCGGGTGCGAGCGGGTGGGAGCCGCGCTAGCCGCGGATGGCTCGGCCCCGTTGGGGGGGGTCGGGGTGGAGCGGGCCGCCCCGCCCAGGCGGCTGGGGCCCCGCGCCCGCCGGAAGCGCGCGAGGACGCCTCCCCGGGGAACCCAGGTCTCCGGGCACCCGTGAGCCACCCCGCGGGTAGCCTCTTGGATCACCCCTGATGGGGCGATCGCCCATATCCCCTGGCCCCTTCCAATATTTATGCAAGGCGGAGATTACGGCGTCCTGGGGGGCGCGGCGCGGTGGGTCGTGCGGTGAAGAAGACGACGATCGACCTGGAAATCGACCTCTTCAAGCGGCTCAAGCAGTTCTCGCTCGACACGGACAGGTCGGTCCGCGTCGTCGTCACGGAGGCCATCGCCGAGAAGCTTGCGCGCGAGGCCCGCCGCGAAGGGTCCGTGCCCCTCACGGGCCGCCTCATCAAGCGCAACCCCGTGGCCGACGCCGTCCTGACGGAGCTGCTGTCGATTTTCCCCGAAGAGCTCGCCGTCCGCCTGCTGTCGCAGAAGTGCGCGGAGGCCGCGGTCACGCCGGAGGGCCTCCGGCCCGGCGACCTCACGCCGGGCTTCATCGACGCGCTCGCGCGGCCGGTGGAGATGATGAGCCCCGAGCGGTCGAGGGAATTCAGCCGCAAGCTGCACGCGCTCTCCAAGGGGGTGGCGTAAGGTGTTCCGGGGGACGTTGCCGGGGATGGACTACATCTTCCACACGGACCCGCCGGCCGGCTCGATCATCACCTTGGTGGGCGGGGCGGGCACGCTCAAGTCGGCGCTCGCCTACGCCATCGTCTCCGAGCGGCTCAAGGCGGGGCCCGAGGAGCACGCGACGTACATCACCCTCGAGGAGACGAAGGAGGGGCACCTCGCGAACCTCGCGAGCCTAGGGATCGCGCCGAACCCGAAGATCGCGGTCTCGGACATCGCCTCCTTCCGCGCGGACCTGCGCCGGATGGGGGACGAGGGGTTTCGGGAGGAGGACTACCTCCAGCTCATCCTCAAGCGCGCAGCGGGCGAGGGGGCAGGCGGCGGGGAAGGCGGCCCCAGCCAGTTCCTCGTGCTCGATTCCCTGAACGCGCTGGAGGCGTCGCTGCCCGCCGACCCGCGGCAGCTGCGCCGCCGCCTGCAGGACTTCTTCTTCGACCTGCGTTCGCGCAAGGTGACGACGCTCGCCCTGATCGAGACCGTCCAGGTGGACGACCGGCCGGAGTACTTCCTCGTGGACGGCATCGTGGAGCTCGGGGTGGCCCGCCATGGCTCGGACTTCAAGCGGTTCATCCACGTGCGGAAGATGCGGTCGTGCAAACACGAGATGCGGCCGTTCCTGCTGGACGTGAGCGAGGCGGGCATCCGCGTGATGGGGGAAGTGATCGACTGAAGGGCCCCCGCCCGGGGCGCGCGGCGGGCGAGGATACGGGGGGGCGGGGCCCCACGCGCCGCCGCCTCTTCGGCAGGCAGCGGGGGACGCCCGAGCTGCGCTCCCTCGTGCTCCTCGTCGACCTCGACGGGACGCTCGTCGACTCGGAGGAGGTCAACCACCGGGCGTTCGTGCAGATCTTCCGCGAGTTCCACCTCGAGGACCGGATCGGTGTGGTCATCGAGGGGCTCGCGACCGGCCGCGACTTCGCCGGGATCATGGCGGACATCGGGCTTGACCCGAAGACGCGCCGCCTGATGGAGCGGCGGATGGAGGAGATCGTGCAGGCTGTGGACCTCCACGTGATGCCGGGCGCGGCCGACGCGATCCGCGCGCTCCGGGAGGGCGGGGCGAAGTTCTCGATCGCGACGCTCAACATGTCGAAGAAGGCGCAGGAGATCCTGCGGGCCAACCGCATGGACGACCTCTTCGATCCGGACCTCGTGGTGGGGTCGGACAACCTCCCGTGGGAGAAGCCGAACCCGAAGGTCGTGTTCGAGGTGCTGCGCCGGTCCGGCCGGTCGCAGGCGATCGTGGTGGGCAATGCGCCGCGCGACGTGATGCTCGCGAAGAACTGCAACTTGCCCGTGATCTACCTGAAGCAGACGGTCCCCTCGTCGAGGGCGATCGGCGAGGCGGAGGGGGCGGTCGAGCTGTTCCAGCAGCGCGTGCGCGAGCTCGAGCAGCGGTACGACCACCAGAAGATCTTCTGGGCCGACTCGTGGGCAGAGGTCCCCGCGCTCGTGGAGAAGATCGTGCGCAGCGTGTAGGGGGCTCGGTTAGGGGCTCGCGGCTAGGGGCGCGTGTAGGGGGCTCGGTTAGGGGCTCGCGGCTAGGGGCGCGTGTAGGGGGCGCGTGTAGGGGGCGCGGGGGTCATCCGGCGCGGCGGGCCTTGACCATGTAGGGGCCCTCCAACGCGTACCCGAGACGCCGGTAGTAGCCGCGCACGCCGACCCCCGCGGTGACCCGCAGTACCGGGGCCGCCCACTCCTCGAAGGCGGTCCGCTCGGCATCCCCGAGCAGGCGGGCGCCGAGCCCGCGGTGCTGCAGGCGCGCGGCCTCGGGGGGGGCGCCCCCCCCGTCGAGCTCGGCCACGCGGCCGACCACCCGCAACTCACGGAGGAACGCGTCGCCGGCCCGCGAGCCGGCCGCTCCGTCTGACCCGGCCCGGCGGACGCGGGCGAAGGCGTGCAGCGCCCCCACCCCGTCGGTGAGCTCGAGGAACACCTCCTCGCCGCCGGCCGAGCGGTAGTTTGTCCTGCCCTCCCGCAGCGGGCCGGAGAGGTCGACCGCCTCCCCGGCGTTCGCGCGGTGGCCCGCCTCGCGGCACCGGATGCACACGCAGCGGCCGCCGCGCGCGGCGAGCGCCGCCCGGGCGAGCTGCCGCAGGTTGCTGTGGCGGGGCCCGGCCGCGATCACCGGCGTGGGGATGTCCCGCTCGACGCGCTGGACCCGCACGTAGGGCGGGACGACCTCCTTGAGGTCGGCGACCACGGCCGCCGCCGTCGCGTCATCGTAGGGCTCGTACTCCCCCCGCCGCCACGCGTCGAAGAGGGGCGTGTGGGGCAGCACGAGCGTCGGGTAGACCTTGAGTTGGTCCGGGCGGAACGCCCCGTCCTCGAAGAGGCGGCGGAACCCCGCGCGGTCCTTCGCCGGGTCCATCCCAGGCATCCCGGGCATGAGGTGGTAGCACAGCTTGAGGCCCGCGTCCTTCGCGTGGCGGGTGGCCGCCACGACGTCGGCCACCGTGTGGCCGCGCGCCGTCGCCTCGAGCACGCCGTCGTCGAGCGCCTGGACGCCCACCTCGACCCGGGTCGTCCCGTACGCGAGCATCCGTGAGACCTCCCGGGGGCCGCACCAGTCGGGCTTCGTCTCCACCGTGAGCCCGACACAGCGGGATGCCGCGACCTCGTTGCGCGCGCAGGCCTCCGCCAGCGTCGCCGCCCGCACACCATTCATCGCGTCGAGCGCGCCCTTCACGAAGTCTTCCTGGTAGGACCCAGGGCGCGCCGGGAACGTCCCGCCCATGACGACGAGGTCGACCTTGTCCGTGTCATGGCCGAGCGCCGCGAGCTGGGCTAGGCGGCCGGCCACCTGCTCGCGCGCGTCGAAGCCCGCGCGGGCGCCGCGCAAGGCCGCCGGCTCGAAGCCGGTGTAGGCCTGCGGCGACCCCGCCGCCACGCCGCCTGGGCAGAAGGTGCAGCGGCCGTGGGGGCACGCCGCGGGGCTCGTCATCACGGCGACGACGGCTACCCCGGAGAGCGTCCGCACGGGCTTGGTGCGGACGAAGGGGAGGAGGCGCGAGCGCAGCGCGGGGTCGACCGCGGCGGCGGCCTCGAGCAACTCCGCGTCGGAGGGGACGGGCCCCCCCCCCTCCGCGCGCGCCTGGCCGACCTTCACCCGGTGGAGCGCAGCCTTCCCCCGCACATCCCCAGACTCGAGGCGGTCGGCGAGGTCCTCTAGGAACGCGCGGGAGACCGGCACCGGGGCATTCCTCCCGCGCCGCGCGCACGGCGGTGGCGGGGGGGGCGCGCCCCGCGCCCGGCAGCCCGTGGCGCAGCCTCAGGTATTCTCCATCAGGGCGCTGATCTGCCCGACCAGCGTCTTCTTCGGGACCGCACCCACGACCTTCTGCTCGAGCTTCCCCCTCTTGAAGATCAACGTGGTGGGGATGCTCATGATCTGGTACCGCATCGGGATCGACCGGTTGTCGTCGGTGTTCAGCTTGCCCACGCCGACCTTCCCGTTCATCTCGCGCGCGATCTCCTCGATGATGGGGGAGAGCATGCGGCACGGGCCGCACCAGGGTGCCCAGCAGTCCACAATCACGATGTCATACTTGGACACGAATTCGTCGAACGTGGCGTCGGAGAGCGCCGTGGGTTTTCCATCAGCGGTGGTCATCGGGGGTCTACCTCAGGGCGGCGCCTGGTCGGCGCGGTTTAAGATGAAGTTCTCGAACCGTCGCGCGCGGGCCGTCAGGCGCACTCAAGCGGAGCGCCTGATTTAAGCGTTTGCCGTCAGCCCTGGGGCGGCGCGACGGGCCCGCTCGGCTGCACGGCATTGCGCCACCGCCGGGGAACAGTTAATACAGCCCAACCCGTCCGAGCGATCCCTTGGATGCCGTGGGCCTTTCGCGCGCCCGCTCGTGCCAGCACACGTCGGGCGCGCTCATTGCGGTCGTGCTGCTCGCCGGCCCGGCGCTGCTTGCGGCCGCGCCGGCGGCCGGCGCACCCGTGCCGCAGGCCGTGGGGCAGCGCATCGTCTTCTTCGAGGACTTCTCGTCCGGCGCCCTCGACCCCGAGCGGTGGGTGCTGCCCGCCGCGTGGGGCCTCGAGCGCGCGCGGATGAAGCCGTGGGACTTCCCGGCGCTGCCCCTCAATGACACGCAGGCCCCGCACCTCTCGGACTCGCCGTACGACCTCGGCGGCCGCTACCTGGAGGCGTCCCGGACGTGGGTCGAGTCGAACTGGGTCGACCTCTCGTCCGCCCCGTCCACGGCGCAGCTCTCGCTCTTCCACCGGTACGACATCGACGGCGCCGAGGACGCCGCGTTCGTGATGGCGCGCTCGGAATTGCGGGGGTGGGCGGTCATCGCGCCGGTGGCCGGGTACCCGACCTTGAACGGGTTCGGCGGCTCGTCGCTCGTCTTCACGGGGACGACATTCGACCTGTCCGCCTACGTGGGGTCGCGGGTCAAGGTCGCCTTCGAGATCGTCTCGGGGACCAACGGCGTCACCGGCGATGGGTGGCAGCTGCAGAGCCTGCAGGTGGCCTACTCGACGTCGGAGGCGCTGCCCGACTTCGCGGCGAGCGAGCTGCAGCTGTACGACGACAGCGGGGGGCGGATCTTCTCCGGGACGGCCGGCCAGCTCATCGAACTGCGGCTCGTGGTCAGCAACCCGGGCACCGCGACGCCGCCGCGCGTGGCGCCCGTCGTCTTCTACGACGGCCCGCAGGGGAGCGGGCGCCTGCTGGGGCGCGCGGACCTCCTGCCGGTCGCTCCCGGCACGTCGGGGACGGCCTCGCTCTTCACGGTGCTCGGGCCCGGCGCGCACACGCTCACGGCCGTGGTCGACCCCGCGGGGGGGACCGAGGAGCTCTCCCGGTCGAACAACGTGGCCTCCACCACGGTCAACCTCGACCCCCCCTCCGGCGTGGACCTCGTCCCGCTCGAGTTCCTGATCGAGGCGGGCGGCGTCCCGACGACCGGCGCGCGGCCGGGCGACGGGCTCACGGCAAACATCACCGTCGCGAACCTCGGGTCGGCGGGCGTCACAACGCCCTACACGGTGGGCCTCTACCTGAGGCAGTCCCCGAATGCGACGGTGCTCCTCCAGGACCAGACCTCGAGCGTGGGCATCGGCCCGGGGGAGTCGCGCACCGTCCAGATTCCGTTCACGGCGGTCGCGGGGGACCTCACGCTCGTGGCGGAGGTCGACTCCCAGGGGGACGTCGGCGAGCTCTCCGAGACCAACAACGGGCTCGAGCGGCGGTTCCCGGTCTCCAACAGCCCGGGGGTGGACCTCGAGCTTGCGGCGGCGCAGGTGCTGCGCGGCGGCCTGCCCTCCTCGGACGCCGTGGAGGGGGAGCTCCTCCAGGTGTCGGCCACCGTGCGCAATGGCGGGGCGGCGGACATCACCGAGCCGTTCACGGTGTCGGCGTACCTCGGCGACCCCGACGCGGGAGGCACCCCCGTGTACGCGCGGCGCGTGGCCGGAGGGCTGCTTGCCAACCAGACGATCGAGGTCGCGGGGTCGTGGGTGGCGCAGGTCGGCGTGCGTGTGCTCTACGTGTACGCGGACGTGGGGCGCGAGGTCTTCGAGTCGAGCGAGGTCAACAACAAGGCCTCCTACACGGTCAGCGTGCGCGCTGACACCCGCGTGAACCTCGCGGTCACGGACGTCGAGTTCAAGGTCTTCGGCCGCGAGGTGGAAGAGACGCAAGTAGGCGCTCCCGTGAACATCACGGTCACGGTCTCCAACCTCGGGGTGGAGACGGACGTCGACGGGTTCCTCTCCCTGTCGCCGGAGAACCCCTGGGTGTTCCTGACCACCAGCCCCCTCGAGGCGCGGCGGCTGCCGGCCGTGATCCCGCGCTCGGGGCAGGTCGAGCTGACGTTCCCGTGGACGGCCGTCTCGGGTTCCCACGTGTTCTTCTTCGTGGCGGACTACGCCCTCACGGTGAGCGAGACGAGCGAGTTCGACAACCTCGCGGTCCGCACGCTCGTCGTGAGCCCGGAGTCCGCCGACCTGGCGGTCGGCTCGGTCTCGGTGCGCTCGCGCAACGTCGAGGCGAACACCCTCTACCCCCAGCTCAACGTCACCATCCGGAGCGAGGTGACCAACGCAGGCATCAAGTCGGTCGACGACCCGTTCCAGGTGGAGGTGTGGGCCGGCCAGCCCGGCGAGCTCGGGTCCGTGCGCCTGCACCGGCTGACCGTGGCCCCCCCCTTCGTGGTCGGTGACAGCGTGGAGGTGGAGGTCCAATGGTTCGTGACGTTCCCCTCGGGCGGGCAGCATGCGATCGTCGTCACGGCGGACGCGGACGGCTCGATCGTGGAGGCGGACCGGACGAACAACGTCGGGGTGAAGGACGTGACGTACGCGGCCTCCGCGCTGCCGAACCTCCAGGTCGAGTCGGTGATGGCGTTCCGGGCGGGGGCGTCGATCGTGGAGGCGAAGGACGGCGAGGCGCTGGAGGTGCGGGTGGCGGTCGTGAACACCTCCCCGGTGCCGTTCACGGCCGGGTCGGTGCTCGAGGCGCGCGATGGGACGTCGCTCATTTTCAGCGCGCCGGTCACGCGGATGGACCCTGGGGACCGGGTGGAGTTCTCGTTCAACTGGACGGCGGCCGCGGCCGCGCAGGTGCGCGTCAGCGTGAACCTGCTCGGGGAGGCGCAGGAGGCGGACTTCGCCGACAACGCGCTTGACCTCCGTGTCCTCGTCAGGAAACCGGTCGAGACCCCGTGGACCCTGTACGGTGGGGCGGGCGTGGCGGCGGCGGGCGTGGCGGCGGTGGCGTTGCTGCTGCTCGTGCGCCGGCGCCGGTCGCGGACGGCGGAGGCGGCCGAGGGGGGCGCCGGAGCGGCCGGAGCCGAGCCTGGCACCGCCCCGGGGGGCGCGGATGATCGAGCGACCGAGCCGGCTCGAGGCGCGGCCGCTGCGGCGGTGGTGGTGGCCCCCCCGGCCGCGGAATCCACGGACGCCAGCGGGGAGGCCGCCGCCGCGGCGCCCACCGCGTGCCCCGCGTGCCACGAGCCCGTCGAGCCGGGCTGGAAGGTCTGCCCGACCTGCGAGACGCCGCTCGGGTGACGGCCGAGCCAGGCGCCGCGCACGCCCCGCGAAGGTTTTTTCAGCCCACCCCCGATGCCGCGCGCGCCCCGGAGCCAGGACATGCCCTTTGCCGCCAACGCCGCCCACACGGCCGAGATCCTGAAGGCGATCGGCCGGTCGTCCGTTGAGGAGCTCTTCAGCGACATCCCGGTATCGGTGCGCGCCACGCTCGACGCGCTGCCGGAGGGGATCGGCGAGGGCGAGGTGCTCGAGGAGGTCGCCGCGATCCTCGCGCGCAACGTGACGGCGGACGACGCGGCGTGCTTCCTCGGGCAGGGGTTCTACAACCGCTACCAGCCGTCGGCCGTGCGCGCGATCGTCGGGCGCTCGGAGTTCTACACCGCCTACACGCCGTACCAGGCGGAGGTCTCGCAGGGGATGCTGCAGGCGCTCTTCGAGTACGAGTCCATCGTCGGGGAGCTCACGGGGATGGACGCGGTCAACACGTCGATGTACGACGGCCCCACCGCGCTCGGGGAGTCGGCGCGGATGGCCATGCGGATGAAGGGCGGGGACACCTTCCTCATCCCCCGCGCGATCTCGGCGGAGAAGAAGAGCATCCTGCGCAACTACCTCGTGGGCACGCCCGGCCGGCTCGCGGAGGTGCCCTTCGACCCCAAGACGGGGCAGATCACGCGCGCTGCGCTCGAGGCGGCCGCGGCGGGGCACCGGGTCTTCGGCGCGTACGTCGAGTCGCCGAACGCGTTCGGCGTCCTCGAGGACGTCCTGCCGGAGGCGCGTGAGGCGGTGGGCGAGGGCACGCCCCTCGTCGTCGGGGTGGACCCGCTCGCGCAGGCGGTGCTCGAGCCGCCGGCCTCGTGGGGGGCGGACATCGTGGTCGGCGAGGGCCAGGGGATCGGCATCCCGCTGCAGTTCGGGGGCCCCACCACGGGGATCTTCGGGTGCCGCAGGGAGCACGTGCGCAAGATGCCCGGCCGCCTGATCGGCATGACGAAGGACCGGGACGGAAGGCGCGCGTTCTGCATGACGCTCATCACCCGCGAGCAGCACATCCGCCGCCAGAAGGCGACGAGCAACATCTGCACGAACGAGTCGCTGCTCTCGCTCGCGTTCGCCGCGCACGCGGCGTTGCTCGGCCGCTCGGGCCTCAGGCGGCTCGCGGAGACGAACATGGCCAACGCGCGCGCGATGGTCGAGGCGCTGCGGGGGGTGGCGGGCGTGCGGGTCCCGCTCTTCAGCGGCCCCTACTTCAACGAGGTCGTCGCGAAGCTCCCGTGCCCCGCGGCCCCGCTCGTCGACGCCTGCCTGGAGGACGGGGTGGTCGCGGGCCACCCGCTGGCGCGCGCGTTCCCGGAGGTCGGCGAGGCGGTGGCGCTTGCCGCCACGGAGCTCACGACGGCCGCCGGGGTCGAGCGGCTCGTGCGGTCGCTGAAGGTCCGCATCCCGCTTGCGGCGCACGCGCCGACCGCGGCGGCGGCCGGGGTTCCGGCCAAGGGGGGCGCCCCATGACGGCGGGCCCGGCGTTCCGGCAGGCGAGCTATGACGAGCCGCTGCTCAACGAGCTCGAGGAGTCGCGGTCGGACGCGTGGACGGGCCGGCCGCTCAAGGAGTTCAAGCCGGCCTGGATCCCGGCCGCCCTCGCGCGCACGACGCCGCTCACCCTGCCCGACGTCTCGGAGCCGCGGGTCGTGCGCCACTTCACGCGGCTAGCGCAGATGAACTTCGGGATCGACTCCGGTCCCTACCCGCTCGGGTCGTGCACGATGAAGTACAACCCCAAGCTCAACGAGGACGTCGCGGCGATGCCGAAGTTCGCGCGGCTCCACCCAGGCGCCCCGGCGGCCGCATCCCAGGGGATGCTCGAGGTGATGCACCGCCTCCAGGAATGGCTCGGGGCCATCTCGGGGATGCACGAGGTCACGCTGCAGCCGGCCGCCGGAGCCCAGGGGGAGTGGACGTCGATGCTCATCACGCGCGCGTACCACGCGTCGCGCGGCGAGGCGCACCGGACCGAGGTCGTCGTCCCCGACTCGGCGCACGGCACGAACCCCGCCTCCGCGGCCATGGCCGGGTTCGATGTGGTCGAGATCAAGTCGAAGGACGGGGGCGTGGACCTCGACGCGCTGCGCGCGGCCGTGTCGAGGGAGCGCACGGCCGCATTCATGATCACGAACCCCTCGACGCTCGGGCTCTTCGAGCGCAAGATCGAGGAGATCGCGCGCATCGTCCACGACGCCGGAGCGTTGCTCTACTACGACGGCGCGAACTTCAACGCGATCCTCGGCAAGACCAACCCCGGGAAGATGGGCTTCGACATGGTGCACTTCAACCTCCACAAGACGTTCTCCACCCCGCACGGCGGGGGCGGCCCGGGCGCCGGCCCGGTGGGGGTCGTCAAGGAGCTGGCGCCGTTCCTCCCGGTGCCGATCGTGGCCAAGCGGGACGGCCGCTTCGTCCTCGACCACGACCGCCCGCAGTCCATCGGCCGGGTGAAGGGGTGGTGGGGGAACGCTGGGATGTTCGTGCGCGCCTACGCCTACATCCGCCTGTTCGGCCGCGACGGGCTCACGGAGAACACGGAGGTCGCCGTGCTCAACGCCAACTACGTGCACCACCGCCTGAAGGGCGTCTACACGACGGACATCCAGCCCGACGTGCCGCGCAAGCACGAGACGGTGCTCTCGGCCGCCAAGCTCCGCGACGAGCGCGGGATCCGGGCGGCGGACATCGCCAAGCGCCTGCTGGACTACGGCGTCCACGCGCCCACGGTGTACTTCCCCCTCATCGTTGAGGAGGCGCTCATGATCGAGCCCACGGAGACGGAGACCAGGGAGGCGCTCGACGCGGTCTGCGACGCGCTGCTCGCGATCGCCAAGGAGGAACCCGAACTCGTGAAGAGCGCGCCCCACAACGCGGCCGTGTCGCGCGTGGACGAGGTGGAGGCGGCGCGGCGGCCGGTGCTGACGTGGAGGGACATGTGAGGATCGGGCCGGGCCGGCGGCAAATCCTTGTTGCGCCAGCAGCGGCTCGATCCTGGCCGCCCTCAAGCTGCCCGGTTGGGATAGCCTCAACGGAGGACGCGCACCGGTGGCCTTGGCGTGTCGCAACCGACTGAAGAGATCCGGCTTTCAGCAGAGCTACATTATCGCGATGAGCTCGAAGCGCTCGCCGCCGTCGACAGTTTCCCGAAGCCGCCGGGTTGGCTCCTCTCGCCGCGCTTGGTAGAGGTCTACATCCTTGGCTGCAGGGACAAGGTGAGGGGGCCCAAGGGGACCATCAGCATCCCGCCCAAGTACGTCGGCTCGCGGTCCCTGTGCAGGTGGCCATCGCGACGCTCGCTTCCGACCGCGCGCCGCTGCTCGTCGGCGAGCCCGGCACGGCCAAGAGCCGGCTCTCCGAGCACTTGTCAGCCGCGATCTCGGGGACTTCCCAACTCCTCGTCCAGGGGACGAGCGGGACGACCGAAGACCAGATCAAGCACTCCTGGAGATACGCGATGCCCGTCGCCAAGGGCCCCATCCCCGAGGCGCTCGTCCCGTCGCCCCTCGGCGGGGCGCCCCGCCCCGCGCGCTGGCTCCACCCGCGGTTCGCGCGCAGCAAGGTACATACCGGATGGCATGCCGTCAGAAGGCGGAGCCCCGCCGAGGGGCCCGTGGAGGGGTTCTCGTTGCACCGAAGAATTGCCGGACTGCTCGTAATGTCAATCGCCCTGACGTCCGCCGTGCCGCTGCTTGCCGGCCCGGCCTCGGCCACCAACCATGATGGCTGGTCGGCGCCCATGGAGCTCGACAGCGCCGCCTCATGGCTCAACGGCGGACCGCTGAGGCCGCAGGTCGCCGTCTCCGCGGACGGGCACGCCGCCGCCGCGTGGACACAGTACGACGACTCCGTCAGCCTCGAGTACGTCGAGTACGCCGTCTTTGACCCCGCCACGGGCTGGGGCCCGACCCAGGCGCTTACCAACATCTTCGGCAACGTGAACGGCCCGTCCGTCGTCGCGCTGCCCAACGGCTCCTTCTATATGGCCTATGCCACGGAGGGTTTCCTGTGGCCTGCCATCGGGGGCGCCATGTGGGTACCCGGCTCCGGGTGGTCGCACTTCGCAACGGTCAGCGTCGGGCTCACCCCCACCGCCAACGAGGCGCCGGTCCTCGCCGCCGGCAGCGCCGGCAACCTCTTCGCCGTCTGGCTCAGCGACGACGGCACCGATGTCAACCTCACGGCCAACCGGTTCACCCCCGCCGACGGCTGGGGGACCCCCGTCACCATCGAGTCACTGCCCGCCACGCCCTTCGCGCACCAGGTCGCCGCCGATGACTCCGGCAACGCGATCGCCGTCTGGCTCCAGAGCGACGGGTCCGTCCAGCGCGCCTACGCCAACCGCTTCGTCGTCGGGTCGGGCTGGGGCGGCTCCGGGACCCTCATCGACAACGGCGCGACCACCGCCTCGCGCGTCGGCGTGGCCGCCACGGGCGGCGGCGACGCCGTGGCCGTCTTCGCCCAGCACGACGGCACCGCCTACCGCGTCTACTCCAACGGCTTCACGGCCGGTGCCGGGTGGGGCGGGGCCGAGGCCCTCTCCCTGCCGGCCGGCCCATACCACGCCACCGATTCCGACGTGGCCGCCTCCGCGTCGGGGGTCGTCGCGGCCGCGTGGCTGGCCGACACCCCGACCTACCAGGACGTCCACGTGGCCACCTACACCGCCGCCGAGGGCTGGTCGACCGTCCACAACCTCACACAAGACCTCGACGCCAGCTTGCCCCCGCGCATCGGCGTCTCGGGGTCGGGCACCGTCCACGTCCTCTTCAGCGCGTGGCCCGGCGGCGGCGCCACGAACTTCCTCCCCCGCGCCGCCAGCTGGACGAGCGACGGAGGGTGGACGGCCTCGGCGGCCCTCACGACCCACTCCGGCACCCTGGGGCCCGTCACCTGCTCCACGGGCGAGGCCTGCGCCGCCTTCGTCCACCTCTCGCGGGGCGGCTACAGTGCCCCCAGCGCCGCCCTCTACACGCCGCCCGACGCCACGGCGCCTGCCCTCACCGTGACGGCGCCGGCCGAGGGCGCCTCGACGGGCGAGTCGACCGTGGTTGTGAGCGGCACGACCGAGGTCGGGGCCACCGTGGTCGTCGGCGGGGCGGTCGCCCACGTCGCGGCCTCGGGGGACTTCTCGGTCCGCGTCGCACTTGAGCCGGGGGCCAACACGATACACATCAGCGCGACCGACGCGGCCGGAAACAGCGCCGGCACGACGCGCACGGTCACTTACAACGATCCCACCGCGGCACTCGAAGAGGAGCTCGAACAAGTTCACGGCCAGGTCGACGCCGTTGCCGGGGACCTCGTCACGGCGCGTGCCGAGCTGAACACCACGATTGCGGCCGCCCGGACGGCCCAGGACGCCTCCCACGCCGCCCAGCAGACCGAGATCTCCGCGGCCGGCGCCTCGGCCGGCACCGCCATGCTCGTCGGCCTGCTGGGCCTCCTGCTGGCGGCCGCGGCCCTCGGGCTCGGCTTCATGATGGGCCGGCGCGGGTCGGGCGGTGGGAGTGGCTCCATGCCCTCGAGCAGCCCCCCTGCGCGCAGCGAGCCGGCCGGCGCCGCCCCCGGGGGCGACACGCCCAAGGCGTCCTGAGCGGGCCCCGGCCCGGGCGCCCCCGGGGGATCAAGGACGTAGGCCCTGACGTAAGCCGGGGCTGACCGGGCCGCGCGCTCGCCTTGCAGGCCCACGCGTGCGCCGCACCTTGAGAGGTCGGCCCCCCATCCACCCTTATATTCCCCGCGGCCAAGGGGGTGGCGTGCCCATGACCGAACCCATGGCCCTTGAGTTCGCCCGGGTGGAGTCGCCACTGGGGGTCGTCATCGTGGCCGGTGACCGCCACCGCATCCGAGGCGTGTGGTTCGGGGGGCCTCTGGCCAGGGGGCCGCTGCCCGTCGGAGGCTCGGGCACCGGCCCGGTCGCCGAGGCGGCCAGGCAACTTGGGCAGTACTTCCACACGCGGAGGACGACGTTCGGCCTGCCGCTCGCGCCCTCTGGCACGCCGTTCCAGCGGCGCGTGTGGGACGAGTTGCGGGAGGTCCCCTACGGGGAGACCGTCTCCTACGGCGAGCTCGCCCGCCGGATCGGCCAACCCACCGCGTCCCGCGCCGTGGGCGCGGCCAACGGCGCCAACCCGATCCCCATCATCATCCCGTGCCACCGCGCGATCGGCGCGGACGGGAGCATGACTGGCTACGGCGGCGGCGTCGAGAGAAAGCGGGCGCTGCTCACGCTGGAGCGAGGCCATGCCTGACTGGCCGTATCCCGTTAAGCGTCGAGCTTCCTCTGCCCGGGCCATGGCACCATTATATCATGAGCCGGCCGATCGCGGGCCCATGCTGCGCCCCTCCCACGTTCGGCCCCTTGCCTTCGCCCTGGTCGTATCGATGTTTCTCGGCCTCGTGCCGTTGGCGACGCCCGCGTTGGCGGCCGAACCTGCGGTCCCGACGCTGGCCGGCGTCTGGCAGACCAGCGACGGCGCCTACTTCCGCATCACGCAGGAGACCGGGGGGACCGCCATCGACTCGTATATGGGACCCGACGACCCCTGCTCGGGTGGCCCGCGCGATTACGTCATCAAGGGGACATTGGACGGGGAGGCGCTTACGGGAACCGTCCAGCGCTGCGACGACCTCGACCACCCGCTGGTGGTCAACTGCGGGCTCGAGCCGTTGTGGGAGACGACATTCACCGCCAACGTCTCGGCGCTCGAGATCGCAGGCGAATACGTGGGAGAGTACTACGAGTACGACTATGACTCCGGCGGGAACATCACGGGCTGCACGCTCACCGACAACCCGATCAACGACCTCTCTTTCTACCGCGTCGACTGCTGGGTCTTGAGCTTCGAGGAGCTTGCCGAGGAATACATGGAGGTCGAGGCCGACCGGCCCGAGGCGGTCGAGATCGCCGAGCAGTTCGAGGCGGGCGCGCGCCTCTTCTGGACGGAAGGCCAGAGGGCCCCCGGAGGGTTGAAGGAGCAGGTTGACCGCTTCGCCGCGGACCTGCGCAACCGCAGCTACACGGTCAGCATCAACTCCGCGTACCGGCCGCTCCTCTACCAGGCGCACTTTGCCGACATGCGCCACTGCGCGCTCGAGCTCCTCCTGTTGGTGACGGAACACCCCGAGGTCGCGGACCTCGTTGCTCCCACCGCCTTGCAACTCGTGCAGGAGATGAACAGCCACAGGCTGAAGCACCAGCCGTACAACGCCTCGGGGCTGACCTTCCCCGTGCCGTTCGTCTGCAAGAACCTGCCGCTTACCAACTGCCCGCACGTCAACGAGCGGGCGGCGGACATGTCGATCTCGCCGGACAACCGCACCATCGACTTCATCGGCGCCCTCTACGGCCTGTGCAGGCCATACGTGCACGCCTCCACGCCGGACAAGCCGCACTGGGACACCGTGGGGCCCAACCCCTACGGGGTAGCCAAGTGCCATGAGCTGGCAACGGGGCACTCCCACGGCTCCGTGAACGTCCAAGGCAACTCCCCCGTGGACCTCCTGCTCGCCGACTCCGCGGGGATGCGCGTGGGGTTCGACCCCGATTCCGGGGAGGCTGTGAACGACTTCGGGCCCGAGGGGGCGTCCTACTCCGGGCCGGGGACGGAGCCGCAAGTGATCCAAATTCACTCTGGCAGCCTCCTCGTGGGGGCCTACACCGTGACGGGTGTGGGCACAGGCGCCGGGAGCTACTCGATCACGGCCGAGGTGGTATCCGAGTACGGCAACACCCTCTCGCAGGCTTCCGTCCAGGGGCAGGCGATGGCGGGCGAGCCGATCGAGGGGCTGTCGGTCGACGTCGCGGCGGACTATGCGCCGCCCAGCGCCATCCTGCAAACCACGCGCACCGCGGGCCCCGGCGGCTCGACCCACTACACCGTCGACAAGGGCACGGGGGCGCAGACGGTGGCCGTTAGCGGCGGTGGGATCACCGACCTCGTCGTGGGCGCGGATGTCGACGCGATCGGCATGACGACCGACGGTTCGGGCGGGACCGCCACCGTGGAAGTCCCGTCCGCGCTCATCGGCGGTGACCTCACCGTGCACGCGGACGGCGTTGTCCTGACGGCCTCCCGCACGGCGACGGCCTCCGGCGCCTCGGTGACGTTCGACGTCCCCCCCGGCACCTTCCTCGTGACGTTGGGTGGGAGCGCCCCGGCGGCGGGAGCGCCCTCGCCCGCAGGCGGGGGCGACTTCCCGTGGATGCTCGTGGTGGGCGGGGCAGCGGCGGCCGGCGCCGCGGCCGCCGCCGTCATCGTGTGGCGAAGGCGCCAGCTGCAGTGAGGCGTCAGGCGGCGCGCTTGGCGGCCGGCGTCCCCTCCGCCGTCTCCACGACCACGTCCAGGAACCGGTGCAGGTGCTCGGCGAGCATCGGGTTGTCGATGTACCCGCAAGCCTCGAGGTCCGGCGATGCGATGAGCGCCTGGCGCCGGTCGGCCACGACGTCCGTCGCGATGAGCCGCTGGCGCCGCACGAGGCGCACGCGGTCGGCCGTTCCGCTCGGGACCGCCGCCCCCATGTCCGTGATCAGCATGACGTCCGCGCCGCGCTTGGCGGCGTCGACGAGCAGGCGGTCGATGTGCTCGCGCAGGACGCCGTAGGCCGGCGTGGAGATCCACACGGACTCGGAGGCCGTCTTCACCATCTCCGCGATTTTCTGCACCACCCGGTCGCGCCCCGTGATCGTGAAGATGAGCTGGGGCAGCCCCCGCTGCGACGAGAGCTCGTGCAGGAACTGCAGCTTCGTGAAGGTCTCGTCCAACTCCGACACGACGCGCTTCTGGACCACGTCCGGGGGGTTCGCGCGGAACGTCTGCGGGCGCCCCTCCGTCGAGGTCACGAACCCCTTGCGCTCGAGCGCTTGCAGCACCTTGTACGCGGACGTCCGGGGGATCTCGGCGGCGTTCGAGACGATCTCCGCCGTCCCCACGCCGATCCCGATGAGCGCAATGTACGCGCGGGCCTCGTAGGTCGTGAGCCCGATGAACTCGAGGCGGCGGGTGGCCTCCTCGAGCTCCTGCTGCAGGTCGATGTTCAGCGACTTGAGGTCAATCCCAAATCCTGCAAGATGCTGGGACAACTCTCTGGCTGAAACCATTTTGGTCGCTCCGTCGAGGGAATTGTTTGCTGCGGCGCTACAAAATTCTTATATGACCCCCCTGATAAAAACCCTGCTCACCCCGCCCCGGTCCAGCGCCTCTACGGCACGGGCGGGGCGGCAACGGGGGGGAGGCGGAACCCATGCGGCAAGTCGACCGGGACACATGCATGCACTGCTCCGCCTGCGTCGGCACGTGCCCGTTCGACGCGATCACCCTCTTCGACATGCACATCGTGTTCAACGAGAAGTGCGTGGACTGCGGGATGTGCGACCGGGTCTGCCCCGTCGGGGCGATCACGCCGATCCCGGGGACCGAGCGCCTGAAGGCGAAGGTCCGGGCGGCCGCGTGAGGAGGTTACCCCGTGGAGACGATGGAGCGGCACAGCTATGATGTGGTGGTCGTGGGCGGCGGCCCGGGCGGCGCGTGCGCCGCACGCGAAGCTGCCAAGGCGGGCCTGAAGACGCTCCTCGTCGAGAAGCGGCAGGAGATCGGGACGCCCGTGCGCTGCGGCGAGGGGATCGCCACCGCGTGGCTCGACCAGATCGGGGTGCAGCCCGGGAAGGAGTGGATCGCCAACGAGGTGGACGGCGCCCGGATCTTCGCGCCCAACGAGCAGTACATCACGCTCGACGCGGCCCAGGCGGGCAACGAGACGGGGTTCGTCGTCGAGCGCGACCTCTTCGACAAGTTCCTCGCGCGCGAGGCGATCAAGGCCGGCGCCGACATGTGGGTCAAGACGAACGCGCTCGGCCTCGTGATGGAGGGCGGCGTCCCGGTGGGCGTGCACGCGCGCAAGCTCAACAAGGACGTCGAGATCCGCGCGCCGGTCATCATCGCAGCCGACGGGTTCGAGTCGCGCGTCGGGCTATGGGCCGGGATCAAGACGCAGCTCAAGCCGAAGGACATCGAGGCTTGCCTGCAGTACCGGCTGGTCGGGGTGGACTGCGACCCGCGCTACAACGACTTCTACATCGGCTCGAACCACGCGCCGAAGGGCTACCTCTGGGTGTTCCCCAAGGGCGAGGGGGAGGCCAACGTCGGCATCGGCGTGTCGCTCGCGGCCTCGCCAGGGCTTGCCACGGCCAAGAACTGTCTGGACGCGTGGATCAAGCGGCACCCGGGGTACGCCAAGGGCAAGTCGATCGAGGACGTGGCGGGCGCCGTGTCGGTGAGCCAGCCGCTGAAGCGGACGGTTGCCGACGGCGTCATGCTCGTGGGCGACGCCGCGCGGCTCGTGGACCCCCTGACAGGGGGCGGGGTGGCAAACGCCTGCGTGTCGGGCATGTACGCCGGGAAAGCCGCGAAACTCGCCCACGACGCGCACGACTTTACGGCGACGTTCCTCCAGTGCTACGAGAAGATGTGGCGGGACGAGCTCGAGGAGCAGCTGATGCGCAACTACATGGCGAAGGAGACGCTCTCCAAGCTGTCGGACGACCAGCTGAACAAGATCGTGGACGCGCTGCAGGACGTGCGCATCGACAAGGTGACGACCCTCGAGATCCTGAAGGCCGTGCAGGCCAAGTACCCGGAGATCGTCAAAGAGTTCGAGGCGATGCTCGCGGCTTGAGCAGAGAGCGGGCGCCCGGCGGGGCCGGGCGGGGCGCGGGCCGGGTGCGGCTCGTGGAGTGGGTCACGGGCCAGTGCGACCCCCGCAAGTGCACGGGCCGCAAGATCATCCGGAGAGGCCTGGCGGAGGGCGCCTCGTCGGCGCGCGCCCTCCCACGGGGCGCCGTGGTGCTCGACCCGCGCGCCGAGGTGGCGCTCTCTCCGGCGGACGGACGGGCCGCGCGCAGCTCCGGGCTCGTGGCCCTGGATTGCTCGTGGGCCCGCGTGGAGGAGTCGTACGGGCGCGCGCCGCTCGGGAAGGTGGGCCCGGCGCGCGCGCTGCCGTTCCTCCTCGCGGCCAACCCGCTCCACTGGGGGCGCGCCATGGAACTCACGACCATGGAGGCGTTCGCCGCGGCGCTGTGGATCCTGGGGGAGGCCGGCCAGGCGCGGGAACTCCTGGGGTCCTACACGTGGGGCGAGCAGTTCCTCGTCCTCAACGCGGAGCCGCTCAAGGCGTACGCCGCATGCCGCACGAGCAGCGAGGTTGTGGCCGCGCAGGCGGAGTTCGGGGGCGTCCGCGAGGAAGGGTGAGGCGGTTCACCTCACTCCGGCACGTGCCCGAAGACCCACCGGTCGGCGAGCGCCGCGGCCACGAGCAGGCCCCCGGCTGCCGCGGCCCCCACGAAGGCGGGCGCGAAGCGCGCCATCGAGTCGTCGACGTGGGCGGCGACCACCTCTGCCCGGATGGCGAGGACGCCATGCCCCTGGTCGTACACGTGGCCGTACACCGCCGCGAAGTCGCCGCGCCAGTAGTCGCCGCCATGGGGGCCGCGCTTGAGGACCGCAAGGGAATCCGTATCGACGAATAGTGTCCCGCTCGGGTCCTGCACGGAGAACGGGACGACCGCGGCGTGCGTGTCGGAAAGCCCAAGGCCCACCTGCTCCTCGGACCAGTCGATGGCGACGAGGCACGAGCAGTCGATGAGCCCCCACACCTTGACGGCGTCGCCGGGCTCCGCGTCGCCGATCCGCGTCGTGGGCGCGCCCGCAAAGGGCACCTCCGGGAGGAGGAGCCCGTAGGCGAGCAGGCCGCCCCCCGCGAGGAAGCTCCCTGCCACGCCCACGAGGAACTGGCGGCGCCGCCGGCTCTCCGCGTAGGGGGAGAACATCCAGCGAAGGAAGGGCACCAAGGCGTCCCAAGAGCGCCCCATCGCCGGGCCCCCTCAGAACCCGAGGCGCCTGCCGGCCGCCTCAGCGGCGGCCACCGCCGCCCCGGAACGCACGAGGGCCGCGCCCGCCTCCAGGTCGGGTGCAAGCGGCCGGTCGCGCTTCAGCGGGCGGACGCGGGCGCGCACCGCCGCCAGCGCGCCTGCGGACCCGTCGCCCGGGCGCCCGCCGTGGAGCTCGAGGCCTTCGGCCGCGAGCAGGAGCGCGATGCCGGCCACCTGCGTCGCGTTGTCCACCACCGCGCGCGCCTTGCGCGCGGCGATCGTGCCCATGGAGTTGTGGTCCTCCTGGCCCGCCGATGTCGGGATGGAGTCCACGGAGGCCGGGTGCGCGAGCGACTTGTTCTCGGACACGAGGGCGGCCGCCGTGTACTGCGCGATCATCCACCCCGAGTGGAGGCCGGGCTCGCGCGCCAGGAACCGCGGCAGCCCCCCCTCATCGCCCGACACGAGGCGGGCGACGGTACGCTCCAGGAGGCTCGCGACCTCCGCGGTGGCGATCGCGAGGAAGTCCATCGCGAGCGCGACCGGCTGGCCGTGGAAGTTCCCGCCGGAGAGGACGGCCCCGTCGGCGGGGAAGACGAGCGGGTTGTCCGTCGCCGAGTTCACCTCGACCTCGAGGACCCGCCGGACGTACCGCATCGCGTCGAGCGAGGCCCCGAGCACCTGGGGCATCGCGCGCGTCGAGTAGGGGTCCTGCACCTTGTCGCAGGCCTCGTGGCCCCTCACCTGCTCGCTCCCGCGGGTCATGCGGGCGACACCCGCTGCGACCGCGGAGGCTCCGGCGTGCGGGCGCGACGCGTGGATGCGCGCGTCGAAGGGCGCCAGGGAGGAGTCCGTGCACTCGAGGGCCATCGCGCCCGCCACGGCCGCGGCCCGCAGGACGCGCTCGGCGTCGAGCAGCGCGAGGACGCCGTCGGCCGTCATGGCCTGCGTGCCGTTGACGAGCGAAATCCCCTCCTTCTCGCGCAGGGCGTAGGGCGCAATCCCCGCGGCCCGGAGGGCCCGCCTTGCGGAGGTGACCCGCCCCCGGAAGAGCACGTCCCCCTCCCCGATGAGCGCGAGGGCCACGTGGGCAAGCGGTGCGAGGTCCCCGGAGGACCCGACGGACCCCTGGGAGGGGACGACCGGCGTGATGCCTGCATTGGCCACCCGGAGGATCTGCCGCACGAGCCCCAGCGTGACCCCGGAGTTGCCCTTCGCGAAGGAATTGGCGCGGAGCAGGAGGATGGCCCGGACGACGTCGGGCGGGAAAGGTTCCCCCACGCCCGCGGCGTGCGACCGAACCAGGTTCACCTGTAGCGCACGCAGCCTTGCGCGCGGGATCCGGACATTCTTCAGGTCGCCGAAGCCCGTATTGAGGCCGTAGATTGTCTCGCCGGACGCCAGGCGCGTCTCGACGGCCCGCCGCGCCCGCCGGATGCGGGAGATCGCCGCGGGGGGGAGCGAAACGCGTGCACCGTCCCGCGCGACGGCCTCGACGTCCTCGAGCGCGAGCCGCGTCCCGCTCACCTCGACGACAACCATGCGCGGGCTCCTCTCCCTGACCTACGCTGCCCGATCCGGGCGGGTAGCCTAAAAGCTTCCCGCGTGGCGCCCCGCGCGCGGTCAAGGCGGCCCCCTGGCGGGGGGAGGCGCGCCCGTCTCCCAAGGACTGTGGGATGGCCCCCAACGTTTATGGCTGGAACTCGGGTCTTTCGGCCGGGTCATCCGGATGGAGACCACCCCCAAGGGCGACCGCACGAGCCACCGGCACGCGATCCTCGCCATCGCGGCCGTCCTGTCGCTGCTGGCGCTCACCTCGCCACCCGCGTCGGCCGCCCAGGACCTCTCCAAGATCGAGTTCACCCTGCCGGACTTCGGCGAGGACGTCAACGAGGGGCTGTCCATCAACCGCTCGGCCCTCCACCCGGAGATCGACATCGTGGAGGTCTCCTCCTCGGTCGAGGAGTCCCACGTCGTCTTCTCCATGCGGCTGCGCGGCGCCGTCGTGGCGGACAACGAGTCGTACGAGTATTCGTGGGGGGTCTGCCTCGAAGTCGTGGACTGGAACACGCCGCTCCCCTGCTCGGACGTGCGCGTCCTCTTCACCAACGGCAACGCGACGCTCGAGGAGTCCGGCGCCCCTGCCGACATCACCGTCGTCGCGTCCTCGGGCACGACCCTCCGGGTAGCGGCCCCCCTCGCGCTGTTCGCGAACTTCACGACCGGGTGGCAGCTCGAAGGGAACACGCTCCTCACGGAAGGCGGGTTCTGGACCGACACGGCGGCGCTCGCGGTCGGCAACGGGGAGCTCATCCCCGGGGACGTGTCCGCGGAGGTGTCGGCCTACGCCACGCCCACGGCCTCCATCAGCTCGGCGGAGGTGCGCGGCGGGGGCGACCACTACCGGCTCACCGTCGAGGGGACCACCGCGGGGCCCGTGGAGCACCTCCTCGTGGGCCTCGGCGAACGCGCGGAGGCCGGGGGGTTCGAGCTGTGGTCGTGGGCCGGCTGGTGGGTGGAGCAGGGTGCCGCCGAGATGGACACGAACGTGACGCTGCAGCAGGTCGGCGGCGGTTGGGCCTCCTGGCGGTTCACGTACGACTACGACCCCGTTGCCTACACGTCGGGCATTGTGGAGAACGCCACCATCGAGGTGCGCGCCGTGGCGGCCGACGGGTCGTGGGGGCACGACAGCCAGGCGTGTGCCTGCGGGAACTCGACCGGTCCGATCCCGGCCGACGGGACCCCGGACGGCGGCGGCGGCGGCGGGACGGAGCCTGGCGGCTTCCTCCCGGGGTTCGAGGGCGCGGCGGCCGTGGCGGTCATGGTGACGGCTTCCGTCCTCATGGCGGCGCGCCGGCGGCGCCTCGCGTAGGCGTCACGCCCGCTGGAACGTCATCCGCCCCCAGCGGCCATCGATGAGGCCGAAGAGGAGGAAGGTGGAGAGCGCCATCGCGCCGCTGATGATCCCGATCCACTGGAGCGCGAGGCCGGGGAAGAGATCGTAGCCGAGCGACAGGAAGGCGATGGCGAGCAGCGGTGGGATGGTGAGCAGCCCGAAGCGCGCGATCATCGGGCCGCTGAGGAGGTACGTGTTCGTGCGAAGGCCCGTGAGGTAGGCCGTGGCCACGACGGTGTACGCCGAGGTGGCGAAGGCGACCGGCAGCGCGAGCCCGATCTTCCACGGCTCGCCGTTCACGTACGCCATCGCGACGACGAAGCCGGCCGTGATCCCGATCGTGACGATGAAGAACACGATGAGCTTGGCCTTGACGACGCGCGGGACGGTGACGGGCAGCGTGTCGTAGTACTCCGTGATGTCGATGTGGTTGAGCCACGAGTAGATCATGACGCCGAAGAAGCCGACGTTGCCGGCGTAGAAGACCGTGTCGAACCGGAGCGACACGCCGAGCGCGTTGTTGAGGAACCAGATCGAAAACGAAAGGAAGACGAGCGGGACCGCGAAGGAGAAGACCATCTTCGACAGCGCGTGCGAGCGCCTCAGGTCGATCCACTCCTTCGCGACGAAGGGGGCGTATCGCCCGAGCCGGGCGAACCGCTTGGAGGAAGCCTGGAAGACGTCGTCGAAGCGCGTCTCGGCGGACTCGAAGGTCTCGCGGATGAGGTGGGTGGCCCCCCAGGAGAAGGCGACGATGAGCGCCGCGGCGGCGACGAGCGCGAGCGGGTCCTTCGTGAGCTGGAAGGCGACGGAGGGCATCAGGAGGCCGATGGGGACGAGCTCCGTGGTGCCCGCGAGGACGAGCAACGCGATGAACGCGAGCGCGAGCGCGTTGAAGAGGCGCCGCGACCGGAGGTAGAGGGCGGAGAACGCGTAGGCGAGCGCGAGCCCGTAGGAGAACGTGAGCACCATGGCGAGGAAGAGGAGCGCGACGGACGTGAGGGGGTACGGGGCGAACGGAGTGGCAAGCGCCAGGCCGACGGCCACGGGGGCCAGCGTGAACGCGTAGTAGTAGAGCGCGTCCTTCACGTAGAAGGCGGCGATGGTCGTCTTGAACTGCACGGGAAGCGTGGTCGGGGCGGCGATGAGGAAGTTGACGTTCCCGAACCGGCGGTCGACGAGCTCCTTGCCCAGGAACGCGAACGCGCCGGTGGAGAGCCCGTAGAGGAGGAGCGCGAAGTGCAGCGTGAGGAGGAGCTGCGGGAGCGGCGACGCGGCGACCAGGCGGTCGTGGAAGAACCCCGCGAGGAACGACGAGAAGAGCAGCACGATGGGGAACTCGTAGAACGCGAGCTTCGAGGTGAAGTTGCTCTGGTAGCGGGCCTCCTCGCGCATCATGAGGGCGATGAGGTGCCCGAACTCCCTCACCTGGCCCGCGCGGCCCCCCCCTTCGTCTCGATGAGGTCGAGGAAGACGTCGGAGAGGTCCAACCCGTTGCCGCGGAACGAGGCGATGGGGCCCCCCGCGAGCACCCGCCCGCGGTCGAGCACGAGGACGTCCGTGCAGACCTTCTCGGCGATCTCGAGGATGTGCGAGCACATGAAGACGGAGCCGCCGGCCTTCACGTAGTCCGACAGCCAGTCGCGCACGCGCCGCTGGTAGATGGGGTCGAGGTTGATGAACGGCTCGTCGACGAAGAGCAGCGGCGGCCGGTGGATGAATGCGGAGGCGAGCATGACCTTCTGCCGCATCCCCTTGCTCATGTCCTTACAGACGGTGTCCTTCTTCTCGGTGAGGTCGAAGAACTCCAGCCACTGCTCTACGCGGCCGGCGGCGTCCTCGATCCCGCGCAGGCGGCAGACGAACTCCAGGTACTCGATGCCTGTGAGGAACGACGGGGGCGACTCGGACTCGGGGACGATCCCGACGCCGTGCTTGAGCAGCAGCGTCTGGCGGCCGGGCGTGTAGCCGAGGACCTGGGCGCTCCCGGCGGTGGGCTCGAGCTGGCCCGTGAGGATCTTGAGGAGCGTGGACTTGCCGGCGCCATTCGGCCCGAAGCACCCGAAGAACGCCCCGCGGGGGACGCGGAAGGAGACGCCGGCGAGCGCGACCTCCTGCGTGTAGTGCTTCGTGAGCCCCTCGACGGTGATGATGGGGTCGGGCAGCGACTCGGGGCCCCGCGGCGCGCCGGCCGCGCCTGGCAGGTAGGCCATGGGCCGGCGAGCCCCGGTAGGGGTGATATACGTTCCCTACTCGGGGCTGGCGGCTGAGAAGCGCCGCTACCCGCCTAGCTCTGCTGGACACGCGCGGCGGGCGCGGCGCCGGGGCTCTCCTCGAGCACCTCGGCAAGCCGCGAGAGGATTTCCTCGTCGGAGGCGGACCGCGCCCGGCGGTAGGTGATCGCCGAGCTGAAGGCGGCGAGCGCCCCGATGGCGGCGAGCACGAGGGGCAGCAGCCCGAGGATCGCGTCGACGGCGGCGCCAAGCCACCCCGCGCCCCCGCTCGTGACCGCAAACCCGATGGGCGCGCCGCCGAGCGCGACGAAGGAGGCGCCCCCGAGCAGGATGGCGAACACGGAGAACCCGAGCGCGAGCATGATGCGGGTCTTGTTCGGGTCGAGGATGCGCTCGCCCTTCGTGGTGAGGCGGTAGTAGATCCACTTCCGCTCGGGGGTGTCGCGCAGGACGAGGCCGGCCTCCTGCAGGAGCTCGAGGTGCTTCATGACGCCGGGCTTGGAGATGCCGAGCCGCTCGGCGAGCTCAGTGAGCGTCATCTGGCGCTCGGCGAGCGCCCGGAGGATGGCGACCCGCGTTTCCGATGCAAGGGCACGGAAACTGGCTTGGTCCAGGGTCACCTTGGGCTCGAACACGGGGGCTTCCTCCAAACTTCAAGTACCATGGGAGGCCGCGCCATCTTAAGGTTTCGGAGATCGTTAACTCGGGGACTGCGTCCTTTCGGCCGCTCCCGCAAACGCCCTTAAGGCCCCCCCCCGTGGGGCGCTTGTGGAGGGCATGCTCCCGTTCCTTGCGGCCCTAGGGCTCGTCTTCCTCATGGAGCTCGGGGACAAGACGCAGCTTGCCACGATCTCGCTCGCGTCCCGCCACCCGTGGCGGCCCGTGCTCGTCGGAGCGGCGGGGGGCGAGGTCGCGGCGACGGCCTTGGGCGCGGCCCTGGGGGCCGTCATCGCGGCGGGGCTCGCGGGGGCGCTGCTCTACGTGAAGCTCGCGGGCGGGGGGCTGCTGCTCGCGCTTGGCGTGTGGGAGCTCCTCCGCGGCCACGAGGAGGAGCCGGGTGACGCGCGGGTCCCGGACGTGAAGGCGGGCGCAAGCGTGGCGGCCACCGCGTTCATGGTGATGTTCCTCGCGGAGATGGGGGACAAGACGCAGGTCGCGGTCATCGTCCTCTCGGGGAGCCAGGCGGCTCCGGTGTCGGTGCTGGCGGGCGCGTCCGTGGCGCTCGTCCTGATGTCGGTGGTCTCCGTGTTCGTCGGCGTGCAGCTAGCGCGGCGGCTAAAGGATGAGACCGTCCGTCGGGTGGCGGCGGCGCTGCTCATCGCGGGGGGGACGCTCGTGGTCGCCGAGGCGCTGCTCGGCGGGTGAGGGGGCCGGCTGGCGCTCAGAGCGCGCGCACGCCGTGCGGGTCGGGGGTCACGCGGAACGCCTTCCCGCCGGCCGCCTCCACCGCCTCGGCGCAGGCCGCCGGCCGGTCCGTGAGGGCGATCATGCACCCGCCGACCCCGGCCCCCGTGAGCTTGGCCCCGAGCGCGTGGGGCCGCGCGGCGGCGATGAGCCGCTCGAGCGCGGGGGACGAGACGCCGAGCGCCGCTAGGTGCTCCTGGTTCTCGTCCATGAGCGCCCCCACGGCCTTCCGGTCGCCCGCGGCGAGCGCCCCGCGCGCGCGCTCGACAAGCTGCCCAATCGACCGGATGCGCCCGCGCGCCTCGGGCGACGTTTCCATGAGACGCCGCACGCCCTCCACGAGTTCGCCCGTGTTCCCCTTCCTGCCCGTGAAGCCGAGGACGAAGTCCATCGGCGGGAACGGGAGGTCGTGGACGCACCAGCGCTTGCCATCCCGCTCGATGGTCCACAGGAGTCCGTCGGAGGCGCGCGGGGCGATGTACACCGCGCGGCCGTGGGCAGACACGGACGTGTCCGTCGGCGAGGCGCGCCCTTGCACCGCGTACTCCACCTCGAAGCTCGCGCGCGCGACCTCCTGCGCGTCGAGCCTTCCCCGCAGCAGGCGCAGCGCACCGACGGTGGCTACGGTGAGCGCCGCGCTCGACCCGAGCCCCGAGGAGGAGGGGAGCGTCGAGCGCGTCCGCAGCTCGAGGGGCCCGCGCTCGCCCCACTCGCGGTCCACCGCCTCCATGAAGTAGGCGTGGTGGCGGCGGTCGAGCGGGCGCCCGTCCACGCGCGTGGGCTCGCTCTGCGCCACCCGCGCGCCCACCTCGAAGTGCAGCGAGAGCGCCACGGCGATCGCGCCCTCGCCGTGGACGACCGCGTGCTCGCCGAACAGGATGGCCTTCCCCGGCGCGCGCACCGCGGCGGACTGCACCACGTGGCGCGGGACGCGCCGCGGCGCTCATGAAGTTTCGCGCGCCGCGCGCGCCCAACATCGCGCAAGGACGACCTCGCCCCGCAATCAGGAACGGTTAAATACGCACGCTTCGCTCAAACGGCTCCCTGGCCCTGCTGGCGGGCCTAGCCATTGGGAGGTCTGGCTCATCGTCGAATACGAGTTTGCCCGCCGGCGCTACGCCTGGTCGAAGCGGTTCAATTGGATCGCGATGTTCCTTGCCCTCGGCGTGGGCGTTTTCGTCATTTTCTATGGTTTCCTGACGTACCTCGACTGGCAGTGGCTCGACGAGCACTTCGGGGCGGGCGGGTCCACCCGTTGGACGCAGGACGTGGTCGGCGGTTTCCTCACAAGGGCCATCCTGTTATTCGCGGTCGGCGGCCTCGGCGTGGCCACGTTCGTGTTCGGGTTTCTGAAGGTGCGCAAGGCGCTCGACGACGACAACCAGGCGGCGATCAAGCGCTGGAGCTTCCTCACCGGGGTGGTCGCGGTGCTCCCGGGGGTGGGGCTCAGCGGCCTGCTCGAGCTGTTCATCTGGCGGGCGCACGCGAGCGAGCGCTTCACCATCTTCGGGCTGCTCGGAAGGGCGCCGGAGCCGCCGCCCGAGGCGCCGTCGCCGATGACGGTGGCGACCCAGCAGGCGGAGGCCGACGAGGCGCGGCGCAAGCAGGAGTACGCGGCGCTCTTCGGGGCCCCGCGGCCGGCCGCGGCCAACCCGCACTCCACGGCCTCTGCCTACGGGTCCGACTCCGGGTACGGGCAGCCGCAGCCGGCGGCGCAGCCGCAGGAGTATGCGCCGCCGTACGGCCCCCCCCAGGAGCCTTACGCGCCGGCGGAGGCGGTGCCGCCCGACGCGCCGGCCGCGGCGCCGGAGGCGCCGCCCGCCGCGTACCACGACCAGCCGAGCGGCGCGCCGATCTGCACGTGCGGGCGGCCGATGGAGTGGATTCAGGAGTACGGCCGCTACTACTGTTACACGGACGACCGTTACGAGGGCGAGGCGTAAGGTGGCCGGCGAATCGCCATCGGGCGGCGGCCCCCCCGGTTTGCAGGCCGAGCTCGGCCCGCGCCTATGGGGGCCCCCCCGGGAACTCGAGGCGCGCGCGGCGCGGGAGCGCAGGACCGACCGGACCAGGGCGCTCCTGCTCTACGCGGGGGCGCTTGCGGCCGTCGTGGGCGCAGCGGTGACCGCGGCGCCGGGCAGCTACGGCTCCTCGACAGGCCTCTCGGCCGCGGGAGGCCTCCTCGCGCTGGCGGGCACGTGGCTGCTCTACCGCGCGGGCCGGCACGAAGGGGTGTCCCTCGGGGTCTTCGAGGGGGGCGTGCTCCTCCCCAGTTCGTTCGAAAGCGTCCCGGGGCTTTCGACCATGGGCGGGCCGGTCTTCATCCGGCGCGAGGAGGTCGACCGCGTGGAGGACATGCGGTCGGGGGAGGACCGCGCGATCGTTGTGTGGTCGAAGGCCGGCCGTTCGGGCCTGCTGTCCGGGCGGCTGGAGGGGGGAACGATGACACCCGCGAAGTCCGGCGCGATCCTCGACGACTTTAGCGCCGCCCTGCGCCGGTGGGCCCCGGACCTCCCGATACGCGCGGGCAGGAAGGCCGACGAAGAGGAGTGAATCGACAACGATGCCGGATTCCGGATCGCAGCGCTACCTGTTTGTCCCAAGACGTCCCGAGGGAGGGGTTCGTCACGGAGACGGTGGCGATGCGACGGGTCCGGGGACAACGGGCATCGCCGCCTAAATAAGCCCGGGCTGCTCTCGGCCGCCCGAGGCCTCCAGTGGGCGCCCGCATCGACGTCGTGGACAACGGCGGCCAGTGGACGCACCGCGAGTGGCGGGTCTTGCGCGACCTCGGCGCGAAGACCAAGATCATCGCGAACACGACGGAGCCCTCGGCGGTCGATGCCGACGCGCTCCTCCTGTCGGGCGGCGCCCCCTCGATCGGGACGGAGGTCGCCAAGCTTGGCAACTGCGGGCGCTTCGTCGACGAGCTCGACATCCCCATCTACGGGATCTGCGTGGGCGCGCAGTACCTGGCGGTGCACTTCGGCGGGAAGGCGCACGCCGCCACGAAGGGCGGCGAGTTCGGGAAGGCGCACCTCATCGTGGACGCGCCCGACCGGCTCTTCGAGGGGCTCCCCAACGAGTTCGTGGTGTGGCAGTCGCACAACGACGAGATCCACGACCTGCCGGCGCAGTTCACGTCGCTCGCCCACTCCGAGCACTGCACCCACCAGGCGATCGCGCACAAGACGCGGCCGCTCTTCGGGACGCAGTTCCACCCGGAGGTGGAGCACACCGAGCACGGGTACGACATCATGGGGAACTTCGTGAAGGTCGTCGAGGATTGGAAGCGGCGGTAACGCGGGCCACCATCCAGACCACGAGTGCACCAAGAGGAATGGCCGCTGGCAAGAATCCGATGAGGGTCAAGAAAGCGAGGTAGGACGCGGCGGCCAATAGGATGATTGCGGCAACCGCTGCGTCCACCCGCCACTGGTTGAAGGTGACTCGCCGGTCGCCCACATGGATTGCCCACGGGACCAAGTACCCCCCCGCCCATGCATAACGAATCCAACCATCCACTACGGCCGGCTCGCCGTCAATCGACGTACCCGTCTGGTCGTAGAGGCGGCGCAGTTGCCCGCTTCCTACGAGCACTCGTACGTGGGATCCAGCGTCATTGACCCTCAGGAGGCCTCCGGCATCCCCGGGGCCAACAACCCCCAGCTGCCCCACGACCGACACGGCTCGATAGGGATCGGGCCCCCGACCCATGGCATGGCGTGCCTGGTTGACTGTAACGAGCGCCGGGTGGAATGACAGTCCCCCCTGCCGGATCCAACGCACGACGTACCATACGGCCACGGCGCCCACGAGGTGTATGGCGATCAGCGGCCACAGTGAGGGGTAACTGGTCATGGTCGCGTCCGACTTCTAGCACGCGGAGGAAATAATCCCTCCGCCGGGCACTTTCCGGAGGTCACCAGGGCCCATGCGAAGCCTTCCTCGCCATGTGGATCGCCACCACCCCGCGCGTCAATTCGTGGATGTCGACCGGTCCGAACCCCGCGTCCTTGAGCTTGCGGGCCGTCCCCTCGGCGTCCGGCCACCGCTTGAGCGAGTCGGCGAGGTACTGGTAGGGCGCGCGGTCGCGATACAGCGCCCCGGCCACGACGGGCATGGCGCGGAAGTAGTAGCCGTAGTAGAGGTCGCGGAAAACACCGGGCGCCGGGAACCCCAGCTCTAGTTGCACGAGGCTCCCGCCCGGCTTGAGCACGCGGGCAATCTCCCGGTACGCCGCCTGCCGGTCGCCCACATTGCGCATCACGAAAGCCGAGACGGCGAGGTCGAACGCGGCGTCCGGGAAGGGGAGCCGCTCGCCGTCCGCGCGCGCGTGGGACACGCGGCCCGCATAGCCGCCGGACCGGGCGCGGCGCCTCGCCCGGGCCAGCATGCCCGGCGTGATGTCGATGGCGGCGACCCGGTTGGCCTTCCCCCGCTCCAGCAGGCGCTCCGTGAGGTCGCCCGTCCCGCACCCGAAGTCGAGCGCGCGGCCGACCGCCGGGCAGAGGTCGACGAGCCGCTTGCGCCACAGGAGGTCGAGGTTCCCCGTCACGAGCCGGTTGAAGACGTCGTACCCCTCGGAGAGGTCGTCGAACATCTCGACGACCGCGGGGTCGCGCGTGCTCGTCCCGAGCGCCCGCGCCGGGCGACCGCGCGCCATCACGCGTCAGGCCCCCCGCCCGAAGAACGCGCGCACCTGCCGGCCCAGCTCCTCGGGGCCCTCCACAGGCTCGGGGAGGAAGTCGGGAGGGAGCACGCGCGCGTAGCGCGCCTGCTCGAGGCGCTCGTCCATGAGCACCACCACCCCCCGGTCCTCCTCGCGCCGGATGAGGCGGCCGGCCGCCTGGAGCACGCGCGTCACCGCCGGGTTCAGGTATGCGTACACCTCGCCCGCCCCCGAGCCGAACTTGCGGTCGAAGTACCCCACGAGGGCGTCCACCTCCCGCGAGGGGGGCGCGAGCGGCAGCCCCACCACGACCACCGCCTTGAGGATCCCGTCGTAGAAGTCGACGCCCTCGGAGAACGACCCGCCCATCACCGCGAGGAGCACCGCGCCCCCCCGCTTCTCGTGGCGCTTGAGGCGCGCGACGAGGCGGTCCTTCTCGCCCTTCGTCATGTCCCGCGTCTCGAAGATGAGCTCCTTGCCCATCCGCTCGGGGAGCCGGTCGGCGATCTCGTCGCGCAACTTGTAGGAGGTGAAGAACACGGCGACGTTGCCGGGGGTCGCGCGCGCCGCCTGGTCGACGGCGCCCGCGATGCGCGCGTACATCGGCTCGCCGCGGTCCTTGTAGCGCGTGGAGACCCCGCGCAGGAGTAGGACCCGCCGGCGCTCCGCGACGAAAGGCGACGGGTACGACTCGAGGATCCGGCTGCCGGGGGGGACGCCGAGGAGGTCGGCCGTGAGCTCCATGGGGTAGAGCGTGCCGGACATGAGCACGGCCGCGTGCACGCCCGCGAAGATGGGGCCGGCCACCGTCGAGGGGTCGAGCAGCGTGATCCGGACGGCCGGCGCGTCCTTGCGCTCGACGACCCGCAGCGTCTCCTTCTCCGGCTGCTTCCAGGCAGACAGGAACTCGACGACGTCGAGCGTGGCCGACCGGCCCTCCACCGACCCCACGACCTCGCGGGCGGCCTCCGCCAGGTCCTCGAGGTACTGGTCGAGCGTCCGGGGGACGAGGGCGGTGGTGAGCGCCTTGGAGAGCGGGTCGGAGAGGTCGGCGGCGGCCACCTCGCGCTCGCCGCCCTCCGGCGTCCCCTCGATGAGCGCGTCGAACACGCGGAGGATCTCCTTGAGGCCGTGGGCGAGCTCGGGGTCCTCGTGGGACATCTCGGCCAGCGCCTGCGTGAGGAGTGCGTGGTGCACGCGCCCGCCCGCCGCGTCCCGGATGCGGTCGGGGAGGTTGTGCGCCTCGTCCACCACGACGATGAGGTCGCCCGGGTCGAGCCCCTGGCGGTCGAGCCCGCGGTTTCGCTTGTCGAAGAGGACGTTGTAGTCGCAGACGACCACCTCGGCGTCCTTCGCCGCCTCCTGCGCCACCTTGTAGGGGCAGCACCCGAGGCGGGCGGACGAGCGCACGCTCTCCTCGACGTCGAGGACCTCGCGGGCGAGCACGCCGACGGCGCGCTCCGTCGGCTTCAGGAAGTAGCGGCACTTGCGGTTCTCCGTGAGGTGCTGGCACCACTCGTAGAAGGACGAGGCGTGCTCCGGCCGCTCGGGCCGCGGGCACATGGACTGCTTCGAGACGAGGTCGACGACGCGAGGGTGCCGGTCGGAGGCCGCCTCGACCTCGCGCAGCGTCTCGACGGCGATCCGGTGCTGGGTCTGGCGGCTCGTGAGGAAGAACACCGTCTTGCCGCGCGCCCGGGCGGCCTCGAGGGTCTCGGCGAGCACGGCGGCGGTCTTGCCGATCCCCGTGGGGGCGTGCGCGAGGAGGACCTTGCGCCCCTCCACGGCCGCGCGGACGTCGTGCATGAGCGCGCGCTGGCCGTCGCGCAGGCGCGGGTAGGGGAAGAGCGGGAACTCGGAGGCGTCGCGCGCGGGGTTGGGCCCCACGAGGGAACCCGCGCCTTGGACCGGCCTCAACCCCGCGCCGCCGAGGACGTCGCGCACGAGGTCGCCGGAGAGGACCGTGCCGCCGCTGGCGTGGACGGGGACGAAGACGTAGGCCTGCCCCTCCCGCAGCGCGGGCCGCGAGGGCGGGAGCACCTTGCGCAGCGCGCCGAGCGCCCTCTCGTCGGGCAGCGCCCCCCCGGTGACCACGATGACAGCCGTCCCGTCGCGGTCCGGCGGAAGCGCCCGCAGGACTTGCGACGCCGTGAGCGCCTCGAGGAAGGAGAACCGCACGGGTGCCGCGCCGGGGCGGGCCCAAGACATCCCGGAGGCAGCGCCGCCCCCGGCCGCGGCTTCGCTCGCGTACCCTAGGGCCCGCCCGAGCTCGCGCAGCGCGCGTGCCATGTGGAGGGCATCCGGCCGGTTGCGCTCCTTGAGCGCCTGGGAGAGCGCGCCGGCGGCAAGCGGGACGACCGGGAATTCCTGGAGGGGTACGGCCGCGGCTGGCACGGTGGCCCCAGCTAGGTTCCCCCATAAAGGGTTGCCCAGGGGGGTAGAGTGAAAGTTGCCGGTGTTCGCGCACACGCAGGGAGGGTTTATCGCCCCGCTGCGGATGGCAAATGCGAGGGAAGGCGATGCCGGCACGTCAGCGCGGCAGACGGCGCGGGGCCACAGCCGCCGCGCTCGTGGGGCTCGTCATTGCCTCCATCATGATAGTGCCCCTGCTGGCGGCGCCCGCAGCCGCGGTCGGGGCGACGGTCGAGGTCTACGTGCAGCCCCCCCGGTCGGTCGGTACGCCCTCGAAGGGGTCGGCCGGCCCCGCCGACCTCGTCGCCGACGCGACGGTGTACGGGGCGTCGAGCTCTGCGGGGAACCTCGTGTTCACCGTCACGAATAATATGGAGTGGGAGGCCAGCCCGTCCACGGGGTCCATGGCGGTCCCGGCGGGCGGAGGGCGCTTCACGTTCGAGTTCCAGATCCTGGTCCCCGAGGACGCGGTTGCGGGGGTCACGACGGGCGTCGAGGTGCGCGCCGAGTACCGGGTGGGACCCGCCACGGTGGCCACCGGCGTGGGGGGCGCGAGCGTCGAGGCCGGGAAGTACTATGGCGCCTCCGTGCGAAGGGTCACTGCCTCCGAGCCCATGTCCCCGGGGCGGACCTACGTGATCGAGTACGACGTCCTCAACGAGGGAAACGCCGGCTCCGTGATGACCTTCCACTGGCTCGACCCCGGGCTCCTGTCCCGGCTCAAGGCCGACTTCGAGGAGCCGATGACGCTCTCGCTCGGGGGCCACGAGAACCGCACGGCGGCGTTCCGGATCACGCCGCAGGGGACGACCCCGGATGGCACCGTCGAGGTCCCGGTGCAGATGGTGATCACGGACAGGACGGGCACAAACTACGGACACGTCAACTTCAGCATCGAGATGGAGTTCGAGAACCTGCCCATCTACCCGGGGATCCTGCCCCGCCTCGACCTCCACGGGGTCTCCACGGTCCTCGGCTGGTTTGCCGTCTTCTTCGTGCTGTGGCTCGCGCTGAACGCGGCGGTCGCCTTTCGGCGGCGCGGCGACTTTGACGAGGGGGACGGCCTGCCCTTCCTGCAGGCGTACGCGGCGCGCCTCACGCACTCGCTGCTCTACCGCGGTGTCCGGCGCGTTTTGAAACGAGGTGGAAGGCGGCGACGTCGAGCGCGCCGGGCGGAAGACGCCTGAGGGCCGATCCTCCGTGGGGCTCGGGGCTAGCGCGTCCGCTCGGGGAGGCAGGAAGGAGGGGCGGCGGCTCCCCGATATTGGCCTACGCGAGGGCGTCGGGCGGATAGCGGTCCTGCGCGTGGTCGTCCGCCTGGCCCGGCAGGTCGTCGGCCGCGCCCGCAAGACCAGCGGATGCGACCGCGGCCAGGCTGACGATCAGTGCGATTCGGCTCCTTCGCACGGTGGTCTCAACCAAGCCACGACCTTCCGGGTGGCCTGTTCGTAGCATCCGGCGTTTTTTCCATGGGGGGCAACGCACGGAGCCGCCCCCAACCGCTACCTTGCGGGCGGCATCTGCGCCCCGCGGCGACCTTTCCATCCGTCAAGAGAGGCGCTCGATGAGTCCGTCGAAACCGGTGTCGAAGCTCGCGATGGTTGAGATACCCATTCTGCGCGCGAGGACCAGCGTGGAGCAGTCGGTGAAGCTGAGTCCCTTTCGCGCCCCGAGAGCGGCGTAGACCTCGCAAGTGGCGGTGAACGCCTCATCGTCCACCTTGGCCATCCCAAGCCACGGGGCTGGACCCCGGCCCAGGAGTTCGTCCATCATCGCAATGGCATCATCGGGCGAACGGAGCTTCCGGGTCGCGAAGTTGAGGATCTCCGCCGCGATGTATTCCGAAACGAAGGGGCGGCCATGTTCTCCGCGGTAAATCGCTTCCGCCAGCCATTCCGCACGTTCGTGCTTCGGATCCCGCGCGTATCGGAGGGCAAGGAAGAACCCCGTGTCGATGAGGATGGGCACAGCGGACTCACCTTGCCCCATCGGAACGTTTTGGATCCCCATGGATGGCCTCGTCCGAGTAGAGGACGCGGTCGATCTCCTCCTCCGAGGTTTCCCCGCCGAAGTCGTAAGTCCGGTTGTGGAGTCGCCGTCGCGCCGCCGCCGATAGCGGGAAACGAATCGGCGAGGTCTCGCCGAGGATGTCGGCCGTGTGGGTCGAGGCGTATTTGACGATCACATCGAGCAGCTCTTGGAACGACAGGTCCTTCCCGCCCTTCGACGCCAGGTCCGCCTGGAGGCGTTCGAGGCGCCGCTTCGTCGACTCGCGGACTTTGATGGAGACGGCCACATACGCGGGTGGAATTTTCCACCTTATAAGGATTCCGTGACGGACATCGGCTTTCCATCACACCCTCACCCGGCCCTTCCCAATGTGGTCATATCCGCCCACGAACAGCCCGAGCCTCCGGATGCGTTCGATGGACGCCCCCTGCCGAAGGGGGTTCTGATCCAGAACCACCTCGTCCGCGAGCTTCCCCACCTCGAGCGTCCCGCGGCTCCCCTCCTCCCGCAGCGCCCACGCGGCGTCCCGCGTGTAGGCCGCGAGCGCTTCGCGCGGCGCCAGGCGCTGGGCCAGAAAACCCTCACGACGCGCGCCGCCGGAGGACTGCCATGAGGCCAAGCGCCGCTGCCCCGAGGGCTCCAAGGAGCCCTACAGTCACCAGGTCGATCCCTCCCGCCGGCGATGCGGGCTCCTCCCCGCCGGGCGGGGCGACCGTCCCTTCCGACACGAGCGTGACGCTGCACTGCGTGGAGGACGGGCCCGCCGAGACGCGAAGGGCGACCACGTTGGTCCCGGCGGCCACAGCCGCGACGGCGTCCGCGTCCCTCGAGAGGAGCGAGCCATTTGCCGTCCAAAGGAAGAAGAGCGGGTCGCCGTCCGGATCGAATGCGGAGGAGGAGAACGAGACGTTCGTGCCCACGGGAGCGGTGAGGTTACCGTGCGCGACGATGCCGCAGACCGGCGGGCGGTCGACGTTGGCGACGGATACCGTCCACTCGACCGTCGTTGTAAGGCCCTCCCGGTCCGTGACGACGAGCGAAACGGTGCGCGTCCCTGCGGCCTCGAAGCCGAAGTAGACGCCAGTCGCGTTCCCGCTGGCCCCCTCGACCGGCGCGTCGTCGAGGAACCAGGCGAAGGAGAGGGACGCCGGGTCCTCGTCGGTGAAGGCGGCGGAGAAGGGAACCGTGGAGTTCTCGCTCGCGGAGACAGCCATTGTGGGGAGGGGGGACACGGACACAACGGCAGGAGCGTGGTTCGGTGGCACGACGACAAGCTCGAGGTCGAAGGGCGGCCCCTGCTCGAGGGCGTCGCTGCAGGCGAAGGTGCCGGACCAGGTTCCGGTATGGTCCTCGTCCGGCACGCGCAGGAGGAGGTCGGCGCCCGAGCCGTTGGCGGTGGGGGTGGCGACGAGCGCGCCCGGGGGGAGGGTCGAGGAGAGGCGGGTGATCGAGGAGGGGTCGTCGTCGGGGTCGAAGCACGCCGCGGCGGCGTAGAGGGTCGTCCCGGGCGAGGTGGCGATGACAACAACGGTCGAGGGCGCGTCGGGCGCAGGCCATGGGCCTCGGTTCACATGGCGGATGGACACGTTCAGGGCGAATGTGACGTTGCGGCCGGTGGGGTCGGTCGCCGTGAGGGTGACGAGGAAGTCGCCGAAGTCGTCATCGGTGGCTCCCTCAAGAACGATGCAGGTGTCGCCGCAGGGGGAAAGGCGGACGGGCGGGCCGGCAGACAAGGTGATCGCGAGCAGGTCGCCGTCGGGGTCGAAGAGGAAGGGGGAGTAGTCGAGGGGGCCGGATCCGTTGAGTTGGTCCCAAGAGACCTGGGTGGGGACCGTCGACGCGTTCACGCGCGGTGCGTCGGGGACGGGGGCGAAGTAGGCGGTGAGGACGAGGTCGGTGGAGGCGTTGAACCAGTCGGTGGCGCGCAGGGTGAAGGTGAGGTTGCCGAAGAAGTCGGGCGGGGGGAAAAGGGTCACGTTGGATCCGTCGATGGACACGGAGGCTCCGGGGGGAAGGTCGAAAACGGAGTACGTGAGGGGGTCGCCCTCGGGGTCGGTGAAGAGGGGTGCGGTTTCGACAACGAGTGGGAGGTCCTCGGTTCCCGCCAGCGTTCCGCCCGAGCCCGTGACCTGCGGAGGCGCGTTGGGTTGCACGACGTAAAGCGAGTACGTTGCAGTTCCACTCGCTGTGCTGTTTTCGCCCGCCGTGCAGTTTCCGTCTACGCAAACGCTCTGGCTTAGGCCTCCGGCGGATACAATGGAAACGCGAATGAGGTAGTCACCGGTTGTTGCAACGATTGCCGACGGCAGGTAAAGCGCGATGGTGGATGCGTTGGAACCGGGTTGGGGGGTGTCGGCGACAGCGATCGCCCGCGTTCCATCGGGCGTAAGGATCGTGAGTTCGTACTTGTTCACGAGATCCCCTCCGGGGACACGTGCCGTGTCGTTCACCTCCAACCTCAAGAACCCCGTATCACCGGCCGCCAGGGGCAGCCAGAACCAGTCCATCGAGTCCAGCCCATACGTAAGCGATCCGTCAACTTGGGGAGCGTGGTACAGGCCCTGCGCATCGTCGATATGATCGTTGAAGTCGACGGAACCATCCCCCGATAGAAAAACCGATACGTCGACGATCAGGTCGATAGGGCGGAGGCCCGGAGAGATTGTAACGAAGAAGGAGCCGCTGTAGGGGGCGACAAAGGATACCCGCGCTTGGCACGGATGGCCCGTACACCGTGTCGAGCCCAAGACCTGGAAGGCCCAGTATTCGGGAACCGGGCCATAGGGAGTGGGGTACCTGACCCACCCAGGGGGGAAGAGGTCAACCCCCGAGTAGGGTCGTTCGAAGGTGTAGATCCATACCGTGTACGACGGCGTTCCCCCTGGGGGGGCCTGTACCACGGCCGCAAGATCCGCATGGAGCGTGACCAAGTCGTGGCGGCTTGCCTGAATACGAATCCAAGGGGTCTCGGTGTAAGAAGGTTCTCCGTCGGCAGTCACACCTCCGGCACTAGCAAAAACGCGCGTGGCAACCGCCTGGGTAGGTGATGCGACCGGCATGGGGCCCGTCCAAATGCGCATGTTGAACGTGACATTATCGGTGCTGTTCAGGGCCCACGGGGCAACCTCCAACTTGAGAAAGTATGAGCTGTTATTGTAGAATGCGTAGGAGCCTGACGTTGGGCCAAGCGGTCCAGCGAACGCCGTGTCCCCTCCAACCAAGGTGACCCTCGACCCATTGGCAACAACGAGGTAACGGTTCGCAAATGAAAGGGGTCCCGTCCCTGTGATGTTCAACGTTCGGTAGTCACTGAGGTTTCCTGAAAGGAGGAACCACGCTGGGACGGATGCATTGAAGGTCCCGGAGGCGCTGAAATTTCCGGGAGGAATGATCTCGTAGAATGCGGGAAGGGGCTCGGATGCGGCCATTGCCGCCGGGCAAGAAAGATACAAGAATGCGAACCCGATCGCGATGGAGAAAAGCCCGAAAAGGGTGCGATGGAACGCCTCAACCACTGTTGCGGGCATGAAACTCACAACGCGAACAACCCGGACTTGCGGAACATAAACCTTTCCTCGCGGGCCGTGATCGAGTGTATCCAGACTAGTATCCCTAGGCGCGGGGGCCTCCGGAGGACGACGCCGCGCGGCCATTCAAGGAGGGAATGAAACGCCTTCGCGACTGCCGCAACATTGCAGCGGCTCGCGTGCTTCCGGCGTCTCAGGGGATGTGCGAGGGAGCCTCGCGTTACTCGATGAGCCCGGAGCCGAAGCCCCCCCGGGGAGGGGAAGGCCAGGAGGCGCGAGGCCTCCTGGCTGCAGTCGCCGATCAGACCGGAATCAGATTACAACCGATCGTGTCCAGGGACCTCCCGCGCCTTGCGTTATCGGCACAATCGTTCGGTAGACCTCGAACGTGCAGTTCGATGGATCTGCCCCATTCCATCCGGTGTATGTCGCTTGAACCGTTTGCGTGTTTGTCTCCGTGAGCCCTGGATCCGCCGTAAGCGTTTCGGACGCACCCGTGATCCATGCGCCCCTCGACCCGCTGACCCATCGGTAGATGTCAATCGTGAAGTGGTACTGCAGCCCTGCAGGATACGGCGGGGGATTGCCCAAGTTCTTCACGACATGTTGGTCGTTCCAGACCAAGACGTCGTTAGTATAGATGTCGTTGTCTGCGCAATCACCGAGCGGCGCACAGTCCCCCCATTGCGGCGAACTTCCGTCCGTCTCCGCTCCGCCGTTGCATTCGATGACCGTGGCCGAGGCGGACGGAGCCAAAAGAGGCACGGCGATCAACACAGCAAGCACAGAAGCGATGGACGAGCCAATCCAAGTTCTCAATGGAACCACCTTGCCATCGGTGCGCGCGCGTCCTGATAACAGCTCGTGCGAATCATCAAGATTCTCATGATTGTGAGGATCTCAAAGACCGCGAGATCCGCCCGACGGATGACGCATCATTATTTGCCGGGAGGGGTTTGCAGCCAAGTACCGGTGTCCAATCCAGGTAAGCGGTCCCGACAGGCCTACCGTCCACCACGTGGAAGATCAATTCCCTCCGCGGTCATTCGCAACCTCGCGCAGCCGAGCAGCGAATCTTTCAACGCTCGATTCATTAGGACCTCAAGCGTCACATGATGCAACTTGGCGATCTTCAGGAGTTCCGCGTGCGTTGTGTCTTCCAAACGAATCCGGATTTCGCCCATCGTCTCACCGGATCGTACTTTGCGGGGGGGGGGCTACAAAGTGATTCCCAGGAACCTGGGTGTCATGAGGAGGTATCGAACCGGAGGGAAACCTATCCGCGTTGCTTGAACGGCATTCGCCCGCCAACCACGGTCGCCCACGGCCCGATCCGATCCAGCCGCTCGGATCGTCTCAGCGGATCCCCATCCAACACGACCACGTCCGCAAGCTTCCCCACCTCAAGCGTCCCGCGGCTGGCCTCCTCCCGCAGCGCCCACGCGGCGTCCCGCGTGTAGGCCGCGAGCGCCTCGCGCGGCGTGAGCCGCTGGGCGGCGGACGGCGCGCCCACCGCGCTCGCGATCCCGTAGAGCGGGCCGAAGGGCATGTTGTCGGACCCGAATACCACGGGGACGCCGCCGTCCAAGAGCCACCGCATCGGGTTGTCGCGCCCGTGCCACCGGCCCCCGATCCGCTGGTCGTAGAGCGCCCCCTTGCGCGACCACTGGCCGACGAAGTTCGGCTGCATCGACGCGACCAGTCCGAGCCGCTTCATGCGTCGGATCCCGTCCTTCGTCACGAGCTCGCAGTGCTCGACCCGGTGGCGCTCCCCGCGGAATGTTGCGAGCGTTGCCGCCTTGGCCGCGCGCTCGTACGCCCCGATGACCTCCTCGACCCCCCGGTCACCGATTGCGTGGACGCACACCTGCAGGCCCATCACCCGCGCCCTCGCTACGGTCTCGACCATCTCGTCGGCGCCCATGTTCATCTGCCCCCGGTTGCCGGGGTCGTCGCGGTAGGGGCGGCGCATCGCGGCCGTGCGCGACCCAATCGACCCGTCTCCGTACATCTTGACGCCCTGCACCTTCAGCCACTCGTCGCCGATGCCAGCGTGCATCCCCGCGAGCTCCATGGCCTCGAGGTGGCGGACCCACATCGCCGCCACCACACGCACGCGTAGCCGCCCCGCGCGGCGCCGCTCGGTGTAGGCGGCCATGTCCTTAGGGTCGACGAAGTCGCACACGGTCGTGACGCCGAGCCGTTGGGCCTCCCGCTCCATCCGGGGCAGCGCCTCCCGGTAGCGCTCCGGCGGGTCGACGATCCGGTCGAGCGTCTCCTCGTAGGCGTGCTCCTTGAGGACGCCCGTCGGCCGGCCGGCGGCGTCCAGCACGACGCCCGGGAAGTCCTTGGGGATCCCGAGCGTCTCCCACCCCAGCGTGTTGACCACGCACGAGTGCCCGTCCACGCGGCTCGCCTTCACAGGGCGGTCCGGGACCGCCGCGTCGAGGTCTTCGCGCGTGGGGAACCGCTTCTCGTCCCAGGTCGACTCGTCCCACCCACGGCCGAGGACCCACTCGCCCCTCGGGGTCCGCCGGCGCTGCCGCTTGAGACGCGCGAGCAGCTCGCCGAGCGACGCCGCCCCATGGAGGTCGACGCGCGTGATGCCGAGCGCGCGCTTGGCGAAGTGCGTGTGGCAGTCGATGAAGCCGGGGCACGCGAACCGGCCCTCGAGGTCCACGACCTCGGTCCTTGACCCGCGCCACCGCAGGACGTCCGCGTCGCGCCCGACCTCGACGATCCGGCCGCCGCGCGTCGCGAGCGCCCGGACGACGCGGTCGCGGGCGTCGAGCGTATGGATGCGGCCGGAGCGGAGGATGAGGTCCGCCGTGCGGGTGCCCACGCACCCTCCACGCGGCGTCGGTACAAGGCCGTTTCCGGGCGGTCACCCCCGGTGCGGCCCGCGCGATTCTTAAGACCGCAAGCCATGGGGCGACCTGTGGGAGCCCCCGGAGCCGCCGGTCCACTGCGCAAACGTCGCAAGCAGGCGCAACTCGAGGGCGCCCCCGAGCGGCCGCCGCGCAAGGCGCCCCACCCCAAGAACACGCTGAACGAGCTGCCGGGCGAGGAGTGGCTCTACTTCACGAAGAGCGTCCTGCAGACGTCGTACCCCTCCGAGCTGCGTCACGACCTGCGCAAGGCGCACGGCGCCAACAAGCCGCCCCGCCTGATGCGCCAGCTCATCGAGTTCTTCACCAAGCGCGACGGGCTCGTGCTCGACCCGTTCGCCGGAGTGGGCGGCACGCTGCTCGGGGCCGCGACCTGCGACCCGCCGCGCGCGGCGGTCGGGGTCGAGCTCAACCCCCGGTGGGTCGAGGTGTACCGCAAAGTCTCGCGCGAGCTCGAGGACGGCGGGCTCGAGGGGATCACGAAGCAGGAGATGCTGGAGGGTGACTGCCTTGAGGTCATGCGCAAGATGCCGGCCGGCCGCTTCGACTTCATCGCGACCGACCCGCCGTACAACATCCAGCTCGAGGTGACGATGAGCCAGGCCCGCGAGGGCAAGTACGAGGAGTGGACGAACCGGCGGACGGACTACAACATGCGGTCGGACGACGCGCGCGACGTCGCCAACCGGGTGTCCTACGAGGAGTACCTCGCGTCCATGGAGGACGTGTTTGGGCAGTGCGCGCGCGTCCTCAAACCCAGGGGCTACATGGCGCTCATCGTGCGCAACGCCTACCAGGACGGCCGCTACATGTTCACGCACGCGGACCTCGCGCGGCGGGCGGACGCGGCGGGGCTCACGCCGAAAGGCGAGATCGTCTGGTGGCAGACGGGGACGCGGCTGCGGCCGTACGGGTACCCGCGCTCGTACGTCCCGAACATCGCGCACCAGTACATCGTAATCATGCGGCGCGAGGCAGAGCGGGCGTCATGAGGCGGAGCCGCGCGCCCATAATTTTCCTATGTTCGCCCAGGAACCTGGGAAAGCGTATATGTATCGGTGGCGGCCAATGAGTCGACAGTACCGGGCCGCGGGGCATGGCCTGCTCCGCCCGGGGGGTGCGACCGCGCCGGACACCGCCGAGGTTCTGGGGGGAAACGGCGGGGCCTCGCCCGTGCGGTCGGCGGACGGCGCGTCCGACGCGCGGCTCCTCTGGGTCGACCGCATCGTCTTCGCGGCGGGCGCCGTGTGCGCCGGAAACGCTCTCTACCTCTTCGCGGCGACGGCGCTCGACGCGGCTCAGCCGTTCTCCGGACGCGCCGCGAGCGGCTGGTCGGGCGTCACCTACCTACTCCTCGGTGTGACGCTCGTGCTCGCCCAACGGCGCGTGCCGGTTCCGGGAGTCCCCCCCGCTTGGCGCGCGCGTCTTCAGGTCGGCGCCCCCGCGGCGCTCGGGGCCCTCGGGCTCGTGTTCTGGTTGGCCGCTGCCGCCCGCGCGTCCGCCGAATGGATGATGCCCGGCGGAACGGCGTTCGTCTTCGGCACGCTGGCCGGCGGCCTCCTCGTTCGGGAGCGGTGGCCCTGGGTTTCGCTGGGCGTGACCATGGTCTGGTTGGGCCTCATCTTCGTGATCATCGTCTGGTATGTCTACCAGGTCGCGTCCGTCCTGGGGTCTGGAATCCAAGCGTCCTTCACCCCCGCGACGCTGCTCCCCTTCCTAGCCCTCGTTGTCGGCATGCTCTTCCTCCACGTCGAGCGCGGGAAGCTCCAGGTGATCGCCCTCGACACCCCCGCCGGGCAGGCCGTCCGCCGCGCGATGCTCCCCGCGCTCGTCGTCCCCATCGCGGTGGGCTACGTCTTCCTGGAGGGGGAGGTCGGGGGCCTCTACGACTCCACGGTCATGACGGCCTTGGCCATGTCCACCCTCATCCTGGCCTTCGGCCTCATCATCGCCGGCACGGCGCGCTCGCTTACCCGCCTGGACGCCAAGCGCCACGAGGCGGAGAAGGACCTCGCGGCCAGCCGGCGGACGCTCACTGCGGCGCAGCGCATCGGTCACGTGGGCAGCTGGCAGTGGGACCCCGCGAGCGACAGGGCCACGTGGTCCGACGAGCTGTACCGAATCTTCGGCCTCGACCCCGGGGAGCCGGCCGCCAACTACGCCAAGGCGATGACCATGATCCACCCGGAAGACCAGGCCAAGTTTGCCGCGGATGTGCAGGCGGCCCTCGCCGGGCCCGCCCCGTATTACTCCGAGTACCGGATCGTCCGTTCCGACGGGCAGGTGCGCCACCTCGTGTCGCAGGGGGAGGTGACCCGCGACGGCGCCGGCAAGGCCACCTGGATGGTGGGGGCCGTCCACGACCTCACCGACCGCAAGCTCGGGGAGCTGCAGGTGCTCCAGAGCCGCGAGGAGCTCGCCGCCCAGGCCGCCGACCTTGCGCGCTCCAACGCGGAGCTCGAGCAGTTCGCCTATGTGGCCTCCCACGACCTCCAGGAGCCGCTGCGGATGGTCGCGAGCTACGTCCAACTCATCGAGCGGCGCTACAAGGGCAAGCTCGACGAGGACGCCGACGACTTCATACAGTACGCGGTGGAGGGCTCGAACCGGATGCAGGCGCTCATCCAGGACCTCCTCGCATTCTCGCGCGTCGACACGCGCGGGAAGGAGTTCGTCCCCACCGACCTCGGGGAGGAGCTCGACATCGCGCGCCAGAACCTCGAGGTCGCCATCGAGGAGAGCGGCGCGGTCATCACGAACGGCCCGCTGCCACGCGCGCGCGCCGACCCCTCGCAGGTCGGGCAGCTCCTCCAGAACCTGCTCGCCAACGCGATCAAATTCCGGGGCCCGGAGGCGCCGCGCATCCACGTGAGCGGGCAGTCCAACGGCCGGTGGTGCGAGATCACCGTGAAGGACAACGGGATCGGGATCGACCCGCAGTACTTCGACCGGATCTTCCTCATCTTCCAGCGGCTTCACGGCCGGGAGGACTACCCCGGCACCGGGATCGGGCTTGCCGTCTGTCGGCGCATCGTCGAGCGGCACGGCGGCAAGATCTGGGTCGAGTCCGCCCCGGGGGAAGGCTCGGCCTTCCACTTCACGATCCCCTCCGCGCCCGCGGGGGGTGGTGGTTAGCATGAGCGAGCTTGGAAGAGGTCGGCCGATTCAGATACTGCTGGTGGAGGACAACCCCGGGGACGTGCGGCTCACAGAGGAAGCCATGAGGGAGGCCAAGGTTAGGAACCGGATCGAGTCCGTGGGGGACGGCGAGGAGGCGATCGCCTACCTGAGGCGCACCGGCAAGCACGCGAAGGCGCCACGGCCGGACGTCATCCTCCTCGACCTCAACCTCCCGAAGAAGTCCGGCCTCGAGGTCCTGAAGGAGATCAAGGGCGACGACGACTTGAAGCGGATTCCCGTGGTGGTCGTGACGACCTCGAAAGCCGAGCAGGACATCGTGAAGAGCTACGACCTCCACGCGAACTGCTACGTGACGAAACCTGTCGACCTCGCGCAGTTCATGGAGGTCGTGCGCTCGATCGAGGACTTCTGGCTGACGATCGTGAAGCTGCCCCCCCAGTGAGGTGCGAATACGGCCGGCGGAATCAGGGTGCTGCTGATCGAGGACAACGCGGGCGACGCGAGGCTCGTGGCGGAGGCGCTCCGCGGGCAGCGGGCGGCCGCCTTCGAGGTCGTCGTCTCCTCGCGGCTCTCGGAGGGCCTCGACCAGCTCAAGGCGGGGCCGTTCGACGTGGCGCTCGTGGACCTCTCCCTGCCCGACTCCCAAGGGCTCGACACGTTCCTGCGCGTCCGTGAGCGGTCGAGGAGCGTCCCCATCCTGATCCTGACGGGGCTCGAGGACGAGGCGATGGCGGTCCGGGCCGTGGGCGAGGGCGCACAGGACTTCGTCCTCAAGCGGAACCTAGTGGACGGGGGCCTCGGCCGCGCCATCCTCTACGCGCTCTCGCGGCAGCAGTTGGTGCAGCAGCTCGAGGAGCAGCTGCACGCGACGGAGGAGAGCCAGGCCCGGTACCGCGCCGTCATGGACGCGGCCATGGACGCGATCATCACCGTGGACGGCGAGGGGGTCATCCGGCTCGCCAACCGGGCGAGCGAGGCCCTCCTCGGGTTCGCCGCGGGGGACCTCGTCGGCAAGCGCTTCGCGGAGATCGTCCCTTCCTCGGCGGTCCCCGAATCCGGGCCGGTGGTGCCCGGGGGAGGGCTGTCCCCCGGGGCGGCGCCGGCCATCGTGCCCGCGGCCGTTGTCGGCGTGGGGAAGGGCGGGCGCCGGGTCCCCCTCGAGCTGTCCGTCGGCGAAATGGAGCTCGACGGGAGGCCCGCGTTCACGGCCGTGCTCCGGGACATCAGCGCGCGGCGGAAGGCCGAGGAGGTGCGGTCGCACCTGGCCTCGCTCGTGGAGTTTGCGGACATCGCGATCGTCTCGAGCGACCGGGACGGGCTCATCACCTCGTTCAACCCGGCGGCCGGCGTGCTCTTCCGGTGGAGGGAATCCGAGGTGGTCGGCAAGCCCCTGCTCCTGCTCGTGCCCCCCGAGCGGCGGGAGCGCGTACGCGACCAGATGGAGGCGGTCATGGCGGGGGCCCCCGTCGAGATCCATGAGACGACGCGGTGGCGCAAGGACTCGCTGCGCGTCGACGTCGTGGCCGGCATCGCGCCGGTCCGCGACGCGGACGGGGTCACATCGGGGGCCGTCTCGACATTCCGCGACCTCACCGACCTGCGCCGAGCGGAGTCCGCGCTGCGCCACACGCGGGAGCGGTACCGCGCGCTCATCGAGAACAGCGAGGACGCGGTGGTGCTCGCGAACGAGGCCGGGACGATCGTCTACGCGAGCGCGTCGCTACAGCGCCTGCTCGGGTACACGCCGGAGGAGGTCCTCGGGAGGCACATGACGGACTTCACCGACCCGTCGGAGGTGGGCCGGTCGCTCGACCGCTACGCAGAGGTCGTCCGGACCTCGGGGGAGGTGTTGGCGGCAAAGTGGCGCGCCCGCCACCGGGACGGGCGCCTGCGGTGGATGGAGGGCCACATCGCGAACATGTTGGGCGACCCCGCGGTCCTCGCGGTCGTGTTCAACCTGCGGGACGCGACGGCGCGCATCGAGGCCGAGGAGGCGCTCGAGCGCAGCGAGCAGCGGTACCGCCTCGTGGCGCAGGCCTCGCGGGACGCGCTGTGGGACTGGAACCTCCTCACAAACGAGGTGGAGTGGACGGAGGGGTTCCAGGGGCTCCTAGGGTGGGGGGGGCGCGAGAAGGCCATGGCCCGCGACTCCTTCTACACCATGATCCACCCGGAGGACCGCGAGCGCGTCGCAGGCGCCATCCACGCGACGGTCGAGGGGCGCGGGACGTCGTGGGGCGACGAGTACCGGCTGGCGCGCGCGGACGGCACGTACGCGCATGTGTCGGCGCGGGGGTTCGTGGTGCGGGCGGAGGACGGCAAGGCCGTCCGGATCGTGGGGGCGCTCGGCGACGTCACGGCCCTCAAGGCGCTCGACGCCTTCCGGGAGAGCCTGGTCGACGTCATCTCCCACGAGTTCCGGACGCCCGTCACGGTGATCCAGGGCTACTCGGAGCTGCTCGCGGCGGCCCCCGGCAAGCTCCAGCCGGAGCAGGTGGCCAAGGCGCGCGAGCGGATCGAGCGGGCCTCGCGCCACCTCTCGTTCCTCCTGAGCTCGGTACGCGAGCTCGCGCGGCTGCGGGTGGGCAAGCTCGATGTGGCGCCGGTCCCCGTCCGGACGGAGAGCGTGGTCGCCGCGGCGGTGGGGGCGGCCGAGTCCCGGCGTGGCGACCGCGGCCGGCCCGTCGAGGTGGAGGTGGCGCCGGGCGCCGAGGCGCTGATGGCTGACGAGCCCAAGCTCGTGATCGCGCTTGTCGAGGTCCTGGACAACGCGGTGAAGTTCTCCCCCGAGGGTTCGCCGGTCACCGTCCGTGCGGAGCCGTCGGGCGAAAACGTCTTGGTCGCCGTCCGCGACAGGGGAGCCGGGATCCCGCCGGAGCGGGCCGACGAGCTCACCAAGCCGTTCACGCAGCAGGACATGACGACCGTCCGGCGGGCCGGCGGGGCCGGCCTTGGCCTTGCGCTCGCCAGCGGCCTCGTCCGCGCGATGGGCGGCAGCCTCAGCACCGCCCCCCGCGACGGCGGCGGGACCGAGGTGAGGATCACGCTCCCGCGGGCGACCCCGGGGGCCGCCGGCGCAGCCGGCGCAACCGGCGCGGCGGCCGAGCCCGCCCGGATTTGAGGTGAGGTACATGGAGGCGTCCATCAAGGTCCTGCTCGTCGAGGACAACCCGGGCGACGCCCGGCTCGTCCGCGAGGCGCTGCGGGAGCCGGCGGGCGGGTCGTCGTTCCACGTGGTCTCACACGCGCGACTTGCCGACGGGCTCGCGCGCCTGGCGAGCGAGGGTTTCGACGTCGTGCTGCTCGACCTCTCGCTGCCGGACTCGTCGGGGCTCGACACGTTCCGGCGCCTTCGCGACGCGGCGCCCGGCGTCCCGGTGCTCATCCTCACCGGGCTCGACGACGAGACCGTGGGCACGGCGGCCGTCTCGGAGGGCGCCCAAGACTACGTCCTCAAGCGCTACCTGTCGACCGACATCCTGCCGCGCGCGATCCTGTACGCGCTCTCGCGGAGGGCGCTCACGGGCCAGCTCGAGGAACGGATGCGCGAACTACGCGACAGCGAGGAGCGGTACCGCACGCTCGTGGACGGTGTCGACGCGATCGTCTGGGAGGCCGACTTGGCCCGCCAGCAGTACACCTTCGTGAGCAACCGCGTGGAGAGCATGCTCGGCTACCCCGCCTCGGACCTCCTCGACGACCCCGGGTTCTGGGAGGCGCACGTCCACCCGGACGACCTCGAGCGCGAGCGCCAGCGGCGCGCGGGGGATTCCGGCGCGCCCACCGACCACGTGGTCGAGTACCGCATCCAGGCGGCGGACGGCCGGTGGCTGTGGATGCGCGATGTCGTCCGGGCCGTGGGGGGCACGGGGGGGAAACCGCCCGCGCTTAGCGGCGTGATGATCGACGTCACGGAGATCGTCGCGATCCAGCAGTACCGCGAGAACCTCGTGGACGTCATCTCCCACGAGTTCCGGACACCGGTGACGGTGATCCAGGGGTACGCGCAGCTGCTCACGGACCCGGGCCGGGCGCTCCAACCCGAGGCGGCGGCCTCCGCGCGCGAGAAGATCGAGACCGCCTCGCGGCACCTCGCGTACCTGCTGAGCTCGATCACCGAGCTGTCGAGGCTGCGGGCCGGCGGGGCGCCCCCCACGATGGAGCGCCTCTCGAGCCGTGCGGTCGTGGATGAGGCGATCGAGGCGCTCGCGTCCCGCGGCCGGGGGTACCAGGGGCGCATCGAGGTGCTCGTCGCCCCGGAGGCCGAGGCGGTCACGGGAGACCGGCGAAAGCTCGTGATCGCGCTCGTCGAGCTGCTCGACAACGCCGCGAAGTTCTCGCCGCGCGACGCCCCCATCTGGGTGGGGGTGCGCTCGCGGGCGGGCGCGACGGTGATCACCGTGGAGGACCGCGGCCCCGGGATCCCGGACGCGATGCGGGACGGGCTCTTCCGCCCGTTCGTCCAGGCGGACATGTCCGCGGTCCGTCCGGCCGGCGGCGCGGGCCTCGGCCTCGCGGTCGTGTCGGGGCTCGTGGAGGCGCAGGGGGGACGCGTCGAGCTTGATTCGGTCATGGGGCAGGGCACGGCGATGCACATCGTCCTCCCGCAGGGCGCTGCGCCGCGCCGCGCGGCGAGGCGCTGAAGCAGTCCGCGGGACGCACGCCCGGCCAACCCCCCGTCGCCCTTATCCTCCTGCCGTGGGTTCGCCGCGCGTGGCCAAGCGACCGACGACGCTCATGGACTTCGGGCCGGGCGGGGGCCCGGCCGCCGCGGCTCCCGCCGCAGCGGGCGGCGGGTTCGCGCGCGACGGGGCGGGCCACGTGGCCCACCCGGCCCTTGCCCCGGCCACCATCGCGTGGCGGGACTACCAGGTCACGATCGCCACCGCGTGCCTCGATTCGAACACGCTCGTCGTCCTGCCCACGGGCCTCGGGAAGACCGTCATCGCAGCCCTCGTGGTGGCCGAGCGGCTCCTCGTGGCCCCCGGCCGCGTGCTCTTCCTCGCGCCCACGCGCCCGCTCGTCATCCAGCACGAGGAGCGCCTGAAGGGGTTCCTGAGGGGGCCGCCGCCCATCGTCGCGGTCACCGGGCAGCGCCGGTCGAGGGAGCGCCGCGCCGCCGAGCAGGCGGCCCGTGGGCTCGTCGCCACCCCCCAGGTGGTGGCCAACGACCTCGCCAAGGGGCAGTTCGACCTCGCTTCCTTCTCGCTCGTCGTCTTCGACGAGGCCCACCGCGCGGTCGGCGACTACCAGTACGTCCCCCTCGGCCGGGCGGTCGAGGCGCTGCCGCCCGAGCGGCGGCCCCTCCTCCTCGCGCTCACGGCCTCCCCCGGGCACCTCGAGGAGCGGATCCTCGAGGTCCGCCGCAACCTGCTCATCGAGAACGTCGAGAGCCGGACGCCGGAGGACAGCGACGTGGCCCACCACGTGCAGCGCATCGGGATCGAGTGGCGCCGCGTCCCGTTCCCGGAGCTCCTCGTGGGCCCGCGCGACCGCCTCCAGAAGCTGCAGGACGAGCGCGTGGCGAAGCTGCGCCGCCTCGGGTTCCTCCGGCACAAGAAAAACCCGCAGGTGACCAAGCGCGACATCCTCGAGGTGGCCGGTCTGCTCGGCGCGCGCATGAAGAAGAGCCGCGCGCCCTACCTCTTCGCCGGGTTCCTGCACCAGGGGGTGGCGCTGCACGCGGCGATCTGCCTCGAGCTCCTCGAGTGCGAGGGCGTGGAGGCCCTGCGCGGGTACATCCGGCGGGTGGAGTCCGACGAGCCCCGCCGCAAGGACAAGGCGTTCCTCGGCGACCGCCACACGAAGGCCGTCCTGCGGTTCCTCGAGGAGCAGCGGGTGGAGGCGCACCCCAAATTCGAGGAGCTCTCGCGCGTGCTCGCCGAGACGTTCGGCGGGAGGCCCGGCGCGAAGGCGATCGTGTTCGCGCAGTACCGCGACACGGTCGCCACGATCGTGAAGGAACTCGGGGGCCGCGGGACGAGCGCGGCCCGGTTCGTGGGGCAAGCCGCGCGCGGCGCGGAGAAGGGGATGAGCCAGGACGAGCAGCGCGCGAGCCTGTCGGCGTTCGAGCGGGGCGACTTCCGGGTTCTCGTGGCCTCGAGCGTCGGGGAGGAGGGGATCGACATCCCCGCCGTCGACCTCGTGGTGTTCTTCGAGGCCCTGCCCTCCGAGATCCGCTCGATCCAGCGGCGCGGGCGGGCGGGTCGGACGGCGGCCGGCCGGGTCGTGGTGCTCATCGCCGAGGGGACGCGCGACGAGAAGATGGCCTACGCGGGGCTCGCCCGCGAAAAGAAGATGCGCCGCCTCGTCCAGGGCATGCGCAAGCCGAAGGCGTCCCCGAGGAGCGCGCTCTCCGCCTGGGAGGAGGAGTGAGGGGGGCCCTGCGTCCCACGCGGCGGGGGCCTGGCACAAACCTTCTTGAACGAGGCGCCGAGGTTATGGGGCGGCCTCCGGGCGAGCCCCGCCCGTCGTCGGCCACACGTCAGGGGGAGCCGAGGGCGTCGAAGAGCCACCAGGAGAGCCGGCCGGTCGGGGAGCCGGCCGACCGGAAGACGCGCACCTCGGACGAAGCCGTCGCGCGCATGGCGGCCGTCCTCGAGACGATGGACGCGGCCGTGGTCGGCGCGAGCCCCGAGGGCGTCATCCGGAGCTGGAACCGGGGGGCGGAGCGGCTCTTCGGGTTCGAGCCGCGCGAGGTCATCGGCAAGCGGCTGGACGTGCTCGCGCCCCCCGAGTACGCCGAGGAGCTCGCTCAGCTCCACGAGCGGATGCTCGCGGGCGAGTCGGTCTCCGACTACGAGACGCTGCGCCTGCGGAAGGACGGCACGCCCGTCTACGTCGCCATCACGCAGTCGCCCTACCGCGACGCGGGCGACCGGGTGGCCGGCTACAGCGTCATCGCGCAGGACATGACGGAGCGCATCCGCGCGGAGGAGGCGGTCGTCCAGGGGTCGAAGCGCTACAAGGAGCTGCTCGACGGCCTCCCCATCGCCACGTTCCGCGTGTCGACGGAGGGCCTCGTGCTGGACGCGAACCCGGCGTGCGCGGCGCTGCTCAAGGTCGCCGACCGCGCGGCGATGGTCAACCGGCACGCCGCCGACTTCTTCAGCGAGCCGCGCCAGTTCGCACGGCTCGTCGCTTCGCTGAGGGAGAAGGGAGTCGTGGCGGGTGTGCAGATGGAGCTGCGCCGGGCGGACGGCGCGGCGCTCGACGTGCTCGCGACGGCCCGGACGATCCTCGACGACGAGGGGAGGCAGCGCGGGTACTTGGGGATCTTCGAGGACATCTCCGACCGCGTCGCGAGGGAGGAGCAGACCGAGCGGCTCGCGGTCCTTCAGGAGCTCGTCATCCGGATCCTCGGGCACGACCTGAAGGCGCCCATCGCCGTGATCCAGGGGCACCTCGAGCTCGCGCAGGCGGAGTTGACCCGTGGCTCGCTCGACGAGGCGAAGGTCCAGGCCCTGCAACGGCGGCTGCGCCGCGCGGGGGAGGCGTCGGCGTCGATGCTGGTGACGCTTGCCAACGCCCGCGCGATCTCGCGGCTCACCATGGGGGGCGACGAATCGGCGCCCCCCGAGGCGGTGGATCTGGCACGGATCGTGACGGAGACGGTGACCATCTTGCGCCCGCTCGCCGAGGCGCGGCAGCAGGTGCTGCGCGTGGAAGCGCCCCGGGAACTGCGGGTGGAGCTGCCGCCGGGGTTCGAGTCCGTGGTGGGCAACCTGCTCACCAACGCCATCAAGTACACGCCAACGGGCGGCCGCATCGACCTCACGCTGCGCGCGCACGGGGGCCGGACGACCCTCGAGGTGATGGACACCGGACCGGGGATCGCGAAGGAGATGCGCCCCCGGCTCTTCCGAAAGTTCGAGCGGCTGCAGGAGGAGCTCTCCGTCGGCAGCCACGGGCTCGGGCTCTCGATCGCCTACTCGGTCGTCGAGCTGGCGCGCGGGACGATCGCCGTCCACGACCGGCCGGACGGCGCGACAGGCGCGCTCTTCCGCGTGGAGATTCCCGGAGGCGGGGCGCCCGATCCCCCGGGACCTCCCGCCTGAGCCAAGCCGACCTGCCTGGTACTGGCGGGCGCCACTTGGCGATGCGCGCCGGCGCCAGCATCAAAAGGGTTAATATCAAACGCACCGACTTCCAGCGCGCGCATCCCCCATGGAACAAATGGACATCAAGGGCTGGTACCAGCGCGGCGAACGCGCGTGGCAGCAGGCCAAGTGGGACGAGGCGGTCGAGGCCTACGACAACGTGATCCGTATCCGCCCGAAGGACGACCGGGCGTGGTTCAACAAGGGGCTCGCGCTGCGCCAGCTCAACGAGCTGGACGAGGCGATCATCTGCTACAACAAGGCGATCGAGCTCAAGGCGGACAACGACAAGGCGTGGGTGAACACGGGGTACGCGCTCTACCAGCTCGGCCGGTACGACAATGCGATCCAGTGCTTCGACAAGGCGGTCGAGCACAACCCGAACAACGACAAGGCGCACTTCAACCGGGGGCTCGCGCTGCGGCGCGTGGGCGACCTCGAGGGGGCGATCGCGGCGTACAACAAGGCGATCGAGCTGAACATCGCGAACGAGCGCGCGTGGTCGAACGTGGGGTTCGTCCTGTACAAGCTCGAGAAGTACGACGAGGCGCTGCAGTGCTTCGAGAAGGCCGCGGAGCTCAACGAGGGCAACGGGGCGGTCTGGTTCAACCAGGGCGTGATCCTGGACCGGCTCGACCGCCCGGGCGACGCGCTGCCTGCGTTCCGGCGGGCGCTCCAGCTGGGGCCGAGCGCGGACTACGCGGCCAAGTGCAAGGAGATCCTGCAGTACCTCTCGCCGGAGGAGGGGGTGGCCGACGAGATCGTTGCGGCCGAGGCGGCGGCGCCGCCCCCGGCGCCCGCGCGGCCGAAGGCGCCGTCGCCGCCCGCGAAGGCCCCGCCGAGGGCCGCGCCTGCTCCGCCGCCGGAGGAGGAGCCCGAGGAGGCGCCCGCTGCGGTGGAGGCGTTCGACGAGGAAGCCGTCGAGTTTGAGGAGGCGGCGCCCCCCGTGCGGGCGCCGGCCAAGCCGCCCGCCCGGGCGCCGCCCAAGCCGCCCGCCAAAGCCAAGCCCGCGCCGCCCCCCCCACCCGAGGAGCCGGTGGCGTTCGAGGCGGTGGAGGAGGCCGAGGAGGTCGAGGACGTGCCGCGGTTCGAGGAGGAGGCCCCCGAGGAGGACCTCGCGGCGGAGTTCGAGGAGACCATGGCACCGGAGCCGGCCGAGCCCGCGGCTTTCGAGGAGGCGCCCGAGTTCGAGGAGGCCCCGGCCTTCGAGGAGGTCCAGGAGTTCGAGGAGGTGGCGCCCGCCCCGCCCCCGAAGACCCGCGCGCCCCCCAAGAAGAAGCCGCTGCCCGAGGACTGAGCCGCGGTGGCCGCGTGCCATAGACCCCCTCGAAAGCCCCCCCGCCACAGCGGTTTTATACGTCGCGGGGCGAACCAGCCTAGCCAGTTGGCCGCGAGGGAGGGCCCCGTGAGAGGACGAGCGGACGCAGGGGGGGCGGTCGCCCGAGCGGCCCTCGTGGGCGCGATCCTGCTGCTGCCGGCGCTCGCCGGGTCCTCAGCCGCATCGATTCCCGGGCCCGGGACGCCCCCCCTCGTCACCATCCTCGTGCCCAGCGAGCAGGGGACCGTGGTCAGCGCGTGCTCACCCTTCGTGATCCAGGGCATGGCGGACTCCAGCGTAACGCGCCTCTCCCTCGACGGCGCGCCCCTGCCCGTCATCGGCGGCCGCTTCGTGGCCCCCGTGACCTTGGTCGAGGGGCCCAACGCCTTCGAGGTCGTAGCGGAGACGGCCGCCGGGGAGCGGGGGGAGGTCCTGTTCACCGTCACCTGCGACTCGACACCGCCGGCGCTCGAGGTGCTCTCGCCCACCCCCTTCGCTGTCCTGCCCGACGACCGCGCGATCGTCTTCGGGACGGCCGAGCGCGGCGCGTTGGTTGCGGTCGCGGGGGTGCCGGTCGACGTCCACCCGTTCGACGGCACCTTCCTCGCGCGCGACGTCGTGCTGGCGCCGACGGGCGCCGGCTGCCTGCAGCCGGCGGACATCGTCGTCGAGGCCGTCGACCGCGCGGGCAACCGCGCGACGGTGGTCGTGCCGGTGCACGCCGACCAGTGCGTGGAGCACCCCGAAGCCGTGGGGCCGCTGCCCACGCTGCAGGTCGCCTCGGGCCAGGACGCCGAATACGCAGACCTGTCGGCGTACTTCACGGACGACGGCGGGGCCGCCGACCTCGTGTTCACGACGCAGCCCATGGGCGCCGCGGTGGGCGCGCTCACTGCGGCCTACGCGTCGCGCACGCTAGCGCTGGGGTGGCTCGACGCAGGCTTCCGCGGCGAGGCGCTCTTCTCGGTCGTGGCCCGCGACCGGACGGGCCTCACGTCGTCCCCGGAGGTGCTTCGGGTCAACGTCGTCGACGGGCCGCCGGCGGCCCCGCCGCTCCTCGTCGTCCCGGCGTCCGTCGGCCCGCTCCCGGCGGGCGGCGCCGTGACGTTCATCGTCGAGGCGCGGACGGCTGGCGGCGGCCCCGCCGCCCTCGAGGTCCTCTCGGCCCCGCGCGGGCTGTCCGTGTCCACGCGGATGGCGGCCGGCCCCGCGCCGGGCACGTATGCGGTCACCGTCGCCGCGGAGCGAGCGCTCCCGGCGGCCGCAAGCTACGGGTTCAAGCTCCTCGCGCACGGCCCCGAGGGCGAGGTCGCGGCGGCCCCCGTGCGGGTCACGGTCTACGACGCCTCCCCGGACCCGCGCCTCACGATCGAGTCGCCCTCCCCCCCGGAGGTCGACCGCACCGTGCGGGGGCCCGACGGCTCGTTCGGCGCTTGGGTGGAGGTGTCGGCCGCACGCTCGATCCCGCACCTCTACACGGAGGAGCCCCTCGCGGGGCGGACCCCCGCCGAGGGGGTGCCGCTGAACGCCGAGCGCACCTACTTCCGCTTCTTCGCCGCGCTGCCGACGAACCCCGGTGTCGCCCACGTCCGGCTGTGGGTGCAGGACCCGGGGCTTGCGCCCGTCCCCTTCGCCCTGCCGATCAACATCCTCCCCACATTCGGCCCCCCGCAGATCGAGCGCATGTTCTTGACGAGCGGCGGCCCCGAACCGACGGACGCCCGCCCGTTCTCGATCGACTGGCAAGGGTCCGTGCCCGACCCCGACCGCACGACCTACGCGTGGTCCGTGGACGGCCGCGCCGTCTCCAGCCAACGGGTGCTCGTGGGCCTCCAGCTCCCGGTCGGCGTGCACATCGTCACCCTCGAGGTCAGCGCGCCCCAGGGGAGCACGGCCGCGACGATGACGATCACCGTGCGCAGCGCGCCCGTCCCGCCGCCCCCTGCCGCCGGCCCGCTCGCCGCCTGGCCGTGGATCCTGCTCTTCTCCTTCGCGGCCCTCGGCCTCGTGATGGCCGGCACGGAGGTCGGCGCCTACTTCCTCGTCGTGTGGCTCGTGGGCGCGCTCATCGACCGCCAGAGCCGCGAGAAGCTCCTCGCGCACTTCGTGCGCGGCCGGATCTACCAGATCATCCAGTACGAGCCTGGCGTCCACCTGTCGCAGCTGCAGCGCAAGGCCGGGGTGGCGCGCGGCGTGTGCGCCTACCACCTCCACTCGCTGGAGAAGGCGGGGCTCATCAAGACGAGCCGCGACGGGATGTACCTGCGCTTCACGGCCACGAAGGTGCCCGTGGACACGGACACCTACGCGCTCACGCAGGACGAGCGCGAGTTCCTGCACGCGGTCGAGGCGCGCCCGGGGATCACCGAGGCCGAGCTGGTAGCGTCGCTCGGGCGCAGCGCGCCGGCGGTGGCGCGGACCTCGAAGAAGCTCTCGCAGTCCGGGTACCTGGAGGCGCGCAAGGCAGGCGGCGAGGTGGAGCTGTACCCCCGCACGCTATCGCCTTCAAGCCGCCCCGCGGGCGAGCCGTAGCGCGGGCGGCCGCACGGGGAGGGGGGCCTTGCGGCCACCGTCCGCGCCCGTGCAGATCTAGACCCCTCCACCCCAAGGCTTATCGGACGGAGGCGCTTTCCTGGCCCGAGGATTTCCATGGCAACAATGGGTCAGGCAAGGATGGAGGAGTTGCCCCTCGCGGGCGTGTCGAATTTCCTCGTGCGGCAGCGGGCGCTTGCGATCGGCGCGACGTACGACGTGATGGACGAGAACAAGAATTCCCTGTTCAAGATCAAGCAGGACGCCAGCCAGGCCGTGGGCACGGCGCTCGTGGGCGCGGTCGCCGGCAAGATGGCCAAGCGGTACATGAAGAGGTCCTACGAGATCCTCTCGGCGGACGACCGATCCGTGGGCAAGATCGCCAAGGGCTCGGGCGCGTTCAAGGCGGGGTACACGATCCAGCTCAACGACGGGCGGCTCATCGGCGTGATCAACACGAAGCGGTCGCTGATCGGCGGGCTCAAGGCCACGCTCGTGGACCCGCAGAACAAGCCGATGATCATGACGAAGGGGAACCTGATCCGGCGGAAGTACATGATGAAGGACAACGGGGGCAACGAGGTCGCGCGCGTGACCGCGAAGTTGCTCCAGATCCGGGACACCTACAAGGTCGAGCTCAAGACGCAGATGCACCCGATCTACCCGCTGACCTTCGCGATCATCATCGACTTCCAGAAGGATTCCTGATCGGGCGGCGGAGTCGCCCGGGCGGGGCCACGCCGGGCCCACGCGCGAGCCGCAGGCCGTGCGGCGCGGGGGCCACCGGCTCGGTTCGCCCCGCACGGGAAGAGCGCCTGCGGCCGTTCGCGCGAGGGCGGCGGCGGGGCGGCCCCAAAAGGTTAGAAACGGCCAGCGCTTTGGGGCGCTCCGGGGTCCCCCGTGGCGCTCTGGAAGCGGACGTTCCCGGTGCGCGCGCCTTCGAGCTTCGTGTTTGACTGGATGACGACGCCAGCGCCCACGGACACTGCGTTCACGCCCGGCCTTGCGGCCCGCGAGATCAAGGAGCAGTGGAAGCTCCAGTGGGAGACGCGGGACCAGGGCACGATCGCGGGGCGGCGCTACACCTCGAAGGCGGTCCTGCGCAAGTACCCGACGAGGCGGTGGCGCCTCGAGGAGGAGGCGGACGCCTTCTACCACCGGACGGAGTTCTCGCTCTCGGACACGCCCGAGGGGTGCGACATGACGATGGAGATGGAGGTCATCGTGCGGGGCGCGCTCAAGCTCCGCGAGAAGTCGTTCACGGAGAAGGTGCACGCGGACTTCGAGGCGCGGATGCGCGCGTGGGTGGCGAAGATGGAGGAGGAGGCGCACGCGGGCGCGGCGCCGCAGGCCGCGGGCACGGGGGAGGCGTTCGACAAGAAGCAGGCGCCGCGCGACATCCCGCGGCAGTACGGGTCGTGAGGGGGACGAGGATGAAGGGGCCCGCGGCGGGCGGATCGGGGGGAGGCGCGGACGGGTCCGGGCACGCGGAGCGCGTGCGCGTGGGCCCGGGCGACGTGAAGGAGGTCGGCAAGGCGCGGGTGGCCAACCGGACGGCGACGTCCATCGAGGTCACCGTCGCGGAGGACGGGACGGTCACGGTTACCGACTGCTGCCTCGAAGAGCAGGGGCAGTGAGGGGGGGATCCCGCGGGGGCCAGCTGCGCCTCATGGGCAGCGTCTGGCCGATGAACCCGATCTCCCTCGGGATGATCATCATCGTGTGCGAGATGCACCCGGGGGCTAGGGGAGGGGATAGCCCCGGGCAGATTCGAACTGCCGTCGCAGGCTCCAAAGGCCCGCATGCTTGGCCGCTACACCACGGGGCTGCAGGGCGCGCGAGCATGGGGCGCCTTCATAAAGCTGCCTCAAGGCGGCGCGCAGGTCACCGCTTGGGGGAGCCGCGCAGCAGGTGGGCGGCCTCCTCGAAGACCTCGGGCCGCGAGTCGCGCAGCGTCGGCCGGAACGGCCGGGCGAGGTCGGTGTCCCCGAGCTCGACCTCCGCGTCGATGAGCCCCTGCTTGATGAGCGGGAGCTCGGCCACCGTGTCGCCGCGCGGGCCGACGAGCGCGGAGCCGCCCGCGAAGACGAGCCCGAGGTCGGTCCCGACGCGGTTAACGTACGCGAAGAAGACCGCGTTCTCGACGGCGCGCGCGTGGATGATCTGCTGGAAGAGCGACCGGGCGGTCACGGGGGAGGACGAGATGTTGGCGACGAGGTCGGCGCCCTTGAGGCACGCGACCTTGGCAAGCTCCGGGAAGAAGAGGTCGTAGCAGATCTGCAGCCCGAGCGTCCCGAAGGGGGTCTCGAAGACGGGGATGCCGTGGCCCTTGTGGAAGAACAGCTTCTCCTCGTACGGCCCGAAGTTCGGCAGGAACCACTTGCGGAAGACGCCGACCTCGCCGTCGGGCGTGCACACGGCGGCGGCGTTGTAGATTGCCCCCCGGTGGCCGCGCGCCTTCTCGGGGAAGCCGAACACGACGGTTGTGCGCGCGCGGCGGGCAGCCTTGGACACGGCCTCGACGGACGGCCCGTCGGCGGGCTCCGCGAGCTCGATGACGCGGTCGCGGAGCGTGTACCCAGTGAGCCACATCTCGGGGAAGAGCGCGAGGTCGGGCTTCTCCTTGGCCACGAGGCCGGTCATCGCCTTGAGGTTCGTCGCGGTGTCGCCGGTCTTGGGCCGCCACTGGGCCCCGAGGATGCGCACGGGCGGGAATGCAGCGGAAGCGTACTTGGAGGTTGCCCCGTGGGTGGATGAGAGGCCAAATTCGTCGCGCTGCCGCGGAGCGTCCTCGCCTCGCGGCCGGCGAGGAATTGATCGGCCATCAGTCCATTGCCGCAAGGCACCGAGCGTGGGGCCACGGGTGGACCGTTCACTCCGCGGCGGTCGGGCTGAAGGCCGCGGCGCATTTGCCGGGTTGGTCAAGGGGAGGTCAGTGAGATCCCTTGCCTCCCTTCTGCATCGGGACCCAACCCACCTCCTGAAGCCATCCGGCCAGAGCGCGGCGGGCCTTCCAGCCGCACTCCTCGGGAGGGAGATCCGCGACCAACGGTGAGATGCTCCGCAAGGTCTCTCGCCCGACCAAGAGTTGCACGAGGGCGGTGTCCAACTCCGTGCGCCGGTGGTGCGGGAGCACAGCCACCTCGGAGAGGTCCATCTCCCGCCCGGCCCAGAACTTGAACCGAAGGGGGTGATCCTGGCTTAGACGTTCGATGTCCGCGACGTCCGTGGACCCACATGCTCGAAGACTTTCAGGAGAGCGTCGGCATCGAGGCGCAAGCCCGGCAAGCGGGCCTCGGGAAACTCGACGTAGACGCGGGCGGCGTCCAGGGCCCTCCTGCCTCCTAGGCGGGCGCAGTCCTGCAGGAGCCTTCCCGGGGCGACGACGCGGAAGCCGCCCACCATGCGCGATTCGCCGAGAACCTCCTCGGGCGCCCTAAGGAGGACAAGGTCCGCGGGGGTCGGGCCCCGGGGCCGTCGGGCCCCCCGGCGGCGCACGGAGTCTGCCCAGTCGTCGAGGGGCCGCACGTACGCCCATGCGGCCCCCGGCTTCTGGTATCTGGTAAGCAGCCACGCGGCGACATCGGCGGTGAGCGCGTACTCGAGCTCGAATTCCCGAGCGACCTTTCGGACCAATTCGGCCGCACCCATGGCGCCGCGGCCGCAACGCAACATGGTGGGGGCCGATAGGGGGTCGAGCGCACGGTCGAGGGCGTGGGCCGTCTCCATCGAGGGGCGCAAGCGCCCATTCTCGATCAGGCTGAGGGCGGTCCGCGAAATGCCCGCCGAACGGGCAAGATTCGCCTGCGTCATCCGCAGACTCGCTCGGCGCGCTTGCAGTGGGTGCATGATGTTAACCGTACTTTACATCAAGAAAAACGTTTCCCTGGTGGGGGATCCCCTGGGGTTCCGCGCTGGGCACGATCTCGGCGGACGGCCCAGCCGCGGTCCCCGCGAGCTCGAAGAGGCGGTCGCGGAGCATGTACCCCGTGAGCCACATCTCCGGGGAGAGCGCGAGGTCGGGCCTCTCCTTGGTGACGAGCGTGGTCATCGCCCTGAGGTTCGTCGCCGGTGCTGGCCGGGCTCGGGAGCCTGGACCGTGGCCGGAAACCTACTTATACAATCGTATAAGATTGTTTACGAAGGTACAAGACATGCGCTTCCACGGGCTTGCGGAGGGCCTCCTCTCGTCCGCCGGCCGCGTCGCGGTGATCAACGCGCTCCTCCGCGGCCATGCGGAGGCGTGGACGGGTAGCGCGCTTGCCAGGGAGGCGGGCGTAACCCCCCGGTGGGCGATCGACACGCTGCGCTCGCTCGAGGCGGAGGGGGTCGTCCACGGGGAGTGGTCCCCCCCAAGTTGGAGGTGGACGCTCAACCGCGACCATGTGCTGGTCAAGCTGCTCGGCCACGTGGCCCACCTCGACCAGGAGGCGCGCGGGGCACTGCGGGACGAACTTCGCCGAGCGGTCGCCCCCTTGAGGCCGGTGGCCGCCGTCTGGTACGGCTCGACCGCCGGAGCCACGGGGGCGCCCGGCTCGGATGTGGACCTCCTCGTGGTGGTTGAGGGCCGCCGGCAGCAGGTGGCGGCCGAGGAGGCGCTTGCTCGAGCGGGCGGCCCGTTCTACCGCCGCTTTGGGAACCGGCTGGCGCCGGTGGTGCTGACAAGGAGCCAGTTCGAGCGCAGGCAGCGCAAGGGGTTCGTGCGGGAGGCCCTCGACCGCGGCATTTGGGTGGGGGGTCGCAGGGCCCATGGCTGACGTGCCGAGCGTGGCCGTCGGGCCGGCCGCCTACCGCACGTTCCTGAGGAAGGCCCGCGAATTCGCGAGGATGATGGAGCGGGCCATCGAGGCGGGCGACCTGAACGCCGCGGCGTCGGCGGCGAGCCACTGCGTGATCTCCGCCTGCGACGCCCTCCTCGCCCGCCGCAAGCGCATCCGGTCGCGGGCGCGCGACCACGGGTCGGTGATCCGCCTCATCGAGACGACCGGGCTGGAGGGGGTCCGCGACCGGGCGGACCAGGTGGAGAGAGTGCTGGCGCTCAAGCAGGTGGCCGAGTACGATGACCGCGAGGTCCGGCGGGCGGAGGCGGAGGACGTCGTCAAGCGGGCAAAGCGGTTCCTGGAGTGGGTGGAGTCGCGGGTCGGGGAGTGACGTCGGGCCCTACCATGGGTGCGGTGGGGAGCGTGCACCTCGAAGCCATCGACGCCTTGCGAGGGGCCTCGACGTACGGCCCGTCCGCGGGCTCCGCGAGTTCGATGACGCGGTCGCGGAGCGTGTACCCCGTGAGCCACATCTCGGGGGAGAGCGCGAGGTCGGGCTCCTCCTTTGCCACGAGGCCGGTCATCGCCTTGAGGTTCGTCGCGGTGTCGCCGGTCTTGGGCCGCCTCGCCCGCGGCCGCCCCGCGTGGCTCCGCCGCCCGTCCCCGCGCTTCGTGTGCCCGAGGCCGACCCCAGCCTCCCCTGCCCGGTGTGCGGGACGCCGGTCGCCTCGGGGCTGCCCGACTGCCCGACGTGCGGGTTCGCGGGCGTGATGTAGGGGGACCGCTACGACACCGGGGCCCCGCCTGGAACAAACAACGCGAATGGAGGACATCCCTGCCTTCCTTGCACGGCCGGCGCCAGGGGGGCCAAACATAGATACGCCCGCCCCCGCGCTCCCGCCCGCGTGACCCCCCTCACGCCGGTCGCGCCTTCGGCCACGTCCATCCCCGGCGCGATCCTCGCGCCCGACATCGGCTGGGCGGGCCAGATCGCGGCCGCGCGCGTCGTCCTCCACCGCTCCATCCACGACCGGGAGACATCGGACGTCAAGCTCTCCTACGTGTGGCTCGTCCTCTTCGTCCTCGCGCCGTCGGTCCGCAACACGCTCGGCTACTTCGCGCTCGCGGTCTTCTTCGCCACCGGGAACCTCGTCCTCCTGCTGATCTTCGGGGGCATCACCCTGCTCGCAAGCTCCCTCATGCACGGCATCGCCAACCGCAAGATGCTGCGTCGGATGACCCGGCACTTCGACCGCGAGGCGCGCCTGCGCGGCGCCCTCATCGACTACCTCTACGCGAAGGCCGCCGCCGACAGGAAGCTCGCCGAGGCGACCGGCTCGCTCCTGGCGATGGCCAAGATCCACGGCGAGGCGGGCGCGCGGGACCGTGGGCGCTCCGGCCTCTGGGCGTTCCTTGTCGCGCTGCCGCTCGTGCGGTATTACTTCTACTACTTCATCTCGAGGTTCCCGGCCGAGCACGAGCAGCGGTGGGTCCGCTTCCTCCATCACACGGAGGTCGTGAGCCGCACGCTGGGGGTCGCCTACCTGACCCCCGAGATCAAGCCCGTCAAGCGCCACAACTTCTGGCTGTTCCTGCTCCTCAGTATCATCACCTCCGAGCTCTTCCTGGTCTATTGGTACTTCCTGCTCATCCGCGAGCCGCACCTCCACTTCAAGAGCCACGAGCATGTGGACGACGCCTTGCTGCTCGCGTTCCACTAGTCAAAAGATAGAAGTCGGCCGCTCCCGCTACGGCGGCCGTGGCCCTCACGCCGACGCTGGCGCCGGGCGCCCTCGAGGCGATGGAGGCCTTCCTCAGCGACCATGTGGAGGACGCGGGCGCCTCCGGCGCCGTCCTCGGGCTGTCGGGAGGGATCGACTCGGCGGTCGTGGCCACGGTCGCGGCCCGCGCGCTCGGGCCCAAGCGCGTCACGTGCCTCCACCTGCCGATCGAGGGGACGGGCGCGCGGGACCGGCAGGACGCCCAACGGCTCGCGGAGCGGCTTGGCGTCGCCTACGTCGCCCGCGACCTCTCGAAGCCATACTTCGAGCTCGTCGACACGCTTGCGCCGCGCGACCGCCGGTCCCGCGGGAACGTGAAGGCTCGCCTGCGCATGGTCGCGCTCTACGCGGAGGCCAACCGGCGGGGGGCTCTCGTCCTCGGCGCGGGCAACAAGAGCGAGCTGCTCACCGGCTACTTCACGAAGTGGGGCGACGCCGGCTGCGACCTGCTCCCCATCGGCGACCTCTACAAGACCCAGGTGCGGGAGCTTGCCAAGGAGCTCGGCGTGCCGGAGGCGTTCCTGGAGAAGAAGCCGAGCGCGGGGCTATGGCCGGGGCAGACGGACGAGGGCGAGCTCGGCATCGCGTACGCGGAGCTCGACCAGATCCTGCTCGGGCTCGAGCTGAAGATGGCGGACGCCGAGATCGCGCGGCGGACGAAGCTGCCGGCCCAAGAGGTCGCGGAGGTGCGCGCGCGCGTGGAGTCGACATCCCACAAGCGCCGGCTGCCGCTCGTGTGCAAGCTCGGCCTGCGGACGGTCGGGGTCGACTGGCGCGAGCTGTAGGGGGGCGGCCGTGCTCGGCGGGCGAGCCGGGCTGCGCGCCGACCTCGCGCTCGAGGTGCAGGCGCGCCAGATGCGCCACCTGTCGAAGGCGCTCGGGACCGCGGGGGCGCTCCTGCTCGCGGCCGGCGCGGGCGCGCTGCTCGCGGGCGGGACGTTCTCCTTCCTGCTCGGCCTGATGGGCGCCCTCTTGGGGGGGATGCTGCTCATTGCGGCGGCGGCCACGCGCTTCGCCGCCGGCCAGCAGGAGATCCACCTCGCCGCGGTGATGGCGCAGATGGAAGAGGACCGCGGCCCCGTGAGTCCTCCGGACGACCCAGCTTCCTTGGAGGACGCCCCGAACCCCCCGCGCTACGCCCGCTCGGCCGACGAAGGGGACGTGTCGGCACTGCCGGCGATGGACGCGGGCCGTTAGCCCGGGCGCCGGCCGGCCGCCTTTCCCGCACCGGTCGGCGGTTGCCCGCGCCCCAGCCCGGGGCGGCTGGCATGGCTTCATCCCTGACCATGTCACATCGAGCAAGGGGCGGGTGACCGCTTGCTTGGACGGTGGGGCCGCCTCCAAGATGAGATCGAAACCATCGTTGTCGCCGCCATCCTGGCGGGAGGCGGCGTCGTCCTCGGCGCCGCTATCTTCGCGCGTGGCCAGCACTTGGCGGGGTTGGTCGTGGGCGTCCTGCCGCTCACGCTCATCCTTGGGAACGTGCTCCTCGTCCGGTTGATTCGGTCCGCCCCATGGTTCCCCCGGCATGGCGGGTGGGCGGCCGGGGCCGTGCTTTCCGCGGGCATCGCCATGTCCGCGGCGTCCATCGTCATGACGGCCGAGTGCTTGGGCGGGCCGTGCCTGGCGGCAGACGGCCTCCCCGTCGCGGTCATCCTGTTCTGCGCGGGCCTTGCGGAGATTGTGGCGGGATTCCTAGTCCTTCACCCCTGGGCCGTGGTGGCAGGGAAGGTTCGCCTTGCCGGGGCCTTGGAGGGCGCCGCCTTGGCCGTCCATGGAATCGCGCTGATCGGGCAACTCCTCCTCGTGGCCGGCGAGTTTGGAATCGTGGCGGCGGTCGTGGTCCTTGTGTTCCTGTTCCTCGTCAGCCTCGCCCTCGGCGTGTCTATGCTGTGGACGTTCCTCGCCCTCATTATCGGAATCGTGCTCCTCGGGGCCGTCGTCGGGTTCCTCGTCGGCCCTTCCGGAATGAAGGCGGGAACGCCCGGGGAAGTGTCCGCGGCCGCCGCGCCAGACCCACGGGGCATCCCACCGCCCGGGCCGCCTCGCCCAGCGCCGCCTGGCCATCCGTCGTTCCCGGCGCCTGCCCTGGCACCCGCCCCGCCGGCCTCCGCGTACACGCTGCCCCCGGCGTACGGGCCGCCACCGGGCTACGCTCCGCCGCCCGCGCACGCCGCGTTTCCTCCAGCGCCACCGACTTACCTGCACGCGCCCCCCGTCGCGCCGTACGGGCACGCCGTTCCGCCGGCCGTCTGCCCCCGCTGCCACTCGCCCCGCCTGGCGTACGCCCCCCCTCCGGCGCGCGGCTTCCACTGCTACCAGTGCGGCCTTGCCGGCGCCTACTGAGAGAGAATCGTCGGACCGGCCAGCGGCGGCCGGCCCCGAACGCTTTAAGGGTCTGGTGGCCCACTGAACGGGCGTGGCGGAGGAAAAACCCGGCGCGGCCCTCGGGCTGTCGGTCGCCGGCGGCGTAATCATCCTCATCGTCGGAATCGTACTCACCATCGTCATCATCGGACTCGTGGGCGTCGTCGCGGGGATCGTCATCCTCGTCGCCGCGCTAGCCGGATACAGCCATCCCGCATCCGCCAAGGGGTGGGGCGTGGTGATCATCGTGATGTCAATCGTCAGCTGGTTCGGCGGCGGCGGGCTACTCATCGGTTTCATCCTCGCCCTCATCGGCGGGATCCTCTTCGTCACTTGGGAACCGCCTGTCCCCCGGGTGTACTACACGCCGCTCCCCGGCGCCCCCTATGGCCAGCCTTACCCCTACGGCTACCCGGCGCCCTACGGGCAATACCCGCAGCAGCAGCCGTATCCACAGTACCCGCAGCAACAGCCGTATCCGCAGTACCCGCAGCAACAGCCGTATCCACAGTACCCGCAGCAGCAGCCGTACGCGCAGTACCCGCAGCAGCAGCCGTACGCGCAGTACCCCGAACAGCAGCCCTACGCACCCTATCCCGCGCAGCCGCCGGCCGCGGACCCGTACGCCGCGCAACCCCCGTACGACCCCTACGCGCAGCCGGCGGCCTATGGCGGCCAGCCGCCGGCGCAGCCGCCGAACCGTCCAAAGCAGCCCGGGCAGCCATAGGCGCCCGTGGCGGCGGGCACCTCTCGCGCGCCCCCCAGCCAAGGCTTATCATGGCGCGCGGGTCGTGCCTGGCCCATGGCTGGGTCGGTGGTCGGGCTCCTCGCGCTCCTCTTCGGCCTAGTCTTCACGGCAATCGCTGCGCTCCTCGGCGGTCTCTGCCTCGTGGGCGGCGGGATCCTGTGCCAAGGGACCTCGATCGGAGCGATCGCGACCATGCTGCTCGTGCCCGGGCTAGTCCTCGTCGCGGCCGGGCTCCTCCTGTTGGCCATCGCCAGGCGGTTCCGGCGCGGCGAGCCGGGTGCGGCTACCCCCTCCGCGCAAGCGCAGTTGGCGGTCGCCCGGGCCACGGCCGCCGCCGCCGTCCGCGGCGAGCCCTCGCCGCGCGTCGCCTCCGAGTGCCCCAAGTGCGGGGGCCCCGTCCGCCCGGCTGACCCGGCGTGCGAGTGGTGCGGGACGCCGCTCCTGTAAGTGAAGCGCCATCCCCGCCGGCTGCGCTGGGCCGTGGTCATGCGGCCGGCAGTCCTGTTGGAAGCCCCCGCCGCACTCACATCGGTGCGTCACTCACCCCACCTCTCGCCTTTTGTACTGGCACTTGGCTCCAACACCGAAGGCCGGCGGCCTAAGGTGGAGGATCCCTGTGACCGCCCCGAAGGGGAGAAACCCGCAGATCGAGGTCACCCCGAGGCGCATCCGGGTGCGCCTGCGCCCCGACAACGTGGACCAGCTCGCTCTCGATTTCTGCAGGGTCCTAACCAAGCTCCAAGTTCGGTATGCGCTGGTCTCCGGATATGTCGCCATCCTCCTCGGTCGCAACCGGCTCAGCGAAGACATTGACCTATTCGTCGAGCGTCTATCGGTCCGACAATTCAAGGCGCTCCACTCGGCCCTTACGAAGTCCTTGGAGTGCATCACCCCCGGCACCGTTGAAACGCTACACGGGAGCTACCTTGACGCCGGGGCGGAATCGACATCGGTTCGTTACGCGCGGCCGGAAACGTTCTCGCCGAACGTCGAAATGAAATTCGCCCAGAAGCCCGTCCACCACTATTCGCTGTCCCGCCGCGTCCCCGTCGATGTGAACGGCCAAAGGCTCTATATCGGGGCGCTCGAAATGGGAATCGTCTACAAGCTCAAGATGGGCTCCGAGAAGGACCTGGCCGACGCGCGCTGGATGTACGACCGCACGCGAGAAAGGCTGCACCGCCCGGAGCTTAACAAGCTGATGGAGGAGATGGATGCGCATGCCGAGTGGGTCACGTAAGGCGGTCGGTCCTCCCGGAGAGCCGCGCTTCGACGCGCGGGAGGTCGAAGAGGAGATACGCCGAAACCGCGAGGCAAACGAACGCTTCCAGCGTGAGTACTCGGAGTGGTTTGAGCGCAACGCGACGCGGCGGGCCGGCGGGGCCAAGCGCACTACGGCCGATCGGAGGAGCCGGCCCTAGGGGCCGGTGTTTCCCCCGGCGCGTGATGGCCCCTCCTCTGGCTTGGCCGACCCTCGGGGCTCAACCGGAGGCGGCCCCACGTCCACGGCTGGGAGGTCGCCGCCACCCTTTCGCGCGGCCCGGTACTCCACGCCCATCAGGGTCACCATCCCGCCGACCATCAGGACGACGCCCCCCCACACGCCCCACACGCCGGGGATCTGCTTGACCGCCAGCTCGACCGCGACCGTCCCGTTCGTCACCCCGGGGAGGATGTTGTTGACCTGGATGTAGAGGTCGTGCGTGGCCGTCGTGAAGACGTCCGTGTGGATGATGGGCGCAGCCACATAGTTCGTGAACGCAAAGTTCTCGGGGGAGGGTGCGGGGCTCGGCCGCTGGTAGATGATGAACGCGTACCCCTCGCGGACGAGCGCCCCCGAGCCTGCATCGAACATGCGGTAGCGCGCCTCGAACTTGTCCCAGAACTCGCGCGCCGTCTGCCCGGCGTCCGGGTCCTTGACCACGCCCACGAGCTCGAATCGGTAGCCGAAGGCCACGTCCGTGCCCGCCTGGCTCGGCGCCCCCCCCTCCTGCACGATCACGCGGTCGTCCCGCACCAAGGTGTTCGACAGCGCGTACCCCAGCAGCAGGCAGGCAACGCCTACGTGGACCGAGATCACCGCGAGCGTGCGCGCGCGCGCCCGCAGGCTCGACCGCATCCGCCGGCCGAGCGCCCCGCGGACCCGGACGGCCCCCATGAGGAAGACCGCCCCCGCGAACACGACGGCCGGCCCCGCGAGTTTCCAGTATGGGTTGGTCGGCGGGGCGGGCCACAGGATGAACGCCATGGCGCCCACGAACACGGCGCCGATGGCCACGAGCATCGCGTCCTCGTTGCCGAGCGGCCGCCGGAGGAAATTGACCGTCATGAAGAACATGATGACGAACACGGGGGCCGCGAGCTTCGTCTCATACTCCGCGGGCTGGGGCGCCGACCCCGCCTCCCGCACGAGGATGACGATCGTCATCAACAGGATCACGCAGAGCGAGAAGATCCCCGCGAAGACCGCGAACTTGTCCTGCGCTAGGTAGTCCACGAGGTCCTCGTCCTTCCCGCGGGGCGGGAGGAAGGCCGCCTCCTCGTAGTGGTGGCGCAGGAAGTGGTTTAGCAGAAGGAGGAGGATCGCGAGCGGGACGAACGCCATCGCGAAGAAGACGGCGAGCCGGAGGTCCGACCCGAGCGCCGTGCCGATGGCGGCGATGAGGTCGGGCTGCTGGTTCTGGATGAACGAGTGCACGCTGTTCCAGGCGCCGCTGCGCGTGACGAACGTCCCGAACTCCGTGAGCGAGAAGGCGATGGCCGCAAGCAGCGGCGCGGCGAGCGGGTACATCCGGTGGCGGCGGTGCATAAGCTGCGCATGGAGCAGCGCCGTGGTCGCGAGCCACGGCAGGAGCGACGCGACCTCCACGGGGTCCCAAGCCCAGTAGCCGCCCCACCCGAGGGTGATGTAGGCCCAGAGGCCGCCGAGCGCGAGGCCCGTCGTGAGGAAGACCCACGCGATCCGCGTCCAGAAGGTGCAGTACCGGATCCACCCCTTGTCGCCGGTGGCCAGGTACGCGAACGCGGCGGACATCGGGAGCACGGTGAGCGCGAACGCGGCGAGCTCGATGGGCGGGTGGATGGCGTTCAGCTCCGTGCGCAGGGAGGGCGAGAGGCCGAAGCCCGTGGGGAACGTGGAGAGGAGCAGCGGCCCGAGGGGGTCGTCGGCGGTGCGCCGGAACCAGTCGGAGGCGGCGAGCACGATGGCGAACGTGGTGATGACCAACGTCGCGAAGAGGGCCGTCCAGTCGCCGAGGCGCAGGTCGGACTCGACCTTCTCCAGGTCCGGCGCGCCCTTCCGCCCCGCTCCCTCGCGCCGGCCGCGCGTGGGGCCGCGGGCCGCCGCCGCGCGCCGAGCCCGGCGCGCCGTCCACACCTCGTTGATGGAGACCGCGGCGGTCATCACGAGGGCCCAGACGAAGACCGAGCCCTCCTGGCCCGCCCAGAGGCCCTCGGCCTTCCAGAGGGCGGGGTGCTCGACGGCCGAGTGCTCCCACACATAGAGGTACGAGAGGTCGGAGGTGAGGAGGAGTACCTCCCACACGACGAGCAGCACGAGGAGGTCGGCGAGCGCCGCGAAGAGGAGGAGGCGGGACGCCTTGCGGTAGTCGAGCGGGCGCCCCTCCGCCGGCCGGAACAGGTGGGCTGCCCTCAGGGCCGCCGAGCTTGCGGCAAGGGCGAGGAACGCGAAGACCAGGATGTCGCCAGGCCCTGCCATCACGGCCCCGGCTTCGCAGCCCCCCTGCCCCTCATAAGGTTTGAGCGGGCGCCGCGGTCACCGGCCGGGGCGGAACAGGCGGGTCGCGTACGAGCCCACCGTAACGCGGAGCATCGAGAAGGCCCCCGCCTTGGCCATGGCGACCGCCCCGACGAAGGAGCCTAGCGTGGCGTAGCAGTATACACACACCGCGGGTCGCCGGCGGGCCCCATGCCGCCGCCGCCCTGATAGTCCTTTTCCACCCCCGCGGCCCCGGGCGTGTCCGGGAACAACCGTTAAGTGGGCCAGCCCGCCTTCCCGCGCGACGCGGGGAGGTCACGCGCCGTGCGCAAGGAAGAGGACTTCCTCTCCTGGTACAACGACATCGTCGAGAAGGCCGGGCTCACGGACAAGCGGTACCCCATCAAGGGGATGAACGTCTGGACGCCCTACGGCTGGAAGGCGATGTTCCTCGTCGACCAGATCACCCGCCGCCTCTGCGAGGAGCGCGGGTACGGCGAGGTCAACTTCCCGCTCCTCATCCCCGAGACGGAGTTCAAGAAGGAAGCCGACCACATCAAGGGGTTCGGCGGGGAGGTCTACTGGGTCACGCGGGGGGGCGACAACGAGCTCGATGTGAAGCTCCTGCTGCGCCCCACGTCGGAGACCGCGATCTACCCGATGTTCGCGCTGTGGGTGCGCAGCCACGCGGACCTCCCCCTCAAGGTCTTCCAGATCGTGAACGTCTTCCGCTACGAGACGAAGATGACTCGCGCGTTCCTGCGCGTGCGCGAGATCCACTTCTTCGAGGCCCACACGGCGCAGAAGGACTTCGCGGCGGCGGAGGCGCAGGTGCGGCAGGACCTCGAGATCTGGGATGGGCTGGCACGCGAGCTCGCGCTCCCCTACCTCATGAACCGCAGGCCGGAGTGGGACAAGTTCGCGGGCGCCTTCTACTCGCTCGGGGCCGACACGGTGGCACCGACGGGGCGGGCGCTGCAGGTCGCGACGATCCACCATTACAAGGACAACTTCGCGAAGCCGTACGGCATCTCGTACGAGGATGCGGAGGGGCGGCACCAGTACGCGCACCAGACGACCTACGGGATGAGCGAGCGGCTCCTGGGGGCGATCATCGCGATCCACGGGGACGACAAGGGGCTCGTGATGCCACCGGCGGTGGCGCCCGTCCAGGTGGTCGTGATTCCGATCCTCACGAAGGACTCGAAGGAGGAACCGACGCGCGCCGCGGAGGCGATGGTCGCGGAGCTCAAGGCCGGCGGCCTGCGGGCTGCGGCCGACCTGCGGGACATCCGCCCGGGCGCGAAGTACTTCGACCACGAGCTGCGGGGCGTCCCCCTGCGCCTGGAGGTGGGCCCGCGCGACCTGAAGGAGGGGAAGTTCGTGGCGGTGCCGCGCGACACGGGGACGAAGCGCACGCACGACCGCGCGCGGCTGTGGGAGGCGGTGGCCGAGGAGTTCGAGGCGCTGCGCGGCCGGATGGAGGCAAACGCGCGGCGCATCATCGAGGAGGCCGTGCGGACGGCCGAGAGCGTGGCGGAGGTGAAGGCCCACGAGGGCGTCTCGCTCATCGGGTGGTGCGGGGAGGAGGCGTGCGGCAAGCGCGTCGAGGAGGAGGCGGACACGCACGTCCTCGGGACCCACGAGGGCGGCGCGCTGCCGGGCGGCGCGCGCGTGCCGCAGGCGTGCATCGTGTGCGGCAAGCCGTCGCCCAAGCCCGCGCTGGCCGCGCGGACCTATTAGCGCCCTACCGGGCGGCCGCGCCCCCGGCCTCTTCCCGCTCGAGCTCGCGGTAGAGCAGCATGCCGAAGAGGCCGGTGAAGATGAGGATCGCGGAGGCCGTGTAGTTCGCGAGGTCGAAGAGCGCGTTGTACGCGAACCCCCACGCGAAGTAGAAGGCGACCCCCAGGACGAGGACGAACGTGAAGACCCACTTGAGGACGCCGGGCTTGAGGGCGATCTCCTCGGCCATGGGGCTTCGCGATTTGGGCGGCCGTATTTAACGGTTGGCGGCAGCGCCAAGTCGAAGGGGCTCCATCAAGGCCCTGTGCCTGGCAAGTCGGCGGAATTGAACCACATCCTGGTGTACTGCGACGACGTGGCGAAGTCGGTCACCTTCTACGGCAGCCTCCTCGGGATGGAGGTCATCACGAGGATGGAGGGCTACGCGCGCCTCGTGAGCCCGCGCACGAAGACCACCCTAGGGCTCCATGGGCGGATGGAGCATAAGGCGGACCGCCGGCGCCGGCGGTCGGAGGACGTCCGGCTTTATTTCGAGGTTGACGACCTCGACGGCGTGTGCCGGCGCCTCAAGCGCCGGGGGGTGAAGTTCACCCAGGGGCCCAAGGACATGCCCTGGGGGTGGCGCCACGCGTACCTCAAGGACCCGGACGGCCACGAAGTGAGCCTGTACTCCGCGGGGGTCCGCCGCCTGCGTGCCCGGTGACTCCGCCCCGGTGTCCATTCCGCGGACCGGCGTGCCCCGTGGCGGACACTGGCGGCCCCCGCGCGTCCAATATGCGCCCCCGTCCCACCAGCAGCCTTTTGCTCCTGCCCGAGATCGGTGCCCCGGTGGCGGAACCTTGGGATCCGAGCAGCAGGCTATCGTGGAACAGCCCTATGACAGCGAGAAGGCGGGAGCTTTCGTCGGGCGCGTCTTCGGCGACGTGGCGTCATCCTTCGTGGTCGTCTGCTGCGCGCTTGGCGACCGCTACGGTCTCTTCAAGGACCTCGACGCCCACGGCCCGCACACGGGCGAGGAGCTCGCGGCATGCGCAGGGGTCGCGCCACGGTACGTGCAGGAGTGGGCCTCTTGCCTCACGGTCGCCGGGTACCTTGCGTACGATCCCAAGACGGAGCGGTTCTCCCTGCCGGCCGACCACGCGCCGGCCCTCGCGCGGGAGCCTGGGCCCTTCTTCCTCGGCGGGTTCTTCCAGCAGTTGGGCGCACTCCTGGCGCTCTACGGGCCCCTCGCCCAGGCCTTCAAAGACGGCCGGGGCATCGCGCCGGAACTCTACACAGAGGACATCTGGAAGGGGGAGTTCCGGGCCAACGACATGTGGCACAACCACCTCCTCGTCGAGGAGTGGGTGCCCAAGATGCCGGCTGTGCGCGAGGCGCTGGAGCGGGGCGCGCGCGTGGCCGACGTGGGCAGCGGCAGCGGCCGCGCGCTCGTACGGCTCGCGCAGGCGTTCCCCAAGTCCGCGTTCGTCGGCTTCGACATCGACGGGCCGTCCGTGGAACGCGCCCGGGCGCTCGCCGCGGCCGAGGGCGTGTCGGACCGCGTCCGGTTCGAGGTGCTTGACCTCACGCGCGGGGTGCCCGGCACCTACGACATCGTGACCGCGTTCGACGTCCTCCACGACACGGCCGACCCGCTCGGCGTCCTCAGGAGCGTCCGCAAGGCCCTCGGGCCCGGAGGGCGCTTCGTCGTCCTTGAGATCAACGGCGCCGACCGACTGGAGGACAACGCGTCGCCCTTCGGCACGGTGTTCTACGGGATCAGCCTCGCGTTCTGCATGTCCATCGCCATCGCGCGCGGCGGCGAGGGGCTCGGGACGGCCGGGCTGCCCGAGGGGCGGCTGCGCGCGTACGCGGCGCAGGCCGGTTTCAGCGACGTGAGGCGCGTGGAGATCAACGACCCCATCCAGGCGCTCTTCGAGGTGAGCGCGTAGGTTGCTTGCGGCCCCGCGCAAGGGCTATCTCAGTCCGCGGCCGTCTCCGGGTGCCGTGGACGCGACCGACATCCGCATCATCCGGACGATGGGCCTCCAGCCGTACGGGCGCCAGCCGCGCCCGGCCGAGTGTCTACGCCCCCGGTTCATCGCGGGGCGGCTCGGGCTCTCCGTGGAGGCCGTGCGCGACCGGGTCGCGCGGATGGAGGCCGTGGGCGTCATCGAGGGGTACGAGATCTGCCCCAATCTGCGCCTGCTCGGCTTCGAATCTAGCTGCTTCTACTTGCGGATGGACGACCACGCGGACGTGGACCAGGTCGCCGCCAAGATCCGGTCCGTCGAGGGGATCGTCGGGATCTACACGTTCACCGAGCCCGACATGTGCATCAACCTAGCGTACCGCACGCCCCCCGACCTCCAGCGGAAACTGAAGCTCCTGATCGGGCTCGCCGGGGACGCGAGGCTCTCCAAGTACTACGACCTCGAGATGCCGCCCGCCGTCCGCCCGCTGTCAGGCCTCGACTGGCAGGTCGTCAAGGCGCTGCGGGGGCAGGCGCTGCGCGGGCTGCCGGAGGTCGCCGCCGAGCTCGGCGTGAGCGCCCGCACCGTCAGGCGGCGCTTCGACCGCATGAGCAAGGAGGGCGCGTTCTTCATCATCCCCCTCGTAGACCCCGCCAAGGTGCCGGGGCTCATCCTCTTCGAGCTTATGGTATGGATCGACCCCGAGGCCGGCCCCGAGACCTTCCCGGCCGTCCTGCGGGCGCTCGACGACAACCAGGTGTGCGTGGACTTCCCGTCCACCCCCGAGTACGGCAACTACGGAGTGGGCCTCTACGCGCAGCGGCTCGGGGACATCGAGGCGTGCCGGCGCAAGGCCGCCGCGGTGCGCGGGGTGCGGCGCGTCCGGCCGTTGATCCTCCAGGGGTCGGAGGAACGGTTCGACTGGATGGACGAGGTGATCGAGGAGCGCGTGCGGTCGGCTCGCGCCAAGGCGGCGGCCTGACGCTCACGCCGCCAGCCGCTTGCGCGCCCGCTCGCCCTCGGCCATCTCCTCGACCGTGACCTCGCCGAGCCGGCCGATGCCGAGCTCGATGTTCTCGTCACTCGGGAAGCTGAAGTTCAGCCGCGCCTGGTGCGCGCCCCTCCCATCGAAGTAGAACGAGCGCCCGTGGACGTACGCGACGCTGCGCTCGGCGGCCTTGTTGAACATGACGCGCGTGTCCACCGTCTCGGGGAACGTCGCCCAAAGGAACATGCCGCCCCCAGGCCGCGTCCACTTGACGCCCTCCGGCATGTGCTCGGCCATCGCCTTCAGCATGATGTCGCGCTTGCGCCGGTACACCGCGTTGATCTTGTGGATGTGGGCGTCGAGGTGTCCGCCGGCCAGGTACTCGTACGCGATGTGCTGCGAAAGGCTGTTCGTGCAGAGGTCGGCCGTCTGCTTGGCGAGCACGATCTTCGCGACGAGGTCCTTGTGTCCGATGGCGTAGCCGAGGCGCAGCCCGGGCGAGAGGATCTTCGAGAAGGACGAGTAGTAGATGACGCGGTTGTCCTCGTCCATCGACTTGAGGTTCCGGACGTGCTCACCGTCGTAGCTCAGCAGGTGGTAGGGGTCGTCCTCGACCACGAGCAGGTCGTACTCGTGCGCGAGGTCCATCACCTTGCGCCGCCGCTGGAGGTCCATCGTCACCCCCGCGGGGTTGTGGTAGGTGGGAGTCAGGTACAGGAACTTCGGGTGGCGCCCCTGCCGCCGGAGGCCGGCGAGCGTCTCCTCGAGGATGTCCACCTGGATCCCGCCGTCGTCGAGGTCCACGGAGAAGATGTCGCACCCGTAGACGCGGAACGCCATCCCGCCCGTGAGGTAGGAGGGCGCCTCGAGGACGACGGGGTCGCCCTGGTTGATCGTCACCTTGGACAGGAGGTCGAGCCCCTGCTGGATCCCGTTGGTCAGCACGACGGCGTCGTTCTCGTTCGCGCTGTCCTCGCGCGCGTGCTTCTCCCAGAGGATCTGGCGCAGGCGCCCGTAGCCTTCCGTCGCCCCGTACTGGAGCGCCTGCTCGCCGCGCTCGTTGAGGATCTTCGTGGTGAGGTCGCGCACGATCTCGACGGGGAACGTCTCCGGGTTGGGGAGCCCCCCCGCGAACGAGATCATCCCGGGGCGCCCGGTGACCTTGAGCAGCTCCCGGATCTCGGAGGCGGTCATGCGGTTGGCACGGTCAGAGAGGCGGCGTGCAACGTCGAACACCAAGAGGATCGCCAGCGGTTTCCAGGGGCGGCACGGTTATAAAACGTTGTGTCAGGCGGCCGTCCCGCGGTTGGAAGGGCACGGTCTTTTGGACGGTGGGAGCGCACAACCGTCCAGAAACGGGCGCACGGGCGTCCCGAGACTGGAAGGGCGTACGGCCATCCAGTGGCGACGTGGGGGGGAGCGAGGGGCTCACGGCGTCGACCGGGAGAGCGACACGCCGAGGGGCGCGCCGTCGATCTCCCACCGCTTCGAGGAGCCCGCCGAGCGGCGCTCGACCGCGTCGGCCTGCGTCTCGCGCGCGACCCATGGGAGGTGGGGGGTGAGCGACCGCCACGAGGCGTCGTCGACCTCCAGCCACAGGAGGATCCGGTCCTGGACGCGAAGGCCCGACTGCTTGCGTGTCTGCTGGACGCAGCGGATGACCTCCCGGGCGAACCCCTCGGCGCGCAGCTCCTCGTTGAGCTCGAGGTTCAGCACGAGCGCGAGCCCCTCGACCTCGGCGACGGCGAAGGGGGCCCTCGGCGACGACTCCACCTCGAAGTACTCCGCGGGCAGCTCGACGCTCCTCCGGCCGTTCTGGTACTCGAACATGACCGGCTTGCCCGCGTCGACCATCGCCGCGACCCGCTCGGGGGGGAGCCGCTCGACGGCCTCCGCCACCGCCTTGGACTCGCCGCGGAACCGCGGCCCCAGCCGCTTGATCGGCACGTGGAACGAGCGGTTCAGGAAGGCGTCCTTCGAGGGCGCGCGCCGCACGGCCTTGACATTGAGTTCGTCCATGAGCAGCGGCAGGAGCGGCTCGAGGGCCGAATACGCCGCGTCGGGGGCCACGACGAACGCCTCGCGCAGCGGCTGCCGCGTCTTCACGCTCCCCTCGTTGCGCAGGCGGTGGCCCGCCTCGGCGAGGGCGCGCAGGCGGGCCATCGCGGCCTCAAGGCCGTCGTCCACGTCGACGGGGCTCGGCTCCGGCCACCGCGCGAGGTGCACCGACTCCGGGTGGGCCGCGGGGCGCAGCGACCGGTAGAGCTTGTCCGAGACGAACGGCACGAAGGGCGCGGCCAGGCGGCACACCGTGAGGAGGGCGTCGTGCAGCGACGCGTAGGCCGCCTGCTTGTCGTCCGTCTCCTCCTCCCCCCAGAAGCGGTCGCGCGAGCGCCGGATCCACCACGTGGAGAGGTCGAGGACGACGAAGTCCTCGACCGCGCGCGCGGCCTTGTGGACCTCCAGCGTGTCGAGCGCCGCCGTGGTGGCGCCCACCGTCTTTGACAGGCGCGAGGCGAGCCACCGGTCGAGCGGCGGCCGGCGCGCGGGCGGCGCCGGCGCGGTGTCCGGGTCGAACCCGTCGACGGCCCCGTAGGTGGCGAGGAACGCGTAGGAGTTCCAGAGCGGCAGCAGGAACTTGGCCACCGCCTCGCGCGCAAAGGACGCGTCGAACCGTTTGTCGTGCCAGGGGGGCGACTGGGTGAAGAGGTACCAGCGCAGCGCGTCGGCGCCCTCCTTGTTGAAGATCTCCCACGGGTCCACGACGTTCCCCTTCGACTTGCTCATCTTCGCCCCGTCCTTGTCGAGCACGAGCCCGTTGACGAGCACGCGCTTGTAGGCGGGCTTCCCCCAGATCGCCGTGGAGATGGCCATCATCGAGTAGAACCAGCCGCGGGTCTGGTCGATGCCCTCCGCGATGAAGTCGGCGGGGAACGCCCGGAGGAACGCCTCCCGGTTCTCGTGCGGGTAGTGGAACTGCCCGAAGAAGCATGACCCCGAGTCGAACCACGTGTCGATGACGAACGGCTCGCGCGCCATCCGCGTCCCGCAGGTGGCGCAGACGACCTCGAGCTCGTCGATCATCGGCCGGTGGGGGTCGAACGGCTCCGGCCACCCGAGGGTGCGCTCTCTAAGCTCGGCGTAGGAGCCGGGGACGAACTCGTGGCCCTGCGGGCAGCGCCAGACGGGCAGCGGCGTCCCCCAGTACCGCTCGCGGGAGAGCGCCCAGTCCTTCAGGTTCTCGAGGAAGTCGCCGTAGCGCCCCCACTTGTAGGCCTCGGGGAACCACTGGACCTCTCCGTTGACCGCCTTGATCTCGTCGCGCAGGCGCGACATCCCGATGTACCACGAGTCCGTGGCGAAGTACATGAGCGGCGTCTCGCAGCGCCAGCAGAACGGGTAGGTGTGCTTGTGCTTGCCGAGGCGATAGAGCCGTCCGGACGCCTTGAGCATCGCGAGCAGCGGGCCGTCGGCGTCCTTGAAGAACTGCCCGGCGACCGGCCCGCCCTCCCCCTCGCGGAACCGGCCGGCGCCGTCGACCGGCTGGAGGACGGGCAGCCCCTCGCGCCGCGCGAGGTCGGCGTCATCCTCGCCGAAGGCGGGCGCGACGTGGACGACGCCCGTCCCCTCCTCGTGGCTCACGAAGTCGGCGGCGTACACGCGGAAGGCGCCCTTCGCGTCCGTGGGGAGCGGGACGAAGTCGAAGGGGGGCTCGTAGTGCGCGCCCACGAGGTCGGCGCCCTTGAAGCGGCCGACGACCTTGGCGGCGCCCTTGAGGGCCGTCTTCACGAGGCCCTCGAGGAGCACGAGGCGCTCGCCCTTGTGGTCGACCTCGACGTAGTCGAGCCCGGGGGCGACCGCGAGCGCCACGTTCGAGGGCAGCGTCCAGGGGGTCGTCGTCCACCCGAGCACCGCCCGGGGGGGCCCGTCGCGCGTCTCCCTGAGCGGGAAGCGCACGAAGACGGACGGGTCCTCGATGTCGTCGTACCCCTGGGACACCTCGTGGCTCGACAGCGTCGTCCCGCAGCGCGGGCAGTAGGGCGCGACACGCAGCCCCTTGAAGAGCAGCCCCTTGTCGTAGATCTGGCGCAGCGCCCACCAGACGGACTCGACGTACTCGGGGGAGAGCGTGATGAAGGGGTCGTCCATGTCGACCCAGTAGGCCATGCGCTCGCTCATCTTGCGCCACTCGGCCTCGTATCGCCACACCGACTCGCGGCAGAGCTGGTTGAATCGCGCGACACCGAGCTTCTCGATGTCGCCTTTCCCCGTGATCCCGAGCTCGCGCTCGACGCTGATCTCCACGGGGAGCCCGTGGGTGTCCCAGCCGGCGCGGCGCGGGACCTGGAAGCCGCGCATCGTCTGGTACCGCGGGACGAGGTCCTTGAGCGCGCGCGAGATGACGTGGTGGCTGCCGGGCAGCCCGTTGGCCGTGGGGGGGCCGTCGATGAAGGAGAAGAGCGGCGCGCCCTCGCGCTCGCTCACGGAGCGCTCGAAGATGCGGTGGGCCTTCCAGAAGTCGGCGACCTCGCGCTCGACCGCCTGGGGGTCGTACTCCGGCGGTGGTTGGAGGACTGCCACGAAATCGCACCCGCAGGCATTTCGGGGCGGGGAAGGAGGGGGGCGCTTATAATCCTAGAGCCCGCGCCGGGCGGGGGCGCGCTACCGCCCGCCCCGCATCACCCGCTGCATGTAGTTGACTGCGTCCTGGGACTGCTGCGTTGGCGGGGCCGGGACGCCGGCCGGCTCGACGTCCGCCTCGGCCTTCGGCCGCCGGGGCCGCCCCTTGGGGCCGGCCTCGCCCTCGGTCACCACCTTCTCCGCCTTCGGGGAGCGCCAGCGGAACCCCTTCCCGCCTTCGCGGCTGCGCATCGCCCACCAGCCGAACGCGAGGATGACGGCGACCGCCACCGCGGCGGCGATGAGGATCTGGATGGTCGTGTTCTCGTACCACTCGTCGGCCTGGAGGGTTGTGCCGACGGGGGATGACCAGGCGCTCAGCCCTTCCTTGTCCACCACGAGCACGCGCGCCCAGTAGCTTTGGCCCGGCTCGAAGGACGGGTATTCGATCCGCGTGGTCGTCAGCGACCGGTCGGAGATCGTGTCGTAGTGCAGCATCCCGTTGATGTCCGCCCCCGTCCCGATCCAGACCTCGTAGTGGAGGAAGTCGTCGACGTCGCTCGGCGTCCAGCTCAGCGTGAACGAGTCCTTCGTGACGCCCGTGATGGAGGCGTTCACCGCGGTCGGCGCCGTGCCCACAAAGGTGTGCCGGGTGACGGAGAGCTCGTAGGGGACGGTGTCCACGTTCCCGCTGTTCATGACGACGAGCAGGTAGTCGCCGGCGCTCTCCGCGAAGAACGCCACGGTCTCCGACTGGCCGGGCCCGTTGCTCGAGGACGCGGCGGGCGCTGGCTGCACGATGTCGGGGGCGGGCGGCGCGGCGTAGAGCGCGATGTCGAGGTTGTTCGTCTTCGTGTAGGTGGAGGCGACGAGGACCTTGACGTCGACCCAGTCGCCCTGGTTGAGCTGGAGGACGTGCAGCGCGAGGAAACCGGTTCCCGAGAGGTTGAACGGGCGCATGAGCCCGATGTCCGTGTTCGGCCACACCGACGCGGCCGCGCTGGTGTCCACCATGTAGTTCGCGGCTCGGGGGCTTGCGCCCGGCGCCAGCGTGACGTTCAGGAAGAGCGTCTGCGTGGCGTTGCCGCGCCCGAAGATGGGCACCACGGCGGCGGTCGCCTCGGACGAGGCGTCGGCCGACGCGACGGGGACGGTGTCGAGGCCGAGCGTGTGGAGGGAGCCGCGAACCGCCGCGGGCCCGCCCATCCACTTCACGCCGGCCGCGCTCCAGGCGCCTGCCGCCGCGTCGAACCGGTAGGCGTCCCACCCGTTGAAGGCGTTGAGGTCGCCCGACACGCTGGCGTCCTCCGGCAGGGGCCAGCCGTCGAGCGCGAGGGTGAGCGTGTAGTTCACGGTCTGGGGCGCCGCCCGGTTCACGATGAGGATGAGGTGCTGGCCCGAGCGCGCGGCCGTGAAGGCGGCGTCCTGCTCGTTGGAGGGCCCGTTGGCCGATGCCGCGACGGGGCCGGCGCCGCCCAGGCCGCTCGACGAGGCGTTGCCCACCCCGGGCGCGAAGACGTAGAGGCCGACGTCGTAGGGGTACGAGAATCCCTCCTGGCGCTGGAGCCGCAGGTCGACCGTCTGGCCGGCGACGAGGCTCACGGTGTACCCGCGGAAGTGGGAGGTCGACGCGAGCGTCCCGGTGGCCACCTGCGAGGCCGCGGTGAGCGCGGTGAACGCCGCCAGCACCTGCACTTCGTACGTGACGCGCGCGCCGTCGGCGAGCGCCGCCGACTCGGACACGAAGAACGTGCGGTTGGCCGGCAGCGCGAACCCGTCGACGACCACGATCCCCTCGCCGCCCACGGTCGAGATGGCGTCCGCCGCGAGCGCGATGGAGTCGGGCGTGGGCCCGTGGAGGCTGTGCGTGAGCGACCACGCGCCGCTGGCCGAGCGGACCTTGGAGCCGACGACCGTGTAGGCGGCCGAGGACGCGGTGAAGGCGAAGTAGTCCACCCCGTTCGACGCCGTGACCGTCCCGCCGCCGGGGGCCGCCGGGGACGCGGGCTGCCCGTTCACCGTCACGTTCAGCTCGAAGGGCGTCTGCACGAGCGCCCCGAGGTTGGCCACGACGAGCAGGTAGTCGCCGGCCGTGGGCACGGTCGCCACGATGTCCTGCTCCGTGTCCGGGCCCCCTCCGGAGGCCGCGATGGGCCCCGCCGCGCCCGAGAGCGAGTAGAACATGTCGTCGGGGCCGTAGAGGAAGAGGCGCAGCGCGTAGCGGTACGTGAATGTCCCGGGGACGGTCAGCCGGAAGTCCACCGTGTCCTTCTCGTTCAGCAGGATCTCGAAGGCGCGGACGACCTGGCCGGCCGGGACATTTTGGGAGAGGGTGCCTGCGCGCGTCTGGATGGCCACGGGGGCGGTGTCGTACTCCACGGTGTACTCGGGCGAGCCGAGCGTGCGCGCGAGGGAGAGGTAGTAGGGCGCGCTCCCCGCCTGCCGGTAGCCGTTGACCACCTGGATTGCGTAAGGCGAACCCATGCCGGAGTCCGTGACGGTGTCGCGCGCGACGGGCGTCGTGTCGAACCCGTTGGCGAGCAGCCGCTGCTCGAAGGCCCCCGAGCCGCCGGTGATGCGGGAGGCGACGACGCCCCACCGCCCCGAGCTCACGGTGAAGGAGAACGAGTCCTGCGGGTTCGAGGCGCCAAGGCCGCCGCCGCGCGGCGTGTCCGCGAGCAGCTCGCGGCCCTGGATGGTCACGGTGACGTCGAGCGGGATGGCGTAGCCGGCGAGCAGGCTGAGCACCGCGACGCCGTAGAAGCCCGTCACGGGCGCCGTGAGCATGAGGTCCTGCCCCTGGTTGGCCCCGGAGGCGGCGGTGGCCGACGGCCCCGCGGGGGCGGCGCCCCGGCCGGCATAGTAGGAGTCCCCGGGGGAGAAGGCGTACACCTGGAGGTCGTACGGGTACGTGAAGAGCGGGTCGACGCCGACGTGGAGCTCAAGGGTCTCCGAGGCGTTGAGGAAGACCTGGAAGCCGTCGAGGACCTCCCCGGCCGCGAGCGTGCGGCGGTAGGGCGAGTCGGACTCGAGGAGCTCGGGGACGCCGTTGTCCATCTCGAGGGTGAAGGCGGTCGGGTTGAGGGCGTTTGGCCCCCAGCGGACATGGATCAGGGAACGGTTGGCAGACGTCGGCTCGTAGCCGTTCACGGCCAGCACCCCGAGCCGCCCCGTGTCGACCCACAGGAGTTCCGACGCCAGCACGTTCGAGTCGAAGGTCGGGCTGTGGAGGCGCATGCTGACCGCCGTGCCGAAACCGGGGTTGTCGTGCCGCATCCCGACGAACGCCCAGTCGTTGGGGCCGTTCGCGAAGGCGAAGTCCGCGTCCGCATGGTGCGTGCTCAGCGTGTCGCTGGCCGGCGTGCGGTCGGCAAGCGGCGCGCCGTTCACGTCGACCCGCAAGGTGTAGGGGATGTCGCCGAGCTCCTTCGCGTTGGCGACCACGAGCAGGTACCACGCGCCCACCTGCGCCGTGAAACGGAGGTGCTGGTCGCTGTTCGCGGGCGCCCCCGAGACTGCGGCGGGGCCCGGGGAGCCCGCGCCCTGGGCGCTGTAGAACGGCGTCGCGGCGCCTCCGAAGAGGTACAGCTGGAGGCCGTACGGGTAGGTGTACGCGGGCCCGACGCGCACGCTCGCGTCGACCGTGTCCCGGCGGTTGAGGTAGACCTGGTACGCCTGCAGGACGCCGTTGGGGCCGAGCGAGCTCGCGTCCGTGAAGGGCGTCCCCGCGATGACCGGGGGCGACGTCTCCGCCTCGACGGCGTACGAGGGGGCGACGTTCTGGAGGACCTCGCTCACCCAGAAGGTGTCCGTGACCCCCAAGGTCGCCGCGTCCACGGCCAGGAGCGAGATCCGGGTGTTCGCGTAGTAGTTGCCGATGGTGTCGTACGCGAGCATCGAGCCGGCCGTCGAGGACTGCCGCAGCTCGGCGCGCAGGTCGCCGCTGTTGCCCGCCTGCTCGTAGACGAGGGTCCCGGCGACGGCCCACGAGCCGGGGGAGGAGACGAACGAGTGGTCGTCCTGCGGGCCCGTGGAGTCGAGCGTGTCGAGCAGCGGCGAGTCGTCGGCGAGCGCGGCCGCGGAGGCGGGGACGGCCGCCAGCAGCGGGGAGGCGATGAGGATGAGCCCGACGAACCCTGCCGCCCGATTACCCCGGGACGTGGAACTGGCCTTCGTCCGCATGGGAAGCGGCCGAAGCACGCCCCGTAGTAGATATAAAGGCTATTGAAATGGCGGTGGCGCGTGTCGCTCGATTGATGCGTCGTGGTGACCCATCCCCAGAGCGCGCAGGCAAAGGGGCCCCATCGTGTTTTACAAACGCGTGAATCCCGGCCAGGCCATGGTCGTTTATGGCCGCGGCGCAAGGAAAGGGCGGCCGCTCGTGGTTGTCCCGCCTGGCGCGGGCAAGTTCGTCGCGCCGTTCGTCCGCTCCTACCAGATGTTCGACACGGGCGCACGTAAGGTGCTGCTCCACGCCGAAGGCGTCCGCACGAGGGACATGGTCGAGGTCGTGCTCGACGCTGTGGCGCTCTTCCGGGTCTCCGAAGAGCCGGCGGCCCTGGAGGCCGCCGCACGGAGCTGGGCGCTTCGGACGGTCGCCGAGCAGACGGAGGCCGTCCACCAGGTGCTCGACGCGCACACGCGCGCCGTCGCCTCGACCACCGGTGTCGAGGACCTGAACCGGATGCGGGACGAATTCAGCATCGCCGTCCGCCGGTCGATAGGGCCCGACTTCGGCCGCCTAGGACTCTCCCTCCTGTCGTTCACGCTCAAGGACATCCGCGACCACGATGGCATGTGGGTGGCTATGGGGAGGAAGCGGACGGCAGAGGTGAAGCGCGACGCGATCGTGGGGGAGAGCCGCGCTCGGCGGGAGGCCATCGAACTTGCAGCAGCGGAGGACGCGAAGGCGCAAAAGGCGAGGTTCCTTGCGGACGAGGAGATCGAACGTGCCCGAATCGACCGGGACCGCCGGATCGCAGACCACAAGGGGGGTCGCGGTTGAGGCGGCGGGCCCGGGGGGGCTTCAAAACATTTCCCTCTGGTGAACCCCGGGGCTAGCGCCTGGGACGCTGGCGTTGGCCAACGTTTAATTCCGGAGCGGCACCATCACGTGCCCTTGCCTGGCGCGCCCGCGCCGCCAGGCTCCGATAGTTGGCAGGCGACGCACGCGCATAAACGGTCGGGGGAGGATTCCATGGTCGAAGCAGAACAGTGGGCGTACCTCGCGATGGCCATCATCGGCCTGGCGCTCCTCCTGATCTCCGTCTTTGGCGGCGACAGCGAAGCGGGCGTCGACGGGGACTTCTCGGGCGACTTCGGGATGGACCACGATGTGTCCGGCGTCTCTCCCTTATCCATTCCGCTCATCGCCACGTTCCTAGGGACGGCAGGGTTCATAGGGAGCATGCTGAGCTTCGCGGGATTCGATTCGACGACTACCGCACTCTTCGCGGGCGTGGTCGGGGCGGTGTCGTTCATCGCGATCTACGCATTCATGGCCCGGTTGCTCATCCCGTCCCAGGGGAGCTCCTCCGTCCACGAGAAGGAGTACGAAGGCAAGACCGGTATCGTCACGGAGACCATCCCCCCGGAGGGGCTGGGTGCCGTGGCGCTCACGGTGCGCGGTTCCCGCAGCGTGGTGAGCGCGCGGGGGGCGGGGGCGAAGATCCCGATCGGGACGGAAGTGCTGATCAAGAGGGTGTCTGACGCCGTCGCGACGGTGGAAGAGTTAAGGCAGGCGTAGTTAGGAATCAATCGTTGGGACAATGGAGGAGGAAGGAAAATGGCCGGAGAAGAACTGATCCTGGGCATTGCGGGCGCGATCATCGTTATCATCCTGGCGGCCGTCGTGCTGGCTAGGCGCTACCGCAAGGTCGAGCCCGACCAAGCGATGGTGGTCTACGGGCGAAACCGATTCCAAGTCATCACGGGTGGTGCCAAATTCATCCTGCCCGTGGTCCAGTCCGTCCGTTTCATGAGCATCGGGGCGCAGAAGCTCCCCATCCGCGTGCCGGACGTGATCACACGGTCGGGCGTCCCGCTCACGGTCGACTGCGTGTCCGTCATCAAGATCTCGTCCGAAACCACCAAACTCAACGTGGCGGCCCAACAGTGGCTGTCGAAGAACATCCAGGAAATCCACGACGCCGCCCAGGAAATCATCACCGGCCACGTCCGTGGCGTATGCGCGACCCTCGAAGTCGAGCAGATCAACTCCGACCGCGACGCGCTCTCCAGCAAGATCCGCGAAGTGGCCGTGCCCGACCTTGCCAACATGGGCCTTGAGATCGTCTCGCTGACCGTCAAGGACATCGCCGACACGATCGGTTACCTCGAGGCGCTCGGCAAGAAGCGCACGGCGGAGGTCAAGCGGGACGCCATCATCGGCGAGTCCGCGGCCCGCCGCGACGCGATCATGAAGAGCGCGGAGTACGACAAGCAGGGGCAGCAGGCGCGGTTCGAGGCCGACGCGATGATCGAGGCGGCCCGCCGCGACCGCGACGTGAAGATCAACCAGTACCAGGCGCAGGTGGAGATCGAGCGCGCGAACAAGGAGATCGCGTTCGACCTGCAAGACCGCATCCGGCGGCAGGAGCTCGTCCAGGCGGAGGTGCAGATCCAGATCCGGGAGAAGGAGAAGCAGATCGACCTCCAGCAGAAGGAGATCGAGCGCCGGGAGAAGGAAGTGGAGTCGACGGTGCGCGTCCCCGCGCGGGCCGAGGCCGACCGGGCGGCGCTGATCGCCGACGGCGACAAGCGGTCGTACGAGCTGCGCGCGATGGGAGAGGCCGCGGCCACGTTCGCCAAGGGGAAGGCCGAGGCGGACGTCGTCCGCGTGGCGGGCGTCGCGGAGGGCGACAAGGTCCGCGCGGTGGGGATCGCCGAGGCGGACGTCATCAAGGCGAAGGGTCTCTCGGAGGCCACCGCGATCGAGGCGACGGGGAAGGCCACGGCGGAGGCCATGCTGAAGAAGGCCGACGCGTGGGCCAAGTACCAGGACGCCGCGAAGCTGCAGGTCGTCGTGGAGGGCCTGCCGGCCATCGTGCGCGAGATGGCCCAGCCGCTCGCGGGCACGGACAAGCTCATCCTGATGGGCGGGTCCGGCGGCCCTGCGGGCCTCGTGGAGAACGTGGCCTCCGGCGCGATCAAGGCCTCGGCCATGCTCGAGTCGATGACGGGCGTGTCGCTGGGCGGCCTCGTCCGCGGCATCGCCTCCGGCAACGGGGGCGGGGTCGAGCGCGTGAAGAAGCTCGCCGCGGAGTCGGGGATGGACATCGGGGGGCTCATCGACGCGCTCGGCAAGATGAGCGACGACGAGATCCGGAACATCCTGAGGAACCTGAACGCGGCCGGCGGGCTCGTGGGCGAGGTGGGCGGGAAGAAGTAAACGTGCGGAGTCGCTCAGGCGGCCCGGGCGATCTGGCCACGGGCCGGTATTTGAAGCCGATCAAGGGGCGCTGCCGACGCAGTCGCATAGGCGCCGAATGGCAAGGCGTTCACTCGTCCCATCCGAGTTCCTCGAGCGAAACCCACTCAGTTTCGGGATCGTTCCTTTCCTTGCGAAGTAGGGCAATGAATGACGCCCGATCCCGCCTGTCCATCATCCTGGCAATCCACGGCCATTGTAGATAGCCATTACTACGAGTGGCCGCGCAGCGGGCCCTTTGCCTCGAGTGCGACAACTGGCAATGGTGCGCCGATTCCCGCTCGCTTCGCCCTGTCCGGCGGAAGGCATCATTTTATCGCGGGCCCCCCTTGGAGCGATCAATGTCCGGCTTCAGCGGCAAGGTCGCCCTCGTGGCCGCCGGCCACACGAAGTGGGGCGTGCGCAACGCGACGTGGCGCGAGCTCGTCCAGGAGGCCGGCCGCGAGCTCTTCAAGGCGGTTCCGAACCTCGACCGGTCGAAGGTCGATTCGCTCTTCGTCGGCGCAGCGCAGCCCGAGCGGTGGGCGTTCCAGTCGCACGTCGCCCCGCTCGTGGCCGACATGGTCGGCGTGAAGCCGTGGCGCGTCGTGCAGCGCACGGAGCTTGCATGCGCGTCCGGGCAGAGCGCCGTGCGGTCGGCCGCGATGGCGATCGCGACGGGGCTTTCCGAGGTCGCGCTGTGCCTCGGCGTCGAGAAGATGAACCTCCCCAACATGGCCGAATCGCAGACGTCGATGGCCGACGTCCTCGACCGCGAGTTCGACGGGCCCTCGGGCGCCTCCGCGCCGCCGTTCTTCGCGCTCACCGCCCAGCGCCACATGCACGAATACGGGACGACCGAGGAGCAAATGGCGCTCGTCGCGGAGAAGAACCACGCGAACTCCGTGCACAACGAGTACGCGCAGTTCCAAAAGCCCGTCCCGAAGGAGAAGGTGCTCTCCTCGCGGATGGTCGCGCCGCCGCTCAAGCTCTTGGACTGCTCGGGGATAACGGACGGGGCCGCGGCAGTGCTCCTCACGAGCGCGGAGCGCGCGAAGGAGTTCACGGACACCCCCGCGTACCTGCTCGCGTCCGGCCAGTCCTCGATCGGCGGGAACCTCGCGAACATCGCCAACTGGACGACCTGGCAGCCCGGCATCATCGCCTCGCGTGAGGCGTACAAGATGGCGGGCATCTCGCCCACGGACCTCGGCTTCGTCGAGTCGCACGACTGCTTCTCCATCTCGGAAATCATCGAGTACGAGGACCTCGGCTTCTGCAAGAAGGGGGAGGGCGGGAAGTACATCGAGGAAGGGAACCCGTACATCGGCGGGAAGGTGCCCTTCAACCCGCGCGGCGGGCTCCTCGGGATGGGTCACCCCCTCGGCGCGACCGGCGTCTCGCAGGTCGCGGAGGTCCTGTGGCAGTTCCAGTCCAGAGTCCCCAAGCAGCGCGCCGTCGGCGGCGCGGACCTCGCGATGACGCACAACCTCTCGGGGGCGGCCAACGTCCACAGCGTGCTCATCTGGGGGCGCAGCGCGCAGGTCGCGGGGTGAGCGGGTGAGCACGCGCACGACCGCCCATGACGCGGCGCTTGCGGGCGCCGGCTCCACCGGAGGCGGCGGGATGCCCCCGCCCGACCCGGAGCAGCTGCCCTACCTGCTCGACTTCTTCCCGCTCCAGGACGCCGAGTCCACGCAGATCTCGCATTTCTTCGACGAGCTGAGGGCCGGCCGGCTCGTCACGAGCTATTGCCCCCCCTGCGACCGGCTGCACTGGCCGCCGCGCGTGGCGTGCGACACGTGCACCGCCGAGAAGCTCGAATGGCGGACGCTCCCCGGCCGCGGCAAGGTGTTCGCATTCACGGCGATGATGCTAGGCGCGCCCATGGGCTTCGAGAAGGACCTCCCGTTCGTCATCGCGGTCGTCGAGGTGGAGGGCGCCCCCTTCAAGGTCCTTGCCCGCGTGGACGACGCGAAGTACGAGGACATGTCGATCGGGATGGCCGTGGTGCTCAAGGTGCACCGCCTGAGGGACGGGCGCGTGTTCTACCGGTTCCGGCCGGCTTGAGCCCGGCGCGCCGTGATACATCACCCGCCTAGTGATGGATATCTCCACCCACTCTTCTGCGCACCCCCGCATGGCGCCTCGTGGAAACCCACATTCAGTGGACCGAGCAGTCGGTCGCGCACATCGCGAGACATGGTCTGCGCCCCTCCGATGTGGAGGAGCTCGCGAACCGACGGGCGGCCTACATGCGGAAGGACGGAGGTCGGCTCCTCTTGATCGGCCGGACGAGGATGGGCGTGCTTTTCGCCGTGCTCGAAGAGTTCTCGCGCGCCCCCCGAGTTTACCATGTCGTGACGTGTCGCCGAGCCACTACGTCCGAAAGGGACTTATTCCTCCACCGCGGGAAGGGTGCACAATGAAGCGCGTCCGCATCCGATCGGCGGAGGACATCGACACCCTCCCGGAGGGTGAGTGGGTGGAGGTCGTGGAGGGCCTGAACGCGACATTCACATACCCGCCGATCCGCGTGGAGGACGGCAACCTCATCGTTGACCTTCCGAAGGAGGTCCGCCAGCGGTTCAAGAATCGGCCCCGCGAGGTCCTCCACGCGCGCATCTCCAAGGGGTCGTTGATCGTGACGCGCAAGCCGACGGCGAGGCCCAAGCCCCGCACATAGCGCGCCGTCGCAGCTGGCGCCGCCCTCGTACACCGAACCCCATTTCGCGCCCTGTCCGATAACCGCTATATAGCCAGCAGCCCGAGGCCCCGCCCCCCAAGAGACCCCTCCATGCAGCGCCCTATCCCGGTGAGCGCCGCGCTCGCCCTTCTGCTCCTCGCGCCGCTCGTGGCCACCATGCCCGCGGCGGCTTCCCCTTCGCCCGCGCCCCAGGCGACACCCGTCCCGGTGGCTGTGACCGCTCTTGCCAGCCTCGCGTTTGCCGACTCCATCGTGGAGGTCTCGTACTCCCCCGACGGGCGCTACCTCGCGGTGGCCGTCCGCGAAGGCCCCATCCGTGTCCTCAACGCCACCGACCACACGCCGGTCGTCAACCTCACGACGTCCCCCAACTGGATCTCGCCGTCCTCGCTCTCCTGGGGCCCCAACTCCGACAAGCTCGCCGCCGGCTACTCCGGCGGCGCGGTCGCCGTGTGGCGCATCCCGTCGGGGACATGGGCCTGGACGAAGAGCAGCCTGTTCTACGACGTCAAGGGCGTCTCGTGGTCGCCCGACGGCCGCTTCCTCGCGGCGGGGATCGTGAGTGCTGTGTACATCTACTGGGGGGAGTCGGGAGCGCTGAACGCGACGATGCAGATGGTCTACGGCGGCTCGCAGCCGGCCGGCCTCTCGTGGTCGCACGACTCCGACTACATCGCCGTCGGCCAGCAAGCCTACGCGCCCCAGGGCGCCCTGCTCGTCGTGTTCACCTCCAAGACGTGGAGCACCGCGCTCCAGTCGCGGTGGGACGGCCCCCTGATGGACGAGGTGGCCTTCGAGGGCCGCGCCCGCTACCTCTCCGTCCAGCTCGGCGGGTCGCGTGTCGAGGTCTGGACGGTCCGCAACTGGACGCAGCACGCGAGCCTGACGACCGCCACGGGCGTGGAGCAGTCCGCCTGGACGGCGGACGGCTCTCGGCTCGTCATGCTCGAGCGCGCGCCCTCGGCCGCCCCGAACACGACGGAGGCCCTCGGCGGCTTCGAGCTGTTGCGCATCGGCGGTGGCACGGGCAACGCGCTCTCGCTTGCGGCCTCCCCGGATGGCCGGCGCGTCGCGGTGGGGGAGGACACGGGAACGCTGCGCATCCTCGGGGTGGGGGCCGACCGGTTCTTCTCGGACGCCACGCCGCTCGAGGCCACAACCGGCGAGCCGCTCACCTTCTCGGTGCGCTACACCGGGCCGGCCGCAGCGGCCGTGCACTGGCGCGATGCCACGGGCGCGCGGACGGGCAGTGCCGGCCTTACGCTTGCCGGCAGCTCCCTGTCCCATACGCTCGACGTGCCCTCCGACTGGGACGGCCCGCTCCTCTACCACTTCGAGGCGCCCGCCGACGGCGTCGCCTCCCCGGAGCGCCTCGTCGCTGTCCGCGACAACGACGCGCCCACTGTCGTAGCGTTCAACTTCACGCGCGCGGGCCCCTATGGGGAGACGGCCGTCGGCCAGGTGGAGTTCGCGGACAACCTGGAGATCGCCGCCTCCACGTTCACGCTCGCTGTGGACGGCGTCCCCCAAGCGTCGGCCTCGGGCGGCGGGACGGACACGCTGAACTTCACGCTGAGCGTCCCGATCGCCCCGACGAACTCGACCGTCCGGCTCGACCTGGAGGCAGTCGACCCCACCGGCAACGGCGGGCGGCTGCTCGCCCAGACCTTCGCGCTCGACGACCTCGTGCCGCCGTCGTTTGGCGCCGACCTGTCCCTGCCAGGGACTGCCGGCGGGCGCATCCAGCTCGGGGTCGAGGCCGCCGACGAGCGCGGGCCACCGGCGGTGACGCTCACCTGGCGGGAGCTCAGCGCGAGCGACGAGTCCGAGTGGCTGAGCGTGACCCTTGGCGCGCCGCCCGTGGGAAGCGACGACTTCGTCATCTCCGTACCGATCGCCGAGGAGACGGTGGCGGTCGAGTACTACTTCCACGCGCGCGACCGCGCCGGCAACACGAACGAGACGGCCGTCTTGTTCCAGCCCGTCCGCGACGTCGTCCGCCCCGAAGTCGTCATCGACCTCTCGGACCGTGTGGCCGCTCAGGGGCGCCCCTTCGCGCTCGCGGTGATCGCGAGGGACAACGTGGGCGTGGCCTCCGTCCGGGCGCTCGTCCAGGACGACGGCGGCGCCACGCGGGAGGTCGACCTCACGCTGGACAACTCGACGGGCACGCCGACTTGGGTCGCGACGCATGACGTCCCCCCTTCGTCCGAGACGCTGACCTACCAGTTCGTCGTGACCGATGAGGAGGGCAACTCGATCCGCTGGGGGTACCGGCTGCTCAACGTGCGCGACTTCACGCCCCCGACCGTCGAGGTGACGAGCCCCACCCTCCGGGTGCTCGCGGGGAGCGACTTCACGCTCGCGCTAGGGGCGCACGACAACGACGCCATCGCCGCGCTCGTGCTCTTCTACAGCCGCGACTGCGCGGGTCCCTTCTTCCCGCACGAGGTCCCGATCGGCGTTCAGGCGAAGGATGTGGACGTCAGCGTGGTGCTCTCCGACCTCAACATCTCGACGCGCGGCGACGGGCGGCCGGTCTGCTTCTACGTGGTGGCGCACGACGTCAGCCTCAACGCGGGGGGCCTTGGCAGCGAATCGGACCCGCGCGTGATCGAGGTCCTGGATGGCGCGCGCCCGCAAGCGCACTTCGTGACAACGGGGTCGCCCGTCGTGGGGCGGATCGTGACGTTCGATGGTTCCCTTTCGTCGGACGACTTGGGGATCGTGGAGTGGGTGTGGGAGGTCGACGGGGTCGTCCAGGGGGACCGGCCGGTGCTCGAGTGGCGGTTCACGGAGTCGGGCGCGCACGACGTCACCCTGACCGTCGTGGACGGGGCGGGCAACGAGGCGACCTCGACGGTGTCCGTGGACGCGATCGCGGGGCCCTCCACCCCCGTGGGCGTCGGGGACGTCGTGGTGCTAGCGCTCGTGGCTGCGGGCGCCGCGGGCGGGGCCGTGGCGTTCATGTGGCTCCGGCGGCGGCCGCCTGAAGACGCGACCGACGAGGAATAGCGCGCGGGCATTGGGCCCCGTTGGCCCCTACTTGAGGCGCCCCGTCCCGGCAAGCGCCCGCGCCTTCGCGACCTTCCGGGCGTACACTGCCCGCGCCTTCCGCTGCTCGGCGAGGTGCCCGCGGGCGCGCGCCAGTTGGCTCCTGACCTGGGACGGGGCCGTGCCCCCGTGGCTCGAGCGCTTGCCGGCCGACCCTTTGGGGTCCAGCGTCCCCAGCACGCCCGCTTCGAACCGGGGCGAGTAGGACGCGAGCTCGCGGGGGGTGAGCGACGCAAGCGTCCGGCCCCCCGCGTCGAGGTCGCGGACGATCCTGCCTACGACCTCGTGCGCCTGGCGGAACGGGACGCCGCGCTCGACGAGGTGCTCCGCGAGGTCCGTTGCGCCCGCGAACCCCTCGTGGAACCCGGCCGCCAGGCGGTCGCGGTTGAACCGGAGGCGCGGGAGGAACGCCGCGTAGACCTCCGCCGCGCGCGTGGCGAGGTCGACCGTACGGAAGAGCGCGTGCTTGTCCTCCTGCAGGTCGCGGTTGTAGGCCAGCGGCAGCCCCTTGAGCAGCGTGAGCAGGCCGGCGAGGTCGCCCACCGCAAGCGCCGCCCGCCCGCGCGTGAGCTCCGCGACGTCGGGGTTGCGCTTCTGCGGCATCAGCGAGGAGCCGGTCGAGAAGGCGTCCGGCAGCGTCACGTACCCGAAGGCCTCCGTGGACCAGAAGACCACTTCCTCAGAGAGCTGGCTGAGGTGGATGAGCACCATCGTCGAGGCGTAGGCGGCGTCCGCGATGTAGTCGCGGTCCGAGACGGCGTCCAGAGAGTTGGCGGCGGGCTCCGCGAACCCGAGCAGCCGGGCCGTGTAGTGCGGGTCGGTGCGCAGGGCCGTCCCCGCCAGCGCCGCCGAGCCGAGCGGGGACATGTCGGCGGCCGCAAGCGCCGTGAGGACCCGCTCCGTGTCGCGCCCGAACTTCTCCCGGTAGGCGAGCAGGTGGTGCGAGAGCAGGACGGCCTGCGCCGGCTGCATGTGGGTGCGGCCGAGCAGCGGGACCCCCTCGTGGCGCGCGGCCAGCGCGACGAGCGCCTTCTGGAGCGCCTCGAGCTCGCCGCCGAGCTCCACCAGCCCCTCGCGCGCCGCGAGCCGCGTGTCGAGGGCCACCTGGTCGTTGCGCGAGCGCCCGGCGTGCAGGCGCTCACCGGCCCCCCCCACCCGCCTGACGAGCTGCCGCTCCACGTTCATGTGGACGTCCTCGAGCCGCGGGTCGAGCCGGAGCTTCCCCGCCCGGGCCTGCGCGTGGAGGCCCTTGAGCCCGCGGACGACCGCGGCTTCGTCGCGCCGCCGGAGGATCCCCGCGCGGCCGAGCATACGCGCGTGGGCGATCGACCCGACGATGTCCCACTCGGCCAGGCGCGCGTCCTGCGCGACCGACGAGGTGTAGGCCTCCACGAGGGGGTGCGTCGGCTCGCGGAAGCGGCCCCCCCACGGCTTGCGTGCGGCCATCACTTGCCCTTGCCGTTGCGCGGCGCCCCCGCACGGGCGGCCTCGCGCGAAACCTTTTCGGTCGCCCCCTCCGCGAGCCCCGCGGGCTGGCTGCGCGCGGCGTACGTCCGCGACGGCAGCCCCCACAGGTCGATGAAGCCCTGGGCCGACCCGTGGTTGAACGCGTCGCCCTTCCCATAGGTCGCAAGCGACGTCTCGTAGATGGAGTGCGGGGAGGAGCGCCCCACCACCGTCGCCGCGCCCTTGAGCAGCTTCACCCGCACGTCGCCCGTCACGCGCTCCTGGGAGGCCGCCACGAACGCGCGCACGCTCTCCATGAGCGGCGTGAACCAGAGGCCGTCGTACACGAGCTCCGCGAAGCGGTCCTCGACCGCGTACTTGAAGTGGACGAGGTCGCGCGGGAGCACGAGCGACTCGAGCTGCCGGTGCGCCTCCACGAGCACCTGCGCAGCCGGGGCCTCGTAGACCTCGCGGCTCTTGATCCCGACGAGCCGGTTCTCGATGTGGTCGATGCGGCCCACCCCGTGCTCGCCCGCCCAGGCGTTCAAGGCCTGGATGAGGTCGGCAAGCTCCATCTTGTGCCCGTCGAGCGCCACGGGCACGCCCCCGGCGAAGGTGATGGTCACGTAGCGCGCCTTCTCGGGGGCCGCCTCCGGCGCCGCGGTCCACCCGTAGCAGTCCTCCGGGGGCTCCTGCTCCGCGTCCTCGAGGACGCCCGACTCCGCCGAGCGGCCCCACAGGTTCTCGTCGATCGAGTAGGGGCTCTTCTTCGTGATCGGCAGCGGGATGTCCCGCTCGGCCGCCCACTTGATCCCCTCCTCGCGCGTGTACACCCACTCGCGCGCGGGGGCGATGACGCGCAGGTCGGGCGCGAGCGCCTGGATGGACACCTCGAACCGCACCTGGTCGTTCCCCTTCGCGGTGCACCCGTGGGCGACCGCCGTGGCGCCCTCCTTCCGCGCGACCTCCACGAGCTTCGCGGCGATGAGCGGGCGCGCGAGCGCGGTGGCCAGCGGGTAGTGCTTCTCGTAGAGCGCGTTGGCCTGGATCGCGGGGGCCACGAAGTCGCGCGCGAACTCCTCGCGCGCGTCGACCCCGTAGGTGGCCACGGCCCCGATCCGCTTGGCCTTGTCGAGCGCCTCCTTGAAGCCCGCCGAGGGCTGGCCGACGTCCACGAGCACGGCCACGACGTCGGCGTCGTACGCCTCCCCCAGCCACCGGATGGCGATCGAGGTGTCGAGGCCCCCCGAGTACGCCAGCACGATCTTGTTGCGCGCCTTCTTCCGACCGCCGTTCGCCTTCTTCTGCTGCTGCATTTGTCTCACCTCAGTCACACATGTCCCAAAATCGACATTAACCCCACGGCCCGTGGGGCCCCTAGGTGCCCCCCATGGCCCGGTCCAAACGAACCCGCGGGAAGCGGCCGACCTCCGCCGCCCGCGTCCGCACGTACATCGACGCCCACCCCTCCATCCGTGACTGCCTGCAGATGGGGCTCGTGAACCTGAGCGCGCTCGCGCGCCGCATCGTGCGCGAGACGGACGTCGGGAGCGAGGACGCGGCGCTCGTTGCGTGCCGGCGGTACACCGTGCCCCCCGGCTTCCGGACGCGCGAGGCCGCCGTCAAGGCGCTCCTGCGCAAGAGCAAGGTGGAGATCCACTCCAAGGTGGCCATCATCACCGTGCTGCCGTCCTACGACGTGATCCGCGAGGTCGGGCGCGTGACGCCCAAGTATTTCGGGAGAGGGCGCCTTTTCCGGATCGTCCAGGGGTCGACCGGCCTCACGCTGATCTGCGACGAGGCGCTGGCCGACGAGCTGCTCGAGCTGCTGCCGCGGCGCGACGTGATTTACGCGACCCGGGGGCTCGTGGAGATGATCGTGACGAGCCCCGAGGAGATCGCCGCCACCCCCGGCGTGATCTCCTACCTGATGGCGGCGCTCGCAGCCGACGGCATCAACCTGAATGAGACCATGTCCTGCCATACCGACACCATCTTCCTAGTTTCCGAGTCCGATATGATGCAAGCGTTCACCACGGTCAACAAGTGCTTGGCGTGACGGGCGCAAGCTCGCGGGCGGCGGCCTCGAGCGCCTCCACGAACGCGTCCGCATGCGCGGCGGTGAGGGTGAGGGGGGGCGCGAGGCGCAGCACGCGCTCGGACGTGGCGTTGGCCAGCACGCCGCGGGGGAGGAGCGCGCGCACGAGGTCCTTGGCCGCGGGCCGGCCGAGCTCGACCCCGATGAGCAGCCCCTCGCCCCGGACCTCCCGGACGAGGCCCGGCGACCGCGCGCCGAGCTCCGTGAGGCGCGCGCGCAGGTGGGCCCCCACCTCGGCCGCGTTCTCCGCCAACCCCTCATCCTCGATGACGTCGAGCGTGGCCAGCGCGGCGGCGCACGAGAGCGGGTTGCCCCCGAACGTCGAGCCGTGGGTGCCAGGCTCGAAGGCGCTGGCCGCCCTCTCGGAGGCTAGGCACGCGCCGATGGGGACGCCCGACCCGAGCGCCTTGGCCAGCGTAACGATGTCGGGGCGCACGCCCTCGTGCTCGCACGCGAGGAACCGGCCGGTGCGGCCCATCCCCGTCTGGACCTCGTCGAGCACGAGCAGCACGCCGCGCGCGTCGCAGAGCTCCCGCACGGCCCGCAGGTAGCCGGGGGGCGGGACGCGCACCCCGCCCTCGCCCTGGATGGGCTCGAGCAGGACGGCGCACACGTCGGGTGTGATGGAGTCGGCAAGCGCCTCGGCGTCGCCGAAGGGGACGTGCTTGAAGCCCGCGGGGATCGGCTCGAACCCCTTCCGGTACTTGGGCTGGCCCGTGGCGGCCAGCGTGGCCAGCGTCCGGCCGTGGAAGGAGCCGTCGGCGCAGACGAGGGTCCCCTGCCCCACGCCCGCCCGGCTCCCCCACCGGCGGGCGAGCTTGATGGCCGCCTCGTTGGCCTCCGCGCCCGAGTTGCAGAAGAACGCGCGGTACCCGGGGCCGACTTTTGCGGCGAGCCGCCGCGCGAGCTCCCTCTGCTGCTCGATCCCGTAGAGGTTGGAGATGTGCAGGAGGCGGCCCGCCTGCTCGCGGATGGCCTCGACCACGCGGGGGTGGCAGTGGCCCGTCGCGGCGACGGCGATCCCCCCGATGAAGTCCAGGTAGGCGCGGCCGTCCGCGTCGAAGGCGTAGACGCCCTCCCCGCGAACGATCGTCACGGGCGGGGGGGCGTAGGTCGCCATGAGGGCGCTCCCGCTCTCCGGTTGGCCTGGAGGGCCGGGGGCGGTCATCGGCTCGGCTTGGGTCACGGTGGTTGGCTCCTTCACGGGGTGATCGCGGTGCCCGAAGGCTCCGCGGGCAGGAGGGCCTTGAGCAGCGCGTGGTCATTTCCGGCGCCGGCGATGCGTGCCTCGTGGGCCCCCGACGCGAGCGCGTCGAGGCAGGCCTTCACCTTGGGGACCATGCCGTCGGACACGACCCCCGACGCGACCATGGCCTCCACATCACGGAAGCGCAGCTGGCGCTGGAGCGTGGCCGGGTCCTTCGGGTCCATCATGACCCCCTCCACATCCGTGAGGAACACGCAGGAGACCGCCTTGAGGGCGCCGGCGATCGCGCCGGCCACGCGGTCGGCGTTGATGTTGAGGCCCTGCCCGGACGCGGTCACGCCGAGCGGCGCGATGACGGGCGTGTACCGGCCGCCCTGGAGCAGCGCGAGCAGCCGCGTGTTCACGCGGTCGACGTCGCCCACGTACCCGAGGTCGACGGTGGTCTCCTGGCCGTCCGGCCCGGTGACCTTCGGCCGCCGGTAGCGCGCGCGGATGAGCGAGCCGTCGCGCCCCGAGAGCCCGACCGCGCGGCACCCGGCCTTCTCGAGCGCGCTCACGATCGTCCGGTTGATCCGCCCGTGGAGCACACGCTCGGCGATCTCGAGGGCCTGGGCGTCCGTCACGCGGTGGCCGTTCACGAACTTCGGCTGGAGGCCGGCCCGCTCCATCTCCTCGGAGATCTCGGGCCCGCCGCCGTGGACGACGACCACGCGCACGTCCGCGCGCACGAGGTACGCGACATCGTGCGCGAAGGCGTCCAGGCCGCCGCCCGCGATCGCGTGGCCGCCGTACTTGACGACGACCGTCTCGCCCCGCAGCATGTCGAGCCGCGCGGTCGGCGGGAACTCCAGCTCGACCTGGATCGCCTTCAGTTTCTCCATGTTCCGTGTCCGTGCCTTGCTGATGGCCACTTGCTTCCGCCCCCCCTTGTGTTCCCCGTCTCAGGTCCGGTAGTGCGCGTTGATCGTGACGTAGTCGTGCGAGAAGTCGCAGCCCCACGCCTCCGCCCGGCCGCGGCCGTCGCGGAGCTCGAGGAGAATGGAGAGGGTGTCCTTGGTGAGCAGCTCGTGCGCCTCCTCCTCGTCGAAGGCCGCCGGCGTCCCGGCGTCGAAGAGGCAGATGGCGTCCGCCTGCGAGCCGTTGGCCACGCTCACCCGGGCCTTCGACGGCTCGAAGGGCACGTCCGCGTACCCGGCGGCCGCCACGATCCGCCCCCAGTTCGGGTCGGCCCCGTGGACGGCGCACTTCACAAGGTTCGAGCGGGCGACGGACTTGGCGATGGCGCGGGCGGCGCCCTCCGAGCGGGCCCCCGTCACCTTCACGGAGAAGACACGCGTCGCGCCCTCCCCGTCGCGGACGATCTGGACGGCGAGGTCGCGGCAGACCGCCTCGAGCGCGGCCTCGAACGCCTGGAAGTCGCGCCCCCGGGGGGCGCCGATGGGCGTGTTGCCGGCACGGCCGCTTGAGAGCGCGAAGACGCAGTCGTTCGTCGAAGTGTCGCCGTCGACCGAGATCATGTTGAAGGTGTCCCGCGTGACGCGCCCCAGCGCGGCCGCGAGCGCGCCCCGCGACACGGCCGCGTCCGTGGCCACGAAACCGAGCATCGTGGCCATGTTGGGGTGGATCATCCCCGACCCCTTGGCGGCCCCGGCCAGGGTCACCTCGCACCCGCCGACCTCCACGGTGGCGACGGCCGTCTTCTGCCGCGTGTCTGTCGTGAGGATGGCGCTCGGGAAGTGCGCGTTGCCGCGACCCCGGGCCAGGTCGGCCCCCAGCCGCCCAATCCCGGGGACGAGCCGCCCCATGTCGAGCTGCTTGCCGATGACCCCCGTCGAGGCGACGAGGACCTGCGTGGCCGAGACGCCGAGCGCGTCGGCGGCAGCGGCGGCCATGGCGCGGGCGTTCTCCCAACCCTCGCTCCCGGTGCAGGCGTTCGCGCACCCCGAGTTGACCACCACCGCGCGGTGGGTCGCGCGCGCGCCGAGGTGCTGCTTGGAGAGGACGACGGGCGCGGCCGCAGTGCGGTTCCGGGTGAACACCCCGGCCGCTGCCGCCGGCCCCTCCGCGAAGAGGAGCCCGACGTCGTGGCCCTTCCGTTTGAGCCCCGCGTGGAGGCCTGCCGAGCGGAACCCCGGGACCTCGAAGGGGCCCCCGGGCCGGAGAGCGACCGACGTGGTGGCTGCGCTCATCCGGACCCCCCTTACGCCCCTGCGCCAGGCGCCTTGAGGCCGAGCGTCTCCGGCAGCCCCAGGGCGACGTTCATGTTCTGCACGGCCTGCCCGGCCGCCCCCTTGAGGAGGTTGTCGATTGCCGACACGATGACCACCCGGCCCGTCCGCGCGTCGACCTCGAAGCCGATGTCGCAGTAGTTGGAGCCCCGCACGTTGCGGATCTCCGGGAGACCCGTGTCGTAGACCCGGACGAAGGGGGCGTCCGCGTAGTACGCGTGGTAGGCCTCGAGGAGCTGCGGCTTCGAGAGGCCCTTGGAGTTCGTGGCGTAGAGCGTGGAGAGGATCCCGCGGTTGATGGGCAGGAGGTGCGGCGTGAAGTTGACGACGAGGGGGACGCCCGCGAGGTCGCCCAGCGCCTGCTCGATCTCGGGCGTGTGGCGGTGCCGGGTGACCCCGTAGGCCTTCAGGGACTCGTTGACCTCGGGGAAGTGCGTCCCGTAGCTCGGCTCGCGGCCAGCCCCGGTGACCCCCGACTTCGAGTCGGCGATGATGGAGCCGGGGTCCGTGAGCCCCCCCGCGAGCAGGGGGGCGGCGGCCAGGACGACGGAGGTGGGGTAGCAGCCGGGGTTCGCCACGAGGAGCGCGCCCTTCAGGCGGTCGCGCGCAAGCTCCGTGAGGCCGTAGACGGCCCGCGGGAGGAGCTCGGGGTGGGGGTGGGGGTGGCCGTACCACTGCGCGTAGGCGCCCGCGTCCCGCAAGCGGAAGTCTGCCGACAGGTCGATGATGAGGAGGTCGGCGTTGGCCGCGACCAGGCGCGCGACGAGGTCCGCGGAGACCCCGTGGGGGGTCGCCAGGAAGACGCAGTCCGCCTCCCGGGCGATCGCCTCAGGCTCGGGGGCCTCGAGCTGCAGGCCGTTCATGTGGCCTTGGTAAGGGGGGAAGACCTCCGTGAAGCGCTTGCCCGCGAACTTCCGGGAGGTGGCCCGGAGTTGCGTCACCGCCGGGTGGTCGGCAAGGAGCCTGACGAGCTCGGCCCCGGTGTAGCCGGTGGCGCCGACTACGCAGCACTTGGTCATCGCCGGAGTGTCCACGCGTTTGTCCTACGCGTAGTCCGCCGCGAATTGCATCAGGGACTTAAACGTGGCGTTTCGTCTGATTCATTCGATGGACATTCTTGTCCCATTTCGGACAATGGTGCTCGAAACGCGCGGCCGGCGCCCGCGGGACAACCGGCCGCGGCGGCCCGCTGCGCGCCGGCCGGGCGGCCGCAGCGCTTGTCGCCGCCCAACATTCCACCCGGAATGGCAGGGCTTTGCGGCCGGAGGTACCATAGGATTTTCTACCGCTCCCCCCTTGGAAACGCCGCCGCCCGCATCGGCTTGCCGGCGCACGCGCAACGGAGGTCGCCGCCATGGTTTCCAACATCCGCGAGAAACTCACGCCGGTCGACGAGGACGGCCGCCCGCTCGTGCGCAACTACGTGTTTGACCAGGCGGCCAAGATGAGCCTCCCCCAGAAGGTCATATTCTGGGACGAGACGCTCCGCGACGGCGAGCAGACCCCCGGCCTCTTCTTCACGGTCGAGGAGAAGGTCGAGATCGCCAAGCTCCTCGACGACCTGGGGGTCGGCATCATGGACGTCGGGATCCCCGTCGTCTCCAAGAAGGAGTTCGAGGCCTGCAAGGCCATCGCCGACGAGGGCACCACGAACACGGTCATCCTGGCGGCCTCCCGCGCCAAGAAGGAGGACATCGACGCCTGCGTGGACGCGGGGGCGCAGGAGACCTCGATCTTCATCGCCTGCTCGGACCTCCACCTGAAGTACAAGCTCCGGATGACCCGGGAGCAGGTCATCGAGGCGACGGTGAGCTCGATCGAGTACGCCAAGGAGCGTGGGATCGAACGGTGCTTCGTGACGGAGGACACCGTCCGCTCGGACCTGGACTTCGTGGTCGACCTCTACAACGCCGCGATCGACGCCGGGGCCAAGCGGGCCGTGATCTGCGACACCGTCGGCGTCTGCACCCCCTCCACGGCCAAGTGGTTCGTGCGGGAGTTCAAGCGGCGGGTGAAGCCGATCCAGCTCTCGTGGCACGGCCACAACGACTTCGGGATGGCGGTGGCCAACTCGCTGGCGGCCGTCGAGGAGGGGGTCGAGATCCCCCACGGCTGCATCAACGGGATCGGCGAGCGGGCCGGCAACGCCTCGCTCGAGGAGATGATCATGGCCCTCGAGGTCCTCTACGGGAAGGACACGGGGATCAAGATCGAGAAGGTCTTCGAGGTGTCCAAGCGGATCGAGGAGCTCACGGGGATTCCGATCGCCACCCAGAAGCCCCTCGTGGGGACGAACGCCTACAGCCACGAGTCAGGCATCCACACGCACGGGATCCTGAAGCACACCCTCACCTACGAGCCCATCCACCCCGAGATGATCGGGCGCAACCGCGAGTTCGTGTTCGGCAAGCACACGGGGACCACCTCGGTCGAGGAGAAGCTGAAGGGCGCGAACGTGGCCGCCTCCCCCGAGCAGGTCAAGCAGCTCACGGACCTCATCAAGGTCGCAGCCGAGGGGAAGACGAAGGGGGACTACCGCGAGTACATCCGCTCGTACCACGAGCACGAGCACCTGCGGCGGGGCGTCTCGGACGGCGAGTTCTGGGCGCTTGCGGCCAAGGCGGGCATTGCGCGCGGCTCATGAGCGGGGCGCGGCGGGCGGCAGGAGCTCCGCCTCGGCGGCCCGAAGGTAGCCAACGGTCGTAGCGCGGCTCTCCTTCATGTCGAGCCGGCGCAGGAAGCCGATCGCGTCTAGGAATCGGACGGACCGGGCGATCGGTGCATACTCCACCTCCATGCGGAGCAGCGTGCCCCCGGCCTCCTCGAGGAAGGTATAGCGCCGATCCTGCGAGGCGAGCGCCCCGAACTCGAGGTGCGCGTCGTACGCGAAGGCCTCGGGGTCCTTCTCGATCCGGATCGTCGCGGGGATCGTGCGGCCCATCACCTTCATCCTCTGGCGCAGGACGAACCGCCGGTCGTCGAGCTTCTCGACCCTGCGCTCGAGGAGCGAGCCCGTGCCGTAGCGCGCCATGATCTGCGCGTCCTCCCCCGAGAAGTCCGTGTACCAGGGGTAGAGCCGGTCGCGCGGGACGGCGCACCGCTCTTCGATCGTGAACTTGCCCATGGGGAGCCCCGGCAGCGGCCACGGGCGCGCACGGATAGGGCTTTTGGGGCGCCCGACGGAGGACGGCGAGGGCTTCAGTCCACCCTCGGTCGCAGGGTTCTTAAGGGCCAAGCGTATCGGCAATTTTGGGCATGCATTCTGGCATGCCGAACGGGGACACCCATGCCTGGCATGACCCTCGCCGAGAAGATCCTCGCCGAGCACAGCGGGCGCCCGTCCGTGAAGCCCGGCGACATCGTCGACGTGAAGGTGGACACCGCGATGGGCCACGAGGCCACCGCCCAGGCGGCCCCCCAATTCTGGAAGATGGGCGCAAAGCAGGTGTGGGACCCCGAGCGCGTGATGATCGTCCTCGACCACTGGGTGCCGGCCTCGACGGACGGCGCCGTCCAGATGCACCACAAGATCCGCGAGTTCGTTAAGGCCGCGGGCATCAAGCACTTCTACGACATCGGCCGCCACGGGATCTGCCACCAGATGCTCGCGGAGGAAGGGTGGGAGGCGCCAGGCGACGTCGTGATCGGCTCTGACTCGCACACGAACATGGGCGGGGGGCTCGGCGCGTTTGCCGCCGGTGTGGGGCCCACCGAGATCGCGTCGGTCTTCGCGCTCGGGGAGCTGTGGATGCGCGTCCCCACGAACATCAGGGTCGAGGTGACGGGGCGGCTAGGGGAGCACGTGTACGCGAAGGACGTCATCCTGCGCGCGGCGAAGATGCTCACTTGCGAGGGGGGCCGCTACAAGGCGATCGAGTTCCAGGGCGACACGGTGCGGAGGATGCCGGTGCCTGACCGCCTCACGGTCTGCAACATGACGACGGAGCTCGGCGCGAAGACCGGCATCGTCGCCGGCGACGCCGTCGCGCGCAAGTACCTCGAGGGGCGCTACCGGCGCAAGCTCCGCGACCCGTTCCCCGCCTCCGATGAGGACGCCGTGTTCCAGGAGGCCTTCCACATCGACGTGAACGGGATGGAGCCGCAGATCGCGTGCCCGAGCTCCCCCGACAACGTGAAGGACATCTCGGAGGTCGTCGGCGTCAAGCTGGACCAGGCGTTCGTGGGGTCGTGCACGAACGCGCGGATCGAGGACCTTCGCATCGCTGCCCAGATCCTCCAGGGCGAGAAGGTCGCGCCGGGCTGCCGGACGATCATCTCCCCGGCCTCGACGTCCACCTACAACGACGCGCTGCGCGAGGGGCTCGTGGGGACCTTCATGGAGGCGGGCGCCGTGTTCACCGTGTCGTCGTGTTCCGCCTGCTTCGGCGGGCACATCGGCAAGATCGGAGCGCAGGAGACGGCGATCTCCTCCTCGAACCGGAACTTCCCGGGCCGGATGGGCCACCGCGAGAGCAGGGTCTACCTGGCGAGCCCCGCGGTCGTCGCGGCCTCGGCAATCTACGGGGAGATCACCGACCCGCGCGCGATCGGGAAGAAGGTCCAGGTCCCGGCGGCGTGAGGAGGCCCCATGGACGAGAAGGACTTCCCCACGGTGTACAGGGGCCGTGTCCACGTCCTTGGCGACGGCATCGACACGGACCAGATCATGCCGGGCAAGTACCTCACGATCCTCGACCCGAAGGTGCTCGCGACCCACTGCCTGGAGGGGTGGGACCCCGAGTGGGCCTCGAAGAAGGTGGGGCCGGGCGACGTCCTCGTCGCCGGCCACAACTTCGGCTGCGGGTCGTCGCGCGAGTCGGCGCCTGTGTCGATCAAGGCGGCGGGGATCTCCTGCGTGATCGCGGAGAGCTTCGCGCGCATCTTCTTCCGCAACGCCATCAACATCGCGCTGCCCGTCATGGTGTGCCCGGGGGTCGCCGCGGCGTTCGAGGCGGGCCACGAGCTCGAGGTGGACATCGATTCGGGGGTCGTCAAGAACCTCACGGCGGGCAAGACGCTCAGGGCGGAGGCGCTTCCCTCCAACATCCAGCACATCCTCAAGAGCGGCGGGCTCGTCGAGGTGACGCGCCGGAAGCTAGAGGCGCGGGCGGCCGCCTAGGATCCAGGTGGGGCCCGGCGGACGACCGTCGCGGCCCAATCGACCAGCCGCTTGGCCCGCTTCACAAGAAGATCCCCCTCTTCGTGTGTGGGGGGCCTGGCCTCGTAGGCGACCCGGTTCTTCATCGCAAGAATGGCCGCAAACTGGATGGCCTTTTCGCGCGCGTCGGGCGCCCCCGAAGTGGCGAGTAGATCTGGCGCCTCCCCGTGCTGTTCGCCGGAGGCGCGTTCCCCGAGGCGGAGGACGCATACCGCATCGGAGGCGGCGATCGATGCGTGGACCGCAAGGAGGGCCCCCGCGCGAGGGCGTCCCGTTTGGCGGCAGTGCCTGGCGGCATCCATCAGTTCCTCCGCAAAGGCTAGGAACTCGAAGGAGTCGTGCGCAAATGCTCGCTTTCGCCGCCCCATGGCGCTTCCCCCTCAGCCGACGAGGACTTCGCCCTCGGCCTCGGCTACCTGGATGACCGGGAGGCCGCGCTTGCGGTCGAACTCGCGCTCGGTGTAGAGCAGCGGGCTGATCCTCATCCCTCCCTCGTGCAAGAGGTCGAACCGGAGCGCCGCGAGCTTCTCTTGCACGCGGTTCAGGGCCTCGCGGTTCGAGGCGACAACGAGGAGGTCGAGGTCGCTCTCCGAGTGCTCCCGCCCACGGGCGGCCGAACCGAATACGATGGCCCTCCGGACACCGGCCACTCCTCCAAGCGCACGGCGGAGCCGCGCCTTCCGCCGGGCGGTTTCCCGGGCCTCCGCCTCGAAGAGGGCTCGCAACGCCGGTACGAGCGGGTGCCGATCGCCGAGCGTCCAAAGGTGGGCGCGGCCCACGACCCGGGACTGGACGAGCCCCTCCCCTTCAAACCTCGCTAGCACCTGCGAGGTCCTGTGCGGCGGCGTCCCGGCCATCCGGGCCATCTCGCGGCCGGTGCGCCCGTGGTCGCGGGCCTGGATCAGCACCCGCAGGACCCGGAGCGACGTGCTGCTGAAGAGGAGCCCGTCGAGAGGGGTTCGGTACCGCATCGTGTCACCAATAGCAGTCATATGACACCTTTCGGTATCATATAAACCCTTGCTCCGCTGATCTCCGGGGGTCGCCGCGGCGTTCGAGGCCGGTCAGGAGCTCGAGGTCGACATCGACTCTGGGGTCGTGAAAAACCTGACCACGGGCAGGGCGCTCAGGGCGGAGGCGCTTCCCTCCAACATCCAGCACATCCTCAAGAGTGGCGGGCTCGTCGAGGTGACGCGCCGAAAGCTAGAGGCGCGGCCGTAGCGCTCGCGCGCGGGGCGCTTGGGCGGCCTGGACCCGGCGGTTCGGGCGGGTTTGGGCGCCGGGTGGAATATTCCAAAACGAATTTTTCGGTACTTACTTATTCCATGCTCGGTTCCCCCGCGCCCGATGACCGAAATCGAGACCCTAGCGGTCCACGCGGGCAGGCGGTCGGACCTGGCGACGGGGGCCGTCCTCACGCCCCTCCACCAGGTGACCACCTTTGCCAGGGCGGGTGTGGGCGTGGAAGGCGGGTACACGTACTCGCGCGTCTCCAACCCTACGGTGACCGCCCTGGAGGAGCGCTTGGCGGCCCTCGAGGGGGGCGAGGGGGCCGTGGCCTTCGCGAGCGGGATCGCGGCGATCGACGCGGTGTTCCGGCGCCTGTCGGCAGGCGACCACATCGTCCTGTCCGACATGGTCTACGGGGGGACCGTCCGGCTCCTGCGCGACGTCTACGCGCGGCACGGAGTCACCTTCTCGTTCGCCGACGCCTCGAAGCCGGGCGGGGTGGCCCGTGCCGTGCGGCCGGCCACGCGGCTCGTCCTCATCGAATCCCCGGCCAACCCGACGCTCAAGCTCGCCGACATCCGCGCGGTCGCGCAGGAGTGCCGGGCGGCGGGCGTCCCGCTTGCGGTGGACAACACCTTCCTCACCCCCTACGGCCAGCGCGCGATCGACCTCGGCGCCGACCTCGCGATCCACTCGACCACGAAGTACCTCGAGGGGCACAACGCGACGGTGGGGGGCGCCGTCGTCGTCCGCCGGGGCGCGGACTGGCTCGAGCCGCTCCGGCTCCTGCGCAAGTGCGCGGGGACGATCATGGCGCCTTTTGAGGCGTGGCTCACGCTCCGCGGGACGAAGACGCTCGCCGTGCGCCTCGACCGGCACGCCGCGTCGGCCCAGGTCGTCGCGCAATTTCTCGAGGGACGCCCCGAGGTGCGGAGGGTGAACTACCCGGGGCTCGCGTCCCACCCCCAGCGCGCGCTCGCGGCGCGCCAGCAGCGGCACGGGGGCGGCGTGGTCTCGTTCGAGCTCGCGGGCGGCTTGCCAGCCGTGCGCCGCTTCGCGGACGCGCTGCAGGTGGTTACCCTCGCCGAGAACCTCGGCGCGGTGGAGTCGCTCCTCACGCACCCGGCCACGATGACACACGCGGCCTACACACCGCAGGAGCGCGACGCGCTCGGCGTGACGGACGGGCTCCTCCGGATCAGCGTGGGGCTCGAGGCGGAAGGCGACATCCTGGAGGACCTGGAGCGGGGCCTTCGGGCCTCGCGGGGAGTGCCTGCGCCGGCGCCGCCTGCGGGGGGTGCCGCCTATTGATGCCGCAGCCGGGCGCCCGCGAGCGCTTGGCGGCGCGGCCGCCGCGCGTGACCCTCGCGGCCCGCTCCGCGTGTGCCTCGTGGGCTTCGGGACCGTGGGCCAGGCGCTCGCGCGGCTGATCGCAGGGCGGCCGGAGCTCGCCTCGAGCCTCCAGATCGTGGCGGTCGCCGACCGCGGCGGCGTCGCCGCGCGCCCGGCGGGCTTGGAGGCGGCCGACTGGCTCGAGCGCAAGGCATCCCGCGGGTCCGTCGCTACCGACCCGCGCCCCCCCTCGCTCGCCGAGTGGGTCGCCGCCACCGACTCGGACGCGGTGGTCGACGTCCTCCCCTCCAACCTGGATTCGGGCGAGCCGTCACGCACCATCGCGCTCGAGGCGCTCCGGTCGGGGAAGGACGTGGTCACCGCGAACAAGGGGCCGCTCGCGCTTCACGCGGGCGAGCTCCGGGCCGCCGCGCGGGCGTCGGGGCGCGCCATCCGGTCGGGCGCGGCGGTCGGCGGCGGGACCCCCGTGCTCGAGCTGCTCACCGACTCGTTCCGCGGCGACCGCGTGGAGCGCTTCGACGCCGTACTGAACGGCACCACGAACTTCGTCCTGGCCCACTTGGAGCGCGGCTCGACGTGGGAGGGGGCGCTCGCGGCGGCTCGCGCGCGCGGCATCCTCGAGTCCGACCCCAGCCTCGACCTCAGCGGTCGCGACGCGGCCGCGAAGGCCACGATCCTCGCCAACGCCCTCTGGCAGACCGACTGGAGTCTAGCCGACGCGCGTGTGGAGGGGATTTGGGGCACGGACGAGCGCGACGCGCGTGACGCGTCCGAGCACGGGCTAGCCCTGCGCCTCGTCGCGCGGGCCGACCCGGAGGGGGGGGTGCGCGTGGCGCCGGTCGCCCTTCCGCGCGAGCACGCCCTCGTGATGGACGGCCCCGAGAACATGGTGCGCTTCCGGCTGGCCGCGGCCGGGACGGTCGCGGTGCGCGGGCCGGGGGCGGGCGGCACGGAGTCTGCAGCCAAGGTGCTCTCCGACCTCCTGGCGCTGCGCGAGCGCCCGCGACCGGACTGAGCGTGGCGCGCGTCGCCCCCGTCACGCCGACCCTTCGGTAGGCGCCCCCGAGCGCTCGCGTGCGCGCACGGCGTCCGCGAACCGCTCCGCCCCCACCTCGAGCCGCAGCTCGTGCATGACCGCCGCCAGGTCCGCCGGGCGCAGTACGAACCCGGAGACCACGCGCTCCACGACCGGGAGGATGGCGTCGGCGTCCTCGGGGGTCATCTCCTCGAGGGTCGTCCCCGCGCGCTTGCACTGCGTCTGCATGAGGGGGAGCGCGAAGTCGCCGAGCGTGTGCCCCACGATGAGGAGAAGGCGGTGTCCGAGCCGCATGGGGCCCCCCAGGACGTGGGCGCTCCTCCCCGGGATAAACGTGCTTGGCTGCTTCCAACGGGTGGGGACGAACCCCGGGTGGCGGCGCTACTTCGCCGCCGCCGTGACCTGGCGGAGGGCCTGCGCGAGCTCGTCCATCGCGAAGGGCTTCACGAGGACGGCCTTGGCCCCCACGTCCCGCGCCTGCCGCTCCACGCTCATGTCCGCCGTCACGAACACGATGGAGACCCCGGGGTCCCGGGCTAGGATCTCCTTGGAGGCCTCGATCCCCGATTTGTGCGGCATGCGATGGTCCATCAAGATCACGTCGGGGCGGCGGGCGAGCGCGCCCACCTGGAGGACCGCGTCGTGGCCGTCCGAGGCCTCGCCCACCACGTCGAACCCGTTCAGCGGCAGGAACCCGGAGTACACCTCGCGCAGCGCCTCCTCGTCCTCGACGATGAACACCGACGGTCGTGTGGCGCCCCCCGTCTCCCTTGCCCCCTTGTGGCGACTTCCGCCCCCCCCTTTATGAACGTCCGCCCAGGAATCTCCGGGCCGCGGGGGGGGGGGCCCTATTCTCATTCACGATCGGCGCCCGCAAACCCTTTTTGGCGATGGCGGCCACGCCTACCCAGTCCGCGCGCCCACGCGCACGCTGCCCCGACCCCGCGGCCCTGCGCCAGGTGGGGGGCAGTCCCTCCGAACCGTGCGGGGGGGCGCGCGGACAACTGCTGCTCCAGCGTGGGCGCTGCGCGCCGGGGGGGGGCATCTGTTCACCAAACGGCATACCATTCGACGAGCGTACCAGGAAGCTTATCCCCATCGCGCGCCCAAGGGGGGCTGTAAGCGCGGCGCGGGCACCGGACCCCCCAATATGAATGGTCAGACCCCCCAAACGGCCAGTTCCTCCAAACTCCGGTGCCCGCGCCGCGCCATTCGGGGCACGCCGCTTGGCGCGCCTCACCCCCCCTTCTTCACCACGCTGCCGCCCGAGTAGAGGCGGCCCGAGCGCCCCTCCTCGTAGACCACGAACACGTTGCCAGGCTCCACCTGGAGGGCCGTGGCCAGCGTGTCCGCCACGACCGTGAGCATCTTCTCGATCAGGTCGGGGGAGCGCCCCTCGAAGGCGAAGACGCGGACGATCGGCGGGTGCGTGGAATCCGGCTGGACGGCGGGCGCATCGTCCCCCTCCACATAGGCGCCCGGTGGGAGTTCGACCCATGTGCCCCACGTCCCACTCGGCCGCTCGCCGAGCGCCCCCGCAAGCTCCGTGCAAACGCGCTTCAGCGCGGCGTGGCGGTCGACCCCCGGCTTCTGCGGGAGCGCGCGGACCTCGAGGACGGGCATGGGAACCGCCGGCCCTGCAGGGGCCCGCCTTCCGGAACGGCCCCGCCCCAAATAGGGATCGCCCCCGCCACCGCAAGGCTTTCCATCCGCTTGTCCCTGTAGCGGGGCCGTGCAGGCCCGCCCCGGCGTCCCCCCCCAGCCGCCGCCCCCCGCGTACGCTGCCCAGGCGCCCCCTCCCGGGTACTACGCGCCCCCCGGCGCGCCCCCTCCTGGGTACAGCTATCCCCAGGCGGCCCCGCCCCCCGCAAGCGGGATGAGCTCCGGCACGATCATCGCCATCGTCGTCGTGGTCGTGGTGGTGCTGCTCGTCGTCATGGTCCCCGTCATGTACGTCATGACTACGGGCCTCTCCACGCCGCCTGGTACGCCTCGCCCCACGATCACCTTGTCCGCCGGCCAATGGTCGGGGACGTCCACGGTCATCTCCATCATCTCCGTCTCGACGGGTACCCTCGCGGCCGAGGCCCTCACGTTCCAGGTCACCGCCCCCAACGGGACCATCTATTTCTCGGGGGTGCCGGGGACGGGGACTGCGGTGAACGGGGTGCGCCTCACCATCACGTACAACGACGCCTCGGCCGACGGGCGCGTGGGGGCCGACGACAACATCGGTCTCTCCGTGGCCCAGCCATCCGACCTGCAGCAGATCCACGGCACGACCTTCCGCGTGCTCGAGGGCCCTGACGTGCTGGGGACCGCCTGGCTGCCGTGAGCCCCGGCGGTGAGCGGGGGCCCACCCGATGGTCCATCGAATGCGCGGGCCGCACCGAGGGTTCATGAAGCAACCGGGGCCGTTTCCCCCTCAGCCGTATGAGCCGCAGGGCGGATCCACGCCTTGGAAAGCCCAAGCGCCGCCCCACGTCCCAGGTGCGGCCGCGCCGATGTCCCCCAAGAAGCCGGGGGCCTATGCGGGTGTGGTCGTCGGCATTGTCGTCACGGTCGTCCTCATCCTCGTCATCCTAGTGCTCGCGCTCCTCTACCTATCGGCCCCCTGGGGCCCAACCTTCGGGCCGCCCTCCTCCAAAACGACGGTCTCGTTGAGCGCCGGCCAATGGAACGCGGATGCGAACACCGTGCTCGTCGTCGCGGTCTCGTCGGCCACCGTCGAGGCCTCGACGCTCACTTACCAAATCATCGCGCCCAACGGGACGATCTACTACAGCGGGCCGAGCGGCAGCCAGGAGACCGTGAACGGCGTGACCACCACGGTCACGTACCTCGACACCGGAGGTGAGGGGTACGTGGGGCCCGACGACAGCATCCGGATCGAGGTGTCCCCGAGCGCGGGCCTCGTTCAGGTCCACGGGACGACGTTCAAGGTGCTGCAAGGCGCCGACGTGCTCGGGACCATATTCCTGCCTTGAGGATCGGCGCGCCGCCCCCCAATCCTTATCCCCCGCGCGCGGACTGCCAGCTGCCGTGCCCTCGAAGGTGTACCTCCTGCCGGGCGACGGGGTCGGCCCCGAGGTCGTCCGCGAGGGCGTCAAGATCATGGAGGCGGCCGCCTCCGCGTTCGGCCTCTCCCTCGAGTTCGTCGAGTGCGCAGGGGGCGCCCTCTACTACAAGGAGCACGGCGCCGACTGGCCCGAGGGCACCTTCGAGCGCCTGCGGGACGACTCGGACGCCATCCTGCTCGGCGCCGTGGGGTGGCCGGGCGTCGTGAAGCCCGACGGGGCCCTCGGCGGCGGGTCGCTCGTCCTCGGCGTCCGCTTCGGGCTCGACCTTTACGCCAACGTGCGCCCAACCAAGCTCTACCCGAACGTCCGCCACAAGATCCACGACGGCTTCAAGCAAGTGTGGGAGCCGGGGAAGGTCGACTTCGTCATCGTGCGGGAGAACACGGAGGACCTCTACTCGACCACCCACGGCCACCTCACGCGCGGCGGCGTGACGGAGGTCGCGACCGATGTCCGCCTCATCACCCGCAAGGGCAGCGAGCGCGTGGTCCGCTACGCCTTCGAGCTCGCGGGGCGGCGCCGGGGGGCCCCGCTCGACGGCAAGCGCCGCGTGACTTGCGTGGACAAGTCGAACGTGATGCGCGGTTGCCAGCTCTTCCGGCAGGTGTTCGACGAGGTCGCCGCGGCCTACCCGGACGCGGAGCGCGACTATGCCTACATCGACGCGTTCCAGCAGTGGCTCATCCGGCAGCCGGAGTTCTACGACGTGGCGGTCACCTCCAACATGATGGGGGACATCGCGACGGACCTCGCGGCCGTCCTGCAGGGCGGGATGGGGATGGCCTCCTCCGGGAACATCGGGGACGCGCACGCCATGTTCGAGCCGATCCACGGGTCGGCGCCCAAGCATGCTGGCCAGGACAAGGTGAACCCGATGGCCACGGCGCTGGCGGTCGTCCAGCTCTTCGACTACCTGGCCACGAGGAAGAGGGACAAGGCCTTCGCGTTGGCCGCCTCGGCCGTCGAGCGGGCGGTCGAGGGCGTCCTCTCCGAGGGGAAGGCGCTCACCTACGACCTCGGTGGCTCCGCGAAGTGCTCGCAGGTGGGGACCGCGATCGCCGGACGGGTCGCGGCCCGCGCGTAGGGCGCGCGCGTAGCGGCCCGCGACCGCGTGGGGCCTGCGCCCGGTCGCCGGATCCGAAGGCGTCGCGGGCGCATCGCGGACCAATCACCACGCGACGGCCCGCCAAGCGCCTGCCGGCCCGATTCCTCGCCATCTTTCCCCGAATCCGGGCAGGATTCTTTTCAAACGGCGCGATTCACGTCGCCATGCGCGCGCGTCGCGCGAGGATTCGATTCCGAATCTGCGTGCTTCGAAGACTATTTGTATCAATTGTCGTCATACTCCGTCCGCGAATTCTGTGAGCGGTCGTCGCAATTGCGCCGCGACGTGACTTTTCGTTGCGGTCTGACAGCCCAAGGGAGTGGTGTGTATGGCAAAAAGGAAGAAGAAGGGCGGAAAGAAGAAGAAGGGTGGAAAGAAACGGAAGCGATAGGCGAGAGCCTTCCAAGCTTCCCCTCACGCGGGGGCGCGTCTCCCGCGTCTTCCCGGTTCCCTAGCCGGAGGCTTCCTGGCTAGCCAGATTCCCGTGCGCCGGCGCCGTCGGCCGGCGCCTCCTGCCCGGGGCGCGCCGACGGTGGGCCGTCGAAGGTGAGTTCCCGGACGGACCGCAAGCCCACGATCCGCTCCTCCGACATCGCTTCCGCCCCAGCGGCCGCGTACTTCCGGCGCACCCGCGCGTGCTGCGCAACGCGCGCACGCCCGACGAGCCGCTTCGCCTCCTCCCGGGGGTGCACGGCCCCGAGCCGCTTCGAGGCCCGGTGCCAACTTGCCGGCAGCAGCGCGGCGGCGGCGCCCGCCACGAGCAGGGTCGCGAACGGCTCCCACAGGAAGAATGCGGCCACGAGGTCCACGGCAAAGAGCAGCGAGGCCACGGTGAAGGCTACATGCCCTGCGAGCGTGCGGTGCGCGTCCCGGCCCGCGTGGCGCCGTCCCACCCGCGTGGCCGGCAGGTGTTCGACCGCGTCCGCGAAGATCCCGTACCCGAGGGCCAACGTGAGCGTTGCGCCGGCGGCAGCCAATCCCATGTGGAGGTCCCCGGCGGTGAGCAGCGTGCCCAGGATGAGCCCGACGTAGGCGAACGCGCCCCAGACGAGCCACGCGGGCTTGCGCTTCGCGCCCTCCGGGCGCCGCTGCAGGTGCGCCTCGTGGAGGAAGTCGCCCACCGCGGTCGTCCCGTGGCGCACCGAGTGCGGGACGAGCCGCCCGCCGGCCCGAGCGAGGCCCGCCGTTCGCCGCAGCGCCAGGGGGACGAGCGCGCTCGTCACGAGGGCGACCCCGCCCGCGACGGGGTAGAGGTCGAGGTGGCGCGAGAGGACGGGCGCACCGGCAGCCGCCGTGCCCGCCGGGTGCACGAGGCCCGCGCCGATGTCCGCGAAGATGATCGAGTCCTCGCCGCGGCCGACGGCCGACGCGCCGATCATGGCGGCGGCCCGCCCCTTGAACCCCATGACGAACGAGAGCGCCCCTAGGATGAAGAGCTCGTCCACGAGCACCACGATGACCGCCGCGGCCACGATCCACATGCTCGAGAGGGCGGCGCCGAGCTGGATCTCGACCCCAAACATGAGGAAGAAGACGCCGACGAAGGCGTCGCGCAGGGTGGAGAGCCGGAGGGTGAGCCGCTCCGAGAGGCGGCTCTCGGAGAACGCCATCCCGACGAAGAACGTCCCGATGATGAAGGGCATCCCGTAGGTCTCGGCCAGCGCCGCGGAGCCGAAGATGAGGCCGAGCGCCAGGAGCGCGAAGACCTCGTCGTTGCGGACGCGCTCGATCTTGCGGACGAACCGCGGGATGACGAGGAGCGCCGCCACGATGAGCACGCCGTAGACGAGGACGACCGCCTGCAGCGAGTCGGTGACGGCCGTGGGGCTCGCGGCCCCGAGGGCCCAGGCGACCGTGAACGCCAGGATGATCATCGTGATGAAGTCCTCGATGATCATCATCCCGAGGAGCGTGGCCGTCTCGTCGTTGGCCAGGCGCTTGAGTTCGGTGAGCGACTTTGCGGCGATGCCGACGCTCGACATCGCGAGGATCCCCGCGAGGAAGAGCGTGTCCACGAGCGGCCAGCCCATGGCGAACCCGAGCAGCGTGCCGGTGAAGTAGAGGACCGCGACGTCGGCAAGCGCGAGCACGGTCGCCGGGCGGCCGGCCGCCTTCAGCCGGGACACGGACACTTCAAGCCCGACGAAGAAGAGGAGGAACGCGACCCCGAGGTCCGCGAGGATGGATACGGACTCGTTGCCCCGGATCTGGATGCCGAACTCGGGCTCGAGGTACTGGGTGGCCAGGTACCCTAGCGCCACGCCGACCCCGAGGTAGCCGAGGATCATGGACTGCCGCGTCCGGGCCGCGATGGCGGCGCCGAGGAGCGACGCGCCGAGGACGACGGCCACCGCGATGAAGTCGAAGCTGACGCGGCGTCCCCCTAGGTGGTGGGCGCCCTCCCGGGGGGCGGCGCGCGAGGCGCTGGAGCGCGGCCGCTATCCCGGCGGGGCGCCGAGTGCATCCCGGCGAAACAGGGGGGCGCGGGGCATATAAGGGCATTGGAGGGCCGCGCGCGCCCGCGCGCGCGGGGGGCGCCCGCGCGCCGCGCTTATAGTGTGGCGGCACGTTTTCCCCCCGCGGGGCGCGCGGGGTGCGGATCCTCCACCTGAACCCGTACTTCTTCCCGTACCGCGGCGGCATCGAGCGGCGCATCTGGGGGCTCTCGAAGGAGCTCGTCAAGTCCGGCCACGAACTGGTTGTCCTGACGAGCCAGCTCCCGGACACGGCCCCCGAGGAGAAGGTCGACGGGATCCTCGTCCGGCGCCTCGAGTCGAAGTTCTACGACATCGCCAACTACAACCCGCCGTTCCTCACGACGAAGGGGATCGCCGAGGCCATCCGCGACATCGAGCCGGACGTCATCGACTTCCACTACCGGTGGGCCCCCGACTACACGCGCTCGGTGCGCAAGGTGCGCCGGGACATCCCGGTCGCGTTCACGTTCCACAACACCTTCGGGGAGGGCGAGGGGCTGGAGGGCCGGATCTCCTACCTCTCCGACTCCATCTTCAAGTGGTTCCTTCGGCAGTGCGACCTCGTCATCTGCGTCTCGGACTTCATCCGGCGCGACCTGGAGCGGCGCCGGATCCCGCCGGGCAAGCTCCGGGTCTCCCACAACGGGATCGACCCCACGCCCGAGGCCGAGATCGCGCGCCTGCGCGCGGCGGCCCCCGCGGGGGCGCCGTACGCCGTCTTCGTCGGCCGCCTCGTGCGGACGAAGGGGCTCTCCGTGCTCGTGGAGGCCGCCCGCGAGGTGCGCCAGCCGCTGCGGTTCGTCATCTGCGGGCAGGGGCCCGAGGCGGAGGGGCTCGCGGGGCAGGCGGCGGACTTCGGGGTCGCCGACCGGTTCGACTTCCGGGGCTTCACGGGGGAGGCCGCCAAGCGCGAGCTGCTCGCGGGGGCGCGCCTGCTCGTCCACCCCGCGACATTCGAGTCGTTCGGGATCGCCGTCCTCGAGGCGCTCGACCTCGCGTGCCCGGTGGTGGCCACGGCCGTCGGCGGCCTGCCCGAGGTCGTGGGGGACGCCGGGGTGCTCGTGCGACCGGGCGACCCGAAGGCGCTTGCGGCCGCCGTCGACCTCGTCGCGGGGGGCGGCGCGGAGCGCGACCGCCTCGCGCGCGCCGCGCGCGCGCAGGCGGCGAAGTTCGCGTGGCCCAAGCTCGCCGCGCAGGTGGAGCAGATCTACCTCGAGGCGGCGCGCGGCCGCGCGCGCGCCGCGTGACGCGAGGGGCCCCCGCAAACGTTTATCGAGCCACCGCCCCGTCGTGGAGAGGCCCCCCCGGAGGGACGCCCCTGACCACCTTCACGCGCGGCCAGATCACCATCGAGGAGACCGAGCCCCTCGACCTCTCCTCGGCCATGCTCCTCGAGTGCTTCCCGACGATCGGGCTCGTGTCGACCATCGCCGCCTCGTACCTCGTCACGCAGCTGCAGCTGTCACCCAAGGGGTCCGTGGCCGCCCCGTGGTCCGCGCCGCTCTCCGTCGTGCTCGGCGGCAGGCCGCTGCCTCCCATCCGCCTCTACGGCGGCGAGAAGGTCTGCGGGATCGACGGCAACTGCGACCAGCTGTTCGTCCTGATGAGCGAGTTCCCCATCCCGGACTTCGGCATCCAGCCCCTCTCGGCCGCCATCCTGGACTGGGCGGGCGAGCGCGGGTGCCGCGAGGTCGCCTCGCTCGAGGGGCTCCCGCGCGCCGGCGAGGGCGAGGGGGGGGACGAGGAGGAGGAGGCGCACGCGCACGCGCAGGTCCCCTCGGGGGCGGCCAAGGTCTATGGCGTGGGGACGACGGACCGCGCGCGCAACATGCTGCGGCGCGAGGGCGTCGAGGAGATGTCCTCCGGCGTCATCACGGGGATCTCGGGCGTCCTCATGTGGATGGCCGAGCAGCGCCGCGTCGACGCGGTCTGCCTGCTCGCCGAGGCCTTCCGCCAGTTCCCGGACGCGCGGGCGGCCGCCGGGCTCGTGCGCATCGTCGACGGGATGCTCAAGAACATCGAGGTCGAGATCGAGCCCCTCATGGACCAGGCCGAGCAGCTGGAGAAGCAGATCAAGAAGGCCGTCGACGCCGCCGTGGCCGCGCAGCAGGCGCGCCAGCCGCCCCCCCACACCTCCTACGCCTCGCCCAGCATGTACGGCTGAGGCCCCCGCCGGCGCCGCGCGGCAAAGCGGTGCCTTTTTCCGGGCGCCCCGCCTCCCCCGGCCGGACACCCATGGACGCGGCCCCCGGCGCCCCCATCATACAGCTCGACAACGTGCACAAGGTCTACCTGACGGGCCGCGTCCCCGTGCGGGCGCTCGCGGGCGTCACGCTCTCCATCCCGCGGGGGGCTTTCGTGGCCGTCATGGGGCCCTCCGGCTGCGGGAAGTCCACCCTGCTCAACCTGATCGGCACGGTGGACGCCCCCAGCGAGGGGACGCTCACCGTCAAGGGGGTGAAAGTCGCCTCGCTCACCGACGACGAGCTCTCCGACTTCCGCCGCGACACGATCGGCTTCGTCTACCAGTTCTTCAACCTCCTGCCGAGCCTCACGGCCGCGGAGAACGTGGAGCTCCCCCTCTCGTTCGCGGGGGTAAACGGCGCGAAGCGCCGGGAGCGCGTGGCGGAGCTGCTCAAGATGGTCCACCTCGAGGAGCGCGCGGACCACACCCCGTCGCTGCTCTCGGGGGGCGAGCAGCAGCGCGTGGCGATCGCCCGGTGCCTGGCCAACGACCCCGACATCATCCTGCTCGACGAGCCCACGGGCGACCTCGACCGGACGAGCGGCCGCCAGCTCATGGAGCTCCTGCGCGACCTCAACCGCAACGCGGGGAAGACCCTCGTCATGGTCACGCACGACCCCTTCATCGCGGGGTTCGCCTCCTCCGTGCTCGAGATGGTCGACGGGCGGATCGCGGGGGAGCACCAGCCCGAGGCGGGCGCATGATCTCGCTCTACGTGCGCCGCCGGCTCCTCCAGTCGCGGGGGCGCACGGTCATCTCGCTCCTTGCGATCTTCAACACCATCGCCGTCACCGTCCTCATCGGGGTCCTCTTCGGCAGCGGCCAGCAGTCCTTCGTCGGCTTCTTCACGGAGCGCGCGGACTACGACCTCCTCGTCACCGAGAAGGGCAACGGGTCGCTCTCGCGCCCGTTCTTCCGGGTCGCGGACGTGGAGGCCAACCTCACGGGGCACCCGCAGGAGGCCGTGTACCCGGTGATCAGCACGATCACCGCCACGTTCCACACGCAGGACGGGAACCTGACGTTCGTGCCGCTCTTCGGGGTCCCCCCCGCGTACGACCGCGGCCACGTCGAGCCCCGCGAGGGCAACTACTCGATCAGCGGGTCGGACGTGGTGCTCTCGAGCTCCGCCGCCCGCCGCCTCAACGTGTCCGTGGGCGACACCCTCCCGCTGCTCTTCTTCGAGGGGGCCGTCGACTACAGCGAGATCAACCAGTCGGACTTCGGCGCGATCCTGCCGTACGTCCGCGAGACGAACCTCACGGTCGCGGGGGTCGCCGACATCTCCGGGCGCTTCCCGGGCGCCCCCAGCTTCTACATCGTCCGCGGGTACGCCGAGACGGCCGCCATGCTGAACACCACGGGGCTCGCCAACCAGGTCGTCGTGCTGCTCCCCGAGTCCTTCTACGACTTCACCGACACCCGCGACCCCGCGCGGGCGGCCACCGCCGCCGGCACCGCGATGGCCACGGCGCTCGGTCCCTCCTACCACGTGGAGGCCGTGAAGGCCACGGCGCTTCGCAACGCGGTGGAGACCGCGCGGGCCACGTCCCTCATCGCGCAGATGTTCGCGGTCATCTTCCCCGCCATCACCGGGATCCTCGTCGCCTCGACGCTCAACCTCTCCGTCGAGGAGAAGGCCCGCGACCTCGCGATCATGCGCCTCGTCGGCGCGCGCCGGCGCGACGTGGGGCGCGTGCTCCTCCTGGAGGCAGGCATCCTGCTCGCCGTCGGCGTCCCGCTCGGCCTCGCCGTCGGGCTCGCCATGCCCCCCTGGATCGTCCAGACCTTCTTCGAGGGCGACGCCGCCGTGACCGTCTCGTGGGCTACCGTCGCCCAGCAGCTGGCCATCGCGCTTGGGGTCACCGGACTCTTCCTCCTGCTGCCCCTTCGCCGCGCGCTCTCCACGACCCCCGCGCAGGCGGTCTACCAGGCGCGCTTCCAGGGGGAGTACCGGTTCGCCGCCCGCCGCGGCGTCGACGTGCGCCTCGTGATGGCGGGCGCCATCCTCTTCCTCTCCATCCTCTACGCCACCTTCATCGTCCCCTACATCCTCGTCTTCAACCAGACGGAGTTCTTCCAGTTCTTCCTCGGCTCGACGATCGTCCTCATCGCCGCGCTCTCCGTCGCGCTCCTCTGGGTCGCCCCTCCCCTCGAGGAGCTCTTCGTCCGCGCGTTCAAGCCCCTCACCCGCCGGTACAACACGCTCACCGTGGCCAACGTCCGCCGCAACGTCCGGCGGAACGCCTCCACGAACCTGATCTTCTCGCTCATCGTGGGGATCATGCTCTTCTTCACCTCCTTCTTCGCGGGGATCATCTCGTCCGTCGACCTCCAGGCCACCTACTCCGTGGGCTCCGACGTGCGCCTGGCGGCCTTCGACAGCTTCTCCCCCGCGTTCGTCGACTCCGTCTCGTCGTTCCAGAACGTCTCGGAGGTCGCCGTGCGGCCCGTGGGCGCGGGCGCGGTGGCCACCAACCTCGTCCGCACGCGCGGCGCGAGCCTCGGCCTCATCGGGCTGGACCCGCGGCTGCCGGACGTGCTCCTGCCAGGCACGATCGACGTCGTCGAGGGGTCCTTCGGCACCCTGCGCGCCCTCGACGACCGGTCCATCGTCCTCTCCGCGCTCACGGCGACCCGACTCGACCTCCACGCCGGCGACCTCGTCTCCATCGAGCGCGGCGCGCACCGCGACTTCTTCCTCGTCGCGCTCGTCCTGCGGTCGCTCCCCGGCTTCGTCGAGTCGTTCCAGGACCAGGAGGGCCTCGGCGCCAGCCCGGGGGCGTTCGTCACGATGGACCGCTACTTCGAGTTCACGGGGGGGAGTGCCCTCACCGTCAGGTACTCGGACATCTACGTGCGGGCGGCGCCTGGCGCCGACACGGAGCAGATGGCGCAGGACTTCCAGGACCTCTATGGCATCTTCGTCGACTTCGCCCCCATCTCGAAGGACGCCGTCGTCGCGCAGGCCCGCCAGTTCGTCTCGTTCATCACCTTCGTCTCCGAGGTCATCCTGGTCTTCCTCATCCTCGTCGCCGTATTCTCGCTCACCGTCAACCTCTACGCGTCGGTGAAGGAGCGCGCCTACGAGATCGGGGTCGTCCGCTCCCTCGGCCTGCGCCGCCGGGGGGTTCTTGGCTCCACCCTCCTCGAGGGCCTCTCCATCTCCTTCGTCTCGGCCGCCGTGGGCGTGGCCATCGGCGTGCTCATCTCGTTCTTCGTCATCTTCTTCTTCAACATCTTCTCCCCCATCGACTTGGCGTACGAAGTCCCCCGGGACGTCCTGCTTGTCCTTCTCGTCGCGACAGCCACCTTTGCGGCCGCCGGGTCCCTGCTCCCGGCACGTTCAGTCGCGAAGGTGCCCCTGATTTCGCTCCTGCGAAAAGTCGAGTGAGGGCTGCCATGTCGCGACGCGCGCGACCAAATGCTTTTTACGCCGACCTGGGGTTCTGGCGTTGCCGTCCCCTGCCGGGCCGCCCGCCCCGGCGGCGGGGAGGGAGGGAGCCCCGACGCTGTCCACGTCAACAGGCGCGAGCCAGGCCGAAGTCGGCCGCCTGAAGGAGCTCGCGCGCGAGTTGCGCCGCGACATCGTCACCATGGTCTTCGAGGCCGGGAGCGGCCACATCGGCGGGTCGTTCTCGGCCACCGAGGTCATCGTCTCGCTCTACTTCGGGGGCGTCCTGCGCTACGACGCCCGCAAGCCGAAGTGGCCGGACCGGGACCGATTCGTCCTCTCGAAGGGCCACGCGACACCCATCCTCTACTCGACGCTGGCGCACGCGGGGTACTTCCCCCACGACGACCTGAAGAGTTTCCGCCGGATCGACTCGCACCTGCAGGGCCACGGGCACATGCGCTACACGCCCGGCGTGGAGATGACCACGGGCTCGCTCGGCCAGGGGTTCGGCGCGGCCATCGGCATGGCCGCCGGGCTGCGCCTCGACGGCCGCCCGTCGCACGTCTACGTCATGCTGGGCGACGGCGAGGCGGACGAGGGGGCCATCTGGGAGGGGGCGATGGCGGCGGCCCACTACAAGCTCTCGAACCTCACGGCGGTCCTCGACCGCAACGGGATCCAGATGGACGGCGAGACGGAGGAGGTCATGGCCCACGGCGACCTCGCGGCCAAGTGGCGTGCGTTCGGGTGGCACGTGATCGAGGTCGACGGCCACCGGTACGCCGAGATCGTGCCGGCGCTCACGCACCGCGAGAAGGAGCGGCCCGTCATGGTCATCGCCAAGACGGTGAAGGGGAAGGGCGTCTCGTTCATGGAGGGAAACCCTTCGTTTCACGGCAAGCCGCCGACGAAGGAGCAGTACGACCAGGCGCTCAAGGAGATCGAGGCCGGGGACATCGGCGGCTGAAGGCCGCGCGCGGGGAGGGGGAAGCGATGTCCTACTCGGTCGCCGTGACGCCGCGCAGCGGCTGGAAGATGAAGCGCTGCCGCGAGGCCTTCGGCGACGAGCTCGTGCGGCTCGGCCGGGAGATGCCGAACCTCGTCGCGCTGAACGCGGACGTCTCCTCGTCGTCGGGGACGCGCAAGTTCGAGGCCGAGTTCCCGAACCGCTTCTGGAACACGGGGGTTGCCGAGGACAACCTGATGGCGATGTCGGCGGGGCTCGCGGCCACCGGGAAGGTCGTGGTGGCCTCCACGTTCTCGGTGTTCGCCACCGCGCAGCCCTACAACACGATCCGGCAGTCGATCGCGTACCCGGCGCTCAACGTGAAGATCTTCGCGAGCCACGCGGGCGTGACGGTGGGGGGCGACGGGGCGACCCACCAGATGCTGGAGGACGTCTCGCTGATGCGGGGTCTGCCGAACATGCGGGTGATCGTCCCGGCCGACGACCTGGAGACGCGGCTCGCGGTGCGCACGGCGGTCAAGCAGGACGGGCCCTTCTACCTCCGCGTGGGCCGCAGCGAGGTGCCCACCCTGATGCCGGAGGACTACGAGTTCCGGCTCGGCGAGGCCGTGGAGCTGCAGGGGGGCAGCGACGTGACGATCTGCGCCAACGGCCAGATGGTCGTGCCGGCGCTCGAGGCCGCGGACCTGCTGCGCCACGAGGGCGTCGAGGCGCGCGTGCTGAACGTGCACACGGTGAAGCCGATCGACCGGGAGGCGGTCGAGCGCGCGGCGGCCGACACGGGGGGCATCGTGACGGCGGAGGAGCACTCGGTCTACGGGGGGCTCGGATCGGCGGTGGCGGAGGTCGTCTGCGAGACGACCCCGGTGAAGGTCGCGCGGGTGGGGACGCAGGACGTCTTCGGGCGGTCGGGCGAGATTCCGGACCTGCTCGAGTTCTACGGCCTCACGCAGAAGGAGATCCTGGCGGCGAGCCTGCAGGCGGCGCGGCCCGATGTGCAGGCGCGGATCCGGAAGTCCTCGACGCTGATGGCGGTCATCGAGAAGGCGCGGCCGCTGAGGCCCGTGCCGGAGCAGTACGCGGCGTGAGCCGGGAAGATTCGATGCTCGAACGGCGAGGGCGCCAGGTCCGCCTGCCGCGCGGGTCGCGCGCTTGGCGCTTCCGCCGAGCGCTCCTCTGGGAGCGGCGAATAGGGTGGATGATTGGAGTGCGCGCCTTGCCGCCCGGGGGAGTTGACGGATTGATCCGCTGGACGGAGGACGAGAGCATCCCTTTTGAGTTCAACGAAGGGCAGTTGGCGGAGCGGGAGAAGCTACTGGCGGCGATCGTCGAGGAGGTTAGGGACGGAAGGAGGCGGAAGCGCCTCCTCCCGCCACCCCGCAAGGGGGCACTCCCCGTGCCCGACGACACGCCCTGGGCACCGCCTCGGCGCCGCGCGAAACCGTAGGGGCTCACGCAACCAACCGGCCCGCCCTCCAACGTTTATTGCCACCGAAGGCGCTCTCCCCGAGAGCGTGTGCCCATGAAGCTCTTCCTCGACACCGCCAACCTCGACGAGATCCGCGAGATCGCCTCCTGGGGCGTCCTCGACGGCGTGACGACGAACCCGACCCTCGTGGCCAAGGAGGGCCGGGACTTCCGCGAGACCATCCTCGAGATCTGCAAGATCGTCGACGGCCCCATCTCGGCGGAGGTCGTCTCCACCACCGCCGACGAGATGGTGTGGGAGGCCCGCTCCTACGCGCAGTGGCACAAGAACGTCTACGTGAAACTCCCCATGATCCCCGAGGGGCTGAAGGCGCTTGCCGCCGTGTCGAAGGAAGGGATCAAGACGAACGTCACCCTGATTTTCCAGCCGAACCAGGCGCTGCTCGCGGCCAAGGCCGGCGCGAGCATCGTCTCGCCCTTCATCGGGCGGCTCGATGACCACAGCCATGAGGGGATGGAGATCATCGCGAAGATCAAGACGATCTTCCGGAACTACGGCTACAAGACCGAGGTCCTCGTCGCGAGCGTCCGAGACCCCGTGCACGTGGTGGACGCCGCGATGATCGGGGCGGACATCGCGACGATGCCCTACGGCGTCTTCAAGAAGCTCCCGCTCCACCCGCTCACCGACATCGGGCTCAAGCGGTTCCTCGACGACTGGGCCAAGGCGAAGCAGGGCAAGACGGGGTGACCCATGGACGTGGACGAGGGGCTGCTCGACATCGGCCGGAGCACGGCGGCGGCCGCCGCCCACGACATCCGCCGCTTCGAGAGCGCCGTGTGGTCGCTCTACACGCTCTCCGACAACGCGTCGCTGCCCGCGCCCACGCGCGCGGCGTGCCGGCTGGCGGCCGACCACGCCGTGAAGGCGTTGAGGCCCGGCGACCCGCGCGTCACGTTCCTCGTCGGGCTCGTCATCGAGGCGGGGGCCGGCGACCCCCCGCCGGACATGAAGGTGCTCCTCGTGCGCTTGGCGAAGGCCGGCGTGAAGGCGACGGAGGCCGACCTCGCCGACGCGCCCCCGCCGCTCAAGGAGCCGCCGCCGTCGGCCATCGTCACCGACGAGGAGCGCCGGAAGGCGCTCTCGCGCGTCTTCACGGCAATCGAGGCTCACCTCAAGGACACGGACCTCACGCCCGTCGAGACTGCGCACTTCCGTGGCCGCCTAGAGGGCCTGCGCACATCGGCGGGTGACGTCCGCACGAAGACCGAGATGGCCTGGGCGCTGCTCGACTCGATGGAGCGCTCGCTCTACTTCCGGACGCGCCAGACGGGCGAGGGCGGCTGAATCGGGGGCCCTCCCACGCCCCGTAGAAGGCGGCGGACGCCTCAAATAGCGGGACGCGCAGGCCCTGCCGATGGCGATCCTCCGTTCGCGCGGCGCGCGCCTCCGGCACGAGCGGATCCGTGCGCTCACGCCCGCGGCGCTCGAGCTCTCGGGCCTGCTCGCGGAGTTGAGCGAGGCGACCGCCGGCGCCGGCGCCGAGGCCGCCGCCAAGCGGAAGCGGGCAGCCGAGCTCGCCCGGCACGTCATGCGGGAGGCCGAGGAACTCCGGTGGGACCCACGGATCTCCGAGGAGTTCCGCGAGGTGCTCGCGCACACGCGCGCGCGGCTGGAAGGGGACCCGCGCGTCCGGGAGATCCTGCGCGACGAGCCGCCCGCGCGGGCGGGCGCGCCTTGAGCCAGTCGCGCGGCGTCGCATGGAGCCCTTAAATACCGACTCCCCGTTGGCCCGCTTTGGCCATGGGAGGCGCGCTGATGGAGCAGGATCTGCAAGACCGCATCAAGCAGATCTGCTACCAGCTCGAGGAGATCAACAAGGACGCCTCCATCCCGCGGAACATCCGGCGGATGGCCAAGGAGTCGAAGGACCTCCTCACGGACGAGAAGAAGGCGCTCGACGTCCGCTCGGCGATGGCCATCTCGAACCTCGACAAGATGGTCAACGACCCGAACATCCCGCTCCACGGTCGCCCGCTCATCTGGCAGATCATGAGCCAGCTGGAGACGATGAAGTAGCCGCGGGCGCGGGGTTCCCCTCGCTTGCGAGCACCTCGACGGTGAACACAGCGCCCGGCCGCCCGTCGGCCCGCTCCTCCACGCGCACGTGGCCGCCGACGAGGTCGACGAACGACGCCACGATGGAGAGCCCGAGCCCCTGCCCCTCGATCTTCCCGGCGTCCGCGTCCAACCGCTCGAACTTGGCGAACAGCCGGTCCCGCTGGTCCGGGTCGATCCCCGGCCCCGTGTCCGACACGCGGACAACCGCCCGGCCGTCCTCCATGCGCAGCGCCAAATCCACCTCGCCGCCCGGCGGCGTGTACTTCACGGCGTTCGAGAGGAGGTTCATGAAGACCGACTCGAAGCCCTTCGGCGCCCGCGCGTAGATGTCCGGGGCGGCGTCCACCGAGAGCGTCACCCCCTTCGCGTGCGCGAGCGGCTGCATGGTGGTGGCAGCCTGGCGGGCCATGCGCGTGATGTCGAGGGCCCCGAACTCGACCTTCGCGCCCGGCCCGGCCGCCAGCCGGGAGATCGCGCGCGCGTTCGAGAGGATGATCTGGCTCGTCGTGACGGCCTCGAGGATGTGCTCGAGGTGGCGCCGCACCTCCCCGGACCCCTTCTCGTCGACCGCTCCCTGGAGGCGCATCTGCGCGAGCTCCGCGTACCCCTGGATCACCGCGATGGGCGTCTTCACGTCGTGCCCCAGGATGCGGATGACGAGGTCCTGCAGGTTCGCGAGCCGCGCCGTGGCGTCGGCGAGCGCGATCCGGTCCGTCTCGTCGCGCACCATCACGAGCGCGCCGCGCACGCCTCCCCGGTCCCCCTCGCCCACGGGGACCAGGCTGACCATGAAGCTGCGGCTCGTGGGGTTGGGGCCCCGGATCTCGTGCGTGTTCCGGTCGATCCGCCCCCTAACGACGCCCATCGCGGACATCGTCAGAAGGTCGGCCGCCGCCTTCTCCTGGCACTCGGCGGGCAGCGCCTCGATGAAGGGGACTCCGTCGATGCGCTCCGCCCGCGGCCCGGCCAGGTCCCGCGCGGCCTGGTTGGCGGTCGAGACGTTCCCGTCCCCGTCCAGGATGAGGATGGCGTCCGTGCTGGCGTCCAAGACGAGTTGGAGCCCCTGGGGGACCGGCGGCCGCCACCAGCCGCGGTAGATCGCGCCGCCCACGAAGAGGATCGCCCACCCGAACGCCAGGGTCTCGACGGAAGGGAGGGTGGGGTGGCGCGCGGGCCAGCCCATGGGGGGAAGCGCCGCCACGAGGACGACGGCGGGCACGACAGCGATGAGGAAGAGCCGGGCGTTGGACCGCTCCGCGTCCGACCGGCCCCGCAGGACGAGGTATGCCAGCCACGCGACGGCGGCCGAGAGGAACACGGAGGAAGGCGCCACGAGGAAGGCCTGGGTCGGGCTGAGGACGGCGACTGGCTCCCCGTGGGATTCACCGAACCCGCTCACCACGAGGCGCGTGGGGGCGAGCGCGGCGTGGGCAAGGCCCATCACGTAGAGGAGGCCCACAACGGACGGGACGAGGGGGTGGGTAACCCGCCTCGGGTAGAGCGTGAGGAGGTGCGCGAACGCTGGCACGAGGAGGGAGGTGGCGATGAGCCCCGTCACCGTGAGCTCGCGGGCCAGGCCTTGGTCGGCGGGGTTGGCGGTGAGGTGCACGAGCGCGCTCGTGGTGCCCAGCGCGCAGCCGCTGCCGCACAGCAGCGCGAGCGGGTACAGCAGCGTGGTCGACGCGAACTTCAGGTTCACGAGCCACAGGATGCCGATCGACCCGGCGGCAAGCGCGACGTCCGCGGCGAAGGCCAGGCTGAACGCGTCCATCGCCACGGTCGCCGGCGCCTCCTCCGCCCGGGCGGGCCGTGCCCCGAGCACTTCAAAAAGGCTTGGGAGCCCCTCGCGGGGGCGGGAACCTGAGGAGCCCATCCCGCGCCGATTCTGCGATGCGGTGAACTCCCCCGGGGGCTCGTGGGACACCGATCCCCCCGAGGCACCACGCGCGCCGCCGCGGGGCCCAAGGTGGCTTGAAGGGGGCGGGTGCGAACGTTCTTAGCGCCCCTCCCCATGGCGGGGGTCGCCCTGGTTCGTTCCAGCGGCGGGGGGAAGGACATTGCCGGGAGTGAGCATCTCGACCACGAAGGGGACAAGTGCCGCCCTGTCGGAGAGAGCGGTCGAAGGGTTTGGAGCGGGTCTGCGGGGTAGCCTCATCAGGCCCGGCGATGCCGCCTACGACGAGGCGCGGACGATCTGGAACGCCATGATCGACCGGCGGCCGGGTCTCATCGTGCGCTGCTTGGGGACTGCCGACGTCATCCGGGCGGTCAACTTCGCCCAGGAAAACGACCTGCTCGTGGCCGTCCGCAGCGGAGGCCACAACATCGCTGGCAACGCCGTGTGCGACGGGGGGCTGATGATAGACCTGTCGCGCATGCGGTCCGTCCGAGTGGATCCCAAAGCTCGCAAGGCCTACGTGGAAGCCGGAGCGACGCTCGGTGACTTCGACCATGAGGCCCAGGCCTTCGGGCTTGCGACACCGCTCGGGATCAACTCGACGACGGGCGTTGCCGGTCTCACACTCGGGGGGGGATTCGGGTGGCTGAGCAGGAAGTACGGGATGTCCGTGGACTGCCTGCTCTCGGCCGACGTGGTGACCGCGCAGGGCAAACTGGTCCGGGCGAGCGCGAAGGAGAACGCGGACCTATTCTGGGCGATCCGCGGGGGAGGGGGAAATTTCGGCATCGTGACGAGCTTCGAGTTCCGGCTGCATCCCGTGGGGCCCACCGTCTTCGCCGGCCTGCTGGTCTTCCCGTTGAGCCAGGCGGAGCAGGTCTTGAAGAAGTACCGGAAGTTCGTTGAGAAGATTCCGGATGAGATGAACGTGTGGGTGGTTCTCCGGCGGGCCCCCCCACTGCCTTTCCTGCCGCCGGAGGTCCACGGTACGGGGGTCGTCGTGCTCGCCGTCTTCTACGCGGGAGACGCGAAGAAGGGGAACCGGCTGATCGCGCCCCTGCGAGGCTTCGGCGAGCTCCTTGGGGAGCAGACGGGTCCTGTGCCGTACACGGCCTGGCAGCGGGCCTTCGACCCGCTCCTCACGCCGGGTGCGCGCAACTACTGGAAGTCACACAACTTTACGCGCCTCTCGGACGAGACGATCGGGGTGGTGGTCAAGTACGCGGGGAACCTACCCACCTCGGCGTCCGAGGCGTTCATCGGACTCATCGGGGGTCGGGCGGGACGGATACCCCGCACGGCGACCGCGTACTCGCAGCGGGACGCCAAGTTCGTGCTGAACGTCCACACCCGCTGGGAGAGCCCGGGCGATGACAAGCGGTGCGTCGCGTGGGCCCGCGAGTTCTTCGACGCGTCGGCCGCCGACGCCACGGGGGGCGTTTACGTGAACTTCATGCCTGAGGATGAGGCGGGGCGAACTCCGGCGGCGTACAAGCCGGAAACCTGGAAACGCCTGCAGAAGGCGAAGGCCAAGTGGGATCCGAAGAACCTGTTCCGCCTCAACCAGAACGTGAAGCCCTCGCGCTGAGTCCCCACAGGGCCCCCGTCGTGCGTCCATGTGGAACCGCATCTTGCGCGAGCCCCGCAGAGCCCAATCGCCTGCCGGCTGCTCTTCGCGCCATTCTTCCCCAGCGGCAGTACTAGGTTGCCGGCGCCTGGCGCGGGCTAGTTCGAGGGGGTTGGAACGAATCTTGAAGGGTCAAAGGCCTGGCCCCGGCGCGCGGGCCGTAGGTCTGCCCTACCGTCCTTCCACGACCAGCGTGGTGTTGGAGAGCACCTCGAGGTACCGCCGGCGGCCGGAGCTGTCGGCGAGCACGCCGGCCACGGTGTCGAGGAGGAGCGCGAGCGGGAACGCTTTCGAGACCTCGCGGATGAGCAGCCGGGAGAGGTCGGCCTTCCGGCCCACGCCCGCTAGGCGCAGCCCCATGACGGCCTTCCCGAGCGTCTGACCCGTGAAGTACTCGGCGGACGCCGAGTACGCAAAGAGGAGCAGGCCGGCGAGCGCGGACCCCGAGTAGATCCGCAGCGAGAAGGGCTCGAGCCCGGCGGCCCAGAGCGCGCCGAGGCAGAGGAACCAGTCGAGCAGGAAGGCCACCAGGCGGCGCACCCAGAACTCCTGGGTTCCCATGTCGCGGGCGAGGTTCTCGAGGCCGCTGGGGCTCGACGTGCGGACACCGCCGGGCGTGCCCACCGGCGGCGGCCCTAATGAAGCCGCGCGGCGGGCTTGAGGTGCCTGGCGAGGAACTCGTCCGCGAGCTTCCAGGCGGCCGCGGCGTTCGCCTCGTGGAACGCCTTCGACCCCGGGCGCGCGAACGCGTGGCCCGTGCGGTCGAAGACGTGGGGCTCGAACACTTTGGCGTGGCGCGCCATTGAGCGCTCGACGCGGGGGACGTCCTTCGTCACGTGCTCGTCGAGGGCCCCGTAGACGCCGAGGACAGGGCACCGGATTTCCTCGATGGCCTCCTCGCGCGGGCCGATCCCGTAGAAGACGACCGCCGCCGCCAGGCCCGGCTCGGCGGCCGCGAGCTCGAAGCTCATCCGCCCGCCGAAGCAGAAGCCGATAGCACCGAACGGACCATTGCAGTCGGGCCGCGCCTTGAGCTGCGCCACCGCGGCGCGCAGGTCCGCGACGGCCTCGGGCACCCACGCGTTCGTGAGGCTGAGGTCCGCAAGCGCAACCGCGATGTCGATGTCGTCCTTCTTGGAGCCCTTGAACGCGCGGCGCACGGCCTCCTGCGACGACCGCTGGTCCACCGGGAGCCCCCAGAGCACCGGCAGGACGCGGCGCGCCGCCTCCTCGGTGAAGCGCGGGTGCAGCCGCCCGGTGAAGAGGTCGGGCGCGAGCGAAGCGTACCCCGCGGCCGCGAACCGGTCGGCGACGCTGCGCGTCCAGTCGTCGAGGCCGAAGATCTCGTGGATGACCACGAGCCCGGGGTGCGGCCCGGCGCCGGGCGGGACGGCGAGGTATGCGGGCATACGGACGCGCTCCCAGGGAGTTAGCGCTGCAATGGGTTCAGGTTTGCGGGGCCCGGGGTCGGGCGTCAGGGCGCAGGGCTACGCGCCCACGCGCACCAACTTTCGTCCCACCTCCCCACGAATTCAAATAGCGTCGGCGACCGTGGAATCTTCCCTCGGGAGGCGACGCCATGGCCGACTCCTTCACCTTCGCGCACCTGGCCGACGTCCACCTAGGAGCCTACTCAAAGGACTTCCGGGAGCTCAACCTCGAGGCGTTCCTCGCGACGATGGACCGTTGCCTCGCGCGCAAGGTCGACCTGGTCATGATAGCGGGCGACCTCTTCCACATCAACGTCCCCGACCTCGCCGTCGTCGACCGCGCGGTGGCCAAGCTGCGGGAGGTGAAGGACGCCGGCGTCCCCGTCTACGTCTGGTACGGGTCCCACGACTACTCCCCCACGGAGAAGAGCATCATCGACGTGCTCGCCTCCGCGGGGCTGTTCACCAAGGTGTCGACGTTCGAGACGGCCGAAGGCCAGGGAGCCCCGCGCTTCGAGTGGACGCAGGACCCCGCCACGGGCGCGCGGATGGTCGCGGTCGCCGGCAAAGCGCTCGGCCTCGACATGCACGTCTTCAAGGCGCTCGACCGGGCGGCGCTCGAGAGGGAGCCCGGCTTCAAGGTCTTCGGGTTCCACGCGGCCGTGAAGGAGTACCTGCCCGACTACCTCGCCCACATCAACGGTGTCACGCTCGAGGACTTCCCGCGCGGCTTCGACTACTATGCGGGCGGCCACATCCACCACGCGAACCTCGCCGACCCGGCGGGGTTCGGGCCCTTCGTGAACCCCGGCCCGACGTTCGGGTCGGACGGGCGCGACCTCCTGAACGACGAGCCCCGGGGGTTCGTCCTAGGGACGGTCCGCGGCGGGCGGGTGGAGGCCCGGTTCGAGCCTGTGGAGGTCGTCCGGTTCTTGCGCGAGGAGGTCGATGTGACAGGCAAGACGGCGGCCGAGGCGCGGGCGGAGCTCGACGAGCTCGTCGACGGGTGGGACGTGGGCGGGAAGGCGGTCGTCCTGCGCGTCCGGGGCGAGCTCTCCTCCGGGCGGCGGGCGGAACTCGACCTCGACGCGCTCCACACGCGCCTGCCGAGGCTCGGCGCGCGTGCGGTGCACATCGTGAAGGCCTTCTCCGTTCGCGAGGCCTCGCGGGTGGCCGCGGTCGAGGGCGAGACCCAAGGGGAGGTCGAACGCAAGGTCGTAGAGGGCCAGGTCGCGTCCTTCGCCTCGAGCGACGCCCGGTTCGCGGGCGCCTCCGGCGTGGAGCTCGCCCTCGCGCTCAAGCGCGCGCTCTCGGAGGAGCCGCCGACCCAGCGCGGGGGGCTCGCGGAGTACCGCGACCGCGTTGTCCAGCGCGGCCTCGAGCTCCTCGGCGTGGTCGGCGGGCCGCCCCCCGCGGCGGCCGAGGAGCGGCCGGCGCCGTCGCCCCCCCCGCAGGAGCCCCCGCGCTCGCTGGAGGAGTACGCATGATCGTCGACCGCCTGCACCTCACCAACTTCCGGTCCTACACGGACGAGGAGGTCGCATTCTCGCCCGGCGTGTCGCTCTTCGAGGGCGACATCGGCTCGGGGAAGTCGTCGCTCCTCTTCGCCGTCGAGTTCGCGCTCTTCGGCCCCGCCGACGTGCCGGGCGACCACCTGCTGCGGGCGGGCACGGACGAGGGGTCCATCGAGCTCGCTTTCCGGGCGGGGGGGAGCGCCTACACGGTGGGCCGGCGCCTGCGACGCGACAAGCGGGGCACCCTCCACCAGAAGGACGCCTACCTCGTCCGGGACGGGGTGCGGGAGGAGCTATCGACCACGCAGCTTCGCGAGGCGGTCATCCAGGTGCTGGGGTTCCGCGAGGTCGCCAACCCCCGGACGAAGTCGCAGGTCTTCCGCTACGGCGTCTTCACCCCCCAGGAGGAGATGAAGGCCATCCTCGAGCAGGACCCCGAGGAGCGCAAGCAGACGCTGCGCCGCGCCTTCGGGCTAGAGGAATTCAAGCGCGCCAGGGAGAACGCGGGGCTCGTGCTGCAGGCGCTGCGCGAGATCGCCGCGAAGGCCGAGGGGCGCCTGCAGGACCGTGGGCGGATCGAGGAGGACCTGCGACTCGCGGCGGAGGAGCTCGGGCGGGCGGAGGCCCAGTGGCACGAGGCGCGGGCGGCGGGGGAGGCTGCCTCGGCCGAGGTCGAGGCGTCGGCCAAGCGCGCGGCGGAGGCCGAGGCGCTCGAGCAGGCCGACCGGGAGGCCGAGCGCGCGGCCGCGGCGGCGCACGCGGATCGGGGCCGCGCGGAGGAGCGGCGGGCCGCCGCGGAGCGGGAGGTCGCGGAGATTGCGGCGCTCGAGGCGCAAGTGCTGCCGCTGCGCGAGCTGGCCGCGCAGGTTGGCGCCCACGAAGAGCGGCTTGCGGCCGAGGAGCGCCGGGAGCGCGAGCACGCGGAGCGGCAGGAGGCGCTGCGGGCGGCCCACGCGCGCATCGAAGCGTTGAGCGACCGGAAGGAAGAGATCGCGCGCGAATCCGAGATGATCCGGAAGGTGCTCGACCGCTCGGAGGAGGTGCTCGAGGGGCAGAGGGAGCTCGAGGCGGCGCGCAAGGCGCTTGCGCAAGCGCTCGAGGAGCACGCGAAGGTGAGGGAGGCGCGCAAGCGCCTGGACGAGGCGGAATCGCGGCTGGCCAAGGCGCGGCACGCGGTGGAGCGCGGCGCGCAGGCGGAGGCGGAGGCGGGCGCGCTCGCGCCCGCGGTCATGGCGGGAGAGGAGGCGGCCGCGGCGATCCCCGGGGTGGAGGGCAGGCGCCTGGACGCGCAGGCCACCGCGGGGGCAAGCCGCGCGGACCTCGCGCGGTTCGAGGTGGAGCTAGAGGAGCTCTCCTCCCTCACGGGAAAGGCGCGCTGCCCGAAGTGCAGGCAGGAGATCAGCCGGGACCACCTCGAGGGGCACCGGGAGGATCTCACGCGCGACGTGGAGGAGGCGAAACGGCGCCTAGCGAAGGCGCAGGGGGAGGCGCGTGCGCTGGAGCGCGAGCACGTGCGCCTTCAGAAGGCGCGGCAGGAGGGCGAGGCCGCGCTTCGCAGGCGAGACGCGCTCGCGCGCGAGGCCGCGCTGGCCCGCGAAGCGGCGGAGGAGGCCGGCGCGCTCGAGCGCTCGCTCGAGGAGGCGAGGGCGCTCGTGGGGCGGGGCGCGGACGCGGAGAAGCGCCGCGCGGCCTTGGAGCGCGAGGTCCAGTCGAAGGCGCACTTCGAGCGGCGGGCTGGCGAGATCGAGGGCGCGCGGAAACGGTGGCGTGAGGTCTCGGCCCAAGTGAACCGCGTGCGCGCCGACCACGAGAAGGCGGTGGAGCAGGAGCGCGGCGCCCGGGCGGCTGTCGCCGCCTTGGCGTTTGACCCCAAGGCGCTGCAGGGGGCGCGCCAGGCGTCCCGCGTGGCCCGGGACGCGGCGGCGCGGCTGCAGGCGCTCGAGGCGCGCATGGCGCGCAGGGGGGAGGCCGAGCGGGCCGCGCGCGAAGGCGAAGAGCATGTGCGGCGCGCGCAGGCCGCGGCCGCGCAGGCCGCTGAACGGCGGGCCGTGCTCGCGCTCCAGATCGAGGCGAACCCGCCGGCGAAGGCGCGGGAGGCCCACCGCGACGCGCTAGCGCGGCGCGCGGCCGCGATCGAGCGGCAGAAGGCGGCCGCCGATGCGCGGGCCGCCCAGGAGCGCGCGGTCTCGCGGCTGCGTGACGCGCTCGCGTCCCTCGCCGACGTCCAGGCCCGGCTCGACGGCGTGCGCCACGCGCGCGACTTCCTCGAGCAGTGCTTCCAGCCGGGGATGGAGGACGTGGAGACCCAGGTGCTGCTCGACCTGAACGAGCAGTTCAACGCGCGCTTCCAAGCGTACTTCGGCCGCCTGATGGAGGGCGCGGCGCTCGACGTCGAGATCGACGCGGACTTCACGCCCCTCGTGCAGCAGGGGACGGAACCGCTCCCGGTGGCGGCGCTCTCCGGCGGCGAGCGCACGTCGATCGCGCTCGCCTACCGCCTCGCGCTCAACATCCTCGTGTCGCGCGCGGCGGGGATGGAGACCCCCGACCTGCTCGTGCTCGACGAGCCGACGGACGGGTTCTCGAAGGAGCAGCTCGCGCGCGTGGGGGAGCTGCTGCGCGAGGTCGACTGCCAGCAGGTCATCCTCGTGAGCCACGAGCGCGAGCTCGAGTCCTGCGCGGACCACGTGTACGAGGTCGTGAAGGACGGGACGGTGTCGCGCGTGGTGGCGCGGTAGGGCGCGGGGGCCTGCGGCCTGAAGGTCTGTCACATTACCAAACTGCCTATCTATGAGATCGGCCGGCCTTCCAACCTGCTTAAGCCTGTCCGGCCTCCCATCGTCGCCTTCACAGGGGAGAGGAATCGTGTTGAAGTGGATACAGGACGAGAAGGCTCTTGGGCTTGAAGTCGAGGCCGACAGGATCCGGAGACATTGGACCATCCCGGGTCGGTGGCGGCGGCGCGGGAAGAGCGCCACCCGGCAGGGGTTGCGCTTCCTCCTCGTGGTGGCCGTCGCAGCCGCCGTCGGCATCCCGCCGAACGCGGCCGCCGATCCCCAGTATTCGGACTGGTCGACCCCCGTCAACATGGGCTCTACGGTGAACTCGGCGGCGCTGGACCAAGGCCCGGCTCTCTCGAAGGACGGCCTGAGCCTCTACATCACTTCCCCGCGCAGCGGGGGCTCGGGCGGAAACGACATCTGGGTATCGCAGCGTGACAGCAAGGACGACGCGTGGGGCACGCCCGTCAACCTCGGCTCCACGGTCAACACCGAGGCGCTCGAAGGCGCGCCCACCTTCTCGCGCGACGGCCACTGGATGTTCTTCAACAGCGACCGGAGCGCCGGATACGGGGGGCTGGACATTTGGGCCTCCTACCGAAGCGACGTCCACGACGACTTCGACTGGGAGGAGCCCGCAAACCTCGGATCTGGAGTCAACACGGCTTTCGATGACGCCGGGGCATCCTACTTTGCCAACGACGACGAAGCCGACGGGGGCGACGTGCAACTGTATTTCGTCAGCACGCGCACGGGAGGTTCGGGGTTCAACGATGTGTACGTCGCAACTCAGGCCGCGGACGGTTCTTTCGGATCGGTGGTTCGCGTGGAGGAGCTTAGCAGCACCGGCAACGACATCCGCCCTAGCATTCGAAGCGACGGCCTCGAGATGGTATTTGCGTCCAACCAGTCCGGAGGCAGCGGTGCCCTGGATCTGTGGGTATCGACCCGCGGCTCGACCACTGATGACTGGGACGCGCCAACGAACCTCGGCAGCGGGGTGAACGGCGCGCAAGGCGACTCCCAGCCCTACCTCTCTTCCGACCGCGAGACGCTCATCTTCACCTCGAACCGCGCGGGCGGATCGGGCGCTTTCGACCTGTGGATGACGACGCGGACGAAGTCTAGCGGCTAGTATCGCGCCTGCGCGCGGTCGGCCCCGGCGGGGTGGTCCCCCACCCCGCCGGCCTTCATTCGTGTGTGACTTACGGGATCCAAGTCGTGCGCCAGCCAAGGCCCCGCTCTCGAAGCAATTGGGGCAAACGACGCGGGTCGTGCGGCACTCACCCTATCACTCGCGGCGCGCTTCCGTGAACGCTTCCGAAACGTGATGGGGCTGCAGATCGCCGAGTGTCTTCGCGCCCCATCGCGTGGGGTCGTCCGCGCGCGGCACGGCGACCTCGACGCCAAGCCCCCAATCAAAGAGCCGCTCCTGGCAGATCCCGCACGGGCTGAGGACGAGAGCCGGCGACCCGGCTGCCACGCGCGTGACGCAAGCGATCGACGCGATCCCGGTGGCACGCCTGTGGGCCTCCAGGATCACGCCCGTCTCCCCGCACAGGCTAGCCGCGTCGCAAAAGGGGCCTATGTCCACGATGGCGAGCAGGTCCCCATCGGTCGTGTACGCGGCCGCGGCCACGCCCGGCGCCCCCCGGGTACCGCCGGTTCAGCTGATCGATGGCGGCATCTACGAGGCCCTGGTCGAGTCGCAATCGGCAACACCCCGTCCACTTGCCCCTTCGCCGATCACTTGGTGCCCTCAGGACGGTCGTCGTCCCGACCAATGCCCCTGCGCCCTGCCCGAAAACCCATCCCGACACCCGCCCCGCCTATCAGCATTCCCAATACGCCAACGAGCGTCGCGGCTCCGGCCGCCCCGGCAGCCTCGTCCGCACGTGCCCGGGCGGTACCCGCGGAGACCTCCGTCGCCGCGAGGTCGCCGTTCGTGGCTTCTAGTTCCGCGCGCAGGGCCCCAATGTCTGCCTGCGCCTCCGCCAAGCCGGCCTCGGTGCTCTCGAGCTCGGCGCGCAGGCCCTCCGCCTCGGCCCGCATCGCATCCATCTCTGCCAGGGCCTCCGAGAGCACCGATGCGTTCTCATCGAGGTGCGCGCGCGTATCGTCGAGCTCTGCCATCGTGTCGGCCAGGTCGGCCAATGCCTCCTCTAGGTAGTCCTGCGTCCACGAGAGTTCCTCTTGGGTCGCGTTGATCTCGTCCAGGGTGTCGGCCAACTCCAAGCGCAGGTCAACGGCAGGGTTGTTGAACGTGACCTCAACCGTCGTGTTGTTCTCGCTGCCGCCGGAATCCCACGCGTGTGCGCGGATCGTGTTGAGCCCCTCATCAAGGGCGATGCGCACCGACCACGAGCCGTCGGGCGAGACCTCGACCAGGACCCCGTTGACCGCCACCGACGCCCCCGGCGTTACGGTACCCGTGACGAGCACCGTCGGCAACTCGGTCGACGTGTTGTTCATCGGGCTGATGATCTCGATCGGCAAGTCCGGGGGCGCCCCCGATGATTGGCCGGTCGCGATCAACCCAACGGCGATGAGAAGGGTACAGGTCAGGGCAGGTCCAAAACGATTGCTTGCCATGCGAACAGGCATCCAAGGGGAGCGCCATGCCTTGGGGCTCGGCGGGTTCGGTGTTCCCCCGCCGGACGGGGACTTCCGCCTGCATAATCCTTGTGCCG
>Ga0302046_10000028_pt1:117500-142051 | contig 142051 bp, 83 predicted proteins | sample RVTome_11_FD_200261 | JGI IMG/M metagenome (GOLD analysis project Ga0302046, IMG submission 200261) | Soil microbial communities from uranium-contaminated site in the Upper Colorado River Basin, Wyoming, United States - RVT147D111 (version 2) ... | reverse complement strand
ACAAAAGTTATCGTTTAGTTCTTCACTACTCGTACAGGAAGGCCTCTCCTTCTGTATGGGGGGAATCCTTTATTCTCAATCAAGATGCCTCAACTGGATAAATTCACTTATTTCACACAATTCTTCTATGGCTACACGAAATATTGGGTGCATTGGCATCAACTCTTTTTTTTCAAGGTGGCTTTCTACCTGTGCCTCCTGTCATGGAATAACCTATGGTCCAATGGCTTTCTTTGGATGGATGAACTACTGCAAGCAGTAGCACCATTCTACCCTGGAGGTGGAGGAGTGCCGGGAGTACCCTTACCCCCACCAGGGGAACCGGAGATGTTTACAGCTCTAACTCCTCCAGAGGAAAACCAAAAACCTCCGGCCGAAAACAATGGCTTTCGGTTCATCACGAATGATGCAATAGAAGCCTTGAAGAAGGACAACACTCTCTGCCGTACGTTCAAAAACTGCCTCCTAAGGCAAGAGCAATTAGTGCATCTCGTGAAGGGTATACTTTTAGAAAAAGGGGTCCATGTAGAATCCGTGAAGGATGTCAGCAGTGGTGTTGAAAACTACCTTGCTGATGCCTGGCAGCTCGATCCCGCTAAGCGGAATAAGACTGTTAGTGGCATCTTGAAGGATGTTTGGTCCCGTAGAGCAAATTCCTGTCACTATAACGAAATTTTGGACGAAATTCTTGACATTGATAAACCTGGGCGTTGAAAGTTGTTCTTTGAAACTTGTTCTAATCAACTATGTCTTCTAGTCTGTTTGGAAGGATAACTCATTTTCATTTCATCTTGTGACTCATTCTCTTCGATCTTATCTTTGATTGCTTTTGAAAACGTCTTTTTAACTGAACTACAATGGTCTGATTCTTTTGAAGAAGATACGTAGGCAATTCGGCGTATACCCGGATGCGACCCCATCCACTCCCTCCATCCGTGGATAAGGATAAAACAGCATCTTTCACTGTTTCGGTGGAAAAACCAACGCAAATCTCATATTTACTTTCTTTCGCCCTACTCTAAGGGTACTTTAAAGATTTTGATATCTTTTTTTTATATTATATAAAGGCCCCAGAACGCTAAAAGGTGGGGGAACCAGAGTTATCTTTACTAAAAAATAAATGACTATAACTATAAGGAAGCAACGATTATCGATTCTTAAACAACCTATATTCTCCACACTTAATCAGCATTTGATAGATTATCCAACCCCGAGCAATCTTAGTTATTGGTGGGGGTTCGGTCCGTTAGCTGGTATTTGTTTAGTCATTCAGATAGTGACTGGCGTTTTTTTAGCTATGCATTACACACCTCATGTGGATCTAGCTTTCAACAGCGTAGAACACATTATGAGAGATGTTGAAGGGGGCTGGTTGCTCCGTTATATGCATGCTAATGGGGCAAGTATGTTTCTCATTGTGGTTCACCTTCATATTTTTCGTGGTCTATATCATGCGAGTTATAGCAGTCCTAGGGAATTTGTTCGGTGTCTCGGAGTTGTAATCTTCCTATTAATGATTGTGACAGCTTTTATAGGATACGTACCACCTTGGGGTCAGATGAGCTTTTGGGGGGCTACAGTAATTACAAGCTTAGCTAGCGCCATACCTGTAGTAGGAGATACCATAGTGACTTGGCTTTGGGGTGGTTTCTCCGTGGACAATGCCACCTTAAATCGTTTTTTTAGTCTTCATCATTTACTCCCCTTTATTTTAGTAGGCGCCAGTCTTCTTCATCTGGCCGCATTGCATCAATATGGATCAAATAATCCATTGGGTGTACATTCAGAGATGGATAAAATTGCTTCTTACCCTTATTTTTATGTAAAGGATCTAGTAGGTTGGGTAGCTTTTGCTATCTTTTCTTCCATTTTTCTTTTTTATGCTCCTAATGTTTTGGGGCATCCCGACAATTATATACCTGCTAATCCGATGCCCACCCCGCCTCATATTGTACCGGAATGGTATTTCCTACCGATCCATGCCATTCTTCGTAGTATACCTGACAAAGCGGGAGGTGTAGCCGCAATAGCACCAGTTTTTATATGTCTGTTGGCTTTACCTTTTTTTAAAAGTATGTATGTGCGTAGTTCAAGTTTTCGCCCGATTCACCAAGGAATATTTTGGTTGCTTTTGGCGGATCGCTTACTACTAGGTTGGATCGGATGTCAACCTGTGGAGGCACCATTTGTGACTATTGGACAAATTTCTCCTTTTGTTTTCTTCTTGTTCTTTGCCATAACGCCCATTCTGGGACGAGTTGGAAGAGGAATTCCTAATTCTTACACGGATGAGACTGCCTGAAAAGTGAGAAATTCTGACACCCATCATTTTCGAGTGAGTATTACACCAAGAATTGACAAGCCTTTAGTTGTACGAGTTGTACGTTTTCTATTTCTTACGTGACTTTGATGAAAGAAAGCATTCCGGGAACAGGAATAAGAGTAAAGGCCTTCCTTGTCATTGTAGTAGGCTTGTTTGCAAGAGAGAAGAAGCAGCTTCAACGATGCAATCAGACCTGTGAGAGTAAGCATGAGAAGCCAGTCTGTCTGCAATTGAGTTGCCTTGTCTATAGATGTGAGAAACCATCATGCCAGAAGACAATAAGCTGATGCATTCTCTGATCAAGTAAAGCACATGTCAAGGGGTGGATATAAGATACTATAGCAACGGGAGAAGTCGGGATTGGTGCCCTAAATGAAGGGGAAGGCATGAATGCTAGGTAAGTATGAATGCTAGGATTTGAGGTTAGGCTAGGTAGCTTCCTTTCTTTATAGCATTAACTGCTAGGAAAGAAAAAATAGCATTAGCTGCTAGGAAAGAAAAGTTGTCAATCATAGTTGTCAATCTAAAATAAGAAATAGCTTTCATAATATCTTTATAGTAACAGCTAGGAAAGAAAAAAAAGTAGCTTAAAACCCTCGCTAATGCCCTATTGAATAGGTTGAGTTATAGGGAGATTGACCTTGCAAAAAGGCTAAATAATAGGTCTATAGGCAAAGGGAAAGGGGTGCTTGAAAAGGCTTTCCTGCCTGGCAAAGTACAGGGCTATCAGTCGGCTAACCACCCTAGCTAGCATTTTATATAAGATAGGGCGTTCATCAAGCCTTCTTTAAGTCGGAGTGTAGCGAAGTGATTCCCCAAAGAGTGAAAGTGGAACAAGAGCTGTCGGGATAGTTGCCTGCATCTCCTTAACAGTAGAGAGAGCTATTTCTCACCAGTGAGGGCTAAACAGAGTTCATCATCTACGAGATTGTCCCGCTTCATCGTCATCTACGAGATTCGAGTTAGTCCGTTGTTGTTCTCTCTTTTAGTCGTATGTATTCTTTTTCTCTTTTAGCCTATGTTCATTTCTATAGTAAGCAAGTGCTACAACTCAATAGGGACAGCTAGTCTTCCTTCCTGGGTGCTTGCCCGGGGTTGGTGTTAAGTACGCTCTTTAGCATCGACCTTAAGGAGAGTTACTAACCTTCATCGTCGTTGGCTAAGCAGCTAGTTGCCTTCTTAGCCTTCCTAGACCGCTAGTTGACTTCTTAGCCTTAAGGGCTTGAAGAAGATAAGGGCATGGAGATTGACCCAGCTCATCGACCTTCTAGTAAAGCTAAGCAGCTAGCACCTTAAAGAAATTGATAGTTAGCCGTCCGAAAGCATTCAAAATGTATGAACTCCGGAGCTAGGTTGTATGACTTCCGTCCTTACTACTAAGGCTAGCTAGTTGCCCCACCTCCTAATAAATCTTGCCTTCCTCTGCTGCCCCGGGAGAGTGAGTTTGTATGCCTGTTGGGTCTTTTCCTGGCTTTCTCACTAGGCAAATTATCAAGTCGATGCTCATATAACTGCATTTTGATACTCTCACTTTTCCCTTCGATGAGCTGATCTTTAATTGCAAAAGTGATAGCTTATATAACTGCATTTTGATACTTTTTTGAAGACGAGAAAGAGTTAGCCTTAAATGTCCCTATTCAATAGGCTTTCTTTCTCCCTGTAGTTGGTCAACAACCAAATCTAGCTAGCAAGCAAGGTCATTAAGACGCTAAAAGAAGGCAATTTAAGGCCCAATATTTCCCCCTGTTTTTCCTAAAGAGAAATATCCTTATAGAAAGTTTTAGGGCTTGAGTCAAGCATTGGTCTAAAGACAACCGCTACTCTTTTCTAGCATTACTAGACTAAATATAGGGCCCTAAGGGCTAAAGTCATGATAGACAAGAAAGGGAGACTGAAAGCTTGCTGCGAACGGGTTAGTTAGTCACTAGATGATAGCATCCCTACTGAATTAGAGGAAGTGAAAACAGACTGAAAAGGATAGGAAGGAGACTCGACCTTAGGGAGAGAAAATCCCTTTTTCTCAATCTCTTCTAGTTAGTAGTACCTACCGGATGAATTACTTTCCTTAAAGGCCTACCTTCCTTGGCACATAGATTAGCATTATTCCCCTTACCTTAGATACGGAAAGCATGTCAGACTGTAGAGTGGGCTTCCTACAATCGGGGGCGAGTCACCTTCATGCGGGGCTACCTAGCTACCATGGAAGACAAACCTTCCCCCATTGTCCATTCGAAGGGCGCTGACTTTCATTATCAGGGTATTTTCGAGGGGTGAAAGGTGCATGTGGGGTTTTCGTACGCGGCTTAAAGCAAGCATTTCAGGCATTTCTTAATGAATAGCTAGATGGTCTCCGCCGTCTAGGATCTATAGATAGAGACCACGAGGGGAGAAGAACATCATCAAGTTCCTTTTTTCCGGGATTTTGGCTACCTATAGGTGAAAGAATTAGACTTTTCTCGGCTGACTATTCATAGGCGAACGAATTAGGCTTTTGAGAAGGACTAAGCAGCAATCTCAGTGAAACGTGAGAGGCTCATTGCGTACGAGCTTCAATAGTGAGAGCTAAGCTAGGAACGGGGAAGGATGAGCAGAGAGGGAAGGACTTTCTAACTGAACTTGACTTACCCATAGAAGGAACGACTTAAAGGGTTCAGGTTTCTGGTTGAATACCTATCCCTGCCTTCTAGCATTCATGCCTCATCTTTCAGATTGATCTATCATTCCATACCGGATTTCTGATATCTCTATCTTTTTGATCCGGATTTCGTATCTATCTTTCTCATATTTGACTGATTTTGTATGCTCATGCCTAATCCTCTTGATTAGACTATCTATGCCTATCTTTCAATCCGGATTTTATATCCCTCTCTAACCTCTTCAAGGCATGGGAAACCTAAAAAAGCAAAGGAGAGGCTAGCGGCGAAAGCAGATTGATAGGGGGTCACCCGGCTCTTTCTAACTAAGGGTCGGCGTATCCTATCACCTAATCTTTCTAAGGAGCGAGAGCATGGGAAACCTCTCAGATTGAACTAGGCCTTCTGAAGCATACCTTGCATCGTCTAACTGCCCCCGCTAAATCATGATTGAATGTCTCATTTTCCTCTTTCTTCTTTCTCGTCTTTGACACCATTCGTCTGATCATGGCTAAGACTCACTAACATTCTCTTTGCCAGCAGGCTCCCACTTGCTGGTTCCGGGCTTGCTGGCCTATAATCCAGATTGATCTATTCAGATTGAGGAAACACCGAGTTCAGGTCTTCTTTCTATGCCCCAACTGGATAAACTCTGAGATTTCTCACTATTCGTATGAAAATGGGGAAACAGTCTTTCTCAGACTCAAATCCTTCTTTGTTTACGCCACGGACTCCCCGAACGGACTTATAGCAGCAATACCAGCCAGAACCTCTGATGAGACCTATCCATCGTACTATCACTCTCCGCTCTTAGTATTAGAGAGGCTTTTCACCCACATGCGGGTCATCCTTCTCTAATACCTGCTATAGGCAAGCTAAAATAAGGGTCCACCCTCATGCTTTAAGCCTATAATAGAAAGGGTATAAAGAGGTATCCTTAACGTGGTTTTGACCTAGGTAAAATAGCATTCTATTGGGATCAAAATCCCCTGACATGTATTGGATGAAAGGTCCTAACTCCTAGCAAAGTCATTCTTAACTGTTTTTCCCCTTCCTTATCTGTTTTTCCCCTTACCTTTGCCTGTCTTGAAAGCTTCTGGCCGGGGAGATGCGGAACATTCTTTGCCTCATCTTTCATGCCTACCTACCATGCTAATCAAGATGGAAGATCTCATTTCGAATTTGAGTTTGGAAACTTCCCTAGTTGAAATGGGTAACGTGTTCCGCTGCTTGGACTGACTCTTGCTATTGGAAACATATGCTCCCTAACGGTTTGGGCCCTTCCTTTCGTTTGATGGCATGCGCCTTCTTAGAATAAGGCTAGGAGCTATTCTCCAGTGATGGCTGCCTTCACCCTATGAGTGGGGTCTTTGCCTGGAAAAAGGCTTTCACTATAGAAAATTATCAAGTAGATGTTCCCTGAAATGTAAGCTCTTTCTAAAGCAATGGTGGCTAGGAATGGTTTTGCTGTCTAGCTCTTGCAAGCAAGGCGTGAAGCGATTCTCTTGAGCTCTAACCGGCTAAACCCGCTTTGGTGGCCCGCCCCAAGTCTTGCCCATAGCTGACTTCTTTGCTAGATGATATCGAATAGTACGACTAGAGTTCAATCCCTCATAAAGTCATAGTACGACTACAGGGAAAGAGATCTGAAAGTAGCCTTTTACCCCGTTATTCGATGGTGAATGCAGCCTAGCTCTCCCCATTCAATAGGCTAAGCCTATCCCTTTGCCGTAAAGCTAAGACAGAACTCAGCTAGGACCGAAGAGAGGATTGCCAACCGGATGAAAACCGAAGAGAGCATTGCCAGTTTCATTCCAGTCTTTTCTCAATTGAGAAGTCAACCAACAGGTCAATCCTTCCCTTATATCATATCCATTTTACACAGTCTTTGTTGAAATAGTGTAAATAGTGCGAGACTTTCAACTAATGAAATCTAAACCAGCTAGTTCAGTCAGATACCGGCTAAGCAACCTCTAAAGCAGCTATCGGAGCAGTAGCAGCTTGAAATTCGCATACCAAAGACGATGGAATTCCCCACTTTCTAATGCAATACGGCAAAGCTCGCCTCCTCGCTTTTGTTCAATTATAAATAAATAACCACTTTAATGGAGATTTATAGCATCATTCAAGTAAATACAGATTAAGATCGTAAAAACATAAGCTTGTAATATAGCTACACCTAATTCCAGACCGGTTAATGCAAGAACTATAAATAAAGGACCAAGATCCCCTATAAAATACAAAATATCATTCATACATAGCATAGTCCAAGCGAACCCACTTAAAATCTTTACTAAACTATGACCGGCCATCATATTAGCAAATAAACGTATTCCTAAGCTTAATGCGCGAAAACAATAAGAAATTAGCTCAAGGAGTACTAAAAAAGGTGCTAACGGCAGTGGGACTCCTGCGGGTAATAAGAAGCTTAAAAAATGAAGCCCATTTCTTTGAAATCCCACTATAGTAATGCCAATAAAAATAGAAAATGAGAGACCTAAAGTAATGAGAAAATGACTTGTAACTGTGAAGCTATAAGGTATCATACCCTGAAGATTACAAAATAACAAAAAAGTAAAAGTGACCAAGATGCAAGGGAAAAACTTTTGTTTAACATTTCCGGAAAGACCCCCTATTTGTTCGTTTACCAGGTTCAGCACGAAATCATAAATAAGCTCTACCAAGGATTGCCAAGCATTTGGTACTAAGTTTCCTCCTCCTTTTTTAGTAACAAAATGAATCAGAAGTAGGACCAAACTGAGAGTTAGCAGCATAAACAAAGATGAATTTGTGAATGAGAAATAAAAGTTTCCTATCTTCATAGGAATCAACGGGAGAATGGAAAATTGATCAAGTGGGCTGGGAATCTCAGGAATTTTAGCAACAATTTCCTGCAAATAGGGGCTTCCCCTACCACAATGAGCAAAACTTTCACCCACTCTGCCTAACAGCCTTAGACTGTCTTGGTTATAGGGCCCGGTAAATTGCCTTAAAGCATCCAAGGCATCCACCCCAATATTCAGCTCTTTCAATAGCGGCGCCAAGTATTTGTGGGCGATTCCTTCTTCTATGTCGTGAGCGATACTCTCCGGAATGCTTTCTTCAGGATGAGCCATGGTCCACCCCTTAATCCCGTTCAATACCCAGTCTACACGGTATCCTCCGATACCCGCCACAACATCAGGTGTGACTGTGAACACAAGAGGCTGCTCCGCCGGGGTGGGAGCGGTATACAAAGTTAAATCCAAATTTGGACCGTTCATAAGTAGTTTTCCTATTCGTTCTGCTCGGCACCGGGATCATGCCCGGCGCTTCCTTTTTTTTTTTTTTTATGCAGGTTCAAAAGGCGTGGAACTCCTGCTGGAGGACTCGGCTGGTTTTTCCACCGAAAGTATAGAAGATCACGTGTCAAATGTAAATCATTAGGTGTTGGATTCCCCTAGAGTACCAGACTCTTGTTATTCATTACAGAATACTAGCTTCTATCGCTCCTTGCTCGCGGAGCAGCATACCGGAAAAAAAAGGAACCTTTCTCTCTCTTATCATACGCAATATCTCAATTGAAAGGGAATGTAATTCTCTCTCATTCAGCATGGTGCAGCTTACACGTTGATGAGCACAATGCAATTCACGTCACAGCCACTTTCTTGAACTATATTACATTACGATATTTTTCTTTTTTAGAAAGATTGTCTGTCCTAAGTGATCAAAGAAACTTCAGACCGGTATGTCAGGCGAGCGTCGAGCAGTAAGCTTGGAGAGTAGAGTCGAGGTAAGGTCAGGAAGGATAGCGTACAAGTGAAGCCCACTAGAGAGAAGTTAGCTGGCGGGTTCTTGTTTTCCGATAGGAAGAGGAAGGAAAACGCTTTGCTTCGACCTGACCTTAAAGTGGATGAGAACACGAGGTTAGTAAATCAAGCAAGTTGACGGTCAGAGAGAAAATAAAAAACACGACTGATAGAAAGAGTAAGAGCGAGAGCTCCATCACAGATAGGGAAGCCCTTTCACAGAATCCGTAGATTATCTCCCTAAGAGCGGAGCCACTTGACCAGAGAGATAGACGATGTTTGCACGGGTACCCCTTGAATCAATGCATTAATTTGACGTCGGGGCTAAACCTCTTTTTGTTTGGCCCATGAGGATACTTTCACTATACTTGCTCTTCTTGCCTGCTCCTCCGTCTTCCGCTTGTCGCGAAAGATTATGAAGAATGAACGACTGAAAGATCAAACTCCAGGGCGCCCCTGGAAACTAGAATGCGGCGAGTTCAAGCCTTAGCGCAAGATTCCTAAAGGCGCAAGCACTTCCTTCTTTCTCAGGGAGTGGATTCTTCCTCTCCCGAGTTGAGTTAAGATTCGACTAAGATGGTAAAGGATGTTAATGTCACCATCGAAATGGAAACCACTGAAACGTCTGGAGATTCGTGAGTTTCGTCTATCTAGCTGACAGCTGTAATTGGATTGATCCCTTTTCATCTTGGAATCCCACCGGAGTGAGTAGACACGGATGCACTACTCTTCCGTCCTCTTCTTCCTATGGATGCTCTTCTAGCCCTTCTTTCACTTAGATGGATCCGCTTAACACTTGCTTGCCAGGAGCTTCACCTTCGAAGAGAGATTTGGGAGGCAAGATGGATTATTGAGAAAGGGGCGAGATGGAGAATAGGGAATGGAAGGACATACTAGGCTAGAGATTCCTTATTATATGTCTTTTCTTGATAAAGAGTGTATAGAATCAGTCTCCGCGTCAGTTTTGGAAGGTGTACCAACCGAGTTCATCTGCTGACGGATTAGAAGAAGCGGGAAAGAAAGGTAAGTATCTGCTTTGGTCGGGATCTGTCTGTAGATCGTATTACATATATAGTCCAGTCACTCGTATACCCCCTTGACCAATTAGAGCATGTTCTGGCTAAGGCTGGTGATCCATACACAGTAAATCCATAGCTTCTATACCCGGGCGACCCAGTTCATATATGCAGTAGCTCGAGATCGATAGCCCACCCCAACTACTCTGATGGATGCCTTACCCGATGCATGGTATGTTTAGAGTAAAATATCTATTATAGCTATAGCCGTCCTTGCTACCCGCTTAGGGGGCGAACTTCCAGTATCTTAGTGCCGTCTGTTAGGAAGCCGATAGCCTCATTCTCTAATTTAGCGGATATCGCATTCAGATAGTTCGATATCTGCGATACTGCTTTCTCAATATCCTTCGAAGACCGCAGGGTAGATGGTTGTTTATATTCAATCGCTAAGGCACCAATGCGACTATCGGTGCGCCCACTGGCAGTGTGCTGGCGGGTTTTATACAAGAGAAGAGAGATCCCGCCCATTGGATTTAGATTCCGCTAATGCGGGTAGAGATGCGGATAGAGATAGATATATTAGTGTGTACTCGGATGGAAGTGCTGCCTTGAGACCGTACCCGGATCTTTGGAGTCCTTGTTGTCTCCCCAGACACAGAAGGCTCATGAAGTTTTATATCACGGGGTAAGAAACCAATCGTCGAAAGAAAACTTTATATCGACCGGGCTGTTTAATTTAAAGAGCAGAACGAGCGGGAAATGTACGACTTTTTTAGTATAGAGCAACTTAAGAATTTTGTTGTGCAAGAAGAGCTCCTAGCGAAGCAGGGCGAGCAGCAAAGCGAACGGAGTAACTGACGTTTTCCACTCGTAGAGCTGGTGTTGAATCTTCACAAGTTAAATAAACCCCGTATTTTTGGCGTAAATTGCTACTTTTTGCTGTAATTGATTAGCCGACTCCTAAATCAAGTAGTTTCAAAGCCTGGAACAGGCAGGATTATAGGGAGCTTATATTAACCCCACCCAGACAAGGTATTTACAGTTTGGAGTAGTAGTAGGTATGTATTACTTTCAATGCCTAGCTGAGAAAGATCATGATGCATGGAAGCAAGCAATTGGACATTGTCCCCGGGCACTAAGGCGTCTATGACGTCATAGGCATTTTTTCCGGGCGGCAACACCACATTATTAGCAGTGAACAGCGGCGTTATGACCCGTTCACTTAATTGTTCCTTTAGGGTATTTGAAACTGATTCATTCACTTTTTCTGGATAGTTGTGGACTGTCAAATTGCGTAGCCGGGCGACTCGCCAGCTGGCTAATATTAAAAGAGTAGAGGGGACCGGAAATAAATTGAATTAAATAGTTCAATACGGTATCAGACATTTCACTCTTTTATATTGTCTTTTTTTTCTATTAGCTATTCTCTGTCAGTTGGTTTCTCATTTTCAGTTGATGTGGAAGAGCCATGCGGGGACCCCATCAGGGGATAATTGCTATGTCTGTCGGAAAATCGTTATCCACGCAATGACCAATACCCAATAGACTGAAATCAAGGAAAATCCACCCCTTCCCTTAAGCTAAGCCGCCCACCGAAGTCCTAATCCTTCACCAAAAAGTTAAATCGTATCCGCCTCTCAGCCAGTCATCGCCTACTCCTTCTAATCCTATCGGTCAGCGCCTAGTCTCTTTCGAAGTGCTCGAAGTCGGCTAAGGTTCAATGCTTTTTGCTTGCTGCTTTGTCCCTCGTCACCCTAATGGAGGACTTACTTTGTTTTCTTTCCTACGCAAGTCTTGTTGTAAGGTGGAATGCTTTCCCGCTTTCCAAGCTTTCGGGGAAATTGGCTTTGCCCTGAGGTCTTATATTCCGTATAGTAAGCCCGGTTGGCATATTATTGTATGAAAAGGAGTTGATTACCTATTTCCCTTAGTCGATTTAGTAGACTGCTTTCTTTTCTAGATGGTATCGATCCCACACTCGGCTCAAGGCTTTAAAGAATTAATACCAGGCTCAAGGGAAAGAGATAGCAACCAGTAAACTATCTGCTAAAAGCGATGAGAATTGAGGTCGTCTTTCGAACACTTCCTAAAGTACGCTTATTTAATACCTTTTCCTACTCCTGAGCTACCATGAGTTTAGAATCTTCATCGAGCCTGCTGCAATAAGGTATTACACTAGCCTTCTCAATAGCCTTACCAGCTACGTTGGAGGAGAAGTTCTAGCCGCTTCCACTTTGCCTATCTTCCCCTCTGCGCCTTGAAGCTCAAGTGCACGAAAACCCTCTTACTTAAGCAGGTGCTATCACTTAAGAGAATCTCCGGGTCATTCTTCAAGACTATCACCTTCCTTCTCTTCGGGCATTGGAAGGTGAATCAACTCCATATAAGCTGGATGACCCGGGCCTTCTTTGTGGCTTGGTGTTAACTGTAGCACTATCAGACCTTGAAGGTTAAGTTAGTGTTCCATGAACTCAATCCCACATAAATGCTGTGGCATAAGTTATCTAGCTACATTCTATTACCGGTTGACACCCCCTTGAAACTTAAAAAAGTCTTATGGGATAACATAAACAAGTATGCCTCTATCAATTGGATGGATGAAAGGTAACTAGAAATATCGTAAGAATGAAATCTGACGCCCAAAATTCCCATGTCTTTCTTGGTTGGACCAACCGGCGAAATCAGTCTTCCTGAATTGGAAGAGCAAGAACAAGTCTCTCCATTTTTTTGGGGGAGCAGAGCAGTCAAAGAATGAAACAGATCAAATGATTGTTCTAGAATGGCTATTTCTCACAATTGCTCCTTGTGATGCAGCGGAACCATGGCAATTAGGATCTCAAGACGCAGCAACACCTATGATGCAAGGAATAATAAACTTACATCACGATATCTTTTTCTTCCTCATTCTTATTTTGGTTTTCGTATCACGGATCTTGGTTCGCGCTTTATGGCATTTCCAAAAAGAAAAAAATCCAATCCCGCAAAGGATTGTTCATGGAACTACTATCGAGATTCTTCGGACCATATTTCCTAGTATCATCCCGATGTTCATTGCTATACCATCATTTGCTCTCTTATACTCAATGGACGAGGTAGTAGTCAATCCAGCCATTACTATCAAAGCTATTGGACATCAATGGTATCGGAGTGCGCCTCTTCACGAGGGTGATTTAAGTGCAACGAAATGCCTTAAGAATATGGTTCGCGAAGCATCTGGCTTACCGGTAATCTCCCATTCCCGCCGTCGAGAGACTTAAATAACTATAGCATGCCAGAAACGGGGAGTTGAGATGGTTAGACCTATACCCCGAAATGCTCCCAGCATAGAAGCCTATGGTTCCATCTTGTTGTTGCTGGAGGTACACATCCCTCTTCTCGGTGTGGAGCGATATACGAGAAATAGATGCTCAGCCTGAAATGTCCGATAACGGCGCTGAAGTAGTGAATCTATCGGCACCATAGCTGTGGCATACAACTTTGGACCTAACGGCCGGCCCAGTAACCTTTCGGAATGGGGGATCCCCGTTGGCAACAACCACGGTAGTAGTTGCGGAACTACTGGGCCGGGAGAGGACAACCTCTTGTTCCTGCTCCTCTTTCTTCGCTTCGGGGACGGAGGTCCTACGGTAGGTAACAGCAGGTACAAGCAACTTGACCGAAGGGGACCAGCGCTTTTACTCTTCCACCGAGGAGCCGTTCGCAGCGAGAAGCAAGGGATGTCGTGAACGGTGGGAGGTCACAGAGAATTTACCTATTCATAGAGTGATCCTATGATCGATACAGGATATAGACTATCTCTTTCTTTATTCGATTCTTTTTCAGAAAAAAAAAAAAAGAAGGGTGACTCAACTTCTCAGCTAGAGTTGGGGGTGGGACTTGTTGGCATAATGCAAGCTGGAACGTGGGAATTCGAGGTCTCATGAACTACTACTAAAAACCTACTTTTTTTCTTTTTGGACAAACGATATCAGGTCAGGTCTATGGATGGATCCAGATCTACGGGCCGGCCGGCCCCGGCCGATGAGCATAGGGAATCTATACTCGAGCGTTCAACTGGGCCCCTGACAGGATAGGTGAGGAATCACTCTTGATCTTTTTTATTGGGGCCTACAACTTCTCCGAGCCGACTAGCATCCCTTTCCACTGCGCATTTCTCGAACAAAGAAGACGACTATAGGATCGAATTCGCTTTCCATGGTGAACTGGTCGCCCCATACCTTCTGCCTGTCTCATATGTGTGGAACCAGGTCTTTTTCGGTTCCAGCCCCCCCTCGAATAGATAGGGTAGGTAGGACTGGGTGAGAAAGGGTTCCCTGTTGCCAATAAACTTTCCCCGGCCTTCGATTCCCCTTACTCATAAAGGGTCTTACGGTCGGTACTAACTAAAGAAAAAGAGTCTTCTTTCTAAGCTAAGAGTAGGCGTGGAGAGCTTTTTGCGGGGAAACTTGCAAGTACAGTTTGGGGGGAGACGGGCGTCGACCCAACCTTATGAGTATTCGGACTATAACAGTTCCGATGAACAGTCACTCACTTTTGACAGTTATACGATTCCAGAAGATGATCTAGAATTGGGTCAATTACGTTTATTAGAAGTGGACAATCGAGTGGTTGTACCAGCCAAAAGTCATCTACGTATTATTGTAACATCTGCTGATGTACTTCATAGTTGGGCTGTACCTTCCTCAGGTGTAAAATGTGATGCTGTACCTGGTCGTTTAAATCAAACCTCTATTTCGGTACAACGAGAAGGAGTTTACTATGGTCAGTGCAGTGAGATTTGTGGAACTAATCATGCCTTTATGCGTGCGCCCGGAAAGATAGGCCGACTGCTGAGCCCACTCTGGCTCAGCCGCACCACCCAGGGTGCGAGCCACCCGAGAAGCAAGCTATTACAGCGAGCGGCTGGAGCAGTATGGAGCCGAGGAGCAAGGCAGTAGATAAGATAGAAGAAGGGGTCAGGCTCCCGGTGGAGCAGAGGATACGGTTAGGATAACGAACTTGAAACGCGGAGCCCGAGCGTCCGGCGAGCGAGTGGTTAGTGGCCAATAGCGCCCTAGTTGATGGCATTCCTCTCTGCGGCTGGCACTCGAGGAACCACGGGGCACTCCATACAGAGCAAACAAGTCTTAGGGATGAGACGCCCGCGCAAGGACCTCAATTCTCATTAGGAGGTCGAACCAAGGACCTATGGAAGTCGGGGCTAGCCCGCCCCCATGGGCAACAGTGTCCTGAGGGAGGAGTTTAGAGGCCTTATAGTAGCACGGACTTCTTTTTCTTTCTAGGTCATGCGAAGGGGGCCAGTCCAAGATCGTACTGTTCCTCTACAAAGACAACAGACGCTCTCAACGGCTAGGCGCCACTCTCTTTCTGAGTTATTCCAGCTTCTTCATGATTTCGTGCCGCGGTGAACAAACAAAACAAAAAGAGGGCCATCTCAGCGGAAGGAGAAGGACCTGCAACGGCGGAGACTACTGACCCTATTCTTGTTCCTAGCCGTCTTTTACGAGTCCGGAAAGCCTCCTCAGAGGGATCCTCAAAATAGAATAGAGAAGGGCGGGCAGGGCTTCCGCAAGAGCCTCCCCCCTCTTCCCGGTCAAGATAGATGGGAAGGAGCCCTATCAAGGCCATAACCAGTCTCTTTATTTATGTACGTACACCTTTGTTTCAGGGTGGGGCCGCCCTTCCTCCTGCTAATCTGGCCATTTCCGAACCTGTCTTTCTCATCCCATTCAATGGAGGACTTTTAAATTCTTGCGATTCCCAGCCCCCTTAGCTTATTATTTTATATATATATATATATTATTATATAAGGGTTCCAAACCTTAGCTTAAATAGGCTCAATGATCTCTTTCTTCGCTTCGATAGGCCGGTATGGCGCTCCGCGTGGTTGTATTCATACATGTTCCGACTCGCCGGTCATTATGGATCTAGTGGCGTGGCGGGGCAAAAGAAAAAAAAAGGGGGGGGGAAGCAACTACGAAGCTTCGTAGACTCGACAAGTCGCTCCGCTTATAGAATATAATGAAGCAAGCTAGCGACTCTCCTAGTAGCGAAGGAAAGGGGCATTCGGGAAGCGACTAGTCGCTTCTGGCGAAGCTTCTAGAAGGCCGACCACTACATAGAGAGATCCATATACCAGTCATGAGCGATAGCGAAGCCTAGAGAGGCGCAGGGCAGGATCCAAGAGCTTAGAAAGGGTCAGGAAAGGAGCAGAGAAGGGGTTGGATTTCACCTATGATCAGATCAGTGGGCAACCATAGTTTACTTTTTTCGTAGTGTTGTTAACGTTGTTGAAAGCTCATTACTTATTTAAGTAGGCCTCGCTTTTCGGAGCTGCTCCCAGCTCACACTATGGTGGAGGAGGTGCCGTGAAGATCTAGGAGTGTGAGCAGTACGAGCTGAAAGGCTCCCATACTGTTTGGAGGGCAGGGGGCATAGATGCCAAACAAACCTGACCCCTATCTATCGTCGTAGAAGCTGTTCCTAGGAAAGATTATGGTTCTCGGGTATCCAATCAATTAATCCCCCAAACCGGGGAAGCTTAAGCGGAAATGAAAGGGTAGGGTGAGGGAAAAGAAAAGGGGGGAAGCAACTCAATTTAAGGCTTCGCCCCCAGATCGCTTCGTGAGCTCATTTAGCAGACAGCGAGTGTGCGCCCCTTTAGAGAAGAGATAGGGGCGAGTACTACACGAGCTCGTAAGTAAAGTACGGAACGAGCCTTGTCTACGAAGCAGAGCGACCTCGTCTTGCTTGCTTCTGGCGAAGCTTCTAGCACTGGGTAATAGGCATGGCAGGAATACGACTTTTTAGGTCGACCACTACACTACACAGAAGCGATAGCGAAGCCAAGCCGTATAAAGGCGAGCAGCCCTTATAGCAATAGCAAACGGCCTACTTATAGCCCTTACCAATTTCCAGTAGTAAACTTCCCAAGTTTAAGCAGGATAACCCCCTCTCTATTCTTCTCTTCATGTATGTGGGCTGCCTGCCCCGTCCCGAATAGACGAACAGGAACAAGCTGAAGAAGCGAGAGAGATTTTAGATTCCGTAAGTAAATGATACTTTCTGTTTTGTCGAGAGGAAAAGGGGACATTGACATTCATCTTCCTCTCGAAGGGCTTTGAGAAGAGGGGCAACAGTGAAGATGCCGAGAATGGCCGTGTCTATGGGGATTACCGGTCTTAGTAAGAATCTGTTGCAAATGCATGTGAGGGAGGAATGCCTGCATTAAGATTTAAAACTTGTCGTCTACTTGAAGGAAATGTTTGGAACAGGGAACTTACAATAATACAACGCCGCATTCTTCGAAGATTGAGGAACAAGACGAGATCTATTAAGAGAATGATTTATTCTCGAAAAAATCTGAATAGTTACATCCAATTACAAACTACACGAAAGTTGCCCCTTTTTCATGGAGATTTACCCATCACAGAGATGCATAGAGGAACAGAACGAACTTCATATATCCCTTTTCCACTCAATCCAGAAACAAGATCGGACGTTATTCCGGTTCGTCTCCATTTTAGTGAAACTCTTCCTCAAGCAAGGCAGCCGATAAGTCATCGAAGGCTTTGTGTGAATAATGTAATAGTAAGCATTACTTCTTTTCAAGTTTCCCAAGGTGATTTCATATCTTTGAAAGAAAATGATGCTCTAATCTATTCAGAAATAAGGAGATCCTTCTATATCGAAATTTCAGTTTCTAAAATCATAGGAAAATTCTTGGATAGCCCGGTAAGAATGTGGAGAAGAACCAAAACGGAATGGTTCCGCTTACTTAAAACTAAGAGGGGATGCCGCCTACTACTGAAAGACCCGTTTTTGCAACAGTTGCGTTCTTCTATGCAAGACGAAGACTTAGAAAGAACAAAGAAGTTTGGATCCGAAAAAGTATGCTTAGGCAGTTCTTTCGCTGAGCACAAGAGAATAAAGAGGAATTTTTATCATTTCAAATCGATATTCTTATCGAAGAGAAGGAACGAAAAAACCCTAAATCTTACTACTAGAAAAAGAAGTCCTATAGTTTACAACTCTTCTTTCTATAGTAATTTGACCTCTTGCTCCACCCATCAGTCTTCTATGAAGAGAAAAATAAAAAGCTCTTCCCTATCTACTCATTATTCGGAGGTGAATCATAGAACACCAAAAGCTGTGCTATCTTATGGACCTAACATAGGTCACATCCCTCACGTGCGCCAAGAGCACATTCGATAGCATCCTCTTAAGGTTTAAAGATCCAAACCTTCTTCTTCTTAGCGGAAACGCACGTGGCCAAAACATATAAAGATCGGCATAGTCGCTCATAGGGGCATATCTATCCGGATAGAGGATAGTCTAGATCTTGATTCACTATTTCCATTTTTATTTTTAGATTTCTTTTTTTTTCTCTGTCTCGTACGAAGCAATGGGAGGCAAGCTATGACGGCAGGATGTGACCTTGCCTTTCGCCCTGCTACCGCCGTTCTAAGTTCTTCTGACTAAACGAAGTTAAGACTAAAGTTTCGGAACTTAAGTTTGCAACTTTTTTCAGCAAAGCTTAGTAAAAATCCGTCCTTCGGCTACCTTGGATCAAGGGTAGAGATAGGAAGTAAGTCAAAGGTAGATCAACAAAAGTCTTAGTATGGGAAGAGTCAGAGCGAGGGGAGAGACTTCTTTGTCTTGAAGGCATGCTATAAGTCTGTATAGGTCTAATAGTTAGGCCTATAGTTAGTCTTCATCTGATGTTAGGGCAGTTGTCAATCTGAAATGAGATCTGAAATCAGAAATGATGGGGAAGGCTTGAATGCTAGGTAATAAACTTAAACAGGAAAGAAAGAGAGGTGCCAAGTTCATGAATCAAATTGGTATTGATATAAACCTTCCCTGAGTTGACTGATAGTTGAAGGAGTTGGGAGCGACAAGAAGAAAAGTCTTTTGCAACGGATATTTCCGGTCTTTTGTTCGCAGGGGAAAGATTGCTAACCGGCTGGGGTTGAAACATTCCTAAATGCTAAAACCAAAGGCCTAGATCGCAAAAACTTAGACTTAAGATAGGAGAAGACAATAGAGGTTTGTCCCACTTCATGCGAACACTCGCTGCTGCAATCATGCCCTACCCGATGACTAGTAAAGATTGGCAAGCATGTCCATCCGACTACTCATGGAAGCTTTGAACTTCAGTTTCCCTGCAAAGGTTAAGTGGGAAGGGTCTGAAAGAGACTACAACAGCTATAAGGACACAGACAATGCTACTACAAGCCCCAGCAGCCAAAGGCAAGGGCAATTAACAGCTAAGAGAAGCCCTAAAGGTCTCAAAGAAAAGCAACCGCCCTTAATGTCCAAGCAACAACTATAAAACCAAGGAGGGGTATTAGGACTTGAAGGAAGAGTATCCAGAAAACCCCCTTGCCCGCGGATCGTTACCAACAGAGGACCGGGCAGTTGATATCGAAATTCCAGATTCAAAATTCCCTTCCTTCGCCTGACTTTCCGAGTAGAGACTTGGAACCAAAGAAGTAGGGATGTTAATCTCATTCCTTTTGCTTGAATGTGAGAAAGTTGTACGATCTGGTTCTCTCTCTAGGAATTGACTACCAGCCAGGTATGATGGTTGGGAACTCATAACCTCTACTATTGGAAGGAATCTGTACCACTCATTTTTTCGGGGTATGGAACAGCCTCGGGCAGGAAGGGGTGTTCTCAGTATTGGTAACCTCCCTCTATAGACCCTTCACAGACCGTCCATGAGCGTCAAAGAACTCTGGGCTTTGAGCCTTAGAAAAACCTATGGCGGGACAGATAGACAGCAGGGAATCTTTCTTGATATATTTTTTTGGTTAAAAAAATGATTTAGATGAAGTGAGTGTTATATACTCTTATGTTCTCTCTACTCGCTTCGGCAGCGAGGCAGCAACCAAGGATGAGTAAAGCCGTCAGCCTATAATGCTTCTTCTGCTTCTATTCTTCGGTTCTCTGGGGTTAATTGCCTAGCCTGCCCCGGCCCTTACGGCAGTTTCGTTTACTTTTCACGGACCTTCTTCAAACTGGCCTTTGGGTTTGGGCAAGCGGGGCCTATTGGGTAGAACAAAAAAGATTCGCGGAATCTACAACTACACATATAGGTTGGTGAAATCAAGTGTTGATACATTTGATACCTTGTGCAAGTTCTAGTTTATAACCTGAAAGAGGAGCTATTTGATCTTGTTTACCGAAGCTAATGATTTGAGATCTTCTACCTTAACCGCTTAATAGCAGTATAGTCTCTTCTGGGTATTCATCTGTGCCTTAGCATTAGTGCCTTGGCTCCTAGGACTGATTACAAGGAATGGGATGATGGAAGATAGAGATGACAGCTCTTCCTATGAAAGATTGTCAATACCGGGGCATTCATCTAACGATTCAACTATATCGAAAGTTTTATAATCTTAGTCTGAACTAGCAATGATATGGTACTTGGAACTCTTTAATATAAAAAGAGAATAGAAAAAAGACTCTAAGTTATTCAATGAATCTACTAAGAGTAAACTAAGAATAAAGAAGAAAACTCGTTTATTTAACATAACAGAGAAATCTCTTCTTTTTAAGACTTTTGAAAGATAAAAAGATAAGAAAAGATGCAACAAATAACTTTCTTTCTCCTTAGCCTTAGTACATACTAGCGCTAAGGGTCGAAAAACTTGAACTTGGTTGGTGTTAAGTCACCCGTACAGTATCGAAAAGCACATGTGAACCCCGAATAAAGGTACGTTTGAGCGGAGCTATAGTGCTTCGATTCCCTCTTTCGGGTAAGAAGATGTGAATAGAGAAGGCTTCCCCGAGGACTAGAATTTTATGGCCTCTGAGAGGGAATAGAATCCGACTGCCCCACACCATGCTAGCATTCGTTCAGAGTCGACAAAAGGAGGTACTCACTTCAATCTACAATCGGCGGTGGGAGCTCTTTGCTTTTTAGTCAAGATATTACGAAGGGGGAACTATTCAATTAAGATAAGAGAAGGCTATTCAGCTGCTCAACAAGACTCTATGAGCTTTGCTTGAGTTGTTGAAGGAATTTACAAGACCTTTGTAAAGCACTCAAATGACAATTCCTGCCTACCTTATTACATAACCTCTCACATTTGTTCGAGTGTAATTCTTCCTTTATTACTCAATTACTCATATAACTTAACTGGCTAGCTTGCCTAAGTAAAGGACTGCTGCTTTCAAACTAACTAGCCAGAAGAGGAAAGCGCTAACTTGTCTTCCCCAGCTTGCCTTTTTAAACTTTCATTTCAATGGAAGACTCCCTAACTATCTAAACTGATCAAACTGCTACTAGCTCACAAGAAGAAGAGAAGAAGGGCCCTAGTCTTCAAATCGGGATTTCATAAACCAAGAGCCAGAGCGGGTTTCACCCCCATCCCACTACCCAAGCTTTTGGTGCTGCTAGAAAGCGTTCAACCGGCCAGATCTACTGAATCAACAGAGTCGACTAGATCGAGATCATAATCTGAATCATCGAGATCTTCATCCCTATCACGATCACCAAATTCAACATCCTTACTTTCCATGGTAATACCCAACACGGGACCTTTTGATAAGAACGACTATCTACTTAATGATGCCCATAACCCTTAGGTGGCTGCTTATGCCCGCCGGTCCTAATCTCCTGAGCGGGATAGAATAGAGTCCCAAAAAGAGAGTCTCTTGACTCCCCTTTACTACCTCTTTCTACTGTCTTGTACCCTTCACATGCTTTCCTTCAAACTCAAAGTGACTCTATTTCCTTCAAATCTCAAATCAAATAGCTTAGGTCCTTTACCTTTGACCTATCCCTCAACTCCATAGCTTGCTTGAAAGATATTTTGCTAAAGAACTAGCTTGCCCTTGCCCGCCTATTCTTGATGGATTCATTCCTCTTGTATAAGTCAGAAACTTAAGTCACAGGATCCAGCGTGGTGGTCGACTAAAGCGCTTTAGGTCACTCTGAAAGGATATCTGCTTTGGGCATGATGCTAACGAAATGGGCTCCTTCGCTTACTCTGCTTTGGGCTAGCTGTGGCATGGTGCTAACGAAATGGGCTCCTTCGCTTACTGTTCTATCCGTTCTAATTCTGACAGGCTTTGAATGCTATTGGCCTTCCCGCTACAGAATGAGAAGTGCTTTTTATTCTAACATTTTGGCTTGCAATAAAATATAAGAAGTACCTATCTATCTTCGTTATTTAGAATTCAATTAAACGTTTTATTTCAAGCCAAATCCTACTATTTTGCTTCCCGATACAGTCCTGGACTTGCTTAATATGTCGTAACCTCTGTTCATTAGAAGCAAAGTCAGTCAGATCGGTGAAGTAGGCATCAATGCCCCTGCGAATATCGGCTTCATCATTGATCTGAAGCCCAAGGCCCCCCGCTCGATATAAAGAGCGAGTCTTTTCAATAATGTGCCCGACTCTTTTTTCACACAATTGAAAATGCCTTTCGGTTGCTCTCCATTCTCGAGACGAACGAAGATCCCCCCATTCCTTTCTCGCTTGACTATGATTATGCTCAAGCCCGTCTATATTGGCTTGATGCGCATTATCATTTGCGCCTACGACGCCTAGATCGAAGGGCCCATAGCCCCCGCCGCCGCCCCCCTGGTTCCCCGCAGATCCCCCACCCCCCGATGCATGAAGAAATGGAGCTACTGCCTGGTGCAGCTCATCCATAAAGAGATATCCAAGAGATCTAAAGAAAAGGAGATAGCAAACTAAGTATATATATAGAGAAACCTTGGGTGAAATTTGGGGGAATAGCTGCAGCACTCTCTGCTTCCAAAACAGCAGAAAAAGATAGACAGAACTTGAGAATTTGAAGTTACTACAGAAACGAATATCATTATACGACCCCTCAATTAGACGACAAGTTTTAAATCTTAATGAGGGCATTCCTCCCTCACTGAACCGACTTGAATCTGAACTACGATTCAGATCAAGTCTTACCGAAATCGGATTTCCTTTTCGTGCCATATGCGCTTAGACTTTACTTTTTTCCCTTTTTTATTCCCGGTCCAATATTAGTGCAATTGCCTTCTTAGATTAGAGCCAGTAACTTCGTACTGAAAATTGGAGAAAAAGAGTTCCAGAGGCATCTTCCATTCATAGAGATTTTGGTTTTTCTGCACCATATTTTGATCTCCCTTTTCTTCGATCCGGAATTCCCAACAAATCCTTGACTCCTCGAATACAATGGGATTTCACACCTGGCGAATCTTTCACTCTACCTCCTCTTATTAAGACTATAGAATGTTCCTGCGAATTATGACCTTCGCCCGGAATGTGAGCAAATATATCATGTCGATTGCTCAACCGTACTTTGGCTATCTTACGTGGAGCTGAATTAGGTTTTTTCGGTGTTCTCGTTGGTACACGCGGGCGTACTCCTTGCTTCTGGGGACATTGATCCGAAGCTCGAGTACGGTCCGTGCGCCGTTTTTCTTCTCTACCATGACGAATCAATTGATTTAATGTAGGCATCGTTCTTTCTTTTGTCCTTCCCCCCGATTTTTGCCCTATCACTAGTGGTTACTCCCGATCCGAAGCACCCCTTTTCCATTCATAGAGAGATCCAATCGTCAAAATCAATAAAAAGGCCATCATGGACCAAGATCCAAAGGGATCAATCTTGTTGGGAGGTACTGCCCAAGGAAAGGAAAAGGTGACTTCCGGATCAGGGATAATAAATAAAATAGAAACAAGATAAAATCGTATATCAAAACGACTTCTGGCATCACCGAAAGGATCGAAACCACATTCGTAGGCCGACAATTTTTCTGGATAGGTCGAACTATTGGAAGCAAATGGAAAAGGAACACCGAGTGGGATCAAAGAAACTAGCGGACTGATCACTAAATAGATAAAAATAGGTGCAAATTCTGACATCACCACAGCCCACTTTGTTTTCTCGCTCCTTGCTCGCGGAGCGGCATACCGAAAAAAAGATAGGATTTGAATCGATGACTTAAGCCCTTGCGCTATTCCCCCCTGATCGCATCGTAGATAGCAGTCAGAGTCAGTACGCTTTCTATTCTCTTTCGAAAGTGAGATCACCATCGGCTTGTTTTGTTGAAATCGAGAAAGGTCACTCCTAAAAGCAACCTTTCTCTTATTATATGATACCCTCGCCATGGATGATACGATTCCAAGAGACAAAAGCTCGATTAGCTACTTAGGATGAACCACACGGAGGCGATCTCGAACATAAAAAATATATATAATTTTAAAAAGACAGAAGACCTTCCTAAGAGAGATGGAGAACTCACCCCGTCTTATCTCCTATAAATATTGTTTACACGAGCTTTAGTAAGCCTATCCTGCTAACATCCTATCGCCTGCCTGCCACTACGCTTGCTGCCAAGCCATCTCCGACTCCTTGAACGAGGGGATGAAAGAGCATGAACTAATCTCTAAACCGATGGACTTCTCTGAGAAATGAGATTGGTTAGCTGCTCCCTCACAATATCGGCTCATTGACCGGAATAGAAGGCATCGAAATCTTCGAACACCCAATGCCCGGGGTTCCCCAAAAACCGATTCCCCTGGAATCGAATATTTGCGTTTGACCCGACTTCGATCGGAGGAAGCCTCTGGAATTGGAACAGATGTAGTTCGCCCGTCACCCGGTTGCTTATTGATCCCCCGGGTAGAGGGACCATGGGGGGTAAGGCAAATGTCACTCTATCGATACAACGTATTGAGCGACTGCGATGAAGAGGGGGATGCTCCTTTACTTGACTGGAAATGACGGGTCGACAACTCCGAATCACAAGCTATTGACAACTAACTAAACTACT